>Ga0180437_10003009_pt1 | contig 25756 bp, 48 predicted proteins | sample SS_ome_4_FD_132410 | JGI IMG/M metagenome (GOLD analysis project Ga0180437, IMG submission 132410) | Hypersaline lake sediment archaeal communities from the Salton Sea, California, USA - SS_3_D_1 metaG | ecosystem: Environmental > Aquatic > Non-marine Saline and Alkaline > Hypersaline >... | reverse complement strand
TACTTGAAAAAGATTATTTTGTAGTGATGTGGGTTTGTTCATCTTTTTACTAAAAAGGAAAGCTAAGTTGTTTAGATTGTTTGGATTCAACTAGCTGATAGTTGAAGGAGGCCAGGACGCAATAGGCATATTCAATTGTTGTTCCAGACCAGGCACGGGGGATATAGCGTGATGTTGTGGCTTGACGGGTAGAAAGAAATTGACGGACTTCATTTTTCCTGTGGGGTGGTAGATTACGAAACCATGCCACAGCCCGAGCAATTGATGACTTAGAACCAATTTTCAAATCTTTTTTATGTTGATTTTCCATTGTTTTTAAGCTTTTGTATTGATGGTTTTTAAAAAAGATGGCGAACGCACCGGTAACTACTTAAAGAATGTCAACAAATTGTGTTGTTTCTGTTTCTTCGCCACAAAACAGATTGTCCTTTGAAGATACCCGGTAGGGGGACCCCTGTCAAGCTAGATTTTAAATTTTGGGGTGTAAGTGTTTGAAATTGCTTCCCCCCACATAGAAATCCCCTAAATTTGGTAGGAATAGAGGGCAATTTTGCTCTGACAGAGGGGTGATTGGCGCTAAATCCATGCAATTTTGCTAGAAAATAGAGGGGGAAAGGGGGATCTGGTTTAGTTGTGGGAGGGGATATCCTTCTCTATTTCCCTTCCCCCCATGCTGATTCCCCCCTCTGAAGAGGGCTGGATTGCTGTCCGCTCTACCTCCTGGCATCCTTCTATCTGGTTGATTTCAGGGGAAATTTGACAAAATCTGAGGGGATAGTAGACTGAAGATCCATCGTTAATATATAGCGAGGCAGCGCTGCCCCTCGGTGGTCGGGGGGAGAGCAAAGCCCCGTACAGTGCCGAGGGGAACACACAGCCCCCGGCAGAAGGAGTCCGTTATGAGTATTTCCTTTTCGAATGGTATCCGTATTTCCCACAATAATGACGAGAAATTCGCCTCCTGGAAAGAGGAGGTTGGGGGTTGGGGGAAGGGGGGGAATATTCGTGAGGGGGATCTTTATTACCTCTATTTGGGGGGATGGACGGCAAAGGATGCCGTCCGGTTGATTCGCCTTGGAGGGGGGAGATTACAAAACGAGGCCAGGTATCTGGCCTGGGAGAAGGAGGTAAAGGAGGAGTTCGGGGGGCTCCCCTTCTCCAAGGGGGAGGCACGTCGGCTATTCGATAAGGGGGTACGGCCTTCCCAAGCAGTACACAAGGCCCTGGGGGGATTTTCTATGGTTCCCTTTGGGGTGAGGAGGATCCCCAAAACAGAGGGGGCTTTTGGTGCTTCATTAAAAAAGGGGTTGGAGGGGTTACCTATCAAAAAAGGTAGATAACCAAAGGGGGTGTAGCCACATGAAGTGGCTGCACAAGATCCAGTCTGGCGTCTGGGAAGGACGCCGGGTTTACCTCTCAGGGAATGAGGAGAGAGGTTTAACATGCTACCTTACAAAGGAGGAGGCAGGAGGTAGCATGTCCCCCGTACAGGGGGAGAAGATCGCTTCTCTCATCAAGGATGATGAAGAAAGGAGAATTTTCATAAGAGCCCTCATGGAAGGGGGCTACAACTTCTCTGAGAGTCGCCTCAGAGAATTGTTGGGGGACACAGAGATGTGTCCTTCCTGTTTGGAGACCATTTCGCCACCGTTTTTGACGATGGTGGGTGGTCAGCCACTGTGCCCTCATTGTGGGGGTACAGTGGGGTTTGAACCCCCCAAACTTCAAAAGATCCTCCTCACGGAAGAGGAGGCATCTCTCCTTATGGGGGCCTTGACCCATTTGGGGGATCCCCCCCAAGAATTAGTGGCAAAGCTTAGGCCACTAATGGGGTCAGGGGGTGTTTGCTGTGTTTGCAAGCGCCCCCTTGAGGGGGCAATTGAAACCAACAGAGGGATCTGTTGGGAATGTGAGGAGAGGAATAATGCTTTAGGTAGCTAAGGATGGCTACCAGTCAAGGAGGTTCAGTCATGACGACTGAACAAAGACTCCAAGCTCTTCAGGAGGAGATAAATGCCAAGATGGCAGCAATCCTCCAGGAGGAGGAGAGCAAGGGCAAAAAAGCCAAGGGGAAGAAGGAGGAAAGTGCTACCAAGAAGGGTAGCAAAAAGAACGGCAAGGATGCCAAAAAAGCTACGGAAGGCAAGGGAGGGGAAGTCGATCCTCTCCAACAGGAAATTGACGAGGCAACCAAGGAGGGGTTGGCTCGTTGGCAAAAGGCAAGTAAGAAGGAAATACTTGCCGAGGTTTCCTCTTGGTGGGAGGGGAGACCTAAAATCCAGAAAGCTCAGGTTGAGCTTTATGGATCCCTCAGTTTGGAGGATTTGCGCAAGCAGATCCTCTTTGATTGGGGGTTAGAGGGAGGCGAATCCTTCTTCGCTATCAAGGGTGAAGAGGAGGAGACGCCCCCCGAAAAGAAGGAGGGGAAAAAGAACAGCAAGGATGCCAAAAAGCAGGAGGCAAAGAGCAAGGATAGCTCTCAATCCTCCCAAAAAGCTACCCCTCGGAAGGATCCGGGGGGTCCACAGAAACAGCAGGATGCTCCCCCTCCTGCCAAGAAAGGCAAGGCGTTTGAGGAGTTCTACTTCTCTAACAACGCCTCGGATCCAAGGAAGGATCACATCCTGGTCTGCTGGTGGAATTCCACCACGGAGGATCATTCTTTGGGGGAGAAGAATGAGAGGGGGGCTTACATCTCAGTGGGGGGGATGAAAGCCGGTTCCAAGGAATGGAAGGTGGCTCTCGAAATGGCAAGGGCTTGCGCTACGATCCTTGCCAAGGAGACCCCTCCCAAGGGGTTTGACAAGGTGGCGGTGATGAAATAACGTCGTTCTTCCCCCAGGGACGGGGGAATTTTTTTATACCCTGCCTTCTAATTTGGGAAGGCGGGGTATTCCTGTTTCTTCAAAATTTTTTAATCTCTAAAGGAGAAAATCATGTCTAGTAAAAATTATTGTTGTGTTAATTGTTTCCAGACCTTTAACGCCCCCGTAGTGGGGGAAGAGACCTGGAGGGACGGTTACGCCGTCCTTCTTGATGCGCTCTGCCCCCATTGTGGGGCAAAAGTAGGGAGGATTGATCGGGTTGAAGGGGGACATTTCCATGAGGGGAAGGAGGATTGCTTCATTACGGAAGATGAAGGATGTGAGGAGTTCTCTCCTCCCTATTGCGTAGAGGAGGGGCTAGTGTTAGCCCTTCCAGAGAGGATTCGTGTAGGGGGTATCAAGGCTGATGGAGAGTTCTACATTGAGGGGTGGCTACGAGAGGAGGAGAGAGCAAGGATTGCTAAATTTTTAAAGGATGAGGGGAAGGAGGATTGTTTCATCATGGAAGATGAAGGATGTGTTGAGTTAACCTGCTCTTGTTGTGGGGGGGAACTGGTCTATCCAGATCCTACCTCGCAGGAGAATGGGCCTATTCCTCACTGTGAGTGTGAGATGGGCAACTGCAAAGGGGAACCAAATTGCTACCGGGAGACAGGGGGACGGAGTAATTTCTGTCCCTATCATATCTGTACCACTTGCCAAGTGGTACAAATGGGCTTTGAGATCTCCGCAAAGTATCCATCTGAAACTGTCGATGTAGAGGAGGAGATGGATAGATGGATAGAGTTTGTGGAGGAACAAGGCTGGGCTTTTGGTGGAGGAGGAGACCCTGATGGAATGGAGGGATTCCTCTGTCGATTTGAGACGGGTTCTTTGACCGATGAGGATAGGGCTTTAGCTGAAAAATGGTTGAAGGACAATGCCTATAAGGAGGTTGTGGCTCATCCCCTTGTGGATTCCAATGCAGATTGGGATGGAGAAGTGGTCTCTCCTCTTGTTATTCGCAAAGGAATAGGGGGTAAATCAATATGAGTTGGTGTCATCCTATCTGTTGGTTCGGGGACCAGCGGATGGATTATGATAGTGATGGTCGACTTCGTTACACAAAAGCTTTGTTGGAGGCATTGGGGGCCTCTAGCGTGAAGGGATTGTATGAGGGGCCGAAAGTGGGGGAGGCATTTTTGGCTGTTCCCCTCCAGCGGAATCCCAGAGAGGAGGGATATACAAAAGACTCTGCGATCGAGAGTGTCGCAGAGTTGAAAGCGATACTCTGTACCAGGGTATCACATAATATAGGGGGTAAATAACTATGAGTTGGTGTCATGCCATCTGTTGGTTTGGGGATCAACGGATGGATTATGACAGTGATGGTCGCCTTCGATTTTATGGGGATGCAGATGCTCCCATAAAACGTGGTGACTTGGAGCAACACCTGCGCGTAGCGCGCAGGATCGAGCTTTCGCAAGACGAGGATTTTTTGAGAAGTCTTGCAAGGAAGGTAAAGAAGTCCCCCGTATGGCTCATCGATATTTGTTCCCTTCGATGGCTAGCGGGGGATCTAGCCTATCGCCCGCGCTTATTTGATGCGCGGTGGGTAGGACAGAAAGCCCTTCCTAATTTTGAGGGGGAAGAAGGGGTAATCGTTGTGGGGCATCCTCCGTGGTCTTTTACGGAGGATAAAAAGAAGACATTGAATTGGGTGTTAAGAACCACCAGAGGGGCGGTGGCATCAGCCATCACAGAGAAATGTGATGGGGTAGTGATACCCAAATCTGTTTCTTCGGTATATAGGGGGAATTTGCGAAGTGAGGCGGCACTTCGTAAAGTATATTATATCGAGATTTGAGGAGAGAAATCCCTATGAGTACCTCTCAAAAGAGAGAGTGGATATTTGTGGAGGGAATCCTACTCTCTGATAGTGGGGAGGAGTTTGAAGTACCTTTCTCTTCTCCCTGTTGGGCATGGGAGGTAAATAGGGTAGGGGAGTTATGTGGCATTTGTCGCAGAACTCCTCATCATTTATTGCAACAGCAGATGATCAACCAACTTCCTTCTTCTGTACTTTCCGAGATCAGGGAGTACGGAAAGGAATTGATTCTCTGTGATAAGAAGATTAGGGAGGAAGCAAAGCAGGATCTCCTCAACAAGGAGATTATGTTTAGACGATACTACTCCCACGCATCTTATGTGGGGGAACCCCTCACAGATGAGGGGAGAGCTATAGATACAGAGGGGAAATGGATTGAGGAGTATTCGCTTCTCAAGGTTAGCTTTTCTTCTAAAGAAGCCTGCGAATCATTTCGGGGAGAAGTTATCCAGGCTCTCGATAGAGGAGAAATTCCTATAAGGGATTTCTTCCCCTTGTTGGCTAAGGATTGGAGGAAGTCGTCATGAGTGACGACAAGCGAATCCTTCCCCGGTCAGAGGTAAAAGAAGTGGTGGAGTTCATTCACCAGATACTCCCCCAATTGCCAAGCGTGGTGGATGCTACGGTCTGTGGATCGTGGCGACGGGGTAAAGCTATGGTTGGTGATTTGGATGTAGCTGTGCAAATCACCCAGGGGAAGTGGAAAAAGGCGGGGGAACATATTCGTCATGTCCTCCAATTGGAGGGAACCAAACGTCAGGGGCAGAAATATTTTGATGGTCTATTTGTTGAGACCGTTTGGATGAATTTCTGGTTGTTTGACAAGCCTGAAAATCTGGGGGGAATGCATCTCCATTGTACTGGATCAGGAGGTTATAACCAATGGCTTAGGGGGAGAGCAAAAGAGAGAGGGATGCTCTTGAACCAGTATGGTTTATGGAGAGAACTTCCATCAGGCAAAAAGGTTTGTGTTGGGGAAGTTCTGACCGATTATGCCTCTCTTTCTTCTAGAGAGGAACAAATAGAAGCAGCAGAGAAAGACATTTTTGCTCTTTTGAAGCTGCCTTTTGTTCCTCCCAAGGATAGAGAGGTTGGTTTATCTGCCCTTGCCCATACCATTTCTAATATGGGGCATGAAGGTGTTGCTCTGGCCTTGCATCGAATTGGCAAAGAGTATCAGGAGAGGGCAAAGAAAAGGCATCCTGCCTATCATCCTTCCAACCGATTCAAAGCAAATCATTACCTGGAAGCTGCCAAAATTGCAGGGCAGTTGCCACCAAGGGATTGGAGAGATACAATGCCAGGTAAATCTACAATAGAAGATGCTCTGACCCTATTGGGAGAGGGGCGTTGTCCAAGGATGGATCTACTGGGGCTATAATCCCATTACAATCACACAAAAGGAGAAAATCATGAGTAGCGTAGGACAGGTGCGAGAAATGGCTATTGGTTACGGAGTTCAGGGAATGTCCGATCAAGAGATGCTGGCATTGGTTTTGGGGTGTAAGCAACAGAATGCATTGGATATCCTTTCTTACTTTGGAGGGGATATCGAACAAATGGCAAAGGCTTCTATTAGAGAGTTGATGGAAGTGCCTGGAATTGGACTGGCTCTTGCTAGTCGATTGAAGGGGGCGTTTGCATTGGGGAAGCGTATGGCATCAAGCCGTCTGGTGGGCAAGAAATTTACTTGTTCCCGTGATGTTTTTGATGCCTACGGTCCCCGTCTTTCGGCCTTGCATAAGGAGGAATTCTGGGTTCTATTCCTGAATACCAGGAATGTAGTGACAAAGGAAGTCCAGATTGCAGTAGGTGGAATTGCTAATTGTCCTGTTGATCCCAAGGAAGTTTTTTGGGAGGCAGTGAGGGAGAAAGCTGTTTCAATTATGTTGTTGCATAATCATCCAAGTGGAGATCCGGCTCCTTCTGATGAAGATCAACAGCTAACGGAACGGATCCTTCAAGCTGGAGAGCTATTAGCTATCCGAGTTCTCGATCATATTGTAATTGGTGGGGGGGACTATGTTTCCTTTGCTGATCGAGGATTGATATAGGGGGAAAATCATGCCAAAAAGACATTTTTATCCCGATTCAGATTTGAGTAGGAGAGGTTGGAATGGGGGCTACGATCCGGACAAAAAGATGAGGGAAAAAGCAGGGCGCTTCAAAGAAGAGGCAGAGCATAACGAGAGGATGGAGCGGGTCAATTTGATTCGAGCGCTTGATCCCTCTTATGACGAGGTAGATCTGTCTATTCCTTCTCTGGAGGAACTGGATGGTATGATTGAGGTACTTCAGGGGGAGAGGGATTTTAATCGGTATATGACCGGTTTTCCTGAACCCGCAATTGTACCGGCGCTTCGTTCTACGGTAAGGGACAAAAAATGAATCCCTTTGGTTTTATTGTGGGCTTTACGGGAACGAGGCAGGGCATGAACGAGCGTCAGCAAAGGGCGGTTTCCTTGTTATTGGATGCCCTGGAAGTGGATTCTGTGGCTCACGGGGACTGTGTAGGAGCAGATGACCAGTTTGATGCTCTGGCTGTGGAGCGAGGGCTCAAAATTCTGGTCTATCCTCCAACTGTTGATAATCAAAGGGCATTTGTCAAAGAGACGAGAGTGTTCTATAATAGAAGAGAATTTCCACCACAGCCCTATATGGACCGGAACCAGGCAATCGTCAACTGTTCAGACATCCTGATTGCCTGTCCTGCTACCTCTACAGCAGAGGAAGCACCACGTTCTGGAACATGGGCTACCATTAGACGAGCGCAGAGCGCTCACAAACCCGTGGTCATTATCAGGCCACACTGAAGGAGAAAAGATATGATAACGGCAAAAACGGTTGAGAATGGTCAAGTAGTGGTAACCAAGGTACATGGTGTTGTAAATCGAGGGGGATGGTTCGGCAAAACCTGGCTCATTGGAATTGGGTGTGGAATTTCCTGCCACTATTTTGTGGTAGAAGCAGATTGTGAGCAAGATGCTATCGATGAATTTGTAGATAGTCGTTATGGGCATCTCATCAAGGTGGATGAAGATGAAGTTGAGGAGAAAGAGCGAGAATATGAGGCATTGCTTGCCGAGGGGAGGGAAGAGGAATTCGAGGATTGGCCATGTCGAGGGGGGAACTGTGGAGTCCCGATTGATTTTGATGATGTAGTGGTATTGGTTCGTTGCAAGGTTAATTACTTTGCTTCTCAAACCGTTCGTTGTGTTAACCACGACCCGGCGCGTTTGTAGGAGGTTTATTATGAGTACCAAGGTTACAGATATGAGGTCGTTTGACAAGAACTATTATTTCGATCTTGCTCCCAAGCAGGCTGTGATAGCCTGCTATGAGCAACAGGAGAGGCATAATTACAATACCTGGACCTATCCTGACGATCATCCCTTCCTTCAGGAGGGGAATTACTATTTTTTCTGTGGCAACTATGCTGCACGAAAAGTAACCATCTCTTTTCTATAGGAGGCCATCCAATGGCTAAAAATTTATCGACAGAACTAGAGAAACGAAACCGAGTCAGGGAAATTCTTCTTTGTGCTTCAGAAAGAGCAAAGGATCCTTTTCTCAAGGATTGGCTGTGGAATGATGAGGAAGGAACCTGGGAACAGATGGTGCTGAAATGGTTAGAAAGCACCAAGGGAAGGGCATCTCAGTTTGGGATGTCTGTATCCCAGGTAGACGACGAGATTGCTACACACATTTTGTGTGTGGCATTGCAGGCTAGAATCGATAGCCTGCGAAAATCAACAAAAAAAGTAAGAAGGAGAAAAAGACCATGAATCAGAGAGACGCAATGGAAAATTACAACTACCACAACGACTATCGAACTAGAGCAAGCTACAAGTCATCGGGCTTGCATGAGTTCAATGAAAGGAAGATGATCGCCTTCATTGACATCTACAATGAAGAGGAGGATTGCGACGAACAGGTAGAGGTCAACGTCAAGTTTGAGGTTTGTCCTACCTGTCAAGGTCATGGCAAACACGTCAATCCCAATATTGACTGCATGGGATTGACTGAGGACGATTTTGGTGCCGACCCTGATTTCTACGAAGCATACATGAGTGGCTTCTACGATGTCAACTGTTATGAGTGCGGGGGACGGGCCGTAGTGCCTGTTATCGATAAAGATCGCAATCTGCCTGATGTTGTGAAAGCTCACGAAAAGGCAATGGAGGAGATTCGTGCCTCAGAAGCCTATTCTGCCTGGGAGCGGAGTATGGGGGCCTAACCATGAAAAAGAAAGAGAGAGCAAAGTTGATTGACTCTCTCTTGGTGAAACCCAAGAGCAAGAGTCCAGCAGAGTTGTGCTTTGCATTGATGCGAGAGGCAGAAAGTTTGTCCTCTAAAGACAAGTTCAGGGCAATGGATTGTCATGAGGCAATCGCAGACCTTGCCCTGGAAAGCAATGCTGCTTCGGAAGCGTTCTATCTGCTCCGTGAACGAATCGGAGCAAACCAAACCAGATTAGGTATCTGGTAGAAAGGAGACAAATCATGAAGCGTCAATCCTATTCAACCCAACAGGGGAGGCAGTTTACCTCTATTTTTGGCAGAAACCTCAAAACTTTCTGGTCAGGCTTGTTTGGTTTCGATCTTGTCAAATTTGACGATGAGATTGTCAAGCCTGGAAAGAACGAGAGTACCGAAGAGGCCATTCGTCGCCAATGGGGGGAGGATGCTGTCGCCTTAATCTGGTCTTTGCTCTAACAAGGAGGTAGCTATGAATTTGATACCTATCAAAGCCCGGTGTGGTTGTGTGGGGTTCAAAATTGAGGGACAAGATAAAATGCTTGTTGTCAAGAATTGTGATACGGGTCCAGAGGACAGCCCGAATGATTTGGGCTTTTCAATTAGGACGATGGACAAACCTCAATTCCTCTACGAAGTGTTGAGTGACGAGCAATGCACTCTGTTGTTTGATGCAATTGCTTGGCGATTGGGGTTGGGCAACCGGGCAGAATCTCTCATTAGTCAATTGCATAGGTTGCTTAACTTCAATCTTGGAAGAAGCAGACTTCCATTTTAGAAAGGAGACAAACCGATGTATAGTTATAAATATTTGCCTACGGTGGAAGCTACCATGCTGGCTTATTGTGATTGTTTCTTTCCCGATAATAAGCAGGAAGTAGCAATGAAATTGAGGAGTCTTCAATTTTGTGGAGAGCAGTTTATGCCTTTGGCTCAATGGGCTGCTTTGATGAAGGCAGCTACCCCCTTTAACTACAACAACTTCGATGCAGGAAAGGTAGAGAAGGTCTTAAAGAAGCTAGCCAAAGAGAACAATTTGCCTTTGGCTGTCTACCGGCTTTGTCCTGGTAGGGAGTGGTCTGTGGTGATGTATATTAGCATCCAGAATCCCAAAGTCTTGGGAATGCTTCGACGGGTCGATGTAAAGAAGCTGTTGGATGCTGACGACACGTCTATTACTACTATCCACGATAAGAAAGTCTTTCGTGTGTGGTGGGATTAATAGCCACTAAGCAATCAAACAAAGTGAAGGAAAAAACTATGTCTGAGAACAAAGGTTGGGATTTGGTAGTTAAGCATCTACAAGAGAAGCATGAACGAGAGGTAGCACTGCTCAATGAGCAGATAGCAACGTTGCGAGAGGAGTACAAGCTTTTTTGGGAGAATAAGCCAGTGTATGCAATTGTGTGGTCACGGGACTGTGATTGTTGCGAGTCCACCTATGCTTTCCACTGGGAGTCTGAGAAAGCCTATCAAACCTGGTTGGAGGATTTCTACAGCTATTGTGAGGGGCCGTTTACGGTTTCTCGATGCTCTAAGGAAGAGTACGAAGAGTTCGAGGGGTACGAGCGGGATCGAGTGTTAGAGGCATTCGAGAACGGCAATTTGACTGGCGTTTGTATATGAGAAGAAAGAGGTAACGATGCTCTCTATAGCTGAAAAACTTAGAAAGGGAGAAATCAGCCTTGAAGATGCAATCAATTCAGGCAAGATACCGGATAATATTCTACACAACTTCTCCTGTGACTGTGCTGAAAGAGCCTTATTGCGAGAAAGAAATGCTGGCAGAGAACCGGATCCTCGCTCCTGGAAAGCTATCCGAATCAAACGGCGATGGATAAAGGGGGAAATCACGGATAATATTATGTATGCTGCAAATGCCAAAGCAAACATGGAGGTTCACTACGTAGCCGGTGCTGCATCCGGTTTAAATGGTTGCCTTTCTGCTAGGACTACAGCTAGGGCCGCAAAATTTAATATGTCTGATATGGTTGATTGGATGGCAGAACAGGCATGGCAAGAAGCACACCTTGTTAAGCTTATTGAACACTTTTTTGAAAAAAGAAACCTCCTTTTCTGGCAGAGAGAAACAGAAGATGGTCTCTATACCTTCTGAAAAGGAGGTTTGATCATGGCTCGTTGGGATCATTTCCACGCAGAGATAGAGGATAATCAAACAGGAGAGGTTATCGAGATTGAGGGAGGTTGGCATCGAGGATATACTGAGAACATTGAACAAATTAGGCGTATGGTCAAAGAGGGCAGCCTTCCTCAAGGCCGTACAGACCATGCGCTACTCTGTATTGCTGCTGATTGGATCTACCCAGAAAGGATGACAGACTTCACTGGAAAAGATCCGGAGCAGACTCGCTATACCGTTAAAACATTTCGTTTAGGCGGGTAAAAAAAACATACACACAAAAGGAGAGAATCATGGCTATTAACAATGGTGGTAAGATTGCATTCCAGGCACTTCTCGACAAGATCAACAAGCTCTTTGACGAGCAGGGCATTCTTCCTTGGTCAAAGGGATGGACTTCGTTGCATCCCCAGAGTGTGAGGGGGTATGAATATCGTGGCACAAATGTTTTGATGTGTCAAACACAGGCCATGATTGAGGGATTTGGTGATCCTCGTTGGATAACCAAAAAAGAATGTCTGAAGCGAGGGGGACGTATCAAAGAAGACCAGTTCAAAAACAACGTTCTGATTATTCACTGGTCATGGAGGCATCGTAAGAAGGAAGTTGAAGACGAGGAGACAGGAGAGAAGGAAATAGAGCACTATTCCTATCCTTCTGTTTCGTTTCATGCAGAGTGGAATGTGGCGCAGTGTGAGGGGCTCGAACTAAAAGCGTTCGAGTTACCTGGCAAAGATCTTGAAACTGTCGAGGAGGCGCAGTCCATTGTTGACACCTACTGTCAAGCCAAAGGCCCCTCTATTCAATATGGTGAGGGGTATAATCCGGTCTACTATCCCAGCAAGGATAGGGTTTGCTGCCCTCCTTTGGAGTCTTTTCATAATGAGATGGAGTTCTATCTAGCTCAGTTCCATGAGTGTGCTCACTCCACAGGCCATCCCAAACGCCTCCATCGATTTGAGACCGGGGCGGCTTTCAATCCCTTTGGATCGAAGGACTATGGCAAGGAAGAGCTTGTAGCTGAGATTGCTGCAAGTATGCTCTGTGACCATGTAGGGCTGGATGCCTCTCATATCAACAGCACGGCGTCCTACCTGAAGGGGTGGCTCAAGCGTATCAACGAAGAGATCACTCTCCTTCCTTGGGCTGCGCAGGAGGCACAGAAGGCTGTGGACCTGATTCTCAACGGTCAGCTTCCACAGTACAGCAAGGATGATGCTCCATCTGCTACGAAGCAGGATTGGTCTTAATTCTGCTAACCTCCTGAAATCAGGACACAGTTGACAAATTTTCAACTGAAAGCTACGATAAGTATTCTCAACTAACAGTTTTATTCGCAAGCAATTGGGGTCAGTGGATTGCGACCTCTTTCCCAGCTTACCCCAATTGTCTGCTTTTTTCTAACTCTCACACAAGAGGAGAACGAATCATGAGTAACACGACCTATCCCGATTTTGCCGATGTCAAAGGACAAGGCCGCTTAGTCAAAGCCTGCGCCGTTGCTGCTTCAGGCAAACATAACCTACTGATCATTGGGCCGCCAGGGTCAGGTAAGACTATGGTGGCTCGGAGGATGCAAGGCATCTTGCCCTTTACGGCCTCAGAGAGAGAGGAGGCGTTAGCCGTCTATGATCGCATGGGGTTTGATACCTCTGCCAAAGATTATCTCTTGCAGGTCCCTTTCCGTGCCCCTCACCATACGATTTCGATCAATGGAATAATTGGACAGACGAGAAGAGGCAAGGTCTATCCTGGCGAAGCTGTGCTTGCCAATACCGGCTTGCTCTTTCTTGATGAGTTAGCCGAGTTCCCTCGCCAGGTGTTAGAGGGATTGCGCCCTGCGATGGAGCAAAAGCAGATTAGCGTTTATGGCTCTTATGACAAGAAAGAGAAAACTATGCTTCCTGAGAATTTTGCCGCCAACTTCATTCTGGTAGGTTCAATGGATGAATGCCCTTGTGGTCGATGGAAAACAAAGGATTGTTCTTGTTCCAAAGATCAGACAGATCGCTACCACAAGCGCATTCTACCTCTGCTGGAGTATTTTGATCTGGTGGTGCTAGTAGAGCATATCTCCTTTAAGAAGTTGGCAGATATGCCTCAAGAATGGGACAGTAACCAGCTATTGGAGAAGGTGGTAGTTGCTCGGTATCGCCAGATGCATCGGTCTGCTCTGTTCAATGGCGAGTACAAGCCAGAGCATTTGTCCCGCTACGCTAAATTCTTTGGCTATAATGCTCAGGAATTAATGGAGCAGTATATCCAAGAGAAAGACCTTACAGCCAAACAGTTTGACTCTGTACTAAGAGTGGCCCGAACTATTGCCGATATGAAAGGCAAACAGCACATCACTCGGGGCTGTCTTGCCGAGGCAATCTCTATTTCTCGTCCTGAGAATTGGCCGCCATCTACTAAATAGATCTCACCTTTGCTGCGGTAGGAAGCAGCAAATTAGCTGGTAGAGGAGGAGAGGGGATTTTACGGCTCTCTTCTCCTCTTCTACCTATTATTTTTCTACTACTTTTCTTTTTAGAGGGAGCAAATCATGAGTAAACTGAACAAGATTAACGATGCAATTCAAGCCGGGGCCGCTTATTTGGACACCTTTGTTGGAAAGCAGACCATTCTTTCTTACAGTGACTCAACTGGTTGGGCTGTGTGCAACAATACGGGATTGTGGATAAACGAAAAGCGTTTTCTGATTTGTCAGGACGATATCCATATCGATGAGGAGAAACTACTTCTCTGGCGAGAAGAGTATATCCCAAAGGGGAGTTGTCCTGCCTGCAATGGTAGCGATGATGAAGAGGCAGAGACGGGAGTTTATCGCTGTCGGGCTTGCGGTTGTTTACATGGAACCGTTTATTTGGGGGAGAGCTACAAATATGTTCTACCTCACATGACGGACGATCCAGAGGCAGACAAACGTGCTATCCCCTATGACTTTGAATGTTTGGGTTCTGAGGGCATTACCCGGCGTCATGGTTGGTATGACCCCCAGACCCGTCTAATCACCCAAGTTGGGTAAAAAATTCAGTAGGAGAAGACCATGAGAAAGCATGAGCAAGTTTTGAATCCCAGTCTAGTTGAAGAGGTTATTCACTACCGACAGATCTTGGAGGAGTTTTGTCGTTACCCTTTGCCATTGGTGAGCGATAATGAGAAAACGCAGGTCTCTCTGAATCTATTTCATGGGGGAGAGTGGGATCCGCGCTATCCAAAGATTGTGTATAATCGACTAGTACAGGAGGCGAAACACTTATCTCCGAGGGGATTAGCTATGCAGCGGTTCAAGGTGGCATTGGATCCGTTTTTGGAGGAGTATGGTTATCCCACAATTGGTAGTTGTATTGATTGTGATTGTAGGTTCTGTTTTGGAGAACCAAATATGGAGACCGGCAAGCCAATGGGGTATTGCTACGGTAACCAAGGATACTTCATTGTAGGTTTGGTATTCTTCCAGAACTACATGAGGTTTGTCTACTTCGATCTTTATCCTGAAATTGCTTTTCATCAACTTCGATTAGAAGTAGAGGTATTGCGTCAAGTTGGCAAGATCTCTGAGAAAAAGCCTTTTCGTTGGGCAGGCATTGGAGATATGAGGCAAGCCTGGGTGAAACACTTCATTCAAGAGTTTGCAGATATGCGGTTGGAAGTTTCTGGATTTACCAGGGACATTGATGTATTTTTGCTCCTTCAGATGCGTGGCTTTGTGCGCTTTGCTCTTTCCACTGACAAGAGCTTGCTGGAGTGTCCAGATGATATTGAGACCTTACGAAACAATACACCCTATTGGGCTTCAATCGTTTATGGTCCAACGACAGACCAGAATGAGATCAATGCTGTAGAGGCAACGGGTATTCCACTGCGGACTTTGTTCCGAAGGCACCAGCATGGTATTTACAGTAAGTTTGCTTTGCAGTTTCGTTGTGATCAAAACCTGGAATGTCCATCAATCTATCAAAAAATGATCCTTAAAAATATGCACCAGAAGGGGGAACTTACTGATGCTCAATATAAGCAAATGAAAAAACAGGTATCAGTTTGTTTTGCTGGCTGCAACAAGTGTCATGCAGTCAATAATCGATTAATAGAGAGGGTAAGGAAGATGTCCCTGCCTACTGATTCTTTGATGGATTGATGCAGAACGATGGCAAAGAAAAGACCTGGTAAGATTTTTCAGAGAAGGGTTAAGAAAATAGTAGAGGACTATGTAAGTGGAGCCCGGTACACTCTAGACAATGTGGCGGTTGTTGTCGAGCGAATAAAGCTTGCGCGTACTATGCCAATATCGGGAAAGACTTTACCCGGAACTGCCATCCCTCTGCCGAATTGGGATTGTGCAGGTTTAGCTTGTTTAAGAATGGAAGTGCTCAAGGTGTTAAAAGGAGGATTGTCATGAGTAGACGAAGACGACAACGAAACAATTTTGGTCCACCCCTACAGGAAGTGGTTTGGCCAAAAAAAATCGAGAAGTTTTTTGAAGATGAAAAACAGATTGTCGTAAATGCATTGCGGCCTTGTGAGATGTGTTGGGTGATCTGGGCAGCATCGCGAACCATGCGTAAGGAACAGGTTGGCATGGCTCGATGGTGGGCCTATCCGAAAGACCTTAATACAGGAGAGCGACAGGACTATTTAGGGCATATGGCATTTTGCCCCCAATGTATGGAGGAATATGGACACAAAGATGGTGCAAAGAAAGTCTTTGTGCGTCAAAGTTAAGAAAGGAACAGTGAGTAACATGGAACTGAAGGAGCTTATTCAGAACGCTGCCTTGGCAGCGCGGGAGGAAGGTATTGATCATGGCAACAAGGAACAATTGGTTGCCTGGATTCGTAGTAACTGCAACTACAGACCAGATACTGAATTTTTTGTCTATTTTCTCGTCTGTGCAGAGATGGCAGATCTGTCCGTGCAGGCAGAAGGGTATAAGAACCAGTTTCATCGAGCCGCTGTGCTTGCCAAGCAAAAGATAGCCACTAGAAAAGAGCAAGAGCGGAAGGATAATCTAGCGCGATTTCATGAGTATTATAGAAGCTAAAATCAAAGGAACAGAAAAAGCCATGAAAGCAGGAATAGACATGAGAACGAAATTGGAACAAGCATCCCCAGAAGTCAAAGCAAACTTGAGATCTGTACTTGACGCAGAGTTAGAGAAGGAAGAGAGAGAGGCATATGTCCAAGAACTGGATTATGTTCTTACCATGTATGGCAAGGCTTTGCGGATTAAGATTCGGCGCTACGATGGTGCGCCTATGTTCTGGAGACAAGTCTGGGAGATTTTTGAGGAGGCATATCCTAATTGTTGGGCCTTTCAAGTCTTTCCACCTTTCCAAGAGATGATGGATGAAGCGAATATTTATCATCTCTTTGTCTTGCATTCTAGAATGCCAGAAAGCCTTAACCTTAATCATCAATAGTACGAAGGGGAGCAGACCGATGCAAGAATTTACAGAACAAGAAAGACAAGCGATATTCAAGGCAATTAACCGGTATTGCCAGGAGAAGGGCATTGAGTGTTATGGTATAGACTGCATCGAAGACGGTCGAGTGTGGTTTATGGATAATTACGACAATATTCAAGAGGTTGAATGGGAGGTAGACTGATGAAGTTACGAACTTTTGTGAACGGTACGCAGAGAGGTTATGCATACGGTCTTTGTGATGAGAAGGGCAAGCGTTACATTGAGCAGTATGCTCACATTACCCAACAAAAAAGCATCGATGAAGCGTATGCTGAAGCGACACACAATGTGGCTTCGTTACTTTCGACATGGAAGCGTAGGCCAGACCTTCTCAAAAGAAGATCATCCTGGCAACCAGAGAATCTGCCAGGATCAATTTATAACGAGTAGTGTCCTGAAATCAGGACACATTTGACAAAATTGGATTGGTTATTTAGAATGGTAGCCAATCATTTCAATCCCTATGCCGCCTGAGTAGTCAGGCATAACTAAACAGAAGGAGCATTACTATGGATCCTAACAAAACTATGAAGATGATTGTTGAGTACTTAAACGCTAAAGATTACCGATTGGCCATTGAGTCGGCGCAAGACCTTTTAGAAAGACTCAAGAAAGGAGGATTTCTGCCTACAGGCTGGATTGCTGAAACTGACAGTACGTTGCTTGTTACTGTGATTGAATCGTGGTTTGTTCAGCATTTTCGGTCTAATCTGATGGAGGCTGGAGAGAATCGGCAGTTATTTGCCGAGGCTTTACAAGCCTTTATTGTGGAGGGGGCCGCTTATGTGGAAAAACGTCTGCCACCTGAAAGTCTGGATGCCTACCGAGTAGACCTATCGAATCTTGACATCGAAAGCATCCAGGAATTATTGGATAATGGCGATTTGGAAGCTGCGATGAATGCGGTCGGAGGGATATTTGAATCTATTGCAAAAGGGGAACCTGTTCCAGAAGAGCGGTTGGAATATCGTCTTTATTATGACCCAACGGCTCAGGAGTATGTAGAGATGCTGAACTTGTTGCTGGATGTTGCGTCAACTGGTTCTTCAACACCCAATCTTTCTGAGGGGATGGCAATCTGGATGATCAAGCAATGGGTACAGCAGCTTTATCAGAAAAAAGAAGGCTAAGAACCAGTAAATACAGCGGGGGTGGTATTAGGATCTTAGCCTATAGTTGAACAAGCTACCATCGAATAGCTGAATGGTAGCTTAACACAAAGAAAGGAATAGAACAATGGCTATTAGAACATCTATTGAAGGACCGAGAGGTTGTGGTTTTCGGAAGGTTGGAGGGCTTTACCTCGTTTCTGGCAATGTAGGGGTGCCTTGTCGCAAGCTTCCTATCCCGCTGGAAGTTTGCCCGGTGTGTGGTGCTGGTTTCAAACCTGCTCGGGGTTGGACCTGGGTGGATGGTGACAAGATTGTTGCCATGAAGGAATATGACTGCGAAAAGCTTTGTATATATTACGACAAGGGGTGCATCATCTCACCCATCCATGAGATAGGTCGGGCTGGTTTGATTTGGGTAGGCACCAAATTCTATTCCACCACCCAGGCTTTTTTGGATGAAGCCAGTGCGATGGGAGTATCACGGCGTATTCCTGGTATCCCTCGGGGGTTTGAGTTAGGCGAAACGGTAGTGTTTCTTGCTCACCGTTTTGCCATTGATGGAGAGCGCCCTGGTATCTTTCAGGTCTTTCGACCAGAGCGGATCGAGAAGATTGTTTCTGGTGATGAAAGTAAGGAAGAGATTGAAAAGATGGAGGCGCGGGGGATTACTCCGGTCAAGGTCATTCCTGTTCAGGGAGAGCTACCTCTCGATCCTGATGTCAATTCCTATATTCAATAACTATGTCGTCTTATATCATCCCTTGTGTGCATTGTGGCTACTGTTGCGAGGTCAGTCCTTGTCCATATGGAGAAGCAGGTGAAAATGGTGCTTGCATTCATTTGTCACAGCCAGATGACATGGGCCGAAGATTTTGTGGTATTTATGAGCAGATCTCGCTTCAAAAGGATGCCTGGATTAGTCCGGCCTTTGGAGCGGGATGCTGCTGTTCTCTCTTTAACACACGGCGCGATGCTATGATAAAGCGTTGCCTTGAAAGGATTTAGTTATGACCGAACAAAAACAAGAACAAGAGTATGGATTCAGCGATCTTTCTCGCTATGAGTTGGAGTGGCGTATTGTATATGCCTGTATCGTTGCAGGTAAGAGTGCAAAATTTGTGCGGAAAGTTATGGATAAGCTTTTTGTCTTTCGGGAACAGAAGACACCACTGCTTTTCTTTGATGCGATGATCCAAGCTGGACCATTGGTGTTATTAGAAACTTTGATGCAAGCCCGAACAGGCAATTATGACAAATTGACCAGGACAATTCCAGGGTTGACGCAACGTGTGTTACATGAAGATTTGGATCTTTCGACCTGTACGCCGCAAGAGCTTGAAGAGATTCATGGGATTGGCCCCAAGACTTCTCGGTTTTTCATTCTTTGGACAAGAGAAGGGGTGCGGGTTGCAGCTTTAGATGTGCATATCTTGCGATGGTTAAAGAAACAGGGCTACGATGTTCCAAAGAACACGCCTCAGAATGGTAAGCGCTATCGAGAGATAGAGGAGATATTTCTTGCTGAAGCAGATAAGAGGGGAATGTCTCCAAGAGATCTTGATTATGAGATTTGGGCTGCTGGATCAGGAGATAAAGAATTTCAGCCTGATGAACGCAATGGAAAACAACCTCAAAAGAAATCGAAGAAAGGAAAAAAATGATGGCTACTCAAATTTTAAAGATTGTTCAGTTGAAGGAAGGTGCTTTGGATTTGGTAACGATAGGAAGCAAGATACGTTTCCCGTCTGACATTCTCAACGTTGGTGGCAAGATTGTAGAAGTTGTGGATGTTCAGATACAGGATTGTCCTGTTTGTCGTCAGCAGTTGGGGACAACTTGTGTTTTTGGGTCCGGCTATTATCTGGTCGAATGTCGGGATTGTGGCACTGTCTTTTATCGAATTCGGTAGAAAGGAACTAACTATGGATACTTATAAGCATTACATTTTGGCAGGTTGGGATTTGATCGAAGTGGAAGAGTTACGAAAATCAGACCGATTTTCTTTTTCGGAAGAGAAAGTCAGATTGGTTGGACCCTTTACGGTTAGGATGGGTTCGATTAAATACAGAGACAAAGACAAAGTATCTGTAAAACGACAAGGGGTGGTTATTCATTGGTCGCTTGCTCCCAATCAGTTGGTGTCAATAGGGGCCGATGGCTTAACGGTTGATTTTCTTTTATCTCCTGGTAGTGCAGAGCGTGTTCTAAATACTGAGAATGAAAAGGAATTTGACAAACTACAGTCAATGGTGTACAGTATGGTCTACCATACGATGAGTTGCAAATATATGTTGAGCTTGATGGAGCAGGTTTGGCAAGCAGGGGTTACTCAGGGCAGGAAAGAGCGCTCGATGGAGTTTTTACGGTTGCTTTTTGAGGGACGCGAAGTGGCTTTAGACAAAATTTTTGACTGGTGGGAGAGAGGAGGTTGAGATGTCGTTGTTACAGGTAATAGAACAGATTATCAACTACCAACCGGTTTCTGGATCAGTGTACGAAGATTTTAATTAATCTTTTTTATTTTGGAGATCGAGAAGAGATTGAGGAGTATCTGGAGAGCCTGCCATCTATCGATAAGCAGGCAGTAAGATCCTTCTGGCAACTTCGTCAGAAGGATTAAGTATGTTTCGATAGTACAACTTTATTTTAACAGGAACGAAGGAGAAATCAAATGAAAGAGATCAGTGTGAAGAGAGACAGTTTTGATCGTGGTACTTACAACGTGTATGGTGTACGCCAGGGAAAGCTAATTTCGGAGCAGTTGGGTAAGGTTCAGAAAAATCCGAGTGGCAAGACCTGGAACTACTCGATGCTTAGTCTTGAATCCCAGCACGAAGCTTGGATTTTGGGTTTTGAGTTCGAGTTGGGGCAGATGTTCTTTGCCCCAAGGGGGAGTTTTAAGACCAGGAAGGAAGCAGCAGATGCTTTGGTGATGGAGTTCGAGTCGCGTTATGTGCATCAACGTCCATTGCCATTCCAGTACTTTCTTAGAGAATGGGAGTTGGCCCGGTTGCCAAAGGGAACGATGGTGAAGCTAGAATATCGAGAGGGGTTGCAAAACCATGCGCTCTTTTCTGACCGATTGTCTTCGCCTTTGATAGCTGTAGGCTATCCTTATCACTTGAAAATGCTGGCTAAGAAGTATCAATGGATGATCGCTCCACCAGTTCAAAAGCTAGAAGATGAGGAGAAACCTGTCGATAAACCCAAAAATTCTCAGGCTGATCAGGAGCAAATTGATGATTTGTTGAATTTGCTGGTTGAGCGGCCAAGGGCATAGAGATGGATGCAGACATTCATTGTGGATGAGGATTTGCGCAGATCTGCATCGTTGCTAGACCGTATTCGGTTAGGCAACCAACGGTTGGAAGCAATATGGATTGCGCAGATTCTGGTAGGCATCAATGCCAACAGTCGATGGAAAAATCACCCTGCTGTCAGGATGTGGCGCGGGTATGAGTCATACTTGATCTGGGAGTATCTGGTGGTTCATATGGTTGAGTGGGCAAAGCGAGGGTACAAGAACACCAGGTGTGTAGAATATCTGGCAGAGCTTGGGTATCTAACGCTTGATAAGCCACCAGGTCCAATGCCTTGTTGGATTGATGACAATTTTATTGAGGCGCATCGGAGCAATTTGATTAGAAAGAAGGAAGAGTTTTATGCGCCCTTATTTCCCCAAACTAAACGAGGGCTAGCTTATATCTGGCCCGTGAGCTAAAGGAGAACGACTATGAATAAATCTTACGAATATTCTTATGACATGACCAAGATCCGAAAACATAACCCTGTTATCAAAATGATGGGAGGTTGGGAGATGGAAGCCAAGGCTGGTCTCTTTGTTTACGAGGGTTTGGGCTTGGGGAGCTTATACCTCGATAAAGAAGGAAGTTACATTTCTTGCTGTAGGAGTGATGCCTCGTATTACTGTCAAGAACAAGGATGGGAATACGAGTATGTTGATTCTTTTATGGGTTATCGTCCTATTTATGTAGGGGATTGACAAGAAAGGAGAAAGATCTATGAACAAAGCTAAAGTTTACCATTTAAAAGAAGATAAGTATCCACCATCTTTTGGGGTTAAGACCTTTTTTCCAACTGATTACAAATTGGTTGCGCGGGTCGATAGTCATGATGAAGAGGAGATTTTTTATCTCACCAATCATGTCTATTGTGAGTGGGTTGATCATCCAGAGGTTGAGGTAGTGGGTGGTCGGCGTCAGCGTAGCACGTCTGTTGGTGATGTAGTAGAAATGACCGATGGTCGGGTTCTACGTTGTGATCCCTCTGGTTGGCGAGAGTTACACATTTCGTGTGATGGTGATTGGTCCGAAGATACGGAAGATTTGATATTTTAAGGAGAATGTCATGAGCGAGGGTAAATGTACAGCCAAAGCAACGTTGACGGTAGTTAAGAGAGAGCGAAAATATGAGGGCTCTTGTTGCTTCTGTTCGAGTAATCATCGGAAGGTTTGGGTGATAACGAGTGATATTGGCACTCTAAAATTGCGTCTTTGCAACGAGTGCTTCTTACAGATAGCTGAAGCTATCAGCCACCAAGTTATGGGATATTAAAGTCCCCAACAATTACAAAGAAGGAGAGTTGAACGATGGCTGATAAAAGAGAAAAACCGATATTGCGAATGACGGGATTAGACGGTAATGCGATGTGTATTATAGCTCGCGCTATACTTTTAACGGAGAACCTATTTGGGATAACGATTAGATTTTAATCAAACACACAGAAGGAGAAAAGTCATGAATATCATACTGTATCGAATCACAATCCAAGAAAGTTATTCTATTTACGAACAAGGCGAAGAATTTTCTCTTTCCCCGTGGGGAAAGAATACCGATAGGTATAAAGGTTTTGACGATGAAGGAGAGGAGTATATTTTACCAGATGGATACGAGGTAAGCGAATCGAATTGTGGAACTATGGAAGTCTATAATTCGAGGGGTCACCATTGTGCCATTATTATGAATGGCTCTGGCCTACCGGAGTTAATTGACTCTGATAGAGGAGATTTTCCTATCCTAAAAAAAGGGGCTGTAAAATGGTAAGTACAAAAATGCAGACCTTTTTGGAGTATCTGGCTTTTTCTATGGAAAGCCAGAAAGTATTCTTTCCAGGCAAAAAAGGCTTTGGAAGATGCTGGATTTGTTCAACTAGATGCTGAGCAGTTTTTTTTGGCTGAAGCGCAGGCTGGAGATTATCAGCACCTAATTGAAGTAATACTACGTTGGTTTACCATTTATTGATTAACCGAGTTAACAGACAGAAGGAGAAAAACAATGGAAACTATTCTAAAAGAACGACAAGATGTGACAATGGTTAAGCGTAATAATTTTGTAGAGGTTTTGTTGATGGCTGGATTAGCACTTGACCATCAAGAGGCGCGTAATCTTTTAAGTTGGGGGGTTGAAATTGATGGTGAAATATTCAAAACGAGTGATGTCGAGCAGTGCTATAAACTGTACCTCCCACCTGGAAAGCATACAATTAAAGTAGTTGGCAGGAGTGCAGTAAAAATGGAGATTCCTGGTTCAACAAAAGAAGAGTTGTGGTGGCAGGAAAGTAAAGAGCATTTGAAAGAGTGTACCTGGCCGCTCGATCAATGCAACCGTTGTTGGGCCTTAATCAAATTTATGAAGGGGGATGAGCAGTTATTGTTTGAACCAGCCGATGTGGTCGAAATTCTCAAGAATGAAATGGGGGCTTTCGTTTTGAATGTGATGCAAGATGGGGAGCTTTATCTTGCGCGTAATTATATGGAGAAGTTGCTCCTTCTCGGTTGTATTGACGATGATGGAATATTTGATTTTGAGGGCAACAATGTTTGTTTTGGAGTGAATGAATGGGGAGATGCCTCAAGAAATGAGCAGGTAGTTTTGGAGTTTGTGCTTCGAGCCAATATCGTAGAACAGATTACTGAATACACAACCAATTGGGCATGGCATCAGTTCCCAGAAAATGTTATTCGGTTTGCCTTTGGTGCTCACGACCTGTTGACATCTGAAGATGTAGATTGGATTTGTGAACTGGCCAAGCGTAACGATGTTTCCGGTATAGGGTGGGAAACGGCTTTAAAGATGGCGAAAGAGTTGATTCTTTGTTCGGGCGCAGATGGTCAGAATGGTGAAGTTTATGGAGAAGATGAGGAAGGAAGGAGTATCGAAATTTTACCTGTAGATGATTATGCTATCTTGATTGCTCGAACCATTACCCATTCTGCTTCCGAACATATTCATTATTGGAGTGAAGTAAAGATTCTAGAGATTGATACCAGGGAGGTTATTGCCGAGAATGCCAAGGATTATGTTCAGTCAGAATAATAATCACATAAATTACAAAAGGACAGAAGCCGATGAGTAAACAAAAACCTAGAATACCAATTAGAGTTTTATCTCAGCAATCGAATGTGGATAATCTTATTAAAACAGTGGTGGAGGTATTAAAAGATGCTGGTTATTCAGAGAACAAAGTTAAAATGTTTCAAGCTGAGATTGTAAAAGGCGATATATCTCCTTTCGATGTATTATTAAAATGGGTTGATTTGGATTTCTCTCAGATTGATGACATTTCGGATATACCAGAAATTGATGTTTTTCGATTTAATCGTCGTCTAATAGAGGACCGATGGCGTCAGCTAATGGCGAAGAATCATCGTATTGACGACATAGCTACTGGTGTCTTTAGAGTAATCTCAGAACGAGCCAAAATTGAAAAGATCAAGCCAGAAGAAATTACATGTTCTACATCTCCATTTTACTTGGCAGAGCCAGATAGCTGGAATCGTGTGGGTTGTAAATTGGAACATGAAGAAAGCAACTCACATGAGTGTAGCACCTTTATTAAAAGGCTTAATTCTATGCGAAGCCTCCCACATAGTTGGTGTCATAGGCATCCTCTATGGAAAAAAATGAAAGATTCAAAAGTTTGAATCTTTAAAGGAGAAAGAACAATGAGTACGCAAAAAACGACCGAGACGATTCAACCCACAACAAAACGGTATGCTCTTTCGGCAAAGAATGCCATTGGTAAACTTCAGAAGCAGGTAGGCAATGGGGAGCGGTGCAAGGATGCCAAAGAGCAGTTGCCTGAGGTCGCATTTGAACAGGTAAACAATTTCTGTTCGATGCTTTGGACCAAAGAAGTTAAGGGGGATTATTGTAAGGACGATGCAAAGGAAGCACAAGAGTTAGCGGCGGAGGTAATGAGCTTCTGCAACTGCATGAGTGTGGATAAGCAAGCTTTTGTTGGTGCGGTCTTGCGAGAACACCGTACACTTCAGCAAAACTTTATGGAGTTGGTGCTAGCTTTTCTGGTGCGATGCGCCAAGGCATACGAGGACCATGCTTACGATGCCCGTAATCAATCGACTTGTAAGCTGGCCCATGAAATAGTTACTGGAAATTTAGTGGGTAGTGTGAAACAGCTTACTGAGGCTGTCAACAATAATCGTCGTCTCTTGCCTTTTATTTAGGAGGAATTTCATGTTACGAAAAAAGTTAGATTTGGTGCTAGAAGCGGGTGAACAGTATCTTGCTCTTTCTGAGGAAGAACAAGCCGATCAATATCGGGAACATCCTGGAGCGATTCCTCGGTTATTGGTGGTTTCCTGTGTCTATGGGTCTGCTGAAAGTTATGGACGGCGGGTAGAACGATTGCTTGTCGGAGTTTTTGATAATGCAGATATAGTTGAAAAAATTTCCTATGAGCTTCAGTATGGTGGTGTACCAAAAAAGCTGCGACATTATTCTGCTCGCTATTTTGGTCGTTCTATAAATGTAAATCTAGAATGGCTTGCAGGTACAGATAAAGTGGTAGATAGTCTCTATGTACCACCACGATTTGAAATGACATTGGAAGATTTTGGTGTCAAGCTATAAACCATCTTTAGAAAGGATAATAAAAATGCAATTGAAAATTAAAGAAAATGATGATGGAACTTTGACTTTTCCCAAGGGTACAGAAGTTTTAGTGGGGTACGCACCAGTTCCCGGTGTTAATATCCACGATGTGTTTTTTCAAGGTAAGAAAATTGGAGAGTTGACAAAAGTTTTTGAGAATGGTCGATTGCTGTA
>Ga0180437_10003007_pt1 | contig 25770 bp, 23 predicted proteins | sample SS_ome_4_FD_132410 | JGI IMG/M metagenome (GOLD analysis project Ga0180437, IMG submission 132410) | Hypersaline lake sediment archaeal communities from the Salton Sea, California, USA - SS_3_D_1 metaG | ecosystem: Environmental > Aquatic > Non-marine Saline and Alkaline > Hypersaline >... | reverse complement strand
CAAATTCCTAATCCACCTTCAGGAACTTCGTTCTGATATCCTCCACCCAATTTATAAAAATAGACATTACTTGAATTCGCCATTCCATGTACAAAATCGAGATGCCCAAATCCCGCTTCATTCCAGTCAACAAATTCACGCGCATTCCCAGGATCATTTGCATAATATTTTTCTGTGACAACCAGCTTGGGTGGGGTCGCGATAATCTGATCAGGCGTGACAACACCTTCATTTAGAGCACCCACTCCAGTAACGAGCTTAAACACAGAGCCTGCTGGCAAAACATCACCTACTGCGTGGTTCAGTAGTGGATTGGCCGGGTCACGAATCAGTTGATCGTAATAGTAGGCTGGTATGAACCTCGACATGCGCGAATTTTCATAGTTCGGATACGAAACCATGGAGAGTATTTCACCCGTTGCAGGATTAATAGCAATCACGACACCGCTGCTGTAACGAATTTCACCGAAATACTGGTTCCAGTCATCCATTTCTGTTACTAGAATAGTTTCGACAGCTTGCTGCAATCGAGTATCCAATGTCAAACGCATACTCATGCCAGATTCAGGGTCAACGGGCGGTTCAAGATCCCCAAAAACCTGGCCGCCGACATCCACCTGAACAACTTCACGGCCATTCCTCCCGGCTAATAAATCCTGGTACTCTAATTCCAAACCGGCATAACCAACTTTGTCTCTGGCAGGAACAAATCTTCTTTCGACGTAATAATCCTCCTGGCTGGCAGGGATAGGACCTAAGAAACCAACAATGGAGGATGTTAAGGAACCTGTCGGATACTCACGCAATGGCTGGATTTCAATACCAACACCCGGCCAATCGATTGATTTTTCTTGTAACACCATGGCCAGTTCCTCATCAATGTCACAAACTATTTTGACCGGTTCATAGGGAGTTGCTGATTCGCCATATTCGGCGATCTGAGCAATGCCATGGTCAGAAATACAAGGAACATACGGGTTTTCGAGACTCAATTCACTCCTGTTTACTGGCACTCCAATCAAATTCGATAAATCACGGAATATCTCTTGAATAGCTCCTGCATCATCCGGTAAATCAGCGAATGTAAGAACAACATTATATGAAGCAACATTACGAGCGACAATGACATTATTGCGATCAAGAATGATCCCTCGCATTGCAGGGATATTGAATTCCTTCGTGCTGTTCTCTATCGCTTCAGCTGTCCAGCTTTCTACTTGCATGACTTGAAGGAAAAACAATCGCAGGATAAATATCATAAAAGCCAATCCTAATACTCCCAAAAATACCAGGATTCGCCATGGTTCAATTAAGTTTTGAATTTTTGAAGAATTATCCATACCTGTAATATTTTAACCAAAATGAATTTTCAAAAATGCTGGTCTAGACTTCAAGTTGCTCCGGGTATAACCATTTTGCCAAATCTCCTAAAAGGAAAAAAGCAGGAGCGGCGATTAATAAATTGAGCAGTAAACTCGGAATGGTGATTGAAGACACGACTTCAAGGAAAGGCAATGGAATGCCGGAAATCGTCAGAGATATGATCGAGATAGCATGTACCATTAAGGTTCCAATAAATGTAGTAACAAACATTGCAAGGATTTCAACCTGCCATACTCTTTGCTTTAACAATAATGCAACAGCTACTATTAGTATCGAACTGATCACAGGCACAATAGTTGGAAGAGTCGATACCAATCCTACCAATAAACCGCCGACTACTGCCCAATGCCAGGCGCTTTTTACACGTTTCTGTAAAGCCCAAGCGATTATTGCCAGCATCACCAGATCTGCTGTACCATGCAGCAGTTTTGTCCTACTGACTACAACAGACTGCAATACAACCAGAGAACTTAATATTGGTATAGAAATCCAAACAGCCATAAATTATTTGTTCTTTTGACTTATCATAATCATGTAGAAAAAACCACAATAAGGGAAATTGAGTTCTCACGGAGTAATTGAAGTCGGAACAAGTGGTGATATTTCTACAGGCCTAAAGTTTGTAATAATCAGCACGATTTCCAGTTTGCTAAAATCCACAACCGGTTGAACAGATGCATGCTGGAATAAATCCGTTTCTATCTGGCGGACTCCAGTAACCTGACCGATTAAAATATCCGAAGGATAATTCCCTCCCAAACCAGAAGTCAAAATAAGATCTCCAACTTTCACCTCTGCTGATTGGGGAATCATATCCAATGAAAGCTCACCTGTTAAATCACCCAGAACGACGGCTTGCGCCCTTGAAGGTTCCAACCTCACATTGATAGACGATGCCGGATCAGTGATTAACTGTACACGCGCTGCACCGGACGTTACAGCAGCGACACGACCAACTAGTCCTTGTTGAGTAACAACAGGCATTCCACGCCGTAATCCATCATCGGATCCACGGTTGATGATCACATATTGAACAAAGGGGCTCGGATCCCTTCCAATCACAGTCGCTGCCAGATAACGGTTTTCTGGTTGAACTCGAGCGAAATCAACCAGCGCGGATAACACCTGAGTTTCGGAAAGCTGTTGTTTCAATGCTATCACTTCTGCTTGTAATCTGGAAACTTCAGCCTCTAAATCCGAATTGCGCTGCCGTAATCGAACCAGGTCTTGCGGGGAATTGATGATATTTTGCAACGCTTGAAATCGCACCGCCAACCAGGTTTGAGCGCTTACAACTGGATTTATGAAAAACCTTGATATCGGAGCTAAATAGCCTCCTAAAGCGAGTGCTATCAATCCAACTACTATCAAAGCCAGAATTACTGTTTGGATCGACCTGGCTGGTGTTGTGTTCATCAATCGTGGCGAGTACTCCCTCTTTCAAGACCTACCAGGAAATGCCTCAAGGTGTCGTATTCGTCTAAGATCATCCCTGCGCCACGAGCCACACAACTCATCGGGTCTTCGGCTACCCATACCCGAATCCGAAATTCATCCATTAATCTTTTATCAAGGGCTTGCAGTTGGGATCCACCTCCCGCCAGACATATGCCAATATCCATTAAATCAGCGATGATTTCAGGTGGAACTTCATCTAAAGCATCCTTGATCGTATCCACAATTGTTTGAACCGACCCGGATATCGCCTCGCGGATCTCTACCGAAGAGACATCTACAGCTTCCGGGAGACCAGTAACCAAGTTTCTTCCTCGCAATAACATGGTTTTTTCTTCCGGTAAGTGATATGCCGATCCGATAGTGATTTTGGCTTGTTCAGCCATACGTTCCCCTACCAAAAGATTGTATTTGTTGCGCATATATTGCACAATATCCAAATCCATCTCATCACCAGCTACTCGCAATGAACGGGATATGACTACTCCGCCCATCGACATAACCGCTACTTCTGATGTGCCGCCGCCGATATCTACGATCATACTTCCGCGAACATCAGAAACTGGCAAACCTGCACCGAGAGCTGCCGCAACTGGTTCTTCGATCAAACCTACTTCTCGCGCGCCAGCTGACATGGTTGCATCGTATACCGCACGTTTCTCGACCTCTGTCACCCCGGATGGGATTCCAACAACTACCCGCGGGCGAGGTACGGGCACGATACTTTGTTCATGCGCTTTACCAATAAAGTATTCCAACATTGCTTCTGTTATTTCAAACTCCGAAATTACACCATCTCGAAGCGGTCTAATCGCAATCACATTTGCTGGAGTACGGCCAACCATTTCTTTTGCTTCTGCTCCAATCGCTAAAGGTCTCCGAGATTTCTTTTCGATCGCTACCCAAGAAGGTTCACTGATTGTAATACCCTTACCGCGAACGTTGACCATCGTATTAGCCGTACCCAAATCAATGCCAATATCAAGTGAAAAGAAACCTAACAGCCAATTTAAAGGGTTAAACGCCAATTACATCTCCTCAGTATCGGCATAGTTTGAAAAAGATGTTGATAAATATCTGTTTGCGGATAATGGTGTTGACCCACTCCCTTCAAAGCATCGGCGGGATAATTCCATTGAACCACTTTTATTGACATTATCAATATTAAGAGCAATAATCGGTGAAATTATACTTCTCAATCGCAAAGTATTCATTTATAGAATGGTTAAGTCTCGTGTATCATAAGATTAAAATACATGATTTAACGGATTTCCGGGGAAAATAAATGAAAATTCCCATTATTATCGATAGATTTTTATCTCATCCCCTTTATACAGCTTTATCCAGGAAACGAAATATTTTCTCCAATTTCGTCAAAAAGAATCCGGCTGCCTTTATTCTTACGTTGATCGCAATGTGTTTATAACCTATCCCCAGCAAAAAACCGATTAGATTTCGTTCGAAGTGTAATTCCGAATATTATTTCAAGCCATTCAAAAATAATCTCTTCGACTTAGAACATTAATTGATTGATTTCATCGATCGTTGAAATTGCGGGTCGCAAGTGTTCGCTCTGCAATCTGTTCAGGGGCTCAGTAGTGAGATTGTAAATATCTGCCAGGGTTGGTTGGTCTTCATCGAAATATATCAAACCCGTGATCAGACAATTACAACGATTGGCTTCTTCTAGAACTAGCATGGCTTGCATCCGATCGGTCGGATCATAATCCCGCTCAAGTTTCTTTAATACCACTTTCGAACCATCATGCATTGTAACTTCAGCAGCTTGTCCGGGTTCATATTCGACGAGAATCTCCTCCGCGGGTGGGACGTAAGAGAGTTCATGCAGGGCGACTTCATGTTCTTTTCCCCACGCATAGGAATGAACTGCCGTGTCCGTATTGTTAAATGTAACACACGGACTGATAATATCCAGCACTGCGATACCGTTGTGATGTATAGCTGCTTTTATCAACTCCTTTACCTGTTTTGGATCGCCAGCGAAGGATCGAGCCACAAAAGTCGCATGACCGACTAAAGCTTCCCAGGCGATATCAATAGGCATATATGGGTTTTCACCCTGACTCTTCAAGGTTAATCCTTCCTCCGCGGTTGCTGAAAACTGTCCCTTGGTCAATCCGTATACACCGTTGTTCTCAACGATATATACAAAGCGTAAATTGCGCCTGATTGCATGCTTAAACTGCCCCATACCTATACTGGCGGTATCACCATCCCCACTAACGCCGATCCCGCGCAGCGTGTGGTCACCAAACAACGCCCCTGTTGCCAGGGAAGGCATTCTTCCATGAAGTCCGTTAAATCCAAACGAACGGTTTAAAAAATATGTAGGACTCTTACTGGAACATCCAATCCCACTAAATTTAACGATATCCTCTGGACGGATACCCAATTCATAACAAGCTGCAATAATCTGATTAGATATGGAATTGTGACCGCAACCCTGGCATAAGGTTGTGGGATTCCCACGATAATCAGATTTTTCCAATCCAACAATATTTACCTTCAAATTTGTAGATGTAGTTTGATCCGCCATATTTAAGCTACCTCACTTTCAATAATCGCCTGCTCAATAAACCTGGCAGTAAATGGTAACCCATCTAAATAAGCTATGGATTTTAATTTATCCACCAGTATTGGAAATTCAAGACTCAACAGTTGGTGCAACTGGCTATCCCTATTCATTTCAACTACATAAACACGGTCATAATTATTGATGAATTCGCTTACTTCTTCGTTAAAAGGGATCGCCCTAACACGCATAAAATCGACACTAATGCCTTGATCTTTCAGCTTTGCGCATGCTTCAACAATCGCGGGCGTTGTTGATCCAAAGCCGATGATCGCAATTTCTGATCCGTTAAAAGTTTCTATTACAGGACCCGGGACATACTTTCGTGCGGTGTTAAATTTCTCCTTCAATCGATTGATAAGTTTATTCCATGTTTGTGGGTCTTCCGTGTAACGAGCATTCTCATCATGCCCTGTCCCGCGAGCAAACCAGGCAGCCTTTTTGTGTCGATTACCGGGTATAGTTCTGTATGGGATAGCATCGCCATCCACATCTTTATATCGAGCCCAATTCCCACCCAATTTTTCCACGTCCTCTTCCCACAAAACCTTTCCGCGGTTCATTGGTTCATCTGGATATTCAAATGGTTTCACCAGCCATTGGTTCATACCAAAATCCAAATCGGACAAGACTATCACGGGTGACTGCAATAGGTCCGCGATATCAAATGACTTCCAGCCAAATTCAAAACATTCGTTTACAGAACCAGGTAGTAAAATAATTTGCTGAGTATCCCCATGTCCAAGATAATGTGCAAAAGTCAAGTCGGATTGCGCTGTACGAGTTGGTAACCCAGTACTCGGCCCAACCCGCTGGATATCCCAAATAACCACGGGTACTTCTGCAAAATATGCTAATCCAGCGTATTCCGCCATCAAACTCAAACCAGGGCCAGATGTTGAAGTCATAGCCCGCAACCCGGCCCACCCAGCTCCGATCGCCATCCCTATGGCAGCAAGTTCATCCTCAGCCTGTACCACCGCAAAAGTATTTTTATCGGTCTCTTGAGGATCTTTTCTTAATTTTGGTAAATAATGTTGAAGCGCTTCGGGCATACTCGTCGCAGGCGTGATTGGGTACCATGAAACAAATTGAACGCCGCCGTAAATCGCTCCCAGTGCAGCTGCTGTATTTCCGTCTGCCATGATAAAACCGTTGGTTTCATCCATTGCTTCAACTTTGAATGGATCCTTTTTTTCAATGTTTTCTGCAGTCCAATCGAAGGCGCTCTTAACCACTTTGAAGTTCAAATCGATTGGTTTTTGTTTCCCTTTGAAATGGAAGTCCAGCGCCTGGTTGACCATTTGCAGATCAATTCCTAACAATTGTGCTAATACTCCCACATATGCCATGTTGGCTACATAATCTCGAAGATGTGTTGGGGCGCCAGATTCTCGAGCCAATAATTTGGCTGGGATAGGATATACAGCCACATCACCCCGTTCTACAGGTAGTTTTATATGATCTCCAAAAATAAATACACCACCCGAAATAACCTCAGAAAGGTCGTTTTGGAAAGTTGCCGGATTCATAGCTACAACAATCTCTTGCAACTCGCGTCTGGCTAGGGAACCATCCTTACTCACACGGATGGTATACCAGGTTGGCTGTCCTTGAATATTCGATGGAAATAAATTCTTTCCAGATACGGGAATACCCATCTTGAATATTGCTCTTAACAAAGTAAGGTTTGATGTTTGACTTCCGGTACCGTTTATGGTTCCTACCGTAATTGAAAAGTCATTAATAATTGGGGGGTGTTCTACTTTTGTTTCAACCGGATTCCTACGCGTCAATTCCGCCATAATTTCTCCTAATTAAATAAATGCCTCCGGTAAATATAATTCTAGGCTAACCATCTCTTAGCCCATTGAATATGAACGATGATAAAGGAAATTAATGTTATCCTCGAGAGCAGTACAGCGTTTATCGAAGTTCCTCTCATCAATCGTATCCATTTTGTATTATTTGTAATTTCAAACTGATTCCAGGTACTGGTCGCCTGAAAATTATTCGAACCTTTATGCTTCGTTTAACTCCCAATATATTCCAAGGAGCCTCCGAACAAATAATGTGGAAAAAGCGAAAATAATATGCAAATTCAGGTTCTCTCGTTTACAATTTGAAATTTGTATTGGGAGCGCCCTGTAATGTCTTTCCGGATGATTAAATCAAGGTTGTTCAAATATTCATTACCCTTCAGATTGAGGTATTCCACAGCTACAAGTTTGTATATCTACACGTGATTTTTTTTATTATTATCTGCGCTATTAATTTTTCGGGTATTCTTACGATTTTTTGCAGTTACAGGATCCACCTTTATGCTCATTACACGGCTCTTCAGCCTTTTTTTTCAATGCTTGCAGTTCTTCCCAAGGTTGGACATCCTGATATGGAAATTCGTGTCGTTTACCTGTTTCAAGTTCTACAACCACCTCTTCTTTGATAGGATTTAAATCCGTGATCACCCCATCTCCTAAAGGAGTAACGACCCGTTTTTTCCGCTTAGGCATTTTCTTACGTGCATCGACATATTGCTGATATTCATATAACAAACAACACCTCAGACGCCCGCACATTCCTGTGATCTCTGAGGGAGATAGAGAGACCCTTTGCTCCTTCGCCATTCGGATAGATATCGGACTGAACTCTGTTAAGAACATTGAACAACAACGGTCGCTAAGACCACAAGCTCCCATTCCACCAATCACTTTAGCTACATCACGCGGCCCGATTTGTCTAATTTCAACTCGCGTTCTGGGAAAAGCCCTTTTCATTACCCCGCGTAATTTTCTAATATCTATTTTTGTTTCCGCTTCGGTACTGTAAAAAAAAGTAACCCGGCTGCCATCGTAAGAATATTCCGCGATAACAATTTTTATACCCTCAATTCTCAATTCGGATACTTTTTCCCTGCAGGCAATTAATGCTTCCTGCTCTTTCTTTTGCCAGTACTGTCTTCTTACCAAATCCCGAGGAGTTGCCTTGTGATAAATTGGTTTCCAGGTACCATTATGAGGCGGTTCCGGGTCTTTGACGATTGAGATAACCTCTCCTAATTCACGGCCACGACTCGTCTCCACGATCACAAAATCGCCGATGCCTACTTCGCGTAATTTGCTAGAATCAAAGTGATAAACTTTGCCAATTTTATTAAATCGAATTCCCACAATATGCGGTTTCATATATCGTCCAGTTTTTATAATTTATCCAACCACATTGATGGGGACAAAATCGCTGCCTTTCACCGCCGCAATGCTAATTTTTGCTGCTAATTGCTGCGTAATTGATCTCAATGATTGAGCAACTGGAGATTCTGGATTTGTTACTACAACAGGTTTGCCACTATCACCGCCTTCGCGAACTGCTGGATCCATTGGTATGGCGCCGATAAATGCAACCCCGCTCTCCTCTGCAAGGCGTTGGCCTCCCCCGCTGCCAAAAATATCCATTCGATCTCCATCAGGTAATTCAAGATAACTCATATTTTCAACTACACCTAACACATCCACGTTTAATTGCCGGAACATTTCAAGAGACCGCCTCGCATCATCTAATGAAACCTGCTGGGGCAGTGTGACAATCACACCTCCGGATAAAGGTAACGACTGGACTAAACTCAAAGGTGCGTCACCCGTTCCTGGGGGTAAATCGACAATTAAATAATCCAATTCACCCCAATCCACATCAGAAAGGAATTGTCGAATGGCAGAATGAAGCATTGGACCACGCCAGATGAGCGGTTGGTCAGCTTTAACTAAGAATCCAATGGACATTAACTTAACCCCATGCGCTTCAGCAGGCACCATTTTATTTTCTTGTGCTGGAGGCAGGTGATCAACTCCCATCATGGTTGGAATATTTGGCCCGTAAATATCAGCGTCTAAAAGACCAACTTTTGCTCCACTCTGCGCGAGCACTACTGCAGTATTAACCGAAACAGTGCTTTTACCAACCCCACCTTTTCCAGATGCAATCGCAATCGCATTGCGAATTGGTAGTTCCATTAAACCCCTTGATCTACCATCGCTAGGTACGTTTGCATCCATGAAGATATCAACCTCATCGATTCCTGGTATGGAAAGCACGGCATTTTTCGCTTCTTGTTCAATCTGGCTTTTCAATGGACAAGCCGGCGTGGTAAGTATTACGGTAAAACTTACTCTTGTTCCATCTATCTTAATATCTCGTATCATGTTCAATGAGACAAGGTCTTTGTTTAACTCTGGTTCTTGAACTTTACTCAAAGCTTCAAGTATTCTCTGTTCAGTTATTTCATTAACCTGGTTCATAATGTGTTTTGTAATATTCTCATTCCCTTAAAATTTTTTGGTTCAGTTATTTGCGTGCAAGATAATATACTTATTCTTTGGGGGCAGCCTTTGCTTTACGGGCTGCTTTCGCGGCTTCGGCTTCTGCGCGCGCCTTCTCTTCCCGAGTGTAATTCGTTGGTCTGATTTCTGCATAATAAGACACGGGCTTCATCAGCTTTTCTTTGTTATAGATGTTCTGTGCATACCGGTCATATACCGATATTTCATAATCATGATCCATTTTGATTGCATCGAATGGGCAATATTCTGCGCAGAATCCACAGTTCATACAAATATCAACATCAATGTAGAACTCTTCAGGTTCTGGTACTGGTCGACCAGTCTTGGGATCATTTGTACGCACAATCCAGATACATTGAGGGGGACAAACTTTTGCACAAATACCACACGAGGTGCAGCGCTCTTTTATTTCACCGTCTTCACCTTCTTCATAAAGCAGGAAAGGGATATATCGAAATTCTTCAGGTATGGGTAATTTTTCATCAGGATATTGAATCGTAAAAACACCGCGTGCATCGCTGCTCGTGCGCTGTTCAATGCCGTCCTGGGTGTAATATCGTTTACCCAACCATTTGATGTCTTCAATATACGTATCAATAAACCGCTTTATTGTTACGCCCAATCCTTTGACAATACCATTTCCATTCATATCATCACTCCAACCATAATCAATCTAGCGATCTGTCTCACCCAAAACAATGTCAACCGAGCCTAAAATGGCGACGACATCCGCCACTTTGTTCCCCACACACATCGTTTCAAAACACGTCAAATTAATAAACGAAGGCGCGCGGACATGATAGCGCCATGGATTTGGCTTCCCATTCGAGACGATATAGAAACCCAACTCACCCTTCGGGCCTTCAACCCGCCCATAAGATTCTCCAGCAGGTACCCGAACCTGGTATTGTTGTTTGCCTGTAAGCACCGGTCCTTCAGGGATATCATTCACTGCTTGCTTTATAATGCGCAAACTCTGTCTGATCTCGTCAATTCGAATCAGGTAACGATCGTATGTATCTCCATGGTATCGAACTGCTACATCAAAATCAAAACGGTCATAGATGCTATAAGGATCAGCCCGACGAACATCATAAGGAACGCCAGAAGCTCGGAGAATTGGACCAGCAGCAGAAAAAGCAATCGCTTGCTCAGGGGTTAGCACACCGATACCTTCCGCTCTGGACCGAATGATTTCACTGCTGGTCAAGTATGTATCCAGTTCATCAATCCGCCTGGGCAATCGATCGAAAACAAGGTTCCGAATTTTTTCTAAAGTTCCTTCTGGAAAGTCCCGGGCTACACCTCCGAATCTGAAATAATTACACATCATTCTCGATCCACTGACCGCCTCAAAAATATCCAATATCAGTTCGCGTTCTTCAATAGCATACAAGGAGGGTGTGAAGAATGCCCCCAAATCATTTAAGAACATACCGATTGCAAACACATGATTACTGATCCGGGTTAATTCAGCCATAATTACACGGATATATTCCGCGCGTTCCGGTGGTGTTATCGCCATCAATTGCTCTACCGCCATGGCATATCCGAAATTATTACTCATGGATGAAAGATAATCCAGACGGTCTGTAAACGGCATATTTTGAAGGAAGGTGTTGCGTTCGCCTATCTTTTCATGATTGCGGTGCAGGTAACCCATAACTGGTTTCAACGATACTATGGTTTCTCCATCCAATTCTACTACCACGCGAAATACACCATGGGTTGAAGGGTGTTGTGGCCCCATATTTACGACCACAGTATCCGTATTCAGTTCTTTCCAATCCTTGGGTTTTACCGATCGCGTTAAGCTGGAATACAACAACCCATCTTTATCTGGAACCCAAGTTTCCGGTCTGAAACCTGCAGGATATTCAACATTTTTCCCAAATGGATTTTCATCTTCAGAACGGACCACATTTCCTTCCGGCCAGCGAGTTTTGAAAGGTTTTCCCGTCTCCTCGAAATAAGGCTCACTCCAATCCTTCCGCAAAGGATATCCTGCAAAACCCTCCCACATCAAAATCCGGCGTAAATCTGGATGTTCTGTGAATCGGATGCCATATAAATCCCAAATTTCCCGCTCTTGAAAATCCGCCCCTGGGTAAACGGGAACCAAAGAAGAAACGACAGCGTTTTCCCTGGAAACCTGCACTTTGAATACGAGTCCCGAACCACCGATAGATTTATACGCATGGTAAACAACTTCCATAACATCTTCCGGAAAATAATCAACCCCGGTAACTGAAGATAGAAAATCGTATCCCATTTCATCGCGGAGTACTGCTGCGACTTCAGTGAGTATATTTGCATCAACAATAAACCCATCGTATCCATCTCGAGTATCGTATGAGACATGGTCAGGGAAACGTTTCGTCAGATCATCATCAAATACAACTTTCGTGTGTTCAATAATTTCTTGATCGCTCATATATCGCGCACCTTATTATGAAACTGCTTCAGGTTCTTGTTCATCAACTTTAGGTTGGGTTAACTTATTTTGAGCAAATGTCTCAATCTCTGCAAATTCATCCGGATTCATGATATCCGGACCTAACACAGGAATGGGAATTGCATCGATTGGCTCTTTTTGATACCAACGTACATTTTTTATCGATTGGTTATCAATTTTTCTCTGCAATGTTATCAATCCATGCAGCAGCGCTTGTGGAGTCGGCGGACAGCCGGGGATATAGACATCGACCGGTATGTATTTGTCGACACCAGACACAACGTTGTATCCCTCTTTGAATGGGCCTCCACCAGATGCACATGCCCCCATTGCAACCACATATTTCGGTTCTGGCATCTGGTTGTAAAGACGGACAATTTGGGGGATCATTTTCTTTGTCACTGTTCCGGATACAATCATCATATCTGATTGTCTTGGGCTTGGACGCATGACTTCCATTCCAAATCTAGAAAAGTCGTATCGACTCGCAGCAGTACAAATCATTTCAATAGCGCAGCACGCCAAACCGAACATTAACGGCCAAAGAGATGATCGACGGCTCCAATTATAAATTTTGTCTAAGGTGGTAATCGATACCTGGGATTCTATTTCGGGCGGTATATCATACTTTGTCGAATTTAAATTCTGGCGCTTCATATCATTCATTCAGTTATAACCTCCTCGATCCATTCTTGAAATATCTCCATAAGGAGATCTTCATTTGTACGTTCACGAATGTCAGAAAAATCTGGCAAACCTATCGTCCATTGGAAGATCTTGTCCAATGAAACCTATTCAAGATCGATTTCGGAACTTTGTACTCAGAGTCCTCTTACGATGAGGTAAGTATCTTCCCATGTCAACATATTTTGCCAATTATACCGCCTTTAGATCAGGAGTCAAATAAAATATTCGCAAATATATATTTGCTTTTATCGCGGTAAAATTGTATAATAGTTACATGTCGACTTCAAGACAAAGAATTCTCGATTTTATTGATAAGAATCACGTTGTAACAGCAGATGAAATCAGTCGCGCCTTGTCTGTCACTCAAGCAAACATACGTCACCATCTATCGATTCTTCAAAATCATGGTCTGGTCAAAGTCGTAGGTAAAAGACCAGCCCAAAATAAAGGTCGCCCTTCATTATTGTTCGGGTTATCAAACAAGTATAAAGGGAATACTGTGGAAATAGTATTAAGTGCGCTGTTATCCGAAATCGACCGCAGTCAATCCACAGAAATCAATGGATTCTTATCCAGGGTGGCCCGGCGTGTTGCTATATCCGATTATGGCACTTCGAATACTAACTGCACCGACTCCGCAAAGCCGTTAACCCTCAGACTGTTATCAACAGTTGAGCGGTTATCTGATTTGAACTACCGGCCGCATTGGGAAGCACACATTGAGGGACCTCAAATCATATTAGGAAATTGTCCATATCTCAGTATTCTTGACGACCACCCAGAATTGTGCGTTTTTGATAGATTATTCATTGAAGAACTGATTTCAAACCCAGTGGAACAAATCGCTAAACTCAATATGGATGAACGAAACATCCCTTATTGTATGTTTCGACTGAGAGAAAATTTGAAAATTTTAAATTGATCTTTGAGCCATTTGTATCCCAATCACCAAACCCAGCACACTGGCAATGCTGAGCAAAACAATTAAAACAAAACCGGGATTGGTGTGAATTATTAAGGAGAGTATCGCTAAACCCCCACCACAGGAACCAGCAATAAACACTCGCTTCAAATGTTTACGCGCATGTTCAATCTCCCTCCCATAAAAAGCGATATTTTCCAACCTATGGTGATATCCTTCCAGATCCCAGGTTATCAAAGAACCCACCAATCCCGCTACCAGCAGAATTGGCGGTACTGCCATAAAAATCCCAACGATCAGAAATACAAAATCAAATATAAAGAAAAGGGTAGGAGACCATTTAATTCTTACATAACCCCCGATCCAGAAGAAGAGACGACAGACCATAATCGCTATTGACACGAACCATAAATCCACCAAGTAAAATGCCAATGCCAGGCAGCCGCCGCTAATAACAAAACTGGTGAAAGAAACATGCTTAATTCTTTTCATAAAATCATTCAAAAATCCGATTTTCTGATTGCATAAAACGCGACACGATGCTTAATGATTGTTCAACTCGCTGAGTCGGATTAATATTGAACACCTGGATGCCACTCTGTCTAAGACTGACCAACATTTGTTTGCGCTCAATTTCTGCCAGCCGAATACCTAATTTTCCTGCTTCTGTCTTTCCGAGCATCTTTCTTTCAAATTCGATTGCATCTGGACTGATACACAAAACCTGATATCCGCGCGCCTTTGTGGATAAAAGAAATTGAAAATCTTCACTTTGAATAGGACTAATAAGCACAATTTGTGATCGTGGGGGAAAAATTCGAGTGGGTAAATTCTCTAATTTCTCAAACACCAGACTCTCTCCAGGTCTCGCTCCAGCCAAAGCATATAGAATTTTCTCTCTTTGACGTTTTCCTGAACCAAGGTAGGTCCAATCCAAAAAACCGCCATAGATCAACAAACCCACCCTATTTCCAGATCGCAGGAGAGAATGCGATACTGCTGAAGTTAATTCAACCAAATACTCAAAAAGCGAGCTCCCGCGCGAAACGATGTTGCTTCTTATCCTGGCATCCAAAATCATCCATATATCTGCTGCTTTTTCTTGCTCGAACACATTGCTGAATAAATCTTCATTGTAACGAGCGCTTACTCTCCAATTTATTTGACGAAGCGCATCACCTTGAGTGTATTCACGAACTCCAAAAAAATCTACTCCCCGACCTCCAAATCGCGAAGGCACGTTACCTGCATAGACCTTCGTGAGCCTTGGGCGAATTGTGAAGCGTTTTAACCGGGGCGCACTGGGTAAAATAATGATTTCATCCTTCGCTTTGAGAAAATGTCTTTTCGGGAACAATCCAAACCAATCACATGTAGTCACCCATACACCCTCGAATTTGTAGATACCCCGGGTCCCTTTTAGATTGTAGGAAAATTTGATTTCATTATCCCGAGGAATGTTTATTACATAACCAGAATGTCCCTCTACCAGATTTAGTGTATCCGGGACATCGTCTTCAAGAAATACTTCTTCCAGTAATCCACCTTCATTTACTGCCGAAAGGGTGACATTAATAAAATCACCCTGGTTCACCCGGACAGGTTGTATGTTCCGAATTATATCGATTTTTTGCTCGTGCGGTTTTTGTAATAAGGCAAACCCTAAGTAAACTACTAATGGGATCGCAAGCATAATAAAGCTACCATTGAGGCTAGCCATACCTAAAAATATCAATAAAAAAATAAATATACTGATTAAAAATAATCTCATTGTAGGTTACGAATATTCGAAAACTGGCACAGGGATCGAATCTACAAGTTGTTGCAATATATTCTCCTCCGCTTTATATTTCATCCAAAATTCGGGCTGCAGTATCAAACGATGTGTCAATGCCGGGAATATGAATTGTTTAATATCATCTGGGATCACATATTCTCTACCTTCGATAGCGGCAAAAGCTCTCGAAATTTTTAATAATGCTAATGAAGCACGCGGGCTTGCTCCTACCAGGATTCTCTTTTCCTCACGGGTTGCGCCCACGATATGCACAATATAACGCTCAATATCCGGCTCCACATGGACTTTTTCAATACTCTCTCTCATTTGAAGGAAAGATTCTGCATCCGTAACCGGATTAATTAGCACCTCATCATATCCTCTCTCCCTGCGATTGCGCAGGATCTCCTGCTCCTGGTCAACATCTGGATATCCAACAGAAAGCTTTACAAGAAATCGATCTAATTGTGCTTCAGGTAATGGGAAAGTTCCCTCATATTCGATTGGATTTTGAGTTGCGATAACAATAAATGGTTGATCAAGCAGCAAGGTCTCACCTTCAAGGGTCACCTGGAATTCCTGCATGGCTTCAAGTAATGCGGATTGCGTCTTAGGAGATGCCCGGTTTATCTCATCTGCAAGGATAATATTTGAAAAGATTGGACCTTTTCTCAGGTCAAAGCGGTTTTGAGTGCGATTGTAGATATAACTCCCGGTAATGTCACCCGGCAGCAGATCAGGAGTAAATTGAATTCTCTTGAAATCCAAACCAAGCGCGGTCGATATGCTTTTACTCAGAATAGTTTTTCCAAGTCCAGGAAAATCTTCCAATAGAATATGACCACCAGCCAGGCAAGCAGCCAGGATTTGTTTGATCAAGAAGGATTTTCCCACAATGGCGCGTCCAACTTCGGCAATTACTTTATTTGTGTTAATAGTAACTTCCTGAAATTTCTTCATTAATTTTTCCTCATTACCAGAAGTTTGACTCAAAAAATCTAACAATATCATTTAAATCCATTTTTGATGGAGCGCTCAGGTGACCAGTTTTGGAGTGAGAAATTAAATCAGTGTAATGACGGAAAGAAGGTGCTTCGGTGCCAGCGATGAGAAATGATTTGATATTTGGGGGCAGGTCGAAAGTTCCTTCAAGTACCCTTTTGCGCGCTTGTTCTCTGCTTATCCGTTCTCGGTGAGCCAACAACTCGATTGTGAAATCAGATAATTGATTTGCCAGCAGCCAAAGTGAATAATCTCCATTGTCTGCACCGCCGATCAAATTCGACCACATACTTGCTCTACTAGTCGGGGATGAAAGCTTCTCTTGCACCTGATTTCTTCTATCATACCCAAAATGCAGGTTTTTATATACAATTACTAGCAGCGAAAGAAATAATATTCCCCACCATATGGCTTGCGGGAGTGCGCTAATGAACACCCAAAAAAACCGCAGGATATTTAACATAGGTACAAATAAGTATTGAGTCAAAAATCCGCTGACCATATACGCCAGGATTGCCGTTAGTAATATAAAACCAACAGTCAGAATTATTCGTTTTTTCATTATTTTATTTCAATTTCACCGGCTAACTTAATTGCCTTCAAACAATCCACCGCCTCCTCTTGTTGAATTTCATCAGGTTTGAGTGTTCCGTAGCGCACCTTCTCAAATAGCCGCGTCAGCTGGGTGACCGCTTCTACAGGAAAACCCAGATCAATCAGGCGGTGTTGGAATTCCCTGGGCGTCATGCCGGTTTTTCGTTTAACACCGCGTTGTTTTTGTAAGATTTGATTCATCTCAAAGTAACACTTCGTGATAATTTCCCGAAATTCAGTCCCCATATTCAGTTCTTCAATCGTTTCATTTGCTTTTTTAGAGAGCATTTCATTTATCTCTTGATGGTTTTGATCTGGTCTCTTCCTCCACCAGATAAAAATGAAGAGGGCTCCAATAAGAATAAAACTAAACAAGAAACCGATCCAGCCAGGTAAATTTTCAGCAGCCGCTTCTGTACTTATGAAATCAAACTCGGTTAAAGATCTCGCTGTTTTTTGAGCAAATTGGAAATCCAGGTTATTCAGTTTTATTCTACGCCTTAAAATAATAATTGCGACCAGCCATAACAAAATTTGAATAAGCGTTGCTAGTAGGGGTCGCTTTCTTCTGTCTTGTTGGACGCGGGTTCGTTTGGGACGAAAATAGAAGAAAGCAAGGAAAAGAATTGAAAAAATGATAACTAGTATAAATAGAGAATTCCAGACAATACCGGATGCAAAATACAATGCGCGTAATTCGCTGAGCGTGGAAGAATCAAAAAGAGTTCCGGGTTTCAACGATAAATTCGAAATACCCGAAACTAAAGGAACCAAAGCCGCAACAGAAACAGCGACCAGTATTACCGGTAGGTAGAGCTTAATCCTATCCATATTTATCTATTATGATCTACTAAACTTCCACTAAATTGGATTAATATACTGCACTTTTTCCAAATCTCTGCTGAATTCAATCGCTTGATCAATCGATAATTCCTACCAAACGGATATTGAAAAATTTTGCGAGAGGCTTAAGGAAATTCATGTCCGTTGAAACATGCAATTTAATCTCCATAAAACTTTCCTTGCAAAAGTATTTGATATATAATAACAGTTGTTGCCGTCTTATTCAGTGAATTTAAGGGAGTACTAGAGAAAGAAAATCATCCAAAATTTTTACATTCCACAAATCAATAACCATTTTTACAAAAAACAAGGAGGTAGAAAGATGAGTTCTCAAAACAGCAACCCAATTGGCCGCCGTTTCAGACTGACCATTTTTATCGGCATCCTGCTTATTTCACTGATAAGCTGCACTCTAACCCCATCCTCATCTTCATCCAACGTTTCACTGCAACAGACCCAGATGGAATTGGGCATTCAACAAACTTTGATGGCTCAACAAGCTGCACAGAATGCAGAAAACCAGCAGCAAGAACAGGCGCAACAGGAAGAACTTGACATCCAGGCAACTCAGACACAGGTCGCTCTTGATAACCTGGCAGCCCAACAGGCAATTCAAGCGACCGAGACTTCCATTGCTGCGACATTAACGGCTCAACAAGAGCAGCCGCAAGCTGAACAACCCCAAGAAGAACCTCAAGAAGAACAAACCACATCCGAAGAACCTTCGCAAGAACCTATCGGTGACTTAGACAGCATGATGGAAAGCGCCAAAATACTGCTGTATGAGGACATGGTCAATAGACCTGCTACACGAAGGTATGTTAAAGACGCCCTGGATAATATGGGTTTAGATTATAAAGACGACGGCAGCGCTAAGGGATGGTTGAAATCGGACTTGCTTTCTTCAACCTGGGACCTGGTAATTCTCGCCCTTGAAGTTAGATCCAATGTTTCAGGCGAGTATTTCACATATGTCAACCAGGCTTTGGATGCTGGTTCTGCAGTCATCCTTGAAATTTGGTACATGGACCGGATATCCAGAGGCGAATTATCCAAGACATTGTCTCGCTGTGGTGTTGAATTTGAAGCCAATTACGTCAACAAAACAGGAACCTTGAACGATTACATCAATTGGCCTCTACCTGGTAAGAGCGATCATCCCATCTTTAATGATCCCAATTCAAATATTCGATTTACAAACGTCGCCGTATATTGGTTTGGTGATCTGGGTGATTTCATGAAACTTTCCGGCAAGAAAGATGATGCTGAACTTTTGTTGGGTACAATCGCTACTGAAAAGAATTCTCATGGCACCCTGGCTGTGTGTAATGGAGGTAAATTTATCATCCAAACACATAGTTCACATGACTTCGCGATGGAGGAGATCGTACCTTTGTGGGAGAATATGATTACATATGCATTAAAAAGCTTCTTCATGTCTTCTCAATAATGTCCTGATTTTATAAAGATATGATCAATTTCTCAATCGCTTCTGCCTATCGAAAATTCGCGCGGCTGGGCATTAAAGTTGGCTCCCTTACCATTCTATGCTTGTTGATATCCGCATGCGGAATGTTATCTACCATTGATCCTTCCTTAAAGGAAACGCAGATCGCATTAAGCATTCAACAAACGGTGCTTGCACGGCAGGCAGAAATGGTTGCCTCACAGCCGAGTTTAAGCCCAGTTGAGTCTTTGGAAATTCAAAAGCCTCCCACTGAAGTCATCCCAGTAGAAACCCAACCGGAACAACCTGTAGAAACCCAACCTGCACAAATTGAAGAACCCACTCCCACGGAAGAGGTTCTAATCAAAATCGCTCCTACTGAAAGTGTTTCTGAAACTGAACCCCCTCAACCTGAACCAATAATAGATGTGGATTCGATGTATGAAAATGCCAATATCCTTTTATATGAGGACATTCACCACGATCCGGGAGCATTGAGATACTACCGCGAAACTTTGGACAGAATGGGATTAAACTATCATGATGTGGGTAGCGCGAAGGGCAACTTGAAAACGGAGCTGGTTTCCGGAGCTCCGAATGGAAAACCCTGGGATTTAGTGGTCATTGCCTCTGAAAACCATGGAAAGAGTGTGCCCGGTGAGTTTTTCAATTATGCGATGGATGCCCTAGAAGAAGGGTCATCGGTAATTTTGGAAGTATGGTTTATCGATAAAACATACAAAAGTTCATCCAATGCACTGTTGGCAAAATGCGGCGTTCAATTCGATAAAAACTGGATACGAATTCCTCCACAAGGGATGGTTTTGTACCCATTGGATTCCGCTCATCCCGTTTTGAATGACCCTAACAGCGGACTGAAATTTACCGATACGACCAGTTACTGGGCAAACGAATATGATGTCGGTGATTTGATGAAGAAAGCTCCAAACAGTGATGCTGCACTGCTCATCGGCACAAAAGCGACCGATACGAATGCCTTTGGCACAGTCACAATTTGTGTTGATGGACGATTGACATTACAAACATTCACCTCACACAATTTCACCATCAATGAATACGCTCCTTTGTTAGAGAATTACATTCACAACGCGCTCAAAGCGAATTACATCGAACAATAATCCTACTCATTCGGTAACCAAGATGCGTTCCAATTGAACCTAAAGATTGGGGCGCATCTATATTTTATTTACTTGAGAATATAATCAATCTATGCTAGAATACTGCCCATGACATTGAACAGTCCGTTTTCTCATTATCATCATATCCATTTTCATCATACCGGTAAACAGATCGGGTCGGGCTGCGTTCAATTGTGAATTAAGATAAATAGATTTTTGCTAGTGAAATAATTCAACGCTCCCTCCCCGGGAGCGTTTTTTATGTCAGATTCATTTGTTTTACAGATGTTTTTAAAAGAATCATTACCAAATTTTGATGGCTGAAATCTAAGTCCTTGGAGGAATTGATGTCACAAGATCGTTCAGAAGTAAGAATTGCGTTACCGAGTAAAGGCCGCCTTTCAGAAGATTCGCTCTCACTGCTATCAAATGCTGGGCTCCCAGTCTACAAGCCAAATCCGCGCCAGTACAAAGCAGCGATCCCTAATCTAAAGAATTTAACCGTCCTCTTCCAAAGAGTGGGCGACATCGTTACCAGTGTCCGAGACGGCAGCATTGATTTTGGTATCACAGGCTGGGACATATTTTCAGAAAAAGAGCACAACAATGGAGAACTATTAGTCCTTCTGAATGAATTGGGATTTGGATATTGTACGTTAAATGTCATTGTCCCAGAAATCTGGACTTCGGTCAATTCGATTTCAGATTTAGTCAAATGGCAGGAAACAAAACAGCGGCCAATCAGAGTCGCCACGAAATTCCCATACCTGACAGAGTCTTTTTTTAAAGGATCAGGCGTTAATGAATTAAGCATGATTCCTGCAGAAGGGACACTTGAAATTGCACCTACGATTGGTTACGCAGATGTAATTGTTGATTTAATCTCCTCTGGCACAACACTAAGGGATAACCGGTTGAAGGTTCTAAATGATGGTTTGATCTTAGAATCTCAAGCTTGTCTGATAGCTAATCGCAATGCTCTGAAAACCAGACCAGAAGTTTTAAGGGTCGCCAAAAAATTTCTTGAATTCATAGTCGCTCATCTAAGGGCAGCAGAAAATGTATCCATTTTTGCAAATATCAGAGGAGAATCACCAGATTCAATTGCAAAACAAATGTTTTCAAAGACGGTGATCGGAGGTCTTCAAGGACCCACCATATCGCAGGTGATCAATCAGGAAAGTAAAAACTGGTATGCTGTTCACCTGATCATCCGAAAAGACCAATTACACCAGGCAATACAGGAGATTCGTGAAGTTGGCGGCAGCGGAGTTGTGGTTACACCGGTTACTTACATTTTTGAAGAAGAACCACTGGCATACAAAGCAATGCTGGCAGCATTGGAGGTCAAATGATAAAGATTTATGATGTTGAAACTGCAAAAAAAACAATTCTTCGCCGCGATTTACAAGCCATTCTTGACTACCCCGAAAGTGTAATAAAAAGCACTGAAAGCCTATTTGGGCCTGGTTATACTCCCAACAAGGCCGTAGAAAGTATACTTGCATCGGTTAGAACAGGCGGAGACGATGCAATCCGGGAATGGTCAACTTTGTTGGATAAGACCAATCTCACTGATTTAAGAATTCCCAAGTCCCAATTAGAGAAGTCTTATCGATCCATGCCTGATTCGCTAATGCAAACGATGAAAGTTTCAGCAGATCGAATTCGTGCTTTTCACGAATTACAGCCTCTGCCCAATTGGGAGACGCAAACACTCGGAGGCAAGCTTGGTCAAAGAGTTACTCCAATAAACCGGGTTGGTGTTTATGTACCGGGAGGTACTGCCCCCTTGCCATCCTCTTTACTTATGACAGTGATTCCAGCTCAAGTCGCTGGAGTAGGACAAATAGTGGTTTGTACGCCCCCTGATCCGCATGTTTCGATTAAAGCCGCAGCATTTTTATGCGGTGTCAGCGAAGTTTTCCAGGTTGGGGGAGCTCAAGCGGTCGCAGCCATGGCGTACGGCACTGAAAGTATCCCGAAGGTAGATAAAATCGTCGGCGCTGGAAACCTGTTCGTCACGCTGGCAAAACAGCAAGTCTTCGGAATTGTAGGTCTTGACGGACTGGCTGGTCCTACAGAGACGATGGTAATTGCAGACCAATCGGCTGATCCAGCCTGGGTCGCTTCTGATTTGCTTGCTCAGGCAGAACACGATATTCTGGCAAGCGCTATTCTGCTAACCCCATATCGTTCCCTGGCAGAATCAGTTTTGAAAGAATTAGAAACACAAGTCCAGGAACTTTCTCGTTCCGAGATCATCCAGCAGTCGCTGACCAACCGGGGTGGCATCGTTCTTACGCCTGATTTAGAGACCGCTGTCGAACTGGCAGATGAGTACGGATCAGAACATTTATGCCTATCAGTTGAAGATCCTTCTACATTGGCAAAGCAAATTAATAATGCGGGTGGGTTTTTCTTAGGCGAACATTCTTTTGAAGTGCTCGGAGATTATATCGCTGGACCAAGCCATATTATGCCCACCGGCGGCACTGCTCGATTTGCTTCTCCGCTGAATGTGATGGATTTTGTGAAGATATCCAGTGTCGTCGCGCTTGACAAAAATTCAAGTCAGCGTTTAAGTTCTAAAGCTGCAGAGTTTGCCAAAGCGGAATCACTGACTGCTCATGCTGCCGCAGCAAAATACCGTGAATTATCAGAAAAATGAAAAGCGAAATACCTTTCATCAGGAACCACATCCTTAATATACCGGCATACGAACCAATCGTGCCTTTTGAAGTCTTATCGGATGAATTAGATATACCCATCGAGAAAATTGTCAAATTGGATGCGAATGAAAATCCCTACGGTCCCATTCCAGAGGTTTATGCTGCGCTGGCCAATCTGCCGTATATAAATATCTATCCAGACCCTGAGAGCCGCTACCTGCGTAATGCGCTCTCTGAATATCATAAAGTTCCTGCTGAAAACATACTAGCTGGTGCGGGAGCAGACGAGTTGATCGATCTAATAATGCGCGTATCACTTGACCCTGGCGACATTATGATAGACTGCCCGCCGACATTCGGAATGTATGATTTTGATGGCGGCGTGAATAACGCTAATATGATTACGATCCCTCGTAACGCCCAATTCGAGATTGACTTGACCAGGATCGAGGAAGCTGTCAAAAAATATAAACCAAAACTCCTGTTTCTTGCATCTCCGAACAATCCGGATGGGGGATTACTGCCAGAAGAATTATTGTTTGAACTTTTAAAACAACCTTTGTATGTCGTAATCGACGAAGCATATATTGATTTCGCTTCACCGGGATCAAGCATGCTCCATTATACAAATGAATACCAGAATTTAATCGTTCTGAGGACGTTCAGTAAATGGGCAGGTTTAGCTGGTTTGCGGATCGGATATGGTGTTTTTCCCAAGGACTTATTATCTCACCTTTGGAAGATCAAACAACCATACAATGTCTCGGTTGCTGCCTCAACTGCAGCAATAATTTCACTCCAAAATCTGGATAAACTCCTGGGAAACCGGGATCGGATTGTTACTGAAAGAGAGCGATTTTCCTCATTTCTCAAGAATATCCCATGGCTTGATCCATATCCATCTCAAGCGAACTTTATCCTTTGTAAAGTTATCGGACGGAATGCCCTAGACATAAAAACCATACTCGCAAAACAAGGGATTATAATTCGCCATTTTCAAAAACCTGGACTTGATGATCACATCCGCATAAGTATTGGTAAACCGGCAGATACAGACATAATAATTAATCAATTGAAAAAAATGGAGTAAAAATGCGCATATCAGAAATTCAACGTCAAACAAATGAAACCGATATCCAACTGGAAATTAACCTCGATGGAAGCGGGTTAGCCTCAATAGACACAGGGATTGGGTTTTACGATCATATGTTAAATCATGTGGCTCTACATGGTCTATTTGATCTCAAAATTAAATGTAAGGGGGATTTAGAAGTCGACCCCCATCATACTGTGGAAGATTGTGCATTAGTCCTTGGCCAGGCAATTGACAAAGCGCTGTCTGATAGAAAAGGGATTACTAGGATGGGATCGATGTATGTGCCGATGGACGAAGCGCTCGGGTTTGTTGCGGTCGACCTTTCCGGAAGACCGTATACAGTCTTTCATGGTGAATGGCACTCTCCTTATGTTGGCGGGATGGCCACAAGCCTGGTGCCTCATTTCTTCCAATCGCTGGCAGTCACCGCCCGCTGTAATTTACACGCCAGAGTGCTTTATGGAGAAGATGATCACCACAAGGCTGAGGCATTGTTTAAAGCACTCGGAAGAGCGCTGAACATTGCTACCAGTTTTGAGTCGAAAAGAGGGGATCGAATACCCAGCACAAAAGGCAACCTTACATGATCGCTTTAATTGATTACGGTGTCGGCAATTTACGCTCAGTTGAAAAGGCGCTTGCCAGTGTGGGAGGAATGGTATCCTTAACTTCTGATGCTGATCAAATAGCTGCTGCTGAAAAAGTCGTACTGCCAGGTGTTGGTCATTTTGGTGATGGGATGTCGGGTTTGGTTGAAAGGGATCTGGTCAATCCAATCATCGAATCTGTAAATCAGACGAAGCCTTTTCTTGGTATATGTTTGGGGATGCAGCTCTTATTCGGTGGGAGTGATGAAGCGCCTGGCGTCGATGGTTTAAATTTGCTTCCCGGCACAGTCCGCATGTTCGAGGGGAACACAATAAAAATCCCACAAATTGGTTGGAACCAGATTAACCCTATCGGAGCATCACCCATTCTGGAGGGCATTGAAGCCGGCAGCTATGCATATTTTAACCATGGATATTACTGTGACCCTGCAAAAGATGAGAATATATTAGCAACCACAGAATATGGGATCGAATATGCCTCAGTCGTCGGACAGGACCACCTTTATGGTGTGCAGTACCATCCAGAAAAGAGCCAGCAAATTGGTTTAAAGATTCTGCGCAATTTTGTGGAGCTGTGTTCATGAATAATACGGGCCAATTTACAATATTCCCAGCCATTGACTTGCGCGCCGGTAAAGTCGTGCGGCTCATTCAAGGGGATCCATCAAAGCAGAAGACTTATTATGAAAATCCAGGGGAGGTTGCCCGAATGTGGATCGAGGCTGGCGCAAGCTGGCTGCATGTGGTCAATCTGGATGGCGCT
>Ga0180437_10003006_pt1 | contig 25776 bp, 19 predicted proteins | sample SS_ome_4_FD_132410 | JGI IMG/M metagenome (GOLD analysis project Ga0180437, IMG submission 132410) | Hypersaline lake sediment archaeal communities from the Salton Sea, California, USA - SS_3_D_1 metaG | ecosystem: Environmental > Aquatic > Non-marine Saline and Alkaline > Hypersaline >... | reverse complement strand
CACTGGAGCTGGATCCCAATCTGGCTGAAGCACATCTGGAATTAGCACTGACCCAAATCTACTACGACAGGGATCGGGCCGGAGCGGAAAAATCATACCGGCGTGCTCTGGAACTCAATCCAGTTTAGCGTATGCACACGTACACTATGGCTGGTTTTTACAGTTAAAAGGAGAGGTGAATAAGGCGATAGCTGAGATGAATCGCGCTCAGGAATTGGATCCGCTCGAACCCCTCTATCCAGCCTGGCTGGGATATATGTACTGGTGGGAAGGCGATTTCGACAAAGCAATCGCAGAAGCTCAGAAGGCGTTGGAACTAAACCCAGATTTTCCGGTGGGTCTCTTCGTACTGGGAAATGCTTATGCGGATAAGGGGATGTATGAGCAAGCCATTGTGGCAAACAAAAGAGCAAGTAGGATTAATCCGGGAAGGAAATGGGCTCTCGGAATTACCTATGGCAAGGCAGGTCACAGCGAGGAGGCGTTGGCTATAGCTGCTGAACTGGAAAGCCAGGCTGGCGTAAAAGAAACCTGGAGACTCGCCTTGATTTACGCGGCTCTGCGGGATAAGGATAAAACATTCTATTGGCTGAATGAGGCATATGAACAGCGCGCACCCCATATTCAATGGTTTATGAAAGACGGCAACTTTCTTTGTTCTCGGATTCTGCTTTCATAAACTTAGCTAAAAGCCATTTGAGCATTTCATGAATGAGATCGTCAGAAAATAAAAATTCTGCTACCTTTTGGTGGAAAAACTGTGTAACTTGCTTAGTCAAGGTCATCGCTATCCTCCCATTTTTGGTTAAAGGATAATGGAGTTTACGATGACATTTGCTCTTTCCAAAGAATTTAGATTGCGAACATTAATTTACACAATCAATCCGTCAACAATGGAATTCGACATATAAAATGAGATGACATAAAAATTTAATAACTAAAGGTAAGATAACAATTATTAAGAATAAATTATCTCTTCTAAATTTTGATGTTATTTGTCCAACTTGTTTTGACGATGTACAATAACGGATTAATCAAAAAAGCTGTATTTGGAGGATTGTTCAATTTATAGTAATAAAAGAAAGATGCATTCATTTCAATTATAATATATCATATACAATGATGAAGGAGAATACCATGTTAAAAACGAGGAGACCAAAACTGAACATGCTATCCGAGGCGTTCATTGAACAGATTGTTTCAGAAGCATTGGATGTTCTGGGAAAAACGGGTGTGCTCGTGGAGAATAATGAAGCGTTACGGCTTTTGGCAGACGCGGGATGCGAATGCAAAGGGCAAACGGTATTGTTCAAGCAAAACCTTGTCGAAGAGGCCCTGAAAACCACACCTCATTCCATCAAAGTATATGACCGTACCGGCGATCTGGCGCTGAATCTTGAAGGTGATACGACTCACTTTGATCCGGGCTCTGGGGCTTTGACGATTTTAGATCCGGTTACATTGGAAGAAAGGGATCCGGTAACCAGGGATCTCGTCCGTTTTACAACATTGACCGATGCCCTCCCCAACATTGCAGCACAGAGTACCGAGATGATTTCCACCGATGTCCCTAAGCCCATGCAGGACAGATATCGGCTGTATATCGGACTTCAGTTCAGCAAGAAACCAGTGGTGACAGGCACTTTTATTTTAGAGAGTTTTGAAATCATGAAAGATATGCTGGTGGCAGTCCGAGGGAGTGAAGCAGTGCTTAAAGAGAAGCCTCTCGCCATTTTTGATTGTTGCCCATCACCGCCCTTGAAATGGAGCAACTTGACCTGTCAGAATCTTATCGATGCATCCAAGGCAGGGATTCCGGCTTGCCTGATATCCATGCCTCTGACCGGTGCCACGTCTCCTGTCACACTGGCCGGCGCACTGGTGCAATTGACTGCCGAAAATCTGAGTGGTGTAGTCATTCACCAACTGGCCCACCCCGGATCGCCCATCATTTTTGGGGGTTCTCCAGCGGCCTTTGACATGAAGAAAGGAACGACACCCATGGGAGCCATGGAGACGATGATGATCAATGCTGCTTTTGTTCAGATCGGGAAACATTTGGATCTTCCCACGCATGCCTACATGGGACTTTCCGATGCAAAAATCGTCGACGGACAGGCAGGGTTGGAGACAGGAATGGGAGCGCTCAGCGCAGCTCTATCGGGTGCGAACGTCATCTCAGGTCCGGGTATGCTGAACTTCTAGAGCTCTCAGAGTCTGGAAAAACTCGTTCTAGATAACGAGATATGCGGTCTGGCTGTTCGATTGGTAAGGGGGATCGAAGCCCGGGGAGATCGATTGGGTGGCGATCTGTATGGGGATATTTACGATGGTGAACATTTTTTAGCTTCGGCAGAGACGCTTCGGTGGTTTCGTGAAGAAATGGATCAAGCCGGTTCGGTGATTGACCGCGATACATATGATGTCTGGAAGAGTCAGGGGAAAAAGAGCGCCTGGGATCGGGCATGTGGGGAAGTCGAGAGAATCATCAGTTCCCACACAGTGGAACCGCTGCCGGACGATTCGCTAAAGGCACTGATGGGCATCATGAAGAACGATGCTCAGCGAATGGGCATCGATCTGCCTCCTTTGGATTAAAGGCATAGGCATGAAACGTTTTTAGATTGAGGGTGATATATCATATCCTGGTAACCAATTCAACTGATTCTCTGTTATGTCAGTTCCAGCAGGATAAGACTGTGTAATAAATTAGTTACTCTATCAATATTTTAAAAGATATTTTTCCTTTTGTTAACGTGCTAATAAAAACAATAAATGAGTCCACCATTTACAATGATCGGCGCACCGACTGGTTGGGGATGCATAACCCCTCTGTCTATTTATGACATAGGCTTTTTTTAATAAATAATGATATTAACGATATCCTTGTTTGGCTTATCTTTTGCCGTTAATATTGGATTTTATTTATAAATTTAAAAGGATGATGGGGAAGTGATATTATATATTTGTCCTGTTATGAACTGTTAAAATACTTTGGAACCAATTGTATTAAAAAGTCGTATTTTAAATAAATCAAACGGCAAAACCATAAAATATTTGAACATAGTGAATTATGAATTTAGGTATTATCCAAATTGCCAGCATAATCTCCATTTTTCAATGCATATTACTGACCCTGTTCCTGCTGAGTAGAAAGAAGGGAACCATCAACGGCGAAAAATATTTAGCCGCATTTCTGTTCACATTCGCCGTTCTCATCTACAGCTCATTCGTTTTAAGCACGAAACTCTCTATCAACCCATTTCACGCAACATGCGCGACGGTTGCAACCCAATTCAATTTCCTCGTCGGACCTTTGTGTTATTTTTACATTAGATCTCTTTTATCCGGTGACACATTACTTAAAAAGGTCGAATTGTTACATTTCATTCCGTTTATGGGGATGTTGATATCTGCGATCATAATCATCAGGTCATCTGGAATCAGATCATACTATCAAACCCTTCCATTTTATTTCAATGGTGGCATTTGCCTGCATATCTTATTTTATATTCTAATCTCCATGAAAACAATGCGTGCCCATGGATTGAGAATTGGACGATTTTTAAACTCAACAAAGACAATAAAACACAACTGGATCATCTTTTTATTCGGCGGTCTCGTAACGATTTGGGTATTTAAGATGGTTATTCTTTGGGGGTGGTACGTGACCCATGTGATCCGATGGTGTCAGTACATGACGACATCGTTTTTCCTTACAACCTTTATTTTCATCAACACCATCGTTTATATAGCACTGAAAAGGCCCGAGCTCTTTAGTCATAAAAATAAATACGATCAATCCTCCCTGAGTGTGTCCAAAAAGCAATTATACTTGAACCGTTTAAAGAATCACATGGAGTCGAAAAAGCCTCACCTGCAGCCGAGCATCACTCTGCCAGAGCTTGCCCAAACGCTCTCAATCCCGAGGCATCATCTTTCGCAAGTGATTAACGAGTCATTCAACTTGAATTTTAATGACTTCATCAATAAGTATCGCATCGACGAAGCCCTGGGCATGCTGCAGGAAAGGTCGCATCACAACGGAACCATCCTCGAAATTGCCTTTCAAGTGGGATTCAATTCAAAATCGACCTTCAACAGCGCCTTTAAAAAACACACCGGACAAACCCCCAAGGAATATAAAAACAACGAAATCGGACTTTACGCAGTACTGCACGACCGCCAGGGCGTCTAATTCATAGGCGACAATTATTTAAGTATACGATTTAAACCTTGGTTTTGCTAATCCACAGCTGAATAAAAAATAAACTCCAATCGACATCAATTCCGAACAAAATGGTACGAAACTATATTTTCGGTCGACTTATTTTCTATTATATATTATATTACTCCATTGTTTACAGCGTTCACCATGTAAAAATGGAGGAAAAAGCGATGACAAAGAAAACCACTATCGGATTGGGGTGCTGTCTGATTCTCCTGTTTGCGTTCCAGGGTGTCGATGCACAGTTTTTAACACTTCCCCAGGTAAGCCCAAAAGCCTCGGTTATGCAGCGAATCGGGATCACCGATGTGACCATCACCTACCATCGTCCCGGAGTCAAGGGGAGAGTCATTTGGGGGGAATTGGTACCTTTTGGGGGAGAGAGCAATCCCATGGTTAATGACGGCAAACCCTTCCCATGGAGGGCAGGGGCCAACGAGAATACCGTCATCTCGTTCACCCACGATGTCAAGATCAACGGGAATCCTCTTCCGGCCGGGTCCTATGGTTTCCATATCATGCCTCATGAAATGGAATGGACACTTATCTTCAGCAAGAAGTTTACATCCTTCGGCAGTTTCTTTTACAAAGAGGAAGATGACGCCCTTCGCATAACGGTCACTCCAACGGAAGCGCCGTTTCTTGAAAGATTGGCCTACGGCTTTGAAGAACTGACCGATAATTCCGCCAACGCGTTTCTCCACTGGGAGAAGCTGAAAGTCAGCTTCAAGATCGAAGTCGATGTTCCCACTATCACTATTGCCAGCATAAAGAATGAACTTGATGGCGGTTTTGGCTTTTTCTGGTGGGGATATAACAATGCGGCAAATTATTGTATACGTGCCGAAACCCATTATGATCTGGGTCTCGAATGGGTGGACCAATCCATCAACATGGATAGAAACTTCAGGAACCTGGCCACCAAGGGACAACTACTGGCAAAAACAGGAGAAACAGAAGAAGCAAAGAAATTGTTGAAAGAAGCTAAAGACATGGCGCCCGATAGAGTAAAGGAAAGGATTCAGCAATTAATCGATAATTTATAGTGTTATCTGAAGAAACTATTTCAATTATTTTAAGTTAAATAAGGATAAACTTAAATAGGAGGACGCCATGAAACGTTTACACATCGTTATCAGCTTGGCATTGTTTCTTTCGTGTCTCCTGGCTTCTACGACCTATGCCCAAAGGAATCGTGTCCGGGCGAGTTTGAAGGCCAGCGTAACCCAAAGGTTGGGAGTCGAGACCGACATTACCATCGATTACAGCCGGCCGGGAGTGAAAGGTAGAGAGATATGGGGTGCCCTCGTACCTTACGGCCTTGCTCCTGGGAATCAATATTCCGACAATAAACCTTTTCCCTGGAGGGCGGGAGCCAACGAAAACACAACCATCGAGTTCAATGCCGATATCCTCATCGAAGGTAACAAACTTCCAGCGGGTAAGTATGGCATCCATATGATCCCTTCAAAGGATGACTGGACTATCATCTTCAGCAAGAAAAACGACGTCTGGGGAAGCTTTAAGTACAACCAGGAAGAAGACGCTCTTCGTATCAACGTGAAGCCGGTAAAGGCTCCCCATCAGGAATGGCTTCTCTTTGGATTTGAAGACTTGGCAGGTACATCTGCAACGGTCTACCTACATTGGGAAATGCTGAAAGTGCCATTTAAGATCGAACTGGCTGAATGAGAGGCGATGCCCATCCTAAGAGATTGTATGCGAACGTGAGTCTCACCTCTATGATTTAAGTTAAGTTTCGGTAAGTCGATTTCCGCGGCTTACTGAAACTTAACTTTTTCAATCGGCCTGAAACGGAGAAAAATTTGAAAAAGTGGTTATCCTCTCTGATGCTTTCTGTCCTATACCTAAGCAGGAATCTGAATGCACAGCAGATCGAAATGCTCGACGCGGCAGAACTTCAGATCGCCATCCAAAAACTCAATGTGCTGGGCAGCGTGCTATATCTGGCTGCCCATCCCGATGATGAAAACACCGCAGCCCTGGCGTATTTTTCCAAAGGTGGAAAATACCGGACAGCCTATCTCTCTCTTAACCGCGGAGACGGCGGACAAAATCTCATCGGCTCGGAAAAGGGTGCCGAAATCGGAATTATCCGAACACAGGAATTAATGGCGGCCCGGCGGATTGATAACGCAGAACAATTTTTTACACGCGCCATCGATTTCGGGTATTCCAAAACGGCAGAAGAAACATTCGAATTCTGGGTGAAAGAAGAAATTCTTTCTGATGTGGTCTGGGTGATTCGAAACGTCCGGCCCGATGTGATCATCACACGATTCCCACCGGATCAATACGGAGGCCACGGCCATCATACCGCATCAGCAGTGCTTGCCAGGGAAGCATTCCAGGCTGCCGGCGATCCCGATCGATTCCCCGAACAATTAAAATATGTCAGTCCGTGGGAAGCGAAAAGATTGTACTGGAATAAATGGCGTCCTGGTGAGGAAGAAATGAAGAACCTGCAGCGTATCGATGTCGGTCAATACAATCCGCTCCTGGGTGAATCGTATACCGAAATCGCCGCAAAAAGTCGATCTATGCATAAGAGCCAGGGATTTGGTGTTACCGCTCAGCGGGGTACACGATACGAATACTTTGAGCTATTGAGCGGTTCTCCGGCTACAGCCGACATATTCGATGGAATCGACATCTCATGGAATCGCATTCCTGGCGGCCAAAAAGTGGGGCGTCTGCTGGAAGATATAATCAAGGATTTCAACCCGCAGCATCCATCCAAATCTATTCCGAAGCTACTCGACCTTTATGAAGAACTCGACGGATTTGAAGACTCCTATTGGGTTCGTATAAAAATGCGAGAATGTCTGCGTGTCATCCAGGCTTGTGCAGGTCTCTGGATGGAAGCCATTACTGACGATTTTACCGCTGCTCCGGGTGACGAAATATCCGTAAAAACAACTATCGTTAATCGGTCAACGCAACCCTTCACGATCGAGAGAATCTGTTTTCAGGATACTTCTTGGGATTCCACAATACATCTCTCGCTAGGGAATAACGAACCTATTTCTATCGAACAAACCTTTTTCATCCCGGAAGATACGCCCATCTCCCAGCCTTACTGGCTCTGGGATACCCCACAAAGAGGCCTATTTGTGATTCGAGATCAGCGGTTGATCGGATTGGCGGAAAATCCACCGTCGATTTGCGTCGGCCTAACCTTGAGCGTTCATGGAAAGCTTCTGGATTACACGGTGCCGTTGCTGTTCCGATGGAGGGACAGAGTCGACGGAGAACACTATCGGCCGTTTGAAGTTCGACCTAAAGTAAGCGTCGAATTGGAGAATAACGTATCCCTATTCACCGATAACAGTGCGAAGCAAATAACGGTCAAACTAAAAAGCCATTCCCCCAATGCAGTCGGAGAAATCCGTCTCGAAGGGGATGATGAATGGAAAATCACTCCTGCCAGCATTCCGTTTTCGTTGTCCAGTAAATATGAAGAAAAGCAGGTTACTTTCGAAGTCACACCGCCTCGGCACGCCCACGAGGCCAGCCTGACGGCCCAAGCACTCATCGGGGAAAAGATCTATGATCGGGCCGTCGTGGAGATTGCCTATCCCCATATCAAGAGGCAAGTCTATTTTCCGGAGAGTAGGATCAAAGTCGTGAAACTCGACATCGAAAAACGCGACAGTCACATTGGTTATGTTATGGGTGCCGGAGATGATGTTTTCGAACAATTGCAGAATCTAGGCTATGACGTCACGTTGCTGACCGATAAAATGCTGGAAAATGACAACCTAGCTCAGTTCGATGTTTTAATCACTGGAATCAGGGCCTATAATACGCGGGAACGCCTTAAATATGCACAGCCGAGATTCCTGGAATTCGTCAAGGACGGCGGAACCCTGATCGTCCAGTACAACGTCTCCCGCGGACTCCAGACAGAAGCTATCGGCCCGTATCCCTTCACCATCGGCAGGGATCGTGTCAGTGATGAATTAGCCCCGGTTTCATTCTTAAATCCCGATCATCAACTCTTGAATTTTCCCAACAAGATCGGGCCTAAAGACTTCGAAGGATGGATTCAGGAGAGGGGATTGTACTTCGCCACCCAATGGGACGATGCCTATGAACCGATCTTGTCTTCCCACGATCCCAGTGAATCGTCTAAAAATGGCGGACTTCTATTCGCACGATATGGAAAAGGTGTGTTCATCTATACCGGATATTCCTGGTTCCGGCAGCTCCCGGCGGGCATACCCGGAGCCTTTCGGCTTTTCGTCAACTTGATTTCAGCAGGACAAGTCCATGAGTAGCCCAAAGAATGAAAAGAAAGGCAACGACTCTGAACACATTCCCGTTTTTAAGAAATGGAATCGACTGTATGGCCTGATACTGTTGAACCAGGTCCTTCTCATCATCCTATTTTATCTTTTTACCATCGCATTCAAATAAGGGGTGTAGCCGAATTGTCCACGATCATTCCGACAAAACAGTTGCCCGGGATATCCTCCTTGATCGAAGACTATTTCTACGCCTTCGGTAAAGTGGACGAATTCTATAACGGTGATTTTCGTGATCCCACCGCATTCCAGAATCAGATGGAAAAAGTAAAATCACGAACCCTGCCCCGGAAAAAGGTGGCGGCCACCCTGAAAGCCCAGAATCAGAAGTACGGATGCGGCGTCAAGACACAGAAAAACATCAATAAACTACTCGACCAACAAACCTATGCCGTGGTCACGGGACAGCAGGTCGGGTTGTTCTCGGGCCCCCTTTATACCATCTATAAAACCTTGACGGCTATCAAGCTTGCTCAATATCTCAATCAAAACAGTGAAGTCTGCGTCGTCCCCATTTTCTGGATGGCCTCAGACGATCACGATTTCCAGGAAATCAACCATATCCATATTTTGGATAAAAACAACCAAATCCAAAAAATACAATATGCATCGGAGACATTTGCTGATAGAATTCCTGCCTCGAACATTTTATTGACATCGAATATCGAACGATGCCTCCAGGAACTGGATGTATCAACGCATGATACCGAGTTCAAAAAGGATGTATTGTATGACTTGAGCGATGCATATCAATCCGGCAGGTCGTTCGCCGATGCTTTCGCCGTATGGATGACCCGTTTGTTCAAATCCCACGGTCTCATCTTCATGGATGCCAGCCATCCCGATTTCAAAGCATTGGGAAAGCAGGTCTTTCATCAGGAAATTGCCGAAGACTCTCCCTCCACACAGCAGGCATTGGAGGCATCGGGGAAACTGCATGATAAAAATTACAAGAGTCAGATTCAACTCCATGATGGCATACTGAATGTATTCTTTGTCGACCGGCAACGGCAGACAATCAAAATAAAAGACAGTGATTTTTATATCAAAGGCATCGAACGAGCTGTAACAAAAACCGAACTCCTGGATCAAGTAGAGACAAGTCCCCATCGGTTCAGCCCCAATGTCCTGCTCCGGCCCATGTACCAGGATGCCCTCCTGCCCACGGTGGCCTATATCGGAGGACCGTCAGAAATCGCCTACTTCGCGCAGATGAAGGGAATCTATGAGTGCTTCAACTTGCCCATGCCCGTCGTTTATCCAAGAAAAACCGTCACCCTCCTGGAAAATAGGATGGATCGTATCCTGAGCCGATATGCGTTGACCGTGCCGGATATGTGGCAGAATGTGGACCGGATCATCACGAAAATCGTCAAAAGACAAATCCCCGAATCTATCGGCGATGCCTTGAATGCTGCTACATCGCATATCCAGCAGGATTTCGCATCCATCAAGAAAGAAGTGGCTTTTTTTGAGCCGACCCTGGAACAACCTGTGATGCGTACATTGGGAAAGCTGAATCATCAATTGCACGCTCTCGAAAGGAAAATACAGCAGGCGTCCAAGAATAAAAACGAGGTGGTAACCCGGCAGATTCAAACGGTGCACAACCGTCTATACCCCGATAACCGTTTACAGGAAAGGGTATTCAACATTGTACCCATTCTCATGAAACACGGCTACACAGTGGCGGACAGGTTGATTGAGGCGATCAATATAGAATGCCATGATCACCAAGTCATTCGGTTGTGATTGGGTGTCGTTGCAAGTCTGACTGCCGCAGGGGGAAACGGAACTGTCGGATATGTGTAACTATAAAAATGACACTCCGACGGAAGGGACCTTTGGTGTTTGATTTAACTTCAGATAAGATTTCAAGAGTGTCGTGATGATAAAGAGTACTTGTAATATCTATCATTTTTTTTTATAATTGGAATGTACGATCTATCTGTCATATGATATTTGTCATGGATGATTTAACGAGATGGGATGGCTTATATGAAACTCGATGCCTTGGCCTTCGGCGCCCACGCCGACGATGTGGAGATGACCTGTTCGGGAACTCTCATCAAGTGTGCTGCATTGGGACATAAAACGGGAATCATCACTCTGACCAGAGGGGAGATGGGAACCCGGGGCAACGCAGAAATTCGTAAACAAGAGTTCATGGAAGCGGCCAAGGTCATGAGGGTGTCGGTTCAGAAAATGCTGGATATTCCCGATGGTCGCGTTGAAGTGACATGGGAGAACAAATTAAAAGTGATTCGAGAAATCCGGGAATACAGGCCTGGAATCCTCTTTGCCCCCTATTGGATGACCCGTCATCCGGATCATGAAAACACATCCCGTTTGGTGCGCGAATCAGCCTATCTCGCCGGCCTTAAAAAACTGGACACAAATCAGGAACCCTTTCGGCCCTATAAAGTCCTGTACTACCCGTGCCGCTTCGAGTTTACTCCCTCTTTTATCGTGGATATATCCGATTATCACGAGCAAAAGATGAAGTCCATCTTGGCGTACAAATCGCAGTTCGATCATCCGAGTAAATCGGAATTCGGAGACGACGAAACGCTGTTCAGCAGCCCGGATTTCATGGATCGGATCAAAACCCGTGACAAGCAATATGGCGCGTATATCGGCGTGAAATACGGCGAACCGTTTCTCGTCCGGGAAGCCATAAAAATCGATGATCCTGTGGCGTTCTTTGGTCCGGAATACGTGAATACCGTACCATAATGCAGCAACACTATGTACATTTTGATTGATAGGATACACGGATGAAGGTCGGAATCGTTTGCTATCCCACTCACGGTGGAAGTGGCGTCATCGCATCAGAATTGGCCATAAGTCTGGCGAAAAAAGGGCATGAAATCCATATCGTGAGTTACGCCCCACCCTTCCGTTTACGTTCATTCCATCCCAATATCTTCATACACGAAGTCGAAGTCGCATCGTATCCCATCTTTAAATACCCCCCCTATGCTCTAGGAATTGCCACAAAATTGGTTGAGCTCGTCGAAGACTATCATCTGGAACTTATCCATGCCCATTATGCCGTTCCCCACGCAGCCAGCGCTTACCTGGCCAAACAAATCCTGAATGCCCACTCCGTTAAAACCATCACGACCCTTCATGGGACAGATATCACCCTGGTAGGCGCAGACCACTCCTTCCATCGGGTCATCAAATTTGCCATCGAAAAATCCGACGGTGTTACCGCTGTCTCCCATTATTTGAAAACGCGTACCATCGAAGAGTTTGATATCCGTCGCGAGATTCGTGTCATCTACAATTTTGTCGATACGGCAAAGACGGAACAGATGTCTGCTGTCTGTAAGAGAGAAGCCTTTGCAGCCAGAGACGAAAAAATCATCATGCATGCCTCGAATTTTAGGGCAGTGAAACGGGTGGGAGACGTCGTACGTGTTTTCGCACAAATCCGTGAAAGTATTCCCGCAAAACTGGTGTTGATCGGTGAAGGACCGGAACGCCTGTTCATCCAACAGTTGGTCAAAGAACTCAAACTCACCAAAGATGTCTGTCTCCTGGGGGCACAGGACGATACGGAGCCCCTGTTTATGTGTGCCGATCTCTTCATCCTACCCAGCGAACTGGAAAGTTTCGGCTTGACGGCTCTGGAGGCCATGGCCTGCGGGGTGCCCGTCATTGCGACCGAGACCGGCGGTTTGCCCGAGGTGATCACTCATGGAGAGACGGGATATTTATTGCCGATTGGTGACATTCGTCAGATGGCGAAAAAAGCCATCCATCTCTTAAGCAACACCGAGCAGCATAGACTTTTTAAAAAGCAGGCCAGAAAACGGGCCCAGCAGTACTTTAATGCCAATCAGATTATTCCCCAATATGAGGCGTTTTATCAGGAAATAGTGAATAACTCATAAACAAGAGAGGAACCGATTTTCGGATTTTATGAGGAAGAGACCTCGTTGAATCGAACATGAAAGGAGGTAAAAAATCATGAAATCGCGACGCTCACAAAACGCCATTGTTATTATTATGCTCTGTTCGTTATTGGTATCTGGAGCATATGCGCAGCAAAACGTACCCAACCTTCGCATCAGCCCGCAGGCCAGAGTCTTCCAGGTTGTTGGTTTTGCGGAAATCGAAATCAATTACAGCAGGCCGGGTGTGAAGGGCCGAGAGATCTGGGGGCGATTGGTGCCGTACGGCCTGGCTCCCACTCCTTATGGCAACGCTAAACCCATGCCGTGGCGAGCCGGTGCCAATGAAAACACCACGATTTCCCTGAGTCATGATGCGCAAATAAACGGCAATCCCCTTCCGGCGGGTACCTATGGTTTCCACATCATCGTCCAGGAGGATGAGTGGACTCTTATCTTCAGTAAGGATCACAATGCCTGGGGAAGTTTCTTCTACGAAGAGAAGAACGATGCCCTGCGCCTCAATGTCACTCCTTCGGAAGCGGATCATCAGGAATGGCTTCTTTATGGCTTCGACAATTTAACGACCAGCTCATGCGATGTCTTCCTTCACTGGGAAAACCTGAAAGCAGTGTTCAGCATCGAATTTGACCAGCACAAGATTGTACTGGATAGATATCGGGATCTGCTCACTTTTCTTCCAGGCTTCTACCAAGAGGCGTGGGGCCGGGCTGCACGATACTGCATGCGGAATGAGATTAACGTGGACGAGGCCATGACCTGGATCGACAAAGCTCTGTCTATGGACGGTGGCGATAATTTTAACAATACGATTGTTAAAGCTGGGCTGCTGACATTAAAGGGACAAATCCAAGAAGCCGACAAACTGGTGGAATCTGCTATCGATGTAGCTACTGAAGCGGAAGTGAACATTTACGGTTATCAGTTGATGGGCCAGAACCGCCTGGATGACGCCATTGAAATTTTCGAAATCAACGTAAAGAGATTTCCCGATTCCTGGAATGTGTACGACAGTCTCGCCGAAGCACTGGCTAACAAAGGCGATACAAAGGCCGCTCGCAAGTATTATGAAAAAGCATTAAAATTGGCGCCTGAAAACGAGAAGGCCAGGATCGAAGGGGTACTGAACAACCTTTAAGAATGAGTAGAGCCGAAACATTCCACGGATGACCTCAAGCACTTTTTGGTGATACCTATTGCGAATGTTGTACGCCTATAGATTTGTTACTATGATCGTTATATTGTCAGATTATACGAAGGATTCATAAATGAGTACACTCGACTGGTTGGTCATGTGCGGATTTCTGCTGTTCATCGTCGCATACGGAACATGGAAGAGCCGCGGCAGTAAGAATGTCCAAGAGTACCTCCTGGCCAACCGGTCGACACCCTGGTATACGGTGACTCTTTCCATCATGGCTACACAGGCCAGTGCCATCACATTTCTTTCAACACCGGGGCAGGCTTATGTCGACGGCATGCGTTTCGTTCAGTTCTATTTTGGCTTGCCCATCGCCATGGTTATTCTCTCGCGAACCGCTGTTCCTATCTTTCATAAATTAAAAGTCTTCACGGCCTATGAATTTTTAGAGCAGCGATTCGATCTGAAAAATCGTACTCTGGGGAGTGTTCTGTTTTTAATCCAGCGAGGATTGGCCGCGGGGTTCACGATTCTTGCTCCCGCGTTGATTATCTCCATCCTGCTGGGATGGAACATTCGGATCACCATTTTTGTCATCGGCATCTTGGTCATCATATATACGACCAGTGGCGGTACCGATGCCGTCAACAAGACGCATTTATTGCAAATGATCATCATCACTGTGGGCATGTTCTCGGCACTGTTTGTGATTTTTCGATTACTCCCTCCCGATATTTCATTTTTCGATGCTACTCATGTGGCAGGAAAAATGGGAAAGTTGAATGTCATCACGTTCTCGTTCGAATGGAGAGATCGGTATAATTTCTGGACGGGAATTATCGGGGGGACGTTCTTGGCTCTTTCGTATTTTGGCACCGATCAATCCCAGGTTCAACGCTATTTATCGGGGCGATCCGTAGCTCAGAGCCGTATGGGACTCCTGGCCAACGGAGTTGTCAAGATACCTATGCAGTTTTTCATTCTTTTCATTGGCGCCATGGTCTTCGTCTACTATCAATTTGTGACTCCTCCTCTTTTTTTCAATACCGTCGAAATAGAGAATGTCAAGAGCAGTGCGTATGCCGAATCCTATCAACAATTGGAGACAGAACATATCCGTGTGCATCAGGAAAAGCAGGATCATATAAGGGAGATGCTGGATGTTATAGAATCCGATAATAATTCCGAACTTGAGAGGGCGATAGAGAAGCTTAAACAGTCGAGAATTTCGGAATCGGAGATTCGTGAGCAGGCCGTTCGACTCATCGAGAGAGCGAATCCGGGTGCGGATACCAACGACACCAATTATATTTTCCTGAATTTTGTGGTACACTATTTACCCGTCGGACTCATCGGGCTCGTTCTGGCGGCCATCCTCTCGGCATCCATGTCTTCTTCGGCGGCCGAATTGAATGCGCTGGCCTCCACCACGGTGATTGACATCTACAAGCGTATTCTCAAAAAGGAGGCATCGGAGCGTCACTATCTCATCGCCTCCAAATGCGCTACGGTATTCTGGGGCGCATATGCTATCGGCTTTGCATTGTATGCCAACCGTCTCGGTTCATTAATCGAAGCCGTTAATATTCTGGGTTCGCTTTTCTACGGTACCATTTTAGGCATTTTCCTGATCGCGTTCTATTTGAAAAGCATAGGCGGGAATGCGACGTTTATCGCGGCCATCATAGCAGAACTCGTCGTACTCTCCTGCTATATCTTCACCGAAATACCGTATCTGTGGTACAATGTCATCGGATGCGTCGTCCTTATTGTGCTGGCTTATTTCTTGAATCCATTATTTATGAAGAATGCCGATGGAAGGAATCGCCTTTATTCCAAAACGGAGATCAATCAACATTAGATAGCAAACCGGCAGTGGAGTATAAACTCAGTATACTTTTTCCTGCGGCATCCTGTTGGAAGTGGGCGAATTGGAGATGATTTCAGATAGGAATGACATCACGGGATTTGGCGAGATATTAGGTATGTTGGAGAGTCCGATTTATAAATTGGAGATGATGTCAACTTTTCGGAAAATCTTCGGAAGAAACATACAAGTACTTCGATTGCATCATATATAATTATAGTGGCAATCTGACATCTGGAAGACGAACTCAGTCGCCGAAGGATTGCATTCCCTCTCTTTTATAATATATTTCTTGACATTTTGTAGAATTTTCCAGATTATATTACGTGACTTAACCTTTCGTCACATGAATCCTTCATTCTCGTGGTGAGTTATTCTATGATCGGCAAAACTATCTCCCATTATAAAATCCTCGAAAAACTTGGCAGTGGTGGCATGGGTGATGTCTATAAAGCCATGGATACTAAATTACAGCGTACCGTGGCTTTAAAGTTTCTGCCCCATGATCTGACCCGCGACGAAGCAGCCCGTCAGCGCTTTGTGCACGAGGCGAGAGCCGCCTCGGCTCTTGACCACTCCAATATCGGAACCATCCATGAGGTTGATGAATGCGAGGGTCAATTCTTCATCGCTATGACATACTACGAAGGGGAAACACTCAAGGACAAGATTGAATCCAGCAAAGGGGGGTTGGACGTCAATGAAGCCATCGATATCGCCATCCAGATCGCAAAAGGGCTTACAAAGGCGCATTCGAAAGATATTTTTCATCGGGACATCAAACCCGCCAACGTTGTAATTACCGAAGATGGACAGGCTAAAATAATAGACTTTGGCCTCGCGAAGTTAAAAGGCCGTACCGTACTGACAAAAACAGGGACAACCTTGGGTACGATTGCTTATATGTCGCCTGAGCAAACGATGGGGACAGACGTTGATCACAGAACCGACATTTGGGCACTGGGGGTGATGCTGTATGAGATGCTTGCAGGCGAACAACCGTTCAAGGGTGACTATGAGCAGGCGGTGATGTATTCAATCATGAATGAGGAGCCGGAGTATATCACCAAAGTTCGCGGCGAGGTGCCGGGGCAAATAGAACGAATATTAGAGAAAGCGCTCGCCAAGAATCCTGAGAAACGCTTTCAGACCATGGAAGAGATGCTGGAAGAGCTTACATCTACGGCCGAGGAACTAAAGGAAGGCCGACGCAGAAAGTCTCCCATTTTCAAGTTAGGAAGGAAACAGCGCAGGACTGTTTATCGGACGGCCGCAGGAGCTCTTATCGTCATAATGGTTTTGAGCGTTTATTTATGGCAAACCAGAGTCGCAGAGGCAGCACCGGTCTCGATCGTTCTGCTACCCATGCAAAGTATTACGCAAGATGCTGAGCAGGAGTGGTTCACCGATGGCATGACGGAAGCCCTGATCACCGATTTGGCAAAAATCAGCAGGTTACGTGTCATTTCTCGGTCTTCAGCAATGCAGTATAAGGGAACGAACAAGGCGCCACCGGAGATAGCTGCAGAATTGGGCGTTGAATACGTGATCGAAGGTTCGGTTGTAAAAATGGGGGATCAGATCAAAGTCTCTGCCAGGTTAATCAACGCACCCAAGAATGAGTATCTCTGGGCGGAAGACTATGAACGTGAATTCAGCAATATCTTGGGATTGCAGGGCGAGATTGCACAATCGATAGCGGGTCAAGTCAAGGTCAAGCTCACACCTCAGGAGGAGACGATGCTGGCCGTTTCTCGTAGAGTCAACCCAGAGGCTCACGAAGCGTATCTCAGAGGTCGGTTCTACCTGTATAAGCTCACTCCATCAGGGATCGGGACCGCGAAGCAGTACTTCGAATTGGCCCTGGAGAAGGACCCGGATTATGCCCTGGCTTATGCGGGTATGGCTATGGTCTGGTGTGGATATCAGATTCAAGGTTTAAAATCAGCCCTGGAAACAAGGCCAAAGGCAAACGCGGCCATGATGAAAGCCCTGGAGCTGGATAGCACCCTCGCAGAGGTCCATTACCAGTTGGCAGGTATCAGAACCTGGACAGATTATGAATGGTCCAGGGGGGAACAGGCATTTCAACGAGCTCTCGCAATCAATCCGAATCATGCAGAAGCCCATGCCTATTATTCGCAATTACTGTACATCCTGAGACGTCCAAAGGAAGCGATGCCGCATATTGAAAGAGCCCTGGAGTTGGATCCCTTCAATCCCTTACTAAGGGCTCTCTATGGTATGGATTTAAACTATGCGTATCGATCTGACGAAGCCATCGAAATGCTCCGCAGTACGCTTGAAACAGCGTCGGATGTTCATCCTATTATACTGTCGACTTTACGGACTTCTTATGAGCTGGAGGGTATTTATGAGGAGGCGCTGGAGATGTGGAGGGAGTTCTATGCAGGGAGGAATGATCATCAGGGCCTGGAAGCATTGGAGCGCGGTTATGAAGAAGCCGGTTATCATGGTGCCATGCTTCGGTCGGCAGAAATGATGGTGGAGCGTTCGAAGAAGACGTATGTGACGCCATGGCAAATCGCCACACTGTATACGCGTGCCGGGAAGAAGTCCGAGGCCATCGACTGGTTCGAAAAAGCTTACGAACAGCATGATACGAACATGCCGGCCCTCAGCATGGATCCGCTTTTTGATGGCTTGCGCAGTGAACCGCGCTTTAAGGATTTGCTACGCCGTATGAACTTACCGATTGAGTAATGAATAACGAAACCGGTAAAGGAATAGAAAGTCAAGATCATCAGGAATTAGGGATGTATTTATCGAACTTTGGAAAGATGCTGATGAGGAATTGCCGTAACCGCATGATGGGGAGGCGAGACTAACGAAAACAATGTTTTAGACCCGTTTCTTTTGGGGCTATTTTTTCCTTCTTTAATTCTCATTCAATTGTTACTGTTTCCACAAACCCGTCTAGTAGTTATTTACAGTATATGAATATAATAAAAGAGAAGCACTTGCTTGAGAGGCAGGAGGTATGATTTGATTTTTAAGGCATTTAGAAATATTGATTGCAGTGGAAATTTAAAAAATAACATAAAATTAGAAACTAATTCAGAAAATATCATTGATTTTTGATATGGAATATATTATAATTGAGTAAGTAAGATTCTGGAATGATAATATAAGTAGGCCTTTTTCATAAATATTTTGTAATGTCAAATATTGAATAGTCCCGGATGGTCTTTGTCAAGAGGAAAGGGGAATAACCGATGAATAGAGGAATAAAGAGAATACTCTTCTTATTTCTTATCATGCAAATCCAAACAGCTATTTTCTCTCAAACAGTTATCATTTCCGGGTGGATCGATGTTGACAGTCCTTATGGAGGAATGCCAGGAGTGGGTATTCTGATTCATGCAAGTACGGGTCAGGAAACGTACACGGGTGAAGGTGGACTTTATGGCATTGAACTACCGTATGGGTGGTCAGGTAGGATTACACCTATTTTGGATGGGTGGACTTTTAGCCCTGAATATCGTGACTATAGCAATATAACATCCAATCAAACAGGACAGGCCTATTGGGGCTGGCGTTCACCTGTTACCATATTTGGATATGTCCTTGATCCATACGGCAACCCAATTTATTGTACCCTTTCAACGAATACAGGAGAAGAAACATACACGACTACGGATGGATCTTATTATCTAGTCGTGGACTGGGGATGGAGTGGAACGGTGACTCCCGTTGCTGCAGGATATACCTTCGATCCACCAAATAGAAGTTATACTCATGTCGGTTCGGATCAGGGTGGACAGGATTATGTGGGAACCCAACCCTCTGCAGAGGTGCATATTTATGGACACGCATTAGATTTCAATAATCCATATGGATATGGATGTGCCAATGTACTGATCAAGGCAAGCACGGGTGAGGAGACGTATACGCAAAGCGATGGATTCTATGGTCTCACATTTTCTTCTGGCTGGTCGGGTTCGATTACACCGAGTTTAGCAGGATGGGCGTTCAATCCCGAAAACCGTACATACACTAATCTCACAACCGATGCAACGGATCAGGATTTTGTTGCAACTCGTTTGCCGGTTACCATCTCTGGTATCGTGCTCGATGGCATTGGAAATTCCCTTTCATGCACCCTTTTGACAAATACGGGAGAATCAGCTGTAACAGACATGAGTGGCTTATATTCATTGCAGGTGGATTATGGGTGGAGTGGAATAGTGACTCCCGCTTGCCTGGGCTATTCGTTTAATCCTCCAAACCGGTCTTATTCTTTGTTGACCACTGATCAGACCGGACAAAATTACATCGGGCTCTCGACCTCTGGTGTCATTCAGGATGATATCATACCCGCACAATTTCGGTTGTATGAGAATTATCCCAATCCTTTCAATCCGGTCACGACCATTGAATATGATTTACCAACAGCTTGCCGCGTGACCATTGGCATTTACAATCTCCAAGGGATCGAGATTGTTCGTTTGGTTGATCGGATAGAACAAGCTGGAAGATATCGTGTCCCGTGGAAGGGTAAGAATCAACAGGGCCATCTTATGCCATCGGGTGTATACATTTATCGAATCCGAGCAGGGGATTTCGGTCAATCCAGGAAGTTAGTATTGAGCCGGTAGTTCGAAATATTCCATTTATTCGGTCACGTCTTGAGGAGATTAGAAAGTACACGATGGGATACTCGTCACATCGCCGAAGACTCGGATGAAGGCATTCATACAGATTATGTATCCGTAAAGCCGATGAGGTTCGAATCGACACTCACGTGATATCAAGCAAAGTGTTTCGTTGTGATGTTCATCGAATGATAATGTAAATTATCTAAACAGTAACGATGGTTCTTCGAATCTGTCAATAAACGAGTAAAGCAGAGAAGAGGCTTTTCTATCAGAAATTGATAACGAAAAATACGATAACTCTGCTTGACTATACAAATGATATCTCTTAAATTTTAATATTATACGTTTGACGTATTTTGATAACAGTCGAATAGGTGGGGCTTTATATCTGACAAGTGGGTGAAGTGTAATTCATGAGACGTCCATAATAAGCATATGTTTCCAATGAAGAATGGGGGATCAAGAAGATGAAGAAAAAACGCATAATCATCACTACTCTTCTGGGGTTGATCTGTGGATGTATTTCCTGGTCCATATGTACATTTGGTATGGGTCATACCCAGCCACTTTCTATCAACCTGGTCATTATTCTATTTAACGGATTGATGGGTTTCACCATTGGCATCAGTGCATTAAGATGGCACTGGGTTTTACACGGATTGCTCCTGGGTGGATTTTTTGGTTTCATTCTGGGATTGATCGCCCTCAGTCATGGTGATGTGTTTATCTGGCCGTTCGTTTTGGGTTTCATTTATGGGTTTGTGATTGAACTTATTACGACGTTGGGTTTCAAAGCGGGGATCGTCGAATGAAATGACGTTCAGTAAGTCAAGCGGATAATCCATACAACGCTTTTTATTAATATTTATTTTAAAAGGTCTTCAGTCTTACTTACCGGGGCATACTACTTTAAAACGTACGTGTCGAGCACGTACTGACATTTCACCATCGTACAAAAAAAACGAAAGGGGGGGTGTATGAACATCCGACCATATCCCATTGTTTTGCTTCTCTTAGTCGTTTCATCGGTACTATGGATGAACTGCAGTCAAAAACAAGGCGTGCCTGCCGGCGGGGAGTACGAAGACCTTGTGCGTTTCTTCGAAGAATGGCGCGAGTTCCAGAAACCCCGAATCGTGAACGGTGTACCAGACTACACGGCTCAGGCTATGGCTGAGCAGAAGCGCCGTATCCCAGAATTTAAAAAACGTCTGTCCGCGTTCGACTGTAAAGGATGGCCCATTCCGCAGCAGGTCGACTATGAGATCGTTCGGGCAGAGATCAACGGACTGGAGTTCGATCATCGTGTTCTGAAACCCTGGGCACGCAATCCTGTCTTCTACGCGGTCATCCAAATGTCGGAGCCGGATGTGCCGGCGCGGGAAGGCCCGGAAATCCACGGAGTACTGAATGTGTTCGAGCACAGCTTTCCCCTGAATGAGACATCCCGGGCTATTTTTAAAGACAAACTCAGCGCCATACCGGCCATCTTATCCCAGGCAAAGCAGAACCTCGTGGAAGAAGCTGGAGATCTGTGGTTATTCGGCATTCGGAAGAAGAAACGAGAAAGCGCCAGCCTGGCCGAACTGGCAAATAGATGGGACACCGGTGATCCGGAGTTGGCAGCTCTGGCCAGGTCGGCCAAGGCGGCCGTGGATGATTTTATCGTCTGGCTTGAGGAGAATCGTCAGGGAATGAAGGCATTTTCCGGTATCGGGAAGGCCGAATTCGACCGGTACATGAAGGACGTGCATCTGGTTCCTTATACCTGGCAGGAGCAGTTGGAACTGATCGAACGGGAGCTTGGGCGATCCCTGGCGGCACTGGCTTTAGAGGAACATCGAAACCGCCGCCTTCCGCAACTTAAACCGGCAGCGTCCCTGAAGGAGCAGCAGAAGCGAATGAAGCAATCAGTGGCTGCGTTCATGGATTTTTTACGCAAAAAGGAAATATTCACCGTTCCCGACTACATGCGGCTGGACGATGAGGTTCGCTCCTATATCCCGCCGGAGGAACTGGATTTTTTCACGCATGTGAATTACCGAAATCCTCTACCGTTAATATGCCATCAGATACACTGGCTGGAGAAACAGCGGGAATTACGCAACAAACACCCCATACGGGGCAAGGCTCTGCTATCTAACATCTGGGATAGTCGGGCGGAAGGGTTGGCTACCGGCTTCGAAGAGCTGATGATGCAGGCGGGTCTACTAGAGGATCACCCCAGAGCCAGGGAGCTAGTGCATATCATGCTGGCTTTTCGGGCGATCCGGGCGATTGGCGGTTTGAAACTGCATTCCGGTGATTTCACGCTGGAGGAAGCCATTCAGTATGGTGTCGAAAAAACGCCAAGAGGATTTATCCGAGCCGACAGCAACACACTCTGGGGGGATTATGGCCTCTATCTGTCGCAACCGGGATACGGCACGAGCTATGTCATCGGTAAGATTCAACTGGACAAGCTCATCGCCGATCGTGCGGCACAATTGGGGGAGGAATTCCGACTCAAAGATTTTTGGGATGATTATTTCAAACGGGGTGTGATACCCGCCTCTCTTCTCCGCTGGGAAATAACGGGTTTAGATGACGAGATGCAAAAGATATGGGAATGATTCGTATCTTTTAAAGGAATAGGGATTTATACCGTAGTTACCGTGCTCACGAAGCATGCATTTGAGTGAAGAGATTCAATTATTTTCAAGAAATCGGTATACGTTTCTGGTGTCTCGCACTGTACCTGGTATAGAAATCGCTATTCTGACTTTGGGTTACCGGGTATTCAAAACGGCATTATCCAATCTAATGGACAGTCGTCTCCGGTATGAATGAAAGGAGGTATCTATTTCAAAATAGGAGTCAGGCTTACGCTTTATGATTCAAACCCAATATATAGAGATAATAAAATCGCCCTGGGTTTTTCGCGCCCAGGGCGTTTGTTCATGGGACATATGGCCTTCATCTGTTTTCCAAACCGGAGCTTGGGAACCAGAGATATAGAAATGCTAATTTACCGACAGTCAAGTGAATTTATCTTTATCATACTATCGCAACAACATCATTTTTTTAGTTATTAAGACTTCATCAGTTTTTATTTGATAAAAATAGACGCCGCTTGTGACAGGTGCATTTGCGTCATTGGTTCCGTCCCACTTAACATGGTAGATACCTGGAGAATACTCTGTGCTTATCAACTCACGCACAATTTCACCAAGTACGTTGTAAATCGAAATCTTCACATGTGATTGATACGGGACACTGAAGGAAATTTCTGTGCTCGGATTAAACGGATTCGGGTAATTCTGACACAATGAATATTCTGCAGGAACTAACGGCGTCTCGTTCTCAACTCCCACAATAAAAGTATTTTCATACCAGAGAACATCACCTGCATAATGTCCATCGGCTATCACATCAAGGTCACCATCACCATCCATATCAGCAACATGTACAAAATAGGCGCCACGTAAATTAGTTTCTATGATATGCTTTGTCCATAAAGGCGCTTCATACCAGACAACATCATTCGCATCCATACCTGTTACTACTACATCAAGATCATTGTCACTGTCAATATCAGCAATAGATACTTTACGGGCGCCTCGTAGATTAGTTTCTATGATATGCTTTGTCCATAAGGGTGCTTCATACCAGACAACATCATGCGCGTCCATTCCTGCTGCTACCACATCAAGATCATTGTCGTCATCTATATCACCGACAGATACATCAATAGCACCATCCAGAACAGGATCTATGGTATGTGTGGTCCATAATGGAGCCTCATACCAGCAGACTTTATCTGCATACCTGCCTGCTGCTACCACATCCATAGTACCATCACTATTCATATCAACGACAGATATACCTCGAGCACCGTCCAAATTAGGATCTATGGTATGCATGGTCCATAACGGGGCCTCATACCAGCGAACAATTTTACTATCGTGGCCTGAAGCCACCACATCGAGGTCATCATCACCATCCATATCAGCAACTTGTACATTCTGGATGCCACCTATTCTATCATCAACAGAATGCATGGTCCATGAAGGTGCTTCATAGCACATAATACCTCCTATGTATCGTGTGGCTACCACATCCAGAGTATTATTATCGAACATATCGCCAACACACAAATCTGCAGCCTCCTGCAAGTTTCCATCTATAACATGCTTAGTCCATGAAGGCGACTCATACCAGAGAACAATATTCACATTGTAGCCTGAAGCCACCACATCGAGGTCATCATCACCATCCATATCAGCAACATACAGACCAGCAGCACCATCCAGATTATCGTCAATGACATGCTTGGTCCACTGACCATACGCTGGTGTTAAAATACCTGTCAGTGTTCCGCATAGGATGGCTACCAAGAAGCATAGAGTCATACAGCTAGACTTTTTAGTGATTTTGCACCTTTTCATCATTTCCTCCTCCTTTTTTTAATGCAGAATGTGAAATTTAGAAAACGTTATTGTTATTAATGATAATTTCTTCATTTTCAAAGACTTAATTTTAGCTGATATATAAAAATCATGTTCCCCATATAAGGAATTTGGTTATGCCTCATGAAAAGAATAATAGTACTTGAATTTTTAAATTTTTTCCTTTTTGGGTTCAGGTGGACAGTACGTGATGAAAACGAAGGATATAAGATGATTTCAACATAGGAATAGTATAAAAAACAATTTAAAAAGTCAATGATAAATTGGAGTTTTTGAAAAATTCTCAATTGGGATTGAGCTGGAGATTACGCACTTCATTTCCCAAGATAGTGAAATCACAGTGAAGATTGCACTCGGAGTAAGCTATGCCGTCGGCTATGGGCGGGAAGGTTCGTCGTTTGTCGATACGAGGATGGTGAGCACACCTGTGCGAGCCAAGGATGGATAGACCATCACCTTGGGAGGATTACGTCAAGAAAATACGCGGAGGGTAATGAATAAAATTTTCAGGAGGATTGTCTGCCATCCGGAAGTCGCGAGCTAGGAAGTCCATCCTCCCATACAATATTCCCGCTCCGTTGTCGTTTATCCAATAGGTGAGTAAAAAAACGAAAAAAGGGTTGCTATTCTGCGTTCATGATTGCATATTCTTTTTAAGTCGGTATGCCAAAAAATAAATAGGGAGGATAAAACGATGACACTTGTACGGATCATGATAACAATTATCCTGACAATGTGTGTGGGCCTGGTCTATGCCCAGGAGACAACCATCGTCGCAGCTGCATCGGAAGCGGCCGAGGGGTTGGACTTGCAGGCTGTGGGGGAGCTGTTCAAGGAAGCAGAAGACCTGGAAGCGTTCGAGAAAGCCTTGAACGACCCGGATGTGGGTGTGAACAACCTGGACCTGGACGATAACGGTGAAGTCGATTACATCTGTGTGGTTGATCAGGTATACGACGATACCCACGTCATCATCCTTCAAGTTCCTCTGGGCGAGGACGACTACCAGGACGTGGCCACGATCGAAGTAGAAAAAACCGATGACGACGAGTACAACAAGCAGGTTCACGGCAACGAGGATATCTACGGCGAAGACTACTACGTGGCTCCGTCGGTCGTGCACATCCACACCTGGCCCATTATCACTTGGATGTACAGGCCAGTCTATCGGCCTTACGTATCGGTGTACCGGTTCGGGCATTACCCGCGCTGGTTGGTGCGT
>Ga0180437_10003005_pt1 | contig 25786 bp, 27 predicted proteins | sample SS_ome_4_FD_132410 | JGI IMG/M metagenome (GOLD analysis project Ga0180437, IMG submission 132410) | Hypersaline lake sediment archaeal communities from the Salton Sea, California, USA - SS_3_D_1 metaG | ecosystem: Environmental > Aquatic > Non-marine Saline and Alkaline > Hypersaline >... | reverse complement strand
GATCGTGTTGTTGTATGAACTGAAAATGTTAATAATGCTCCAATGATCTCTCTCTTTTTTACTCATTTCTTAATCACTTTACGCCTCTTCTTTAACTTCTACTTTCTCCGCTTTTTTCCCCGCAAGTGGACTGCTTGGAACAAAACTTATCGTATCTTCTTCTTCTCTTTTAACAATATAAGAAGGAGCATTAACTTTTTTGCCATTTACTTGGACATGTCCGTGAACGATTAATTGTCGCGCTTGATATACGGTGCTGGCGAGTCCTCTTTCGTAAACTTGCGTCTGTAATCTCCGTTTTAAGACGTCTTCAACGCTTAAAAGGAGCACGTCTTCAAATTCTGCTTCAGGTCCTAAAATTCCAAGTCTATTTAATTTTTTAATTAAGGTTTGTTGCACTTCAGCGGCTCTTTCTTTGGGTAAAGTTCTCGATTGTCTTGCGATTCCCCTCCATCGCCCTAACATGGTACGGAATTTCCAGAATTCTCGCTTATTTCTAAGGCCATACTTGCCTAGAAACTCCAGCTCTTCGGTCATTCTTTCTTTTTGAAAAGGATGTTTTGGTTTTTTAAATTTCTTCTTTAATCTCCTTGGATCGCCCATAATCATCTACCTCTTTACTTTGCTCCCTTGAGTTTTCTTCGGTAAACGCCTACAACGAGTCCGTGCCTACCTGTACTCTTAGTTTTCTGTCCTCTCACTTTTAATCCACGTCGATGTCGTTCGCCTTTATAACTTCTAATCTTCTTCATCCTCTCGACATCGCGTCGTACCGTGATTTCTAACTGGTTTCCAATAATATGCTTGTCTGTTCCATCTCTTAGGTCGTTCTTTCTGTTGACCATCCAAGTAGGAATTCCATTTTCAATGGGATTTAATATTATTTCTTCGATTCTATTAAGATCTTTTTCGGAGATTGCCCCAATTCGAGAATTTGGATCAATTCCTGCTACAGATACTACGGCTTGTGCGAATCTTCTACCAACACCTAGAATTTGCGTCAAACCGTGCTCTACTTTCGCAGCACCATCAATTTGCGATCTAAGTTGTCGAAAAAAAACCTTTTCCTTGAAATTTTTTGGGCGAATTGCTGAACTCATTATTAACAAACGAAAAATTTGATTGATATAGTAGTTGTAAGTTTTTTTTTTTAATTAATTTTATGGTTTTTAGAGTAATTGAGCAAGGTAATATCTTTAAAGAAGAGAAGTTGATTCTAGTTAAAATTAGTTTTGATTAATATTCAGGATATCTTTGAGTTGCTTCTATTTTTGCGGCAATGTGCTTTTTGCAACCATTTTTCTTGATATTGGCGATTTTTTGAAGCATTGGAAGACCGGGTTTCACATCTTTCACGTCTTTTGATTCAATCAAACCTTCTTTAATCAAACCATCATAGAGTTCTTTCCCCTTTTCTGTACGGATGAGTACCATGTTCCAACCTGCCGGGGCTCCTATTGAGCCTACAGAAATATCTGCGGATTCAGAGGTAAGATCGAAACACAACTCGCAATCGTGTCTTGCTAAATGATTAATTTCTTTAATTGGGATTGATAACGGTTCTCCGTTTTTAGGATATACAAAGAACTTCCCTTTATTAATGTCAGTCTTCTTAACATCGTTAGCGTTTATGTTAAGCATCTCGTAAATCTTTAAGAGTCCCTCGTAAGAAAAAGATTCCATGCAAAAGATGCCAATTCGGTATTCCACGCTATTAAAAGAAGGGATCCCAATGTCATATATTTCAGATTTCAACAAGGCTTGCATTTGGCAAGGGACGCCCACAACGGCCAATTTTTTATCATCAAGTCCTTTTTCTTTTAATAACTTCAAGTTCGGATTGTTCACGTATTTTGTACCTGCAGTTGCTAAGATGTCTTCTTTAGATGCCAACATCATCGGCTCGGGCCTCCAAGGATCGTCGCTCATTGTTGCACCAAACGCTAAATCAATCTTCCCTTTATCGAAGAGATAATGCAATGCCGTACTAGATATTCCTCCATCTTGGCATATTTCTGAAATCTCCTTTACTTTTGTTTGTGCCACGTAAGCTTCTTTAAAATAGCCTACTTTTCCATAATCATTAATCTCAGAAGCTCGTTCCTGAGTCATGTTTAAGACTTTAATTGGTAAATATGTTCTTGGACAAAAGAAATAACACAATCCACATCGAATACATTTATCGTCGTCTATTTTTCCAACCCCATTGCTGAGCGTAATGCAATCCACGGGGCAAATTCCTTCACACATGCCGCATCCAGAGCACAATTTCGAGTCAAAAATAACCTTGACAGGCTCGTAAATGGGTTTGATTTTTGAAATGTCTTTTCCTTCGATTTCGGAAACTGTTATTGATAGATCTTTAAAAATAAATTTATCGGGAGTATCTTCATCTCCTTCAATTTTATCGTGAATTTCTTCAACTTTGATTAGCTTTTCGTTTTTTAATAGTTCCAAAAAACTCAAAACCTTACTAAATTCAATTGAATTATCTTGAGAATATTTTTTAATTGTATTATAATTATTATCTTGATTATCTTTTAAAAAATCATATAAAGCGTATTTCAACCTTTCCTCGTCAAACATTTTGAATAAAATATCGTAGTATTGAGATTCGTTGTAAATCCCTGCTTCTAAGATATCTTTTTTGGCGTCTATTAACGCCCGAACTCTATATGAATCTAGCGTTTCATTAACGCTATGTAAAAATTCCCATGTTAAATCTTTTTCAGTTGCCATTCTATATTACAATTCTTTTATTACTTATTTAAAATTTTAAACTTCATTCCGAACACCCTAGCTAAGGGTCAGTTGTATCCAATCTATTATTTTTATTGGATATTCATCCTCATTCGGATTATTTTTTTGGTAGAGGAGGTAACGCGTGAATTTTTTTGGAAATATCTTCTACAGAAGATATAAACTTTTCCACTTCCGCTGCTGAACAGAAATATTGCTGTATTCTATCTCCAGAAATTCCTAAATGATCGAAAAGCTTCTTTAAGAAGTTAACGTGTTCGTATGTGTTCATGTTTCCTCTTCCGAATTCGCATTCACCTTCCTTTCAAGAGATTATTGCTACGCCATCTACTCCATTGAGAAACGCATCCATGATTATATGAATCCCGATTCTTCCCGTGCACTTCACTCTTATTATATGAACATCAGTAGTATAAAGTTTTCGAGTAGTTCCTGTTAAATCTGCGGCAGAATATCCTCATTTATCGCAACCAAACGCAATAATTCTCCTTGAAAGTTCTGTTTTCGTTTCTGTCATGATTATTCATCTCTATTAGTTTACTCCTTTACGGCTTCTTTTTTTATATCAGCTGTCTCTACGCAAAAAGCTCCAATTCCCTTGACTTCTTCCGTGAGTTGCTTTTCTCTATAATATTTCAAGTCAATTGCCCTTGCAGGACAAGAGGTAACGCATACACCGCAGCCCTTGCATTTTAAATCGTCAACAACTGCAATATCCTGTTCGTTCACGCGAATCGCTTCGTATTCGCAGAGTTTTTCGCACCTATGGCATCCCATACAGAGATCGTCATTTACTTCAGCAATAATGAGTTCCTGACTATAAGTATCACTTGATAAAATGATCGCAGCTTTGCTTGAAGCTGCTAACGCTGTGGAAACAGAATACGGAATGTTTTTTGGACCCGCTGCACATCCACAGATGTAAATTCCGACGTTTTTTGTTTCTTGAGGGCTCAAACACACATGATTTTCAGATAAAAATCCGCTTGGTCCCTTGGATAATCCGAGCGTTTCAATCGCCTCTTCGGTTCCTTTTGAAGGAATAATTCCTGTTGACAAGACAACGAGATCTGCGTCTAAGTTAATAATATTATCAGTTAGAGACGAATATGCTCTTACATTTAATTTATTAGTTTCAGGATCTTGCGTGATTTCGCCAACCTTTCCTCGAATGATGTTAATATCGTAATCCCTTACTTTTCTATAATATTCTTCGTTTCCCTTATCTGGTGTTCGAATATCTATATAAAATAGCGTTATTTCTATATCAGGGTATTCTTGTTTTAACAATTGAGCGTTTTTCAGCGCAACACTGCAGCAAACAACCGAACAATAAGGATTGCCGTTCACGGATCGCGAACCAACACATTGTATCATTGCGATCTTTTTAGGTACCTTTCCATCCGATACACGATATACATGTCCACCCGTAGGTCCGATTGGACTTAACATCCGCTCAAGTTCAATTTGGGTTATGACATCAGGTAATATTCCGTAATTATAATCGTTATACTTCATTATTGGATATTCATCATACCCGGTTGCAACGATGACGGCACCTACTTTCACATCAATGTATTCTGGCTCTTGTTCAAAATCAATTGCTTCAGCAAGGCACGCTCTCTGGCAATTCTTGCAGTCAATACATGCTTCCTTATCGATTAAAGCTATTTTGGGAACAGCTTGAGGAAAAGGTATATAAATGGCACCTCGTTCGCCGATACCACGGTCGAATTCCCTCGGAACTTTTATGGGACATTTCGTTGTACACAGACCGCAGCCCGTGCATTTCTTTTCGTCCACATATCTCGCGTTTTTTCGTATTTTTACATTGAAATTGCCCGTGTTGCCGCTAAACTCTACAACTTCGCTATAAGTATAAAGCGTGATATTGGGGTGTTTTGCGGCGTTTACCATGATTGGTGCCAGGACTCATATTCCACAATCGTCCGTTGGAAATATCCTGTCTAACATTGCCATCATGCCACCAATTGTGGGTTCTTTTTCGACAAGATGCACCTGTATCCCTTGATTTGCTAAATCCAACGCAGCATTCATACCTGCAATTCCCGCTCCAATAACTAACGCAGCTCTTTCAACGGGTATTTCTTTTCGAGGGATTACTTCTAATTCTCTCGCACGATTCACTCCCCCTTGAACTAGTCTTTTAGCTTTCTCCGTTGCTTTTCCACGATCGTCAAAATGGACGAAGGAACAATGTTCCCGTATATTGACCATTTGAAAGAAATATGGGCTCAATCCCGCATCAGATAATACCGACCTGTAAGTAGGTTCGTGAATTTTGGGAGTTCAAGAGGCAACAACGACTCTATCTAAACCTAACTCCATGATATCGTTTTTTATTTGTTCTTGCCCAGGGTCGCTACATGTAAAATCATTGCATCTAGTATGGACTACATTAGGTAAGGCCTCTGCGAATTCTCTGACAGCATCGCAATCAACAGCAGCACCGATATTTACTCCTCACCGACAAACATAGACTCCTATTTTAGCATTGGTCTGATTTTCAGACATCAAATCCACCTTTGTTATGTACCACCAATAATTTTTAAATTTTTTAAATTATAATTTAAAATCTCCTTGAAGTAGGAAATAATTGAATAAATTTTAATTTTCGGATAATAAAACTAAATCTTATCTTTTATTAGTGCAACTCAGAAATTTAATAATTTTTTTGTTTGTTTTTTTTGAGTTTTATTATCTTCAATCGTGTGTTATATGAAGTGAAACATTTTTTCTGTAAAAGATTTACCAAATTATCATTAATGGGCACGATTAAAATATAATCGAAAGATAAATTAAATCCCCAACATGATTCTTATTATAGTGATAATGATAAAAAGTAGAGAATTATTAGAAAAGATTACAATTTATAACGATTGGGTAAAGTAAAATGACTCAAATGAAGAAGAAGGGAGAAATAAAACCAGTTTTCAGCGATAATGAAGTTTACATGGATAAGATTTATGAACCTAAAATGAGAAAGTTACTAAGGAGATGTTATCAATGCGCCCGATGTTCTGGAATTTGTCAATTATCTAAAGTTCAAAAATTTACACCTAGTAGAATTATTCAAGAAATTTTAGAAGGATTTGAAGAGAAGATAATTACTAGTGGCATTTTAAACGATTGTCTAACATGCAATAGCTGCTTGCAGAATTGTCCAGAGGATGTAAATTTTGCTGACATCGTGAGAATGGCAAGATATAAAATGAGGCAGAGAGATGCACAATGTTTGGATGACAGTATCGCTCATAAAGCCATGTACACGACTATTTCAGAACTCATGAGTTATTCACACATGGAACCAAAACGGGATCTTAGTTGGGTTCCAAAAGAATGTGAAATCTCCGATACAGGAGAGATCATGTATTTTGTTGGATGTCAACCATATTTTAAATTTGAGTTTGACGAATTGGATAATGTTCCTTCTGACACTTTAAAAATAATCTCTAAAATTGAAGATAAACCAATTGTCGTCCGGAAAGACGAGAGTTGTTGTGGTCACGATTTATACTGGGGGCAAGGTAAATTCGAAGCCTTCATCGACTTAGCAAAGAAGAATTACGAATTATTTGAAAGAGCGGGAGTTTCAACCATCATAACTTCCTGCGCTGAAGGATATCGAACTTTAAAAGTGGAATATTCAAAGTTATTTGACGATTTTAGCGACAAGTTTGAAGTAAAACATGTTTTAGAATACATCTACGAGAAATGGAAGCAAGGAGAAATCGAATTTAAAAATCCAGATGACAAGTTAGTTGATGTTCAATTCACGTATCACGACCCTTGCCGGCTAAATAGGTTTTTACCGAAAGAGAGCACTCTAATAGAAGATATTCGTGAGATGTTTGGAAAATTAAAAAGTTTAGGTTATTCTTTCAACGAAATGGAACATAATAAGAAAAATGCGTTGTGTTGCGGTGTGAGCTCTTGGATGAATTGTAATGAAAGATCCAAGGCGTTAAGATATAAACGACTTTTAGAAGCAAAAGCTGCAGGTACCACGATGGTGACTTCCTGCCCAAAGTGCATCCTTCATTTTTCTTGTCTTCAAAACGATTTTGAGGATATTGCGTCAATTGAAATAAAAGATGTTTCTGAATTTTTCGTTAATTTAATACATAAAGTAGAGAAAAAGAAGGAGGTTAAATAATAATGGAAGGTTCCGTGTTAGTAATTGGTGGAGGAATAGCAGGAATTCAAATCTCGTTAGATTTGACAGAATTAGGTTTTAAAGTTTATTTAGTAGAGAAGACTCCTTCTATAGGTGGGAGAATGGCACAATTAGATAAAACATTTCCAACGTTGGATTGTTCTTTATGTATTCTCGCGCCAAAAATGGTCGAAGTTTTTAGAAATCCAAACATAGAATTAATGACTTATCATGAAGTGTTGAAAGTTACTGGGGATCCTGGTAATTTTACGGCAACAATCCTTAAAAAACCCCGATATATCGACGAGGAAAAGTGTAAAGGTTGTGGAGAGTGCGCAGCAAAGTGTCCAAAAATAATGGCTCCAAATCCATTTGAAATGAACATAGGTAAGAGAAAATCGGCATATATACCCTTTCCACAGGCAGTCCCTCCAATTTACTTGATCGACTCAGAAATGTGCTTATACCTAACCAAAGGAGTTTGTCAGGTATGTAAAAAAGCCTGCCCTGCGGACGCGATAGATTTCGAGCAACAACCGCAAGAATTTGATATTAAAGTCGGAGCGGTGGTAGTTGCGACTGGATTCGAAATGCCTGCCGAGAAATTATCTTCAAGATGGGGATATCGTTTTAAAAATGTTGTCAGTGGTTTAGAATATGAAAGAATTTTATGCGCTTCTGGTCCGTTTGGTGGACATGTTATTAGATTAAGCGATGAAAAAGAGCCTGAAGTAATTGCTTTCATTCAATGCGCTGGTTCGAGAGATTTGCACGAAGACGTCCCCTTCTGTTCCAGCGTTTGTTGTACTTACACTGCAAAGCAAGCGATTATCACCCAAGAACATTCTGAAAACTCAAGTTGCTACGTTTTTAGACACGATATTCGGGCTTATGGTAAAAATTTCTACGAATTTACCCAAAGAGCACAAGAAGAATATGGAGTGATATATTTTCAGTCCAAAATAAGTACCATAGAAGAAGATCCCGAAACGAACGATTTAATCATTCGCTACGAAGACCTCAAATCTGGAGAATTTAAAGTGTTTCGAGCAAATCTAGTAGTACTGCAATCGCCATTAGTTCCTTCAAAAGGAGTTAAAGAGTTAGGAGCAGCTTTAAATATTGATTTGGATAGATATAACTTCTTTCAAGAAAAGTCTTATTTTGAGAAATTATCTTCTTCAAGAGATGGCGTGTATTTATGTGGATTTTGTCAAGGTCCAATGGACATTCCAGAGACCGTTGCTGACGCCAGTGGAGTAGCCGCGCAAATCGCTGACCAATTGAGTTCTGTCAAATACACGCAGGTGAAAGAAAAAGTGTTTGAGATAGCAGAAAAACAAGTGAAATTAACAGACGAACCCCGAATCGGTGTCATGGTATGCCATTGTGGAATAAACATAGGGAATTATGTTGATGTTCCGAAGGTTGCAGAATACGTGAAAACCTTGCCAAATGTGGTAGTGTGCGAGGCAAACTTATATTCGTGCTCTTCTGATTCACAAATTAGAATTAAAGAATTAATCGCCGAACACGATTTAAATAGATTCATAGTCGCATCATGCACTCCAAGAACGCACGAGTCGCTATTTCAAGAAACATGCCAAGAAGCAGGATTGAATAAATACCTTTTTGAGCTCGTGAATATACGCGATCAGTGTTCTTGGGTTCACATGACTGAAAAGGAAGCCGCAACAGAAAAGGCCATCGACCTGATTAGAATGCACGTTTCAAAATCAAGGTTATTGCAACCCCAGATGGAGCACAAAATTGACATAACTCACACTGCTTTAGTTATTGGAGGCGGCATTTCAGGCATGAGTGCGGCGTTAAACACTGCCAATCAAGGATTCAAGACCTACTTGGTCGAAAAGGAAAAGGAATTAGGAGGAAATTTAAAATACCTGAATGTGCTTTACCCGGTTCACAAGAACGCGTCGGAATTACTGAACGAAACCAAAGATAAAGTTGAGAAAAACAATAACATTCAATTATTTCTAAACGCCAAGATAGAAAGCATTAAAGGATATGTTGGAAATTACGACGTTTCGATTTTAGATTCAGACAATAAAGTTCAAGAATTAAAAATTGGTACCATTATTGTCGCAACTGGTGGACAAGAACACAAACCTGATGGATTGTTTGAATATAACGAGAAAAACACAAATGTTATCACTCAAATGGAATTAGAACAAAGGTTAAATGGAAAAGATAAATCGTGGCTTGATGGTGTAAAGCGCGTTACGATAATGTTATGCGTTAATGCCCGGCAGAAAAAAGGAATAACATATTGTTCAAATATCTGTTGCGCAACATCAATTAAGAACGTGAAGATTCTGAAAGAATTAAAACCAGATCTCGAAATCGTGGTACTCTACAGGGACCTTCAAATGGCTAAGAAAGAATTTGAAGATTATTACCGAGAAAGGAGAAAAGATGCGATTTTCTTGAGATATGATTTAGAGAGATTACCAGAAATCAAGAAAAAAGGCAACAAGCCAGAAAAGTACGGGATAAAAATGTTTGATACGAATTTACAGGACAATATGGAATTTGAAACCGATTTACTCGTGCTTGCAACTCCAATGGTGCCAGCAGATAATCTAAAGGAATTGGCAATGATGCTGAAAGTCCCATTAGACAAAAACGGATTTTTTTTGGAAGCTCACGTGAAATTGAGACCTTTAGATTTCGCTACAGATGGAATATTTCTATGTGGTTGCGCTCAATGGCCAAAAAACATTCAAGATTCAATAGCGCAAGCAAACGGCGCAGCAGGAAGAGCAAGTCGTTTCTTAAGTGCTGATAAAATCACGACATCCGGATTAGTAGCAGCAGTTATTCCAGAAAAATGCATAGGGTGCGGTAAGTGCGTTGATGTGTGCCCCTATAATGCTATAAGCCTTACGGAAGAAATAATGGAATTCGAAGACATCAGCATGACCATTAAAAAATCGTCAATAAATTCAGCTTTATGCAAGGGATGTGGAACTTGTGCAGCCACCTGCCCTGTAGGAGCTATCTCAGTCAAACATTACGATTTTAACCAGATAAATACCATGATAGATTCCTATTTATTAGAAAAAATCGAAACAAGGGAGGACGCGTGAAAGATGTCAAAATCTAAAAAAAAAGCAAGCAAGGAATGGGAGCCTAACATCGTGACGTTTTGTTGTAACTGGTGTTCGTACGCCGGCGCAGATTTAGCGGGAGTTTCACGATTTCAGTATCCTCCAAACATCAGGATCATTCGAGTCATGTGCTCGGGAAGAGTTGATCCTACCTTCCTCTTGAAAGCGTTAAAAGATGGAGCTGACGGCGTGCTTCTAAGTGGGTGTCACATTGGAGATTGCCACTACATTTCTGGGAACGAATACACGGACGAAAGATTCAAGAAATTACATAAAATCATAATCAAGCAATTAGGAATTGACGAGAAACGAGTTAGATTAGAATGGGTTAGTGCTTCTGAAGGCAAACGGTGGTCAGAAGTAGTGACTGAGTTCACGAATCAAATTAAAAAATTAGGTCCTTTTAAAAAATCTAATTAAATTTTTTACCTACAAAACATTAATGAAATCAATCATGTCGGAAAAGTCAGAGAAAGAAATTTTTGCTAACGAGTTCATGGCAGAAGAAGGTTTAAAAGGGAAGAGTAAACGCATTAAAATCATGCGAATCATCGATATGGTTGGATATGACAAGAGAAAGATTAAGACTGCTTTATTGCGCTCAACAATTAACGAGAGAATATCTCACGAGTGAATTTTTTTCTAATTTATCAATTTGATTTTATTTTCAAAAAATAAATTAGTAATATTATCTAATTATTCATATTATATCAATAATTAATTCAGTAAATGATTGAGAGGGAATAAAGTGTGCTTGATATTGAATTGTTCCGAACAAATTTAGAAAAAATTATCGATTCAGAGAAAAAAAGGTTTAAAGATCCTACGAATGCGAAGAAAGTGCTGGAATTCGATGAAAAATTAAGAGAAGCGCTAAAGAAGTACGAAGACGTAAGGCAGAAACTTAACAAGTTAAATCCAGAAATAGGAAAGTTAATTAAGGCTGGAGAAAAAGAGAAAGCTGAAGAGTTGAAACAAGAAGTTAAAGAGCTAAAAATACAACAAGAGGAGTTCGAACAAAAAAAGAAACAATATGAGCAGTTGAGAGACGAATACCGATATGTTGTAGGAAACATTATACACGAATCAGTACCAATCGCAGAAACAGAAGAAGGGAATGGAATAGAAAGAACAATTGGAAAAATCCCAAAATTCAATTTTACACCGTTAAACCACGTGAAATTGATTGAAACAACAGGAGGAGCGGACACGAAAAAAGCCTCAGAAGTGGTTGGATCGAGGTTCTACTATTTAAAAGGCGATTTGGTAATGCTAAACCTCGCCCTTTTGAAATTTGCATTAGATATTTTAGAAAATAAGGGATTTACTCCCATGTGGACGCCTTTTTTCATCAAGTACGAAGTAATTAAAGCAGCGGCAGAGCTAGCTGACTTCGAAGAACAATTATACAAAATACACGATGAGGATTTATACATGATTGCAACATCGGAACAAACCATAGCTGCTTTTCATTACGACGAGATTCTTGAACCAGAACGACTACCACTCAAATATGCAGGAGTATCATCGTGCTTTAGAAGAGAAGCCGGATCGCATGGAAAGGACACCTTAGGGATATTTAGAATCCATCAATTTGAAAAAATTGAACAATTTATATTTTCAAAACCGGAAGAATCGTGGGAACTCCACGAAGAACTCATTGCTAACGCCGAAGAAATATACAAGCAATTGGAACTTCCATATAGGGTTGTAAACATAGCCTCAGGGGAATTAAACGATAATGCGGCAAAGAAATACGATCTTGAAGCGTGGTTTCCCGCGGCAGAAAACTATCGAGAACTTGTTTCGTGTAGCAATTGTTTAGATTATCAAGGTAGAAAATTAAAAATTCGCATGGGAAAGGTTGGAACATCTGAGAAAAAACAAATCGTACACACATTAAACTCGACGGCAATTGCTACGGAACGCACGATTTGTTGTATCTTGGAAAATTATCAAAACGAGGATGGTTCTGTCTCAATTCCTAAAGTACTTCAAAAATACATGAATGGCAAAAAGATTATTAATGCCTCAAAATAAATATAATTGAATTAAAAAATAGGACAAATAATGGTCGAAGTCGAATTAGAAGAATTAGAGGATTTTTACAATGAGAAAGTTAACGCTCTTTATTCTAAAATTAAAAAGGCTGTAAAAAAATTAGTTCAAGAGATTTATAACGGTTTAAACGAACTTAGAAGGAGTGTCGAGCACTTCCAAGATGCAGGGGGCGAAAGAAAAATCGGAGATAAAGCATTAAGGTCTTTAAATTTCTTTACAGATAGAATCACCAAAGAAATTGACGATATTGAGATTCCAGGCGATGATGAAATATATTACGATAATTTGATAAAGCTTTTAAATAGTAATAAAAAATTATTTCAAACCATCAATGATATTGCAAAAAAATCTTTACCCAAGTTCAAAAAAGAAGTACAACCTCAGATAAAAGAATTGGAATATTTATCACGTAAACTTCGGAAAAGATTAAGTCTCTTTGATGAATTTTTACGAAAGAAATACGGAGATGTGAAAAATGCAGAGGAATTAGTAAAAAAGAAAACGCCAAAATTATTTACTTTAAAAGAAAATATTGAACACGCTAAAGTCGATTTGGATGCTTTTGAAGAGGAGCTTGAAGAAAGAAATAAAAATCAAGAAGCCTTGAACTCGGAGTTGATGGAACTCGAGAAAAACCCCTTATTTAAACAACTTGAAATGGAAAAAAATAGATTATTCCAGCTAAGAATAAAAATTAACGACCAACTTAGCTTTAAAAAGGCATTAAAAAAAATGAAAGTCGAATTGGAAAGAGAGACCATTCACGTACCCGGAATTAACTTAAATTATTTGAGAGACTTTTTAAAAAATCCTATTAGAGCATTAACGAACGATAGTAAGGATTTAGCAAAATTCTCCAGCTTATTAGTCAAATTACGGCACGCCTTAGAAGAAAATAAGTTAAATCTTAAATCAGATAAAAAAGACAAGACCATCGAGCATATAAATACTATCTTTGATGAGAAAGTATTACATGCAGAAATTGAAAAAATCAACCAGATAAAGGCTAAAATAAAAGAAATTGAAATAAAAATTTCTAAAGCTGGACTGGCAGAACAACTCGACGATGTTAAAAATAAGATTGCTCTTAACACTGCAAAGATGGAACATCTTGAGAACGATTTGAATAAAAAAAACAGCGATTACATGAGATATTTAGCTTCTTTAAAAAATGAAAGAGAAGAGTTTCAGAAATTAATTGAGGAAACTCTGGGAGAGCAGGTAAAAATAAACATCACATTTTCGTTTTAAACTTAATTTTTCAAGCTCTTAAACTTTCGATTGTTGGTTGCATCTTTTTTTTGTAACGACGATTTCAAGTTGTTTTTTAAGAATTTGTAGGTATAGGTGTGCGTTAAATCGAATATTTTCAAGTATTCGTACGCCAGTAATAAATCCTCCGGGATGTCGATGTCAAAACCCGCCCGAAAAGAATCGTAAACCGCAATTTCCTCAATACCCTTTTCTCTTGCGTTGTTAAGCAGCAAGCTTAAGGAAGGAATATCAGGATCAGAGAAACACGGCTCTATGATATTGGGAGGCTTCCTGCCAAAAATGGAGATTCCCGCAGAATGAATGGCAGGACAAACGACTAATTTATTATTTTTCAAGAGTTCGTTAATTTCGTAAAAATTTTTAGCGGTAATCAAGATAACATCTAAGAATGCAATGATGGTCCCGTTAGCGTTAAACTTTTTAATGGCAAAATCATTCATTCTAGAAATGACAGCGTCAAACGTAGATTTAGCATCTGTTAGCTCTTCTTTCACGCCAATTAGATTAAAATCATCGGCGATTTCTAAAATTTCATCGCTTGCACAGTACACGATTTTTTTTTCGAAACAATCCACGTTTAAAAGCGTAGTCCCCAAATCCTTGAACATGGCCATCGTAAAGTCCTTTATTTGTTCTCGTGAAAAATAATTTTCAAGGCGCGATTTTGCCCTTGACAAGGGAGCGATGGGGATTAGTAAAACACTCATGGAAAAGTTGAATTAATATAAAGTATCAAATTAAAAGGGTTAAAAATTAAGAATAAAGAGTACAATTTATAATTTTAGATTGTTGAGTATTTTAATAGATAAAGTTTTAAACGCCTCATCAACGTTTTCGTCTAACTTCGCAGAAGTCTCGATGTATTCCACGCCAAACTCATCTGCTTTTTGTTGCGCTTTCTCTTTATCAACCATCCTAGCTAAATCGGACTTGTTACCTACAATAATGTATGGAATTTCTCCACTCAACTCTTTCATCTTGGAGACCCAAAAATCCAAGTCCGCAAACGAATCCTCGTCGTCAACACTAAAAATTATTAAGGCTCCAACGGCTTGACTGAAGTAATATTCATTAGCAAATAATTTATCCTTTTGACCTCCTAAATCCCAGAGATAAAGTTTTATTCCTTTTTGCTTTAGAGAATTCTTTATTTTCTCGTCTTTGATTTTGATATCATCAATTATTCTAGTTAGGTCAATTTCCTTAATGAGGAAATTTGCACCTAGCGTCTGCTTATATTCCTCGAAGAAGTGACCATCTACATACCGAGCCAATATGCTCGTTTTTCCTGCTCCAGCACTCCCACAAAGAATTACTTTTCCAACGAAACTCATATCGCCTACCCCTTTTTTTGGTTATAGTGTTATATTTTTGTTTTAATATAAATTTTAATCTTTTTATTTTTATCTATTTTGAGTTATTAGGTTTGATATGGTGCTTTTTTTTGCGTTAACGCGATTAATTTACATTGTTGATTAATGAAGTGGCGGAACAAGTGCTCGTATCCAACAACTTGCCTATCCTTCCCATGTTCTAACCAGAGCCCCGAAGTGTATTCAGGCGCCGCAACAATTTGATCTAACGTCGTAAACAAGAAGTCATTATCAGCTATTAAGAGCCCAAAGGGAATCACCGAATCTCCCTCGATAGAATGCATTACTATGTTAATTTTCAGAAGCTTCTTAATCTCTTCTTTTAACGCGTCGTAATATTTTAATGCAACAACAATCTGAATCGATTCGCTGGATGCAAATTTCTTGTTCCAAAGTTCTTTAAATATCCAATCAGTACTTCCTTTTGAGAGCTCCTCCATCAACAAATCTGGAGTGATGATAAAGAATATTCTTTTTTTAGCGTTTGTGATTAATTCTTTTATTTTTTTCCTAATTTTCTCTCTCGAATTAATAGCCCAGACTCGTGGTTCTGTTTCTTCTTCGTCAATTTCCAATTGGCCAATCAATTTCTCTAATTCTAGAGTTTCCTCTATCTTGCTTTTATAATCCATCCTAATTGATTTGAAAATCTTCTCGACAGGAATAACTTGATAATTTGCGCCCCGTTTAACTGGTTCTTTTTGAATGAAGCCCTTTTCAATTAATCGATTTAAAGAATCGTACACTCTTGCGCGATCAACACCTGAATTTCGTGCTATATCCGCGGGGCTTAAAATCTTGTATTTACACAGCGTTAAAAGTACTTTTGAGTCGTTCTTTGTAAAGCCTAATGCTTTCAACGAGTCTTCAATTTCCTCTTCACTTGGAACAGCCATTATTGGAAGTAATAACTAATCTTGGTATATTCTTATATTTACTATTTAAAAGTATTGTTAATAATATTGTCTTAACTATCATATTTTAATTTATTTCTTTTTATGGGTATAAAATAGAATGATTTTGCGATTTGATTTTTTTTACATGCTCAAACACTCTAAGAAGAATAGCGTTATAGCGATAAAAAATTAAAATTGCTCATCACTTCTAGTAAATCGTTTGAGATGGCATAGAATCAGATCCGTTACCCCAAGAAATAAGAATTAAAATTTTATTTCCTCTTTAACTATCAAATAGTTAATAAAGAATTGAAAATATTCAAGATAAACCATATGAATATTCAAAAATTCTTATTGAATTGTTAATAAGATTTTTCTCGTACATCCAAAAAATTGCGAGATACTTCTCGTAAGCATAAAAAATTCAATTCTCAAAAAATTTGTCGGTCAAATAAATTTATCAAAATTTTTCCCAGCGAGAGAAAAAACTACTATTAAAATTCCTAGAAGTATTGATTCGAACAGTAACATTTATATAGATTTATTATCAATTTATAATTAATACCAATTTAATTTTACAAATTATTAAATAACTAATAGTGGAGGAATAGATCATGGCAAAAAAGAAACCTGCACCAAAAAAGGCTGCAAAGAAAGGAGATGGATACATTGCTAAGGCCCCAATCCGCAGATTGATGAAGAAGGAAGGCGCTGATTTGGTAGCCGCAGAGGCGTTAGACAAATTAATTGATTTCTTAGAGAAGTCTGCAGCTGAAGCAACAAAAGCAGCAATTGGTGTTTGTAAAGCGGACAAGCGTAAAAGAGTTACTGCCGCTGATATCCGCAACGCAACTCGATAAATTTAGTTAATTATTTATTACATTTTTTTTCTATCTTTTTTTATAAAAATTTATCAAAGAAATCTCTATTCAGATATCGATCAATGTTCTTTCTTAGTTTTTCCTGAACAGAGGACAAACCTTCAACGATAACTCTCGTATTACTAATAATATCTATATATCCAATCTCATCACCATACCGGGGTACGACGTGGACGTGGAGGTGTTCAATACTCCCCCCAGCAGGTCGACCTTGGTTCATTCCTATGTTATATCCTTTTGGACTGTATAAATCATCAAGCATCATCTGTAAGCCTTGAATCATTCTGAAAATGTGAACGAGCTCATCTTTCGTGAGATCGGTATATTTTACCACGTGCCTGCTTGGCACGACCATTAAATGCGCGGGGTTGTAAGGATGCACGTTTAAACACGCAAACGCAATATCGTCCTGATAAACTTTTAACGATTTCACCCTTTCGTCGTCGTCTCTAACCGAACAGAGGATGCATTCGACGTCTGGACGGGTTTTACCTTGAACATAATCCAATTTTCCTAACGCTCTGAGCCATTTTTCGAACATTTGTAACCATCTATATTTTAATTTACTATTCACGAATATAATGAAAAGTCTGACGAAAATTCTTTTGATTTTGAGAGATCTTCGGGTTTGATCTTCCCGGCGCAATATTCTCCCAGAATGATGTTGCTATACGCCATGCTATTGAATACTTTTCTAATACTCTTAAAGAAGGTATCTTTTGAGAGATTTTCATCTTTTGGAAGGAAAAATTGATCGATTATTTCGTATCGATAATTCTGGATGTCAATTCGATATAACACATCCTTCATGAGGAAATGTTTACGCAAATCCATGAAAAAATTTAATTTCTTGGATTCGTCTAACGAGTTTAAGGCGTTAATGTGAGGTTGTGAGATTTGCGTGCCAACCGATATAACGAGAAGTTCTTTACCTTTTGGTTTATACGCAAGCATGGTTTTTCCTATTGGACGTCCCATGGGATCATTTCCGGGGGGAAAGGTGAATTGAAATCCAAATTCAAGTTTGGGATCGGGAATCTTCTTCCTCAAGAGCCCCTCGTCCAATAGATAATCTTGTATGAGGGCTTTAATATAACTTTTGTTATTCGACATTTGTAATCAACATGTAATTGAATGGTAATTATAATTAAATCTTTTAGGAATATGAATTTAACTTAAAGTGCAGCAATCACAGAAGCGAAGGAGTTTTTCCGATTAATACTTGCCGTGTGGTCTAATTTGGGGGTCTATTCCCGAATTCTTTAACTTCTTAATATTCTGTTCCAATTCTTCTGCGGGAGTACAATAGACTACTTGCAAGCTCTCAACATCTACGAATAGAGTGCCTACAATACCTAGTCCCATTATTTGATTGTCCTTATCGACAAAAGTGTTGTCAATATATAATTGGATTGCTTGCATTCCGCCGTCAATTTCTACTAACTTGGGTTGGCATGCGGTGAATCCTGGACCTCTTTTATTTAGGAGATATTGGAAAATTGCGAAATCGAGCTCATCTGATATGGTTCCCTGCTCTTGTAGGACTTTTATTACTTTTGGAATTGTCATGTTCATCGACATTTTTTTTCACCCTGTTATTATCACGAACGATTTTCTGTTCAAATATAACCTTCTAGCTGGAATAAATAAAAAAAATTAAAAATGTGTAACTATTTTGACTCTCCGCTTCTACTAAAGTTCTCAATCGTCTTGAATAGTAACCTCATCAACACTATGTAGTGCACAGTTATTACCATCCAGAACCTCAACGATTTTGTCTAATAATAATCCCTCATTTCCACGGATGAAAATAATAATAGATGTTGTTTTTTGATCGATTTCTTCAACGCGAATGTTCACATATTTAACGCCCTCAATTTGTTTTAACGCTCGGGCAAGAGTTGGGCTGTTTGGCTGGTGCGGCTTCAAAACATCGAGCTTAAATGTTATTGACATTTTTCGCTTTTATCCTTCTTTATTTTTTTTATAACATTCAATTATAGAATATATCATTAATATCGCGATTCATATTTAAGATTTGTTTTTAAGAAATCACGATAAATCTTCAATTAGGTGAATTAGATTCGAAGGAATGTCCTTCTCTTCAACGACTACATCAGCAATTTCTAAGGACTCCTTTCTTGCCAATCTTGTAAGCAATCCAATGGAACGAGCACCTACATTAATTGCACCTTGGATATCGCGGGCATGATCGCCAATTACCACGATTTCAGAGGGTTCAACATCCAGTTTATCACAAATATATAAGAGATGATCTGGGTGAGGTTTGGGATTGTTAGTGTTATCTCGTCCAGCAATAACATCAAAATATTTCAATAAATTGACTCTTTCAAGAGAGATCTTTGTATTTTTGCTAGTATTAAAAGTATAGATTGCTTGTTTTAAGTTCTTCTTATGAGCGAAATCAAGTACCTTATCAATACCCTCAATCATCTTTGCATCAACAGCAGCCTCGTGCTCAATACTCGTAACTTTATCGTTTATAATCTTGATAATAGAGTCAATTTCCCGGGATGATAATCCTTTAAATTTAAATAATTCTCTAGATTTCACGATCGTGTCTATCGTGCCGTTTTGCATGGATAGGTGTTTCTTGGGAATGCCGTGTTCTTTCAAGATTTTAAAAGCTTCACATCGGGCTCTGATGAAGTCAATTTTAAAATGAATGAGCGTTCCATCCAAATCCCATACAACGGCTTTAATCGGAGTTTTTACCATTCAATACACCAGATCAGAGTAAATTGGTCCTTGTGGAGTTAACACGGATTTTTTAAGCTTTACTTGATTTATCGTAAACCTTCCGAACTCCAAATCTTTATTGTTTTGAATTAAATTTCTAAAGCTGTCAAAATTTTTGTAATTAATCTTGTTTTTCTTCAATCTCCCAATGGTTAAATGAGGTTTGAAATTTGTTCTCTTATCTCTTTCAATATCGAGTTTTTCACTCAATGAATTTTCAATTGTATCTTTAACATTTTGCAAAAACTGAACATTTCCGACTAGTTTTATCCATAAAATCGAATATTTATTAAATTGTCCCACGCCCTTCAAACGATATTCCAAGGATTTACCTTGAAATAAATTCTCGTTTATATCTTTCCTTAGGATATTGTATATTTTCGGCGCTATAGATTCAGGGATGTTTCCAAGAAATTTTACTGTCATGTGAAGGTTTTCTGCTGTTACCGTCTTGAGGTTCTTTTGGTTTTGTAATAAACGTGGATAAAATGCTTGAATATTCTTTAATGTTTCAGAATCTTCTAATTCCATTGCTATAAAACTTCTAATCATTGTCATAATATCTAATCATTATAAATTAAATAAGAAAAATCAACGTAAGATTTTTCCTGGTAAGTAAAAGGCATATTTCCTTCTAAAGAGTCTGGTTTCGAGAAAGCGATCGATTTTTCTTGCAGCTTGAAAAATTCTCCACATGTTCGCGTCGCTCTTATAATACTTTTGAATCTCTCTAACTGTAAGTGGTTCGATATCAAACTCGGGTGCTTCTTCTTCTATGAATTTATTGACGAGTCTCGTTAGTCTAGGAACAAGCTCCGGTTTTTGTTCCTTGTAGAAATTCGCCACTAGATCTGTCGTTACTTTACGCCAATCATAGTAACGATCAACGGTTTCTTGAAGAAATGCCGCTTTTATAAGCCCCCTCAAGAACGATGGGGTGCTTTTTAAGAAGAGAACTGCTTCCATTGCTTCTTTACCGTTAATTCTAAACATTGGCGTGCTCGTATCAATGTAGTACAATTCCGAATTGATATCAACTTTGATATCGTCTGGATCGTAGTTTTTAATAGCAAAATTGCTGATCTGTCCGTCCAACCCGATGTTCAAGTAATTCTTTGTCCTTGCATAACCCCATACTTTTTTCATTTCTCTCATTGCAAGTAGTATGAGGGTTTCGATCTCCTTGTTGCTTATGTTGTGAATGATCTTGTGTCCAACCGAATCTGGGTGTAATTTTCCTTGAACGCAATAAAACTGAATTCCTCCCCCCTCGTCCTTGAACCAGGCCGTATCGTAATCAGGTAGGATTAAACCACAATCATCATTAAGGAGCCTGTTATATTCGTTATACGCCCATATATGTCGTTTTACTTGTATTTCATTGTCAAAAATGGGGATTCTTTTATAGGCAACATTTTCTGGGTCGTTGGCGAGCTCGAATACGAGGCTAATCTCGCCCCATCCGAGTATATTTATGGGGATTTTACCTTTATCGGGATTATAAGTATCGAGGGATTTTTCTAATTCCTTCAGTAATTCGATATTGATTTTCATTACAAAATATTTTAGGTTTATATTATATAAAAATTAACTTAAAATGTACGATAATAAAATTAATATTATAAAACAAGTGTGAAAACAATGGCCCGCCCCTTATGGTTTGTAAAATTGCTCAAAAAGACGTTTCCAAACATAGCATTCATCGCAAAATTAACGAATTTGCCAATTATCGGTAAGATATTTGATAAAATAATGTTTGAAGGCGATGACATTACTTATCTTACTCAAGATAAGGTAATTAATGTTAATAAAGCGATAAATAAACAAGATGATCTCGTACTGCCATCTCAAGTTCTTGAATATTTCGTTAAAAAAGCTAACTATCATTGGGTAATGGATTTTTGCATTTGCCGTTCAAGCATGGAATGCAAGGATTATCCAATTGAGTTGGGATGCTTATTTCTCGGTGAAGCAACTTTAGGAATTAATCCTCAACTTGGTAAGCAGGTTTCAAAAGAAGAGGCTTTAGACCATCTGAAAAAATGTCAAGAAGCAGGATTAGTTCACATGATAGGGCGAAACTTGTTAGATCGACAATGGTTAGGAGTAGATCCAGGAGATAAACTCATGTCAATATGCAATTGTTGTCCTTGCTGTTGCTTATGGCGAGTGGCACCAATAATCAATCCTGAAATAGGAAGCAAGGTACATAAAATGCCTGGCGTTGAAGTGAAAGTAGGAGATAAATGCATAGGTTGTGGAACCTGTACTGAAGGCGTTTGTTTTGTAGATGCTATCCATTTAATCGGGGAACGGGCAGTTATTAACAAGGAATGCAGGGGTTGTGGTCGCTGTGTTGATGTTTGCCCTCAAAATGCCATTGAACTAACAATAAACGACAACGAATATGTAAATAAAACAATAAAATTATTAGAAAGTCTAGTTGACGTTACTTAGTCATGTGAAAAGAAAAGGAAATCTTTTGGTTTTTTTATCGCCCGAAAAAAAAATTTAAGACCATTTAATATCAAAATGACACGCACTATCCCCGTTTTTCACGCATGTTTTTTGAGTTATTTTAGGGAATTTTCCACCGAACGCTTCGACACCACCATAAATTATTCCTTCTTCTAAATGACAGTTATGCATTGTAGAATTCTCGAAGGTATAGTGTTTTTCACCTTTTTCAAGCAACTTCCATTGCCCAAGACTAGATCCCGAATTTCCCTCAAGATATACCGCAGGTAAAGCGTCTAAAAGATCTTCGGGTGCTTTAAACGGGAGAATTCCTGCTTCTTTCATTTCAGGAATTATACCTCTCCCAATCTTCATTAAAACAGGTTTACCTAACGCTTTTTCAATGTAATCAGTTAATTTAGTAAATTGTTCCATGGGATACCACTCCGTAGGTGAAATGTTGTCGTAGTTATATTCAGGAATTTGTTTAAATATCATCTGAGGATTCAATAATTTAGTTTTTACAGCTAAAATATTCGTTCCTCTACATTTTTGATCTCCTGCCATTTAACCACCGATTATAACATACAGAAAATACAAAATAGAATTCTTATTTAAATATTTTTTTTTCAATAATTGTATGATTTTTTATAATTTTAAGAAGAAAAATGTAAAGATTTTTATAAATCGTCCATAGTTATTGTTTTATTTCCAAAATATATTATCATTCTTTAAATTGTGTATTCTCGTCCTTAATTTTAAAGCAGAAACCGCTTGAACTGCTTCTTTAATGCTATGAAAGACGGGAATATTAGAAAGCTCTAATGATTCTATAATTAAGGAATATTTCTCAATGTAAGGTATGAAGCATATCACGGGTTTTCTTTCTTGCGATACGACGTTCCCAATCCGCCGACCAACTTGAAAAGATATATTCGGGGGATACGGTAAGAGCAACAATATGATGCATTCAATTTTATCTATATTTGAAAGGTATTGGATCATGTTCACGATATCCCCGTCCAATACAGAACCAGTCAAGTCTATTGGGTTATTAAAAGAGGCAATTTCGCGAGCAACGGGATTTAATGCTCCTTTCATTTCGTCTTTTTCTTTATCTGTAAATTGCACGGCCGTCAGACCATATTTACCAAGCATGTCTGAACATATAACGCCATGTCCGCCAGAAACAGACAATATGGCCACGTCCCCGTAGACGATGGTATTTTCTCCAAACGGTTTCTTTTTCTGGGACAAGACATCGTAGACTTTCAAATAAGTTAACAATTCCCTTTCCGAGCGCGGTTGGATGATGTGATACTGGTTTAAAGCAGCCGAAAGGATTTTGCTATTGCCCGCTAAACTCGCCGTGTGAGATTGCGTTGCGATTTTTCCCTGAGGAGTGACCCCCCCAAAGAATGTGATGATTGTATCTTCTGATTCGTGAGCTAATTCCAAAAATCTCCTTGCCTTATTATCGCTAAAGGCTTCTAAATAAAACGCGATATTACTCGTTTCAGTATCAACCTTGCTAAAATATTCCAATAACATTGTCTCATCGACAACTGCTCGGTTTCCAATCGAGACTGCAGTGGACACGCCAATATTGCGCTCCTTGAACTTAACAAAAAATTGATCGACTAACACGCCCCCACTCTGGCTTATTAGCGCAACAGAACCCTTCGGAGGTCTTGTAATGCGCTCTGTAGGGAGAAATATCGTGTCAATTAAGGGAGGAGCGTAAACACCAATACAGTTGGGGCCAAGAACTGCGATATCGTTGTCAAATGCGATCTTTTTCAGTGTTTCTTGCCTTTTTATCCCTTCTCCACCAATTTCAGCAAATCCTCCGCTAATAATAACTCCAGCGGGAATTCCTAGATCAATACTCTCTTGCATGTATTTCATGGTAGCTTCAGCCCCAACGGCCATGACTAGAAGATCAGGAATTTCGGGAAGCTTATCCAAGCTTGGATATAATTCTACCCCCTCAATTTCGCCACCTTCCGGATGGATTCCATACGCTTTCACGTCAAGTTCAAATTGGTTTTTCAGAAACACGATTCGTCCAGGACTTAGCGGATTTTTTTTGCTTACGCCAACAACTGCCATTGATTTTGGTTTGAATAATTTCTCTAAATTCACGATAACTCAAATCATTTCTTTTTTAATTTCATGAAGTTCGACATCGCTCGGTCAAGTCTTTCTATTATATCTTCAATCTCTTCTTTCTTTACTATTAATGGTGGCATAATAATGAGCGTATCTTTCTTATTTCCGCAGTAATTAAGCAAGATTCCTTCGTTTATGGAATGCAACATTGCCAATTGTCCATCCGTCTCGGTGTGATATTCAACGCCCCACATTAGGCCTCTTCCCCGAACATCTTTGATTAAATCGGGATTTTTATCGGCAATTTCGTTCAATCCTTTGCCAAATAACTTGCCCATTTCTTTCACGTGCTCTAGAAACTTAGGATCGGATTGAATTTCCAGCATTTCGTGAGCTATTGCACATCCGATATCGGAACCCCCTGTTGTAGAGATGTGGATGAATGGGTCTTCTTTAAACACAGCTTTTTCGATAAACGGTTTATAACTACAGGTTGATAGTGGATAGATTCCGGAGCTCATGCCCTTTCCCAATACCATGAAATCTGGCACGATTTTCTCATTTGGGTACATGCCCCCGTAAATTGCCCAGAATTCTCCCGTACGCCCAAGACCTGCTTGAACTTCGTCAATGATCATCATCGTACCCTTGTCATCGCATGCTTCTCGGACCGCAGCAAAATAACCTTCAGGAGCGATGAGAACTCCTCCAGTTGCAGGAATGGTCTCTAATATCACGCACGCAACGTCTTCCGTTATCGCTCTTTTCATCGCATCTATATCGCCAAAAGGAACTTGTCTGAAATCAGAATTGCCCCATAAAAAGTTTTCTTTAAAGTCGGGATCTCCTGTCAACATGGCAAAACCGGTATGACCATGATATCCTCCTATGGCCGAAACGCATCCTTTTCTCTTAGTATAAGCACGAGAAAACTTTATTGCGCAATCAATCGCTTCTCCCCCACTCACGCCAAATGTTGTTTTTGTAATACCCGGAGGCATTAATTCCGCCAATTTTTTCCCTAAGAGGGCCCTCCATTCAGATAATATCATGTGATCTCCAAGATCAAGCCAATCTAAAGCATCTTTAACGTACTGGATTATTCTCGGATTTCTATGTCCTAAATTGAACACTCCCCCGCTCGATCTGCAATTTATTATTTCTAAGGGCGGTCCTGATTCTTTTACTCTTTCTAAAATCTTGAACTTGATCCCTTCTCTTTCTCCAGGGATTACATTTAATCCAAAGCCCTTAAAAAGCTTGACTTTTGGTCCGTTCACGTGCTTGGCGTATAATTTCAACAGTTCTTTCTGAGGTAGAGTTCCTATGAATTTCTTATCTCCCATAGGTTATGAATAGTTGAAGCGATATTAAAAGTTATTTTTTTAGAAAAGAATTATCAAGGTAAAGAAAAAAAGTTAACACTGTTCAAATTTAATATCACAACATTCACATAACGTGTCCAGATTTTTAATGTAATTTATCATGGATTCGTACCATTTATCTAGCAACATTCTAAATTCCTTTTTTATGGATTCCATATTCGCTGCGTTGTAGACATATACATAACCCTTTTTATTGACGTTTTCCAATTGCTTTTCTTCAACATAGTTCTTCATTGATTTCGATTTCCTGTGAATGATTTTTAGGTCAGATAAATTTTGCACTGCTCGTTGAATTGAACTCCTGTCCATTTGTAGTTTTTCCGTCAATTCAGTCGTGCTCACATCATTATTTTTCATAATATAACCAAACACCTTAGATTCTGTTTGGTTTAAACCTAAGATACATTTGAATAATCGCAAGCTCGAGAAGATTTCTTTTTTTTCTAAAATTTCATCTATTCTAATTTCTTCAAACTCTTCTAATTGTTTTCCTATTACTTCCATGCAACCTCAACTAT
>Ga0180437_10003004_pt1 | contig 25796 bp, 17 predicted proteins | sample SS_ome_4_FD_132410 | JGI IMG/M metagenome (GOLD analysis project Ga0180437, IMG submission 132410) | Hypersaline lake sediment archaeal communities from the Salton Sea, California, USA - SS_3_D_1 metaG | ecosystem: Environmental > Aquatic > Non-marine Saline and Alkaline > Hypersaline >... | reverse complement strand
CCTGTTCGGCGGCGCCGTGGGGACGGCTGGAGATGTGGATGGGGACGGCTTTGACGACGTCATTGTCGGCGCGTCTGACTATAACGACGGCGTCACCAAGACCGGGGCAGCTTTTGTCTACCACGGTTCCTCGGGGGGCCTGAGCCCGGCACCAGACTGGTCTTATCTGAGCCACCAACAGAGATCCGACCTGGGTTACTCAGTGGGCACGGCCGGGGATGTGAACGGCGACGGGTATGATGATGTCATCGTCGGCGCCCGCTGGTACTCGGTGACCCAGACCAACGAGGGAGCCGTGTTTGTCTTCTATGGTTCGGCGTCAGGCCTGAGCGTCGATCCGGATTGGATGGCCGCCGGTGACCAGCCCGGTGCAGGCCTTGGCACGTCGGTGGGCACGGCCGGGGATGTGAACGGCGATGGCTACGACGATGTCATCGCCGGTGCGCCCCAGTACGATGGGGATCAAGCCGGCGTGGGGGCGGTGTTCGTGTTCCATGGTTCGGAGGATGGCCTGGGTGCCATGCCAGGCTGGCAAAAGGTCGGCGATCAACCCGATGCTGACTTTGGCGCGTCGGTGGGCACTGCGGGGGATGTGAACGGCGATGGCTATGCCGACGTCATTGTGGGCGCGCCGGACTACAATAATGGGCAGGTCTACGAAGGGGCTGCCTGGGTCTTCCTGGGCTCCGGGTCTGGCTTATCTCCCTATCACCGCTGGTTCGCCGACGGCGACCAGAGTGAAGCCGCGTTCGGCATCTCGGTGGGGACAGCCGGGGACGTGAACGGCGACAGCTACGACGACGTCGTCGTGGGGGCCTACCGCTATACCGGAGACCAGCGTAACGAAGGGGCGGTGTTCCTGTATCTCGGCCGCGCGGCAGGCCTGCACAGCCCAGTCGCCTGGATGGCCGAGGGGGACAAGGCCGATGCATCCCTGGGGCGTTCGGTGGCCTTGGCCGGCGAGATCAACGCCGACGGGTACGCCGACCTCATTGCGGGTGCGCCTACCTACAAACACGACGACAAAACACCGCTGGGGCGGGCCTTTGGCTATTTTGGCGCGCCGCTGGAGATTCGCTATTCCATCTTTTTGCCGGTGGTGTCGCACGCCTATGATGGAGGGGCGCCCTGAGGAGCTCTTTTCCGGGGCCAGGCATGTCTGCTGACCCAAAAGTACTATGGCGATTATTACTGTTTTGTCACTTTTCTCTTGACCGAGTATGTTATAATGGATGGTGGGGAAATCTTGGCTACAACCGTCTATCACCGCCGCTCTATCAGGACTATACGAGGAATCTATCCAAAGACTCGCCCAAAGCCCCTGTTTTGGAGAAACAGGGGCGGCCATCGGGGGCGCCGTCCGCCCTGGAGGGACGATGCTCGTTCGGAAACGAGGGCTGGAGCGTTTTCGCGAAGGTATTAATGGACCAAGGGAGATGGTGTGGGAGAGTATGCTGATTTCGTCCTGAAGCTTCTCAGCCAGTTCGCCGGAGGGCCCGGCCCCAAGGAAAACAACCTGGTGCGCTACGGCCTGCCTGCCATCCTGTGGGCCATCCTGCTGGTCGTCGCCTGGTCTCGCCAGCGTAAGCAGCAGCTACCGCGCGAGAGGTTGCTGGTGTGGGGCTTTGGCCTGGGGCTGGCCCGCGAGTTGTTCATGTTCAGCCACGTCGCCATGCAGTTGGTCCGCGGGCCGGACTATGATACGCACCTGTTCTTCTCGGAGCCACTGGAACATGCCCTGACGATGGCGACCGTGGTGATGGTCGCAGGGGCATTCATACGCTACCTCCTGGACGACGCGGTCATGGCCCGTCACTATTTGCGGGTTGGGCTGGGGACGGCAGTGGTCATGTTCCTTGGCACCTGGTGGTGGTGGTACCGGTACGCCGCCGCCAATCCGGGGGGCAGGTTCAACCAGACCTGGGCCGGCACCATCTTTTTCGTCGTGACGGCTGTCTATGCCGGGATTGCCATCATCCTCCTGCGGAGAAAGCGAGGCTGGCTCTCCAACGTCGTGTCGTTGGCTCTGTCCTTCTTTGTGCTCATCGGCATCTTGCGAATGGTGAACTATGCGACAGGCAGGACATACGCCGATGTCCTCTGCCCGGTCTGCAACGCTTTGCACATCCTGGCCATTCCCCTCTTTGGCTATGTCTATATCCGCGAGCAGGCTATCGAAAAACAGCAAGCCGAAGAGGCCCTGGTGGCCTATCGCGATCAGTTGGAGGAGCTGGTAGATGAGCGCACCACCGAACTGACCCGGGCCAATGAACAGCTCCAGCGGGAGGTCGGCGAGCGCAAGCAGGCCGAAGCCGCCATCGTCCGTCGCAACACCGAGCTGGCCGCCCAGAACGCCATCGCCGCCACCCTCAGCCAGTCGTTGGACCTGGATATGGTCCTAAACAGCGCCCTGGATACAGTGATGGCGGTGTTGGAGATGGATGCTGGTTGCCTCTTTCTCCTGGATCCCGACGGCGAAACCCTCACGCTTCAGGCGTGGCGGGGCAAGGCGGAGCCGCGCAAAGTCCTGGAGTCGGGGAATCCACCCTGCTCCTGTGCCGGCATCTCCCAGCAGGCGGTAAGCGAGTTGAGGCCGGTGGTTTTGGAAGTGGCGAACCAGCCCCGCGACTGCCAGTCCACTTTTGTCGCCGAGGAGGGCCTCCAGATCCTGGTCAGTACGCCCCTGGTGTCCAAGGGACGCGCCGTGGGAGCCCTATCGCTGGGCTCGAGGCGGCCGTGGACCCTGCTACCCCATACCCTGGACCTGCTGGCCGGCATCGGCCGCCAGATCGGGATGGTAGTGGAAAATGCGCACCTCTACCGCGAGGCCGAGCACTGGGCCAAAGAGCTGGCGTTGCTCCACCAGGTGAGCGTGTTCCTCAGCTCGACCCTGAACCCGGAAGAGATCTATGACCACGTAGCGGAGCAGTCGGCCAAGCTGGTCGAGTGCCAGATGACTGGCATACTGCGCTGGGACGCGGGACGCCGCGAAGCCGTAGCGGTGGCCAGCTATGGCCTGAATGGGGGGCGCATGGAGGATCTGCGGCTGTCCGTCGACGACAGTCGTCTCCTGCCCGAGCTTGTGACCCACCGGCGCTCCATCTCCATTGACAATGTGCACGCCGACGGCCGTGTGCCAGCCTTGTGGCACGAGGAGTTTGGCGCCCGGAGCCTGTTGTGCGTGCCGGTGTGGGGCATCGAGGCGCCGCTGGCCATCCTGGTCCTCATCGACCGCGAAAAGCCGCGCCGCTGGCGGGCCGGCGAGATCGAACTGGTCGAGAGTTTTGTCAACCGCGCCGCCATTGCCCTGGAGAATGCCTACCTACACAAGCAGCTCGAGTGGGCTGCTGCTTTGGAGGAGCGCCAGCGCATCGCCGCCGAGATGCACGACGGGCTGGCCCAGACCCTGAGTTACCTGGCCCTCAAGAGTACCCATGCCAGTGAGCTCCTGGAATCGGGACAGGTTGAGGGCGCGCTACAGGAACACAGCGACATCCAGGAGGCCATCGAGCGTGCCTCGAAAGAGGTGCGCCAGTCCATTGCCAGCCTGCAGGAGAGCCCGCCTCCGCGCCGATCCCTGCAAGAGTGGCTGGCTGAGGCCGTGGGCGAGTTTGCCAGAAATGGAGACCCACAGACCAGCCTGGTGACCGGGGTCCAGGAACCGGTGTATCTGCCTGCAGACCAGTTGGATCAGGTGATGCGCGTGGTGCAGGAGGCGCTGCTAAACGCCAGTCGCCATGCCCAGGCCCGGGAGATTATCCTCCACCTGGAGCAAATGGATGATAGTCTGTTCGTCACGGTGGAGGACGATGGGCAGGGCTTTGATCCCACCTTGCTATCCAGGGGCGGCGATCATTTTGGCCTGAGCATCATGCGCGCCCGGGCAGCCCGTATCGGCGGCTATCTCTGTGTCGAATCGGCGCCAGGGCAGGGAACGCGGGTATCCCTCGGCTGGTCCCTGGATGCTGAATGAGCCGATGCGACACCGGACACGGCCGGCATGGCGTTGAATGACCAAACTGCGGGCTGAAGGCTGGATCGTCGAAGGAGCAAGTGGTATGAAAAAGATCCGCGTGTTGTTGGCCGACGATCACTCGCTGTTTCGCGAGGGATTGGCCAACATCCTGAATGCCCAACCCGACTTTAAGGTTGTGGGCGAGGCTGGCGATGGCCTGGAGGTGATGGTCAAAGCCCGGGAGCTGCTGCCCGACCTAATCGTGATGGACATCAGCATGCCCGGATGCGACGGTGTGGAGGCCACGCAAAGGATCAAGGAAGAGCACCCCGACATCACCATCGTCATGCTTACCGTACGCGACGAGGATGAAAAACTATTTGAGGCGATCAAGAGCGGGGCGCAGGGCTACCTCCTAAAGAGCATCCGCTCCCGCGACCTGGTCAAGTTGCTGCGGGGGGCGGTGCAAGGCGAGGCGGCCATCACCCCGGCCTTGGGCGGGCGTATGCTGGAGGAGTTTCGCCGGCTGGGCCGGCAGGCGTACACCTTCCCCGACGAGGAGGCGCCGGCCCTCACCCAGCGTGAGCAGGACGTGCTCGGCCTGGTGGCCGAGGGAGCCAGCGACAAAGAGATCGCCCATGAGCTGAACATCAGCATCCACACCGTCAAGACCCACATGCGCAATATCCTGGCCAAGTTGCACTTTGGCCATCGCCACGAGGCGGCGCTGTACGCCCTGCGTGAAGGGCTGATCCCGCCATCAAAGAATGTCTCCCGATGATCAGCTAGATTAATTCCCATACCCCAAGAACTACCTCTTTTGGTCCCCAAGAGCGATTGGAAAATCGCTCTTTTTTCATGCTCCCAATCCCTCTTTTTTCATGCTCTTAGCAGTGTAAGAGGGATTGAGTTCGACCCCTGTTCCGTGATACTATGGAGACAGGCTGAAAAGCCCAGGGGTAGCATGACCGGTTTGACCGTGACCCTCCGGCTACCACGCGCATCCGGTCCCGAAATCCCTGAACAGTCCGTCCTTCGATCCTACGACAACCGCAGACCAAAGGAGGTGAAAACGATGAAGAAACTGCTGATTCTGTTCCTGGTGCTCATGTTGCTCCTGGTCACGCTGGCGGCTGCCCTGCCGGTAGGTGCTGCCAACAACGGCCCGCCAGGGGATCCCCCTGGCTGGTCCAACTCGAACCCGGGTGGGGGGGGCAGCGAGCCCGGCGGCTCGGGACCGGGAGCCGGTGGCGGCGTTCCCAGTCCCTGAGGGGATCAATGGTCGAGAGGGGGCGCTGCCAGCGAGGCAGCGCCTGACTCTCATCCGGCCCTCGAATGTGTGTGAGACTCCACAGGACAGGATGGCCTCATGGAAGAACGACAACTTGTTGTGCTATTTGGAGATTCCCTGCTCATAGACACCGTCGAAGCCAGCCTCGAAGACAATCCGAATGTGGGCATGATGCGTATCCATGCCACCGTCCCCGACATTGAGGAGCGGCTCAAGACGCTCTGTCCTGATCTGATCATTCTCGATCTCAACGCGCCGGACTCGGGCCAGATCATCCCCGTTCTATGGGACCAGCCGGGGGTCCCCCTTCTTTGCCTCGACATCACCTGCAGCAAGGCCATTGTCCTCTCCAGCCAGCCCTACACGGCCCGGACGGCAGGCGACCTGGCGCACTTGATCGAGATGCAGACCTCTCCGGGGCGTGGGAAACAGGCAACTGGCGACGCGATGCAGCAGGGATGACAGGCAGCATCTGTAGAGCTGGCCAACATAGGTTGACATCGTGTGGTGCTTCACGGCCATGGATCTGAGGAAAGGAGGTGCCCACCTGAGCCTTTTCGATCGCCCGCTCGGCAGCCTGGGCACAGTGCGATACAAGATAGCCAACCCCAGGAACGGATTACCGCGACGTGGACAAGACACCATATCTACAAGTGATGAAGTATCAAGGAGGAAAACGAGATGAAACTCAAGTTCAAAGGTTTGTTTCTAGCTTTGATCGTGCTGATGCTGGTGACCAGCATGGTCTCGGCCGAAGACGGCGCGATGTTCCGCAAGAATATCTCCAAGACACCTGATTACGAGACCGAAAAGGCGGCCATCGGCCACATGACCTTCTACGTCCCGGCACAGTCATCGGATGGTACCATTGGGGTCCCAATCGAGTACTACAGCGCGGATGGTATGCTGGTCGAAACGAGGGATTACGCCAAGCCGCTGGTATCCGTCTATATCGACAACCTGGGTGAGTACGAAGGGAGCACCGGGGGTTTTGGCACGCTGAGCGGCGTTAGCTTTGGTCATTTCGACGCCTTTGCCGCCCTCTCCCTCGACGATGGGGCCACCTGGAAGCGGAGCAACCTCTCGCTATCCGCCGACCTCTCGTCGTTCACCCTGGCCAACGGGCATCCCTATCCCGGCGACGTCCACGCCTTGACCTTTGCCATTGCCGGCGACAAGGTCCTGGCCGGCTGGCTCAGCAAGTACTGTGACGGCGGCTCGCCGGCTTACACCTGGGTCGATGATACCGGTGAGGATCTCTACCCCGATCTCTGGGGCGTCGCCGGTTCCCAGAGCTCGGTGGACTATACGCTTCAGGGCTTTCCCCAGGTTGGCGAGGTGCCCTATAGTTGTCTCTGGTCTGCCCGCGGCACGCTGCTGCCTCTGGATGATTCACCTGCTGATGGACCTTACGACATCGTCTGGACCAAGGCCGAGCGCCTCACCTCCGGCCGCCGCGACGCCAACCGCCTCGAGATGGCGGGCGACAGCGCCGCTGGCTTTATGATGGTCTGGCAGGAGGATCCCGATGGCCTGCGCCCCGGCCAGGGTCTCGGCCCTGGCGAGGGTTGGTCCGGCGCAGTCGTCAACCAGCAGACCGACCTCTGGTACAGCTACATCAGCTTGGACGACTTTGTGATGGTGCAGACTTCAGACACCGATGAGACGCCCATCTCGATCTATGAGTACACCGGCGAAACCGCGCCCAAAGTGGCCGCGCCCATGGCGCTGCCCATCCGTCTGACTGACAACAAGATGTGCAAGGCCGATATTCCTGACGATCCCTACTGCTACATCGATTTCGACAATGTCGATGGCGATGGCAACTTGATCCTTCCGGATCCGCTGCCTACCAGTCCGACAGCGGAATCCGACTTCTGTGCCGACCAAGTGACCTGGACCAATCCTGGCGGCGCTAACCTCACCCTCTGCGTGGCCGAGGATGGCCGCGTGATGGCCGGGCGCGTCGGCTCCTCCCGCCCGCGGGTCAACGTCCAGCCCTACGACTCGGATGGCGACGGACTATACGACAGCGCCTTTGTCATCATGGGAGCAGAAGAGTCCAAGGCCCTGGGCGAAGGTGGCGAGGAAGATCTCGATCCTGTCGACATCGGCAAGAACATGTGGTACTACTCCTTCGACATGATCAACCCCGAGTTTGTACTGCAGGGCGGCATGCTAAACCAGCCGGCGGTGTGCAACCCATATGATGCCGCTGCTAACCTTTGTACGGAAGGTGACTTCTACCCCCTGCTATACGATGACTACGACGGGGATACCTACGACTACGAGTTCTACGAGACCGAGATCGCCCGACGCTTCTCGCACATGTCCCAGCCGATCCACCAGATCGGCGACAGCGGCATCTCCTCGGTACTGATCGTCAAGCAGGGCATCATCAACCAGGGCGGCCCGGCCGATATCTTCCTGCGGATGACCAAGGTGCCGGACGATGTCTGGATCGAGTGCCCGGCAGACTCCCCGTACGATCGCTGCCTGCCCGCCGGCTACAACCCCTACGCCTATGAGAACCTGGTCTGCGAAAACGCAGATGGGACTAGCGCGTGGGTCTACGACGACGGCTTAAACCCCCGCTACCTCCAGGGGCTCTGCCTCAGCAACATGGTCAATGTCTCCGGCAGCAACATCGAGCTCTGCGACAACGGGAGCAGCGGCGACACCTGTGCGGCAGCGTTCCCCTGGGACGGCGGGGTCTCGCCCTTCCCCAAGGTCACACAGTGGTCGCAGGATGAGTATAACCTGGGCGACCAGTCCTGGGAGAACCCCTACGACGTCGCCAAGGGCCATCGCGGCTTTATCGACGGCGATTACATCATGATGATGTATGCCTGGTCGTCCAACTGGAAGGCCAACTCGGTGGGTAACGACAAGTACAACCTCTACGTCCGCCGCTCCTTCGACGGCGGTGCCACCTGGACCACGCTGCCTGCCAGCTACACGCACGTCGACGGCACCACCTGGACCGGCGACGGCACAACCACCTGTGAGAACTATCTTAACACCAGCGTAGGCGATAATGGCACGGTGTGCACCACCTACGGGGCTGGCGACTTTGAGCAGGCACGCAATGTCTCCCAGTTGATCGGCACCAAGATCACTATCCTCGACCCCCGCTACACCCCCAGCGCCGGCATCAAGATGCTGCCCATCACCGACGCGCTGGATGTTGGCGGCGGCACACTCCCCTACGAGGACGACCTGAACCGCGATCCCTCCAAGTTCTTTGTGGTCTACGAAACGGGCGACAACACCACCGTGGCCGAGGGCGAGGCAACGCCGCTGGATCTGTACTACAGCCGCGCCTTCGACTTTGGTGACGACTATGACCTGATCGAGTACCTCAAGCAAGGAACCGGGGATACCATCTGGGGCTTTGACTGGCTTGAGCACGACCAGGACGACCTCTCCGGCGAGGCCAGCAACACCGCCAACCCTGGCGCCAACTTCTACTACGTCGTCTGGAACCAGTGGCAGGAGCCTGAGGAGGAGGTCATCGAGAATTCGGATATCATCTTCCGCCGGCTGATGTACCTGGAAGATACGGACGCCCTACCTTCCGCCACCATCCTGTACGCCAGCCACCGCACCGTCAGTCGCGCCCTGGGCGACGATGTCCGCATCGTGGGTTCAGCCCGGGACAACGACCATCTCGGCGAGGGCATCGTGGCCTACCGCTGGCGGTCGAGCCTGGACGGCCAACTGGGCACCGCCCAGATACTCAACATCCCCGCCACCGACCTGAGCCTTGGCTTCCACACCATCTCTTTCCAGGCCCAGGATGCCGAGGGCAACTGGTCGACCGAAGCAACCTACAACCTGCCCGTGGCAGAGATGTTCCACCAAGTGCATATGCCTATCATCGGCAAGTAGCACACCTACGGATGCCTGGGGGTCTGTCCGGGGCTGCGGCCCCGGACAGACCCCCCACAGAATGAGAGAGTGCCATGAGCTCTTTGGTTCAGTCGCACACTGACCGCGCCGGGACCCCGGCCCAGGGCCGGGTACGGGCCACCGCCAGCAACCTGGTCCTGCACCTCCACCCGCCCCGTGTGCCGGCCGCGGCGCTGCGCTTTACCTACACCTGGGGGTTGGGCGGCATCTCGGCCACCCTGGCCCTGCTGTTGGCCCTGACCGGGGTGCTGCTGATGTTCCGCTACGAGGCCAGCGTCGAACGCGCCTATCTCAGCCTCCAGTTGCTGGAGTCGCAGGTGGCCTTTGGATCGCTGGTCCGCGCCGTGCACCACTGGTCGGCCAACCTGCTGGTCATTACCGCCTTCCTGCACCTGATCCGCGTCTTTCTGACCGGCGGGTTCAAGGAGGGGCGGGCGGTGAACTGGCTGGTGGGGGTCGCGCTGCTTCTGCTGGTGCTGGCCTTTAACTTTACCGGCTACCTACTGCCCTGGGACCAGCTTGCCTACTGGGCCATCACTGTGAGCACCAGCCTGATCGGCTACCTCCCCCTCTTGGGCACGTCACTCAGCCGCCTGGTGCTGGCCGACACCCAGGTGGGCCAGGGGGCGCTGAGCAACTTTTACGCCCTGCACGTGGCCGTGCTGCCGGTCATCACCGTCCTGTTCACAGCCTATCACTTCTGGAAGGTGCGCAAGGATGGCGGCATCTCCCAGCCGTTGCTGCCCGAGGGGGAGAGGCCCGAGCGGGTGCATACCATCCCGAATCTGACCCAGCGGGAGTTTGCCGCGGCAGCCCTCGTGATCCTGGGCGTCGTCCTCTTTGGCATGCTGGTGCCCGCACCCCTCGGCGAGCTAGCCGATCCCACCCAATCGCCCAACCCAGCCAAGGCGGCCTGGTACTTTGTGGGCCTGCAGGAACTGCTGCTGCACATGCACCCCCTGGCGGCCATGATGCTGGTCGGCGTGGTGCTGTTGGGCCTGGCCATCCTGCCCTGCTGGGACCGGGTCGGCGAGGACATTGGCATCTACTTCCGCTCCCGCACCGGGTTGTGGGCGGCCCTGCTGGGTGCCTTCCTGGCCGTGGATCTCGTCCCCCTGCTGGTCATCGCCGACGAGTACTGGCTGGACCTGCCGTCGCTGATGCCCGGTCTGCCGATGCTCATCTCGAGCGGGCTGGTGCCGTTGGCCCTGACGCTGGCCGGCCTGGGGGCCATCTACCTGGTCGTGCGCCGGCTGCTCAAAGCGGGGCGGGGCGAAGCCCTGGTCGGGCTGTTTGTCTTTATGGTCGTGGGCCTGGTGGTGCTGACCGTCGTCGGCAACCTGTTCCGCGGCCCGAACATGGCGCTGGTCCTGCCGTTCTGAGGCGCCGGGGAGGAATGATGGAGAGCGAAACGACTTGTGGTTTGGTTCCAAAAGACCCTGAAGCAGAGCTGGCAGGCGCTGGCCAAGCGTTGGGAATGGAGATACTGTCCCGGCGCGACTTTTTAAAGATCGGTGTGGGCGCGTTGAGCGCCCTCGCCCTGTTGGAGGTCGGCGGTGCCGGATTCCTCTTTCTGCGGTCGCGTAGCCTGGAGGGGGAGTATGGCGCGGTGATCAAGGCGGGCACGGTGGACCAGTTCCCGCCCAACTCGGTCACCGAGTTCGCCGACAGCCGCTTTTTCCTGATCCGTGCCTCCGATGGCGGCTTTCTGGCCGTACACAACCGCTGCACCCATCTGGGTTGTATCGTGAACTGGGTCGAGTCCGACAATAAATTCGTCTGTCCCTGCCACGCGGCATCTTTTGATTTTTTTGGCAATCATCAGAATCCTCCTGTACCTCGACCGCTCGATACCTTCCCGGTACACTTTCACGAGGGGGTGGTGAGAGTGGACACCTCCCAGCCCCAACAACGGGAGCGCTTTGTGCAGGACCAACTGGCGTACGCTCCGGAAGAGCCGCCGCAGATCCCGGAACTTGAAGAAGGCTAGATGGAAAGGCAGTAGCCGATGAACAAATACATGGCAACGGGCATACTGGCGTTGGTGATACTGGTGGCGGCCCTGCCGGTCTATGCGGTCCTGGAGCAGGTTCGCATGGACGGCGCGCAGCAGGCGCTGCGCCAGCAGTTCGTGGCCGAGGGGGCCGACATGTACGTGACCTACTGTGCCCGCTGCCACGGCACTGGCGGCGAAGGCATCGGCCCCATGCCCGCGCTCAACAACCCGGCCCTGGCCCAGGCCGACCGCGACATTCTCTACGCCACGATCGCCCACGCTCCCCACGGCACGGCCATGTCGGCCTGGCACGTGGACGAGGGTGGCGCGCTGAGCAGCTACCAGGTGGAGGGCCTGGTGACCCTGATTACCAACGGCGTTTGGGAGCGGGCCGAAATGCTGTCAGCCGAAAGGGGGTTCGTCGTGCCCACGCCGGCGGCTCCCGAGGTGCAACTGGCGACGATGGAGGCCACGGGCGAGGATCCCCACGAGTGCCAGGCCTGCCACGAAGAACCGGAGGTCCATGCCAACCGCTTTGGCCTCAACTGCTCCCGCTGCCACACACTGCAGGCCTGGAAGCCTGCCTACCTGACGCGGCACACCTTCTTCCTGGACCACGGTGGGGAGGGCAAGTTGGCCTGCCAGACCTGCCATACCGATAGCTATGCCACCAACACCTGCTACAGTTGCCACGATCACGAGCCCGCTGACATGCAGACCGCCCACGCCCAGGAAGAGATCTACGAATTCGACAACTGCGCCGCATGTCACCCCACCGGGCAGGAGGAAGAGGCGGCGCGGCTGGGATACGGCCTTTCGGGCCAGGCGTCGAACGCGGTTGACGAAGGCCGCGGTGGCGGCGGGGAGCAAGCCGGTGCTTCAGTCGATAGGGGGGGGCAGGCCACAGATGGCGACGCTGGCCAGGCAAGCGGTAGCCGGCAGGGTGGAGGCGAGTGAGCGGTCGCACGCTCGCAGATGGGATCTGAAGGACGATGCACGGCAGACTTCCCAAATTCCTACGCTCACCCGTTAGACGCAACCTTGTCCTCCTGTTCCTGGTCCTCTCTCTGGTGGGGGGGGCGTGGGGATTCAAGAAAAGTTACGATCCGGGGCCGGTATCGGCAGCCAGCCCGCGCGGTGGGTCTCGCCAGGGTTACGAGTCGCACGCCGCATTCGAGCGGGAGTGCAAACACTGTCACGCGCCAGTTCGTTGCCTGTCTGCCAACCTGTGCCAGGAGTGTCACTTTGAGATCGCCAAGGAGCGGTCCGAGGCCACAGGCTTGCACGGCCTGCTCCCCGGCACCGAAAAGTGCCAGACCTGTCACAAGGAACACCAGGGGCGCGATGCCGTCATCAGCGCGGTGCCCTTTGCCAACATCAACCACGGACGGCTGACCGGCTTCAGCCTGGCCCTCCACCAGACTGGCCACGATGGCAGCCCTTTGACCTGCGAGAGCTGCCACCGGGAGGGCCGGTATGGGCCTGAGTCGGTCGACTGCACCGGTTGCCACAATGGGCAGGATCCCAACTATATGGGCGAGCACATGGCGCGGTTTGGAGGCAACTGCCTGGCCTGCCACGATGGCCAGGATCGGATGATCGAGTTCGAGCATGATCGTCTCTTTGCCCTGGAGGGTGGGCACGGCGACGCGGCGTGCGAGGACTGTCACATCGAGTATACCTTTGCCGGCATGTCGGGCGACTGTTTGGCCTGTCACGAGGACCCAGAGGTGCACGCTGGTCAGTTCGGCCTGGACTGCGCCCGCTGCCATACCGCTGCTGCCTGGGTCCCGGCCCAGTTGACGCGGCATACCTTCCGCCTGGATCATGGGGGGGAGGGTGAAGTGGCGTGCGAGACCTGCCACGCAGACACCTACGTTGTCTATACCTGTTATGGCTGCCACGACCACCAGCCTGGCGAGATGCGAGCCGCGCACGAGCGGGAGGAGATCGACGAGTTCGAGGCGTGCCACGAGTGCCATCCTACCGGCCAGCCCGGCGAGACCGCGCGCGCCGAGCTGGGTGTCGGGATTGATGGCGGGGGAGGGAGTGGTCATGGAAATTAGAGAACATACTGCAAAGTGCCTCTGCGTATTGGCCTGGCTGTGCCTAGTGGCCCTTGGCCCGGCTGCCGGTGGGTCCGTTGCCTTTGCACAAGCGTCGACCGCTGAGGATACGGCCATCCAGCAACTCCGCGTCCAGGTCCTACCCGAGTACGATGATCCGCGCGTCCTGGTCGTGGTCCAGGGGCGGCTGTCCGCACCCGGCACGGCCTTTCCGCTACCTGTCACCTTTCGCCTGCCGGTTGATGCCCAGATCAACCAGATGGCCTCCATGGATATGCTGACCCGGGGCACGGTCTCCCTACCCTACGACGTCCAGCCCGACCCCGAGGACCCTCGCTGGTCGCTGGTCACCTATACTCTCGACAACGCCCACTTTTTCTACGAGTATTATTACCAGCCTATCGAGGGCCAGGTGGAGAAAAAGTTTGCCTTCACCTTCAGCAGCCCCCAGGCCGTAGGAGAGCTGCTGCTGGAGGTGCAGCAGCCACTGGCTGCGGAGGACTTTCGCCTGACGCCCACGCCCACCACGACGCGCACCGACGAGTCACAATCCTTTGTCTATCACCAGCTACAGGTGGGAGAGCTAGCAGCCGGCAAAGAGGTGGCGGTGCAGGTCAGCTACACCAAGATCGATCCGGCCCCTTCGCTTTCACTACAACAGATGATGGTGGTGATGGACCTGGAGGGGATTGCGCTGGACAAACCCCATCTGGTGGAGGCCAGCCCATCGGGCGGCACGGTGCCCTTCTGGTTCTTTGCCCTGCTGGGATCTGTGGTGCTGGCCGGCTTGGGCGGGCTGATCTGGTATCGCGCTCAACAGGACAGCCGGGCCCTGGCCCCGGCTCTGGAGGCCAGCCGGGGATCGTTCTGCCGGCAATGTGGCACAGCCCTGAAACCCGGCGCCCAGTTTTGCCACTACTGCGGCAAGGCTGCGATGGTGGGGAACGAACTGGTAAGCCTTGAGATGCACTGAGCCCCAGGTGCGCGGTTGCCGGCATCCTTGCGGGGCAGCCACGAGAGGGAGGGGAAACGTATGAAAAAAATCCTGATTCTGTTCGCAGCTCTGAATCTCATCCTCATGATCGCGCTGGCCGGTCTCTTTGTGCTAAGTGAGATCTATCCACTGCGACCCGGTGCTGCCTTCTACGACGTGCAACACACGGCTGAACAATGGCGGCTGCGCCTTGCTTCCGGGAAGGTGCGCCCTGCCGTGTTTGCCCTGGACCTGGCCGAGCGCCGCCTGGCTGACCTGGCCAGCGCCAGGGGAGAGGAGCAGATGCAGGCTGCCCTGGTCACGTTTGACCAGGCGCTCAACGAGGCGGTGCGGCGCTTGGGCGCGGCCCCTGCCGCAGTACAGGACGGTCTGCGCGACCGCCTGGAGACGCTGCTGGGCAGGGCTGAGGTCGTGGTCACAGCCCTGGAGCCGGCTGATGGTGATACGGCTGTGATCGTGCTCGGCCGCAAGATCCGCGCGATGCAGGAGGCTGAAACCACCGAAGAAATCGTCACGCTGGTGCCCCAGGCCACCTTGTCCAAAGCCGAGCCGATTCCGTTCCTGGGGCAGGAGGTCGATCACAGCGTCTACCCCCTCACCGGCGAGCACGCCGAGCTGAACTGCGAGGCCTGCCACGAAGAGGGCCAGTATGCCGATACACCCACGGGCTGTGGCGATTGCCACGAGATCCCCTTCGACTATTACTACGCCGACCACTTTGCGGGTGATTGCGATGAGTGTCACGTGACCGACAATTGGACGCCTTTCCAATTCGAGCATGTGGATGTGGTCGAGTGCCAGTCGTGTCACGAGGACCAAGCGCCGGCAGACCACTATGTGCGCTCGCCCCAGTACTGGTGGCTGGTGGCGCAGTTTTCGGACAGCGGTGTGCACCCCTTCGGTGGGTATGCCTCCGCTGCCCTCCAGACCGACGCCTGTGCGAGCTGCCACCCAAGCACGAGCGACTGGGAGGACGCCACGTTTGACCACTTTGGCTTCACCGACTGCGAATCGTGCCACCAGGGAGAGGCGCCCGACGATCACGCCGTCTACAAGGGCACTTGCGTCGAGTGCCACAACACGGGCACCTGGGACGTGGTGACCTACGAGCATGCAGACGTCGTCGAGTGCCGTTCCTGCCACCTGCCTGACAGCCCGCCGGACCACTATGTGCGTCCCGATGGGTATGTACTCTATGTTACCTGGTCGCCGGATAGCTTTGCAGCGCAGCGGGGCAGGCCATCCTCAGTGCAGCCGTGTCCGGATACCTGTGCCAATTGCCACGGCAATACATTGGAGTGGACCGGCGTAACCTTTGACCACACTGGCTACGCCGACTGCCAGAGTTGCCACCTGGCGGACGACACGCCGGAAGGCCACTATGCCGGGCAATGTTCCAACTGCCACGACGTTTACAACTGGGAACGGGTGGTGTTCGACCACACCGGTTCCGCCGATTGCCAGGACTGCCACCAACTGGAGGACGAGCACTATGCTGGGCAGTGCTCCGACTGTCACGGCATCAATGACTGGAAGGAGGTGGTCTTCGACCACACTCGCTTTGCCGACTGCGTCGAGTGCCATGCGGAGGAGGCTGAGTCTGATCACTATGCCGGCCAGTGCTCCGGCTGTCACACCACGGACGATTGGGGTCAGATCTCCTTCGACCACACCGACTTTCCTCAATGTGCAGACTGCCACGGCCAAGAGAACCACTACCATCTGCGCTGTGACAGTTGCCACAACACCAGCGACTGGGGGGAGTACTGGTTCAACCATGCGGGCTACAATCGGTGTGCCGACTGCCATAGGGACGAGGCCGGTCCGGGCCACTATGACGCCCCCTGTGGAAACTGTCACGTCACCAGTGGATGGCAGGTCGTGACCTATGATCACAGCAGCCTCCTCGATTGCCAGTCCTGTCACATTCCGCCGTCCGATCACTTTGGCAGTCCCTGTACTCGCTGCCATAACGCCAGCAACTGGCAAAGCGTCGACTTTGACCACAGCGGCCTGGTTGACTGCCAGTCCTGCCACGCCCCACCGGCCGGCCACGACTACCCCGGCCAGTGTTCTGAGTGCCACTCCACCGACAGTTGGCAGGTCGTCCGCTTCAGCCACGAGGGCCTGGCCGACTGCGAGTTCTGTCACGCACCGCCCGACAACCACTATGCCGGCGCGTGCGCCAATTGCCACAACACCAACAATTGGGGGGATGCCGTCTTTAGTCACGACGGCCTGTTGGACTGTGAGTCGTGTCACGAGCCGCCAGCGGGTCACTGGCCGGGCCAGTGCTCCGACTGCCACGGGATGTCAGGCTGGGGTGATTATGTCTTTAACCACACCGGCTACACCAACTGCAAGGCATGTCACTCTCAGGAGCGGCCTATTTCACACTCCCGTGGCCAGTGCTCCCGGTGCCACACCACAGAAAGTTGGGATGTTCTCGCGCCCACCGCTACGCCGATCCTGCCCACGCCGACCAACACGCCTATCCCACCTGGTCTGACGCACACGCCCATCCCGCCTGGTCCGACGAACACGCCTATCCCACCTGGTCCGACCAACACACCCATCCCACCGGCGCCCACCAATACACCTGTCCCACCAACCCCAACCAATACACCTGTCCCGCCGGCCCCGACCAACACGTCTATCCCACCCGAACCGACCAGCACACCTTTCTTGCGCGATCCAATCAGCACGCCCATCCCACCTGAGCCGACCCAGTCCTTTGTAGCGCCGGGAGCAGGCGCTATGGTCACTCCATAGGAAGCAGGAGCGTTCCACTGGAGCATCAGCAAGAGACCGTAGCGCAGAAACTTCGGAAGCCTTCTCGGGTGTCGTCCGGGCAACGTGGCCCTCAATGATGTGGTACGTTGTAGCATCAAGACCCCGGTGGAGGCTTCCGGAGTCCTTTTTGGGCCTGGGGTTGGCAAATCGACGGCATTTCGTAACCTTTTGACAGCCATGGCGTCTTAAGAGTGAGGAAAAGGGACATTGACAGCATTGGACAAAGAACTGCTAGAGCTAGCTCGTGAATACAATACGCAGGCCGTGACCGAGATCTATGACCGGTATGCCGAGTCGATCTATCGCTATCTCTACAGGCTTGTTGGGGATGCAAATCACGCCGAGGATCTGACGAGTGAGGTGTTTGTGAGGCTGTTGCAGGCGCTGGGTACCCGCCGGGGACCCAGGGAGCAGTTGCAGGGATGGCTCTATCGGGTGGCACATAACCTGGCCATGGACTGGTTTCGGCAGCAGAGCACGCACTCGTCTCTATCGCTGAACGAAGAGGTGGCAACTGGTGGGGATTCGCCCTCGGCCACCGTGGAGAGGCGCCAAGCCTATCGACGCCTTCGAGGGGCCATCAGCCAACTGACGCCGAGCCAACAACAGGTGATCCTGCTACGATTTGGCGAAGGGCTCAAGCTTGCTGAAGTAGGCCAGTTGATGGGCAAGAGTGAAGGGGCAATCAAGGTTCTGCAGCATCGAGCCGTAAAGCGCCTTCGAAAGTTGCTGGAAGGGGAGGCCAAACAGGTCAATGAGAATACGGGAAGCAGAAAAGTTCGAAGAAGCCCTGCAACGGGCTAACAGGGGTGAGAAGGTCGAGGAGCAGCAGGCTCCCTTGGTTCGAGCGGCCCAACAAGTGAGTGCGCTGTCTGCTCCTCCGCCACCGCCACCCTACCGGTTGTCGCCAGGGCGACAGCGATTTCTGGCAGAGGCAGCCAAGCTTCGGGCAGCCAAAATGCAGGGTAAGAAAGGACGATTGGTGATGATACGACCTTTGAAACTGGCCACGGCGTTGGTCGCAGTGCTGATACTGTTTGGGTTGGTGTTCGGTGCCGGGCAGGCAGCAGCCGCCAGCCTGCCCGGAGAGTTGTTATACCCGCTCAAGCTGGCTGGGGAGGGGGTCCTCCTGGAGCTGACCACTGATGCCGATGCCTGGGCGGCTCTGAACCTGGCACTCGCCGAGCGGCGGTTGGACGAGATCACGGAACTACTGGAGGCGGGAGAGGTGCCGGACGAGGCCACCGTCCAACGGGCTGGACAGCAACTGCAAGCCGCAGAGGCGGTCATCCTGGGAGGTGCAGAGGAGACGCCCGACTGGGCATTTCTCAAGCTCTACGCCATGCTCCAAGTGCGCCGGCGGACGATGCAGCACCTGCTTCCTGAGCTGACAGCCTCGGATCAGGAGATCATGGAACCCCTCCAGCGGGTGCTGGAACGCTCCATGGAGCGAGCGCGGGAGGAAACGCACGAGGGCCAGGGCACGCCCGAGGGCGAGCAGGAACGGATGCGCTACGGCACACCGCCCGATGAATCGGAACTGCCAGACCCATCCGAGATGCCGGGGATCGGTCCCCAGCCCGACGATCCGCCGGCTGGACCGCCAGCGGAGGAGCAGCCGGGCCCCGGGCCCCAACCCGAGGAGCCGCCAGCCGGTACACCGCCGGATGAAGTTCCGGGTGCGGGTCCAGGCCCTCAGCCCGAAGATCCACCGGGCCAGCAGAATCCAGAACCGCCCCAGCCTGGACCAGATACCGAGCCGGGCAGCCCGATGGGACCGGGCAACGAAGAGGCACCGGGTGATACGGGTGGATCTGGCGGCGGAACGAGCGGAAAAGGGAGCGGGCATTAGGGCAATCATGTCGAAACAGCGGATAGTCGCGCTCTATGGAGATTCCTTGCTCATGGATACGGTCGAGGCCAGCCTGGAGGGACACCCGGAGGTGGGCGTCATCCGGATTCACACCACGGTCGCCGATGCGGCGAAGCGGATGAAATCCCTTTGCCCGGACCTGGTCATCCTGGATCTGAATGATGCGAACGCACAGTTGGTCATGCCCTTTCTCAAGGACCTGCCGGGTGTTCCCCTCCTGTGTTTGGATGCGAGTTGTAGCAAGGTGATCTCGCTGTCGAGCCGGCAATATACGGCCCTGACCTCCAACGACCTGGCTCACCTGATCAATATGCAGACTGCCAGCGGGGAGAACGGGATTGAGCCCAGCCCTTTGATGCTCAATACCATAGCAGAGGAAATCCTCCAATAGCAGTAGGCGGTGGGTGTCTGTGAGATCGCCAATCATCCTTTGGCAAAGCCCCTGTGCAAGGGGGTGGCAACGGGTGAGGCATAGACAGAGCCATTTCTCAGCAGGGCGCGCGTCCCCCAATTGAATGAGGGCGGGCTTCTCCCAGAAGGGACCAGGAGAAGCCCGCTGCTGCTTTTCATGACAGGGGTGCGCAGCGCCCGGTGCAATCCCCCAAATCCGGTTTTGACATTTCCCCTGACCTCCTTTACAATTGGGTGTGATGGCTGTTGGTTTTGCCAGACATACCTGATGTATCCCCTGATGACCAATTCCTTTGACCCGGTGTGCACCAACATCAACCGCAAGTTCTTTACCAGGCACCGGGGTTTTGAGACAGTTTTCGGATAGATTCTTGGCAAGCAGGAGGCAAGATGGACTCGGCAACCTGTGTACAACCGCGTTACACAATCAAAGAGCCCGGGAGCCTGTCCCCGCGCATCCAGTGGCTGCGGGACTACTATTTCCAGGGGATCAACCGGGCCTGGAATAACGAGTGGAGCTCCTGGACGACAGGGACGCCCTGGGATTTTCAGTACGAAGAACTCCCTTTCTACATCGTGCCCGAAACCTACACCTTTTTCTCCACTTTCCGGGCTTCGTTCAAGCAGACGGCCTTGTCGGTGGCGCTTTCCGCCGATTTCTGGTCGTGGAGCCTACCGGAGCGCAAGGCGTGGTTCGTCAGGGAGGTGATGGTCAACTATGTACCGCATGAGATCCTGCCCGGCGACCTGATCGCCGGGGCGCGGTTCAACATCCAGACCTCCACCTGTCTGTCCAAACGCGAGGCGTCCGAGTATGGCAAGCGCGTCTATGGCAAGGGCGGCACCCGCCAGGCCGCCCAGTGGTTTCACGATCATGGCTATGGCAATGCTGGCGCCACCAATGGCCACCTCATCCCCGACTATGCCCGGGTCATCCACCGGGGTTGGAAAGAGGTTCACGACGACCTGCAGGCGCGCTACGAGGCGCTGCCCGCACAGGACCGGAAGGGCAAGAAAGGCGATCAGCTTCGGGCCATGCTGACGGCCTCCACCACTGCCCGAGACGTGGCAACCAGGTACCGGGAGGTCTGCCTGGAGCTGGCCGGCCGTCAGGTGGATGAGGTCCGGGGGGCCGAATTGCTCCAGATGGCCAGCAACCTGGCCCGGGTGCCCTGGGAGCCGGCCGAGACTTTCTGGCAGGGTGTGCAGTCGCTGTGGCTGACTCACATGCTGATCATGAGCGAGGAGAACTATCCCGGTCCCGGCGTCTCTTTCGGGCGCATCGACCAATATCTGTATCCCCTCTGGAAAAAGTCGCTGGCTGAAGGCATGGGCCTTGGCCTGAACGAGGCCGATGCCCGCGAGTTTGGCAAGGAGATCCTGAAATGTTTCTGGATCCACGCCAACACCGCCTACGACGCCATGATCCGCGTGGGTGGGAACCAGGGCATCACCTCGGGATATGGGCAGCTCATTACCCTGTCCGGGATGGGCCCCGATGGCCAGGACATGACGAACGACCTGACCTATGCCATGCTGGAGGTCATCGACGAGATGTCGCCGATCCTGGAACCCAAGCCCAACGTGCGCCTTCACCGCAACACTCCCGACCGGCTATATGACGGGATCATCGACATGATCGCCTCCAGCCAGGGCGCGCCGTTCCTGCTGAATTTTGACGAGCGCTCGATGGCGGGCCTGATGCGCCAGGCCAGACGATCGGGCGTGGAGCATCTTATCCACGAGGGCAATGTCCACGACTATGCACCGGTGGGCTGCCTGGAGAACACGATGGCTGGCAACGATCGTTCCGGCACCGTCGATCTCAACCTCAACCTGCTGAAAGCGGTCGAGCTGGCGCTGACTGGCGGTTACGACCTGGTCCCCTTCACCGACCCGATGACAGGCAAGACCGATCGGCGCAAGCGGTGGGGGCCGGACAGCGGCGATGCCACCAGGTTCGCCACCTGGGAGCAGTTCTGGGATACCTACGTCGTCCAGACGCGCTTTATCATCAGCAAGATCGTAGAACTGTTCGAGCAGACGGAAGAAGTGGTGGCCAACTTTTCCCCGACACCCTACCTCTCCTGCCTGGTCAGGGGGTGTGCGGAAAAAGGCTTGGACATCACCGAAGGTGGGCCAGAGCTTTTCTACGGCACTATCGAGGCGGTGACCTATGCCACTACCGTGGATTCACTGTTGGCCATCAAGTACCTGGTCTTTGACAAGAAGCTGTGCACCATGGAAGAGTTGATCCAGTCCCTCAAGGACAACTGGGAGGGTCACGCAGTGCTCCAGGCCCAGGCGCTGAACAAGGCGCCCAAGTATGGCCGCGACGACGACGAGGCTGACGCGATGGGACGCGAGGTGATGGATCTATGGACCGAGGAGACCTGGAAGCACAAGAGCCGCCACACCGGCCGCCAGTTCCGGCCCGGCATGCTGAGCTGGAACTATTGGATCGCCGATAGCTTTGTCCTGCCGGCCAGCCCCGATGGCCGGCCCAAAGGCAAGTTCCTGTCCAACGCGCTGTGCCCATCCAACGGTGCAGACGTCAACGGGCCGACGGCCAATGTCAATTCGGTGGGCAAGGTGCTGGGCGGCAGGGCGTCTGGTGACAACGGCGACTGGGGCGAGTTCCTGAATTCATTGCCCAATGGCGGCAGCCACACCATGACCTTTAACCCCTCCCTGGTCCGCGACCCGGAGCACAAGGAGAAATTCAAGGCCTTTCTGCGCAGCTACGTGGAGAACGGCGGCACGGCTCTGCAGATCAACATGATCGACGCCGATATGCTGCGCGACGCCCAGAAACATCCCGAGGACTATAAGCACCTGTTGGTGCGCGTCACGGGCTACAACGCCTATTTTACCAGCATCGGCAAAGAGCTGCAGGACGAGATCATCGCCCGCGAGGCGCACCGGATGTAATCTGTGATCCGTCCCCGGGCATGTGGAGTGAGTGAATGAGCAGCAGAAGCACCTTGGCGACCTTTTCTCAAGCGGACATCGAGGCCCTGGAGCCGACGATGAAGGTGGGGCTCCTGGCGACGGTCAACCCGGAGGGGCTACCGCATCTGACCCTGATCTCCAGCTTGCGGGCCAATACGCCCACACAGATGATCTGGGGGCAGTTTGTCGAGGGAATGAGCAAACAGTATGTCCGCCAGAATCCCAGGGTCGGCTTCCTGATTATGACGCTGGATAAGAACCTGTGGCGGGGCAAAGCAACCTTTACACACACGGCCCAACAAGGACCCGAGTTCGAGTGGTACAACAACACGCCGATGTTCCGCTACAACGCCTACTTTGGCGTCCACACCGTGTACTATCTGGACCTGGTAGCGCACTCGGGCAAGCAGGCGTTGCCGATGGGCCAGGTTGTGTTTGCGGCGGTGCAGACCATGGTGGCCCGGGCGCTCTCCCGGAAGCGCGACGATGAATCCGTGCTCAATACCTGGACGCAAGGGCTGATGAACAAGCTCGACAACCTCAAGTTCCTGGCCTACGTCGCCGCAGACGGCTATCCAGTGGTGATCCCGGCCATCCAGGCCCAGGCCGCCGGCGGTGAATACATCATCTTTTCCAGCGGGGCCTTTGGCGCTGACCTGGAAGCCATCCCCGAGGGCGTGAGCGTCGCTGTCTTTGGCATGTCCCTGCAAATGGAGGACGTGTTGATGCGGGGTGAATACCAGGGTATCCGGCGGCTCGGTGGCGTGCGCTGCGGGAGCGTCCGCGTCGACTGGGTGTACAATCCCATGCCGCCAAAGCCTCAACAGATCTACCCGCCGATTGCGCTTGAAGCGGTAACCACATTCTCTCCATAAGGTCTCCATCAAGCCTGCAAAGTTTTGTGCTATGATGTAACCTGATGGCGCCTAATGGAAGACATCCTTGCCGGCAAGGGATACCCTGTGAACGAGGGGCGGACGCGCTCGGGGGAGGCGTTCGCCCCTCGCTTGGCGTCTCGAGCCGGAGGGGATAGTTGTCTTTCGCCCCGCTCTAAGGTATAATAGCGGCCGACCGAAGGTGAGTGGCTGGATGTTGCCTACTATCCGACGGCCTGCGCAGGGGTTCCTGTCTACCTGAACACCGGTCAGTCACCAGCTATCACAGGAGAGCAGAGCATGGATCTCAAACGGCTGCGCAATCCGTTTTTCAGCCGCCAGCGGATTACCGACCCGGCCTGCTTCCATGGCCGCGAGCAGGAGATCGAGGCGCTGTATAGCGCCATCATCACCCACCAATCGCGCTCGATCGTCGGCGAGCGCAAACTGGGCAAGAGTTCACTGCTGACTGCCATTGCCCAACCGGCCATCATGGCGCGCTACGGCCTTGACCCCGAGCGTCTCCTTTTTCTCTATCTCGACCTGGAGGGCATGACCTCAGCCCGGCGCAGCGACTTCTGGATCGAGGTTCTGGACCGGTTGAGCGCCATCCTGCCACCAGGCCATCTGCTAGAACAGACCGAGCGGTTGCTCAATTCAGGGGAGTTACGCTTCACTACCGTCCGCCGCCTGTTGCGCCGTGTGCGTGACGCTGGCCTGGACCTGATCCTGACCCTGGACGAGTTCGAGGGCTTGGCCCGCAACCCCAGCTTTGAACCCGATTTCTACGGAGAGCTGCGCAGCCTGGCTGGGGAGCTGGGCACGGTTTATATCACCGCCTCCAAGCGGGACCTCTATGATCTGACCTACCACCACGCCGACACTCTATCGTCGCCCTTTTTTAACATCTTTTCCGAGATGACTCTGGGCTTGATGCGCGGAGAGGAAGCCCACATACTGCTGGCACGTCTCTCGGCGCAGGGTCAGGGATCGGGCTTTTGCGACGAGGAGATCGATCTGGCATTGGAACTGGCCGGGCCGCACCCCTTTTTCCTGCAGGTCGCCGGCTTTCACCTCTACGAACTGCCGGGGCGGGGTGAGCCGAAATCCCCCGACATCTATGACCAGGCCGCGCGCCGTTTCAACGCCGAAGCCGAGGATCACTTTCGCTACCTCTGGTCGCAGCTCGACGCCGAGGAGCAGCAGGCACTCCTGTCGCCCAATATGGCCAGCGAATCCCTGCGCAAGGCCTTGCTGGCCAAGGCCCTTATCCGCCAGCAAGAGCAGCGCTACGTGCCCTTTGGCAATGCCTTTGCCGTCTTCTTGGAGGACCGGCGCCATGAGGGCGACGCATCCCCCACGGCGTCGACGCTTGTTGAGGCCGGTTCTGCCACCGAGCTGACCGGCAAGCGGCTGGGGAACTATCGCGTTCTGGCGGCGTTGGGCCAGGGGGGGATGGCCAAGGTGTACAAAGGGTACCAGCCGATGCTCGACCGTTACGTGGCCATCAAGGTGCTGGCAGCCCGCTTTGCGACCGACGAAGAGTTCCGCGCCCGTTTCCAGCGAGAGGCAGCAGCCATTGCCCGCTTGCGCCATCCCAACATCGTGCAGGTCTACGATTTCGGCGTAGAGGGACAGATCCACTATATGGTCATGGAATACATCGCTGGTGAAACGCTCAAGTTGCGGTTGCGGACTGCCAGAGCCCAGGGTGAGCGCCTGTCGCCCCGGGAGGTCCTGACTGTGCTGCGAGGCATGGCTGCAGCCCTGGATTACGCCCATGTCCGGGATATTATCCACCGTGACGTCAAGCCGGCCAACATCATGCTGCGCATTGAGGAGAATGGCCAAAAGCCGGGGGATGCCCCAACGTCCCCCATCACCCCGGTGCTGACCGACTTTGGTGTGGCCAAAATCCTGGAGGGTGTGCAATTCACCGGCACGGGCATGACCATCGGCACCCCCGACTATATATCACCCGAGCAGGGTGGAGGCGAGGAAATCACCTCCAGTGCAGACCTCTACTCCTTGGGTGTGATCCTGTACGAGATGCTCTCTGGCGAGCTGCCTTTCACCGCCGATACGCCCGTTGCCGTGGTCCTCAAGCACCTTTCTGACACGCCACTCCCTGTCCACAAGCGCGTGCCCAACCTCCCCGCCGACCTGGGCAGGGTCCTGGAAAAGGCACTGGCCAAGAAGCCGGAAGATCGCTACCCCAGTGGCGCAGCCCTGGTCCAGGCGGTGGAACAGGCATGGGGACTGGATCCGCCCACCGCGACGCAGTCGGGCAGCAGCCCATGATCAGGCGAAGCATCGTCATCGGCTTGCTGGGGGGACTAGCATTTGTCCTGGCCTCGATCTATCCCACCCTGGTACTCTATGCTGATCCCCACTCCCCGATCGGTGACTGGCGGCCGGTCTTGAGGCTGTTGCCGATCATCGCCAGCACTGTCGCCGGAATTGCCATCCTGGGTCTCACCGGCTGCCTGGCAGCCATGGGGAGCGGTGCATCTGAGGCGGGCGAGGGGTTCAAGGCGGGCGTCGCCAGTGGCCTGGTGGTGGGCCTGATGTACTACTCGTTGGTCCTGGCTCCGACGGCTGCCGTCGCAGCCAGTATCGAGCTATGGAAATTCACACCTACCGCTCTACGTCCCTATCCACCCGATCCCCAGGCCTTT
>Ga0180437_10003003_pt1 | contig 25798 bp, 17 predicted proteins | sample SS_ome_4_FD_132410 | JGI IMG/M metagenome (GOLD analysis project Ga0180437, IMG submission 132410) | Hypersaline lake sediment archaeal communities from the Salton Sea, California, USA - SS_3_D_1 metaG | ecosystem: Environmental > Aquatic > Non-marine Saline and Alkaline > Hypersaline >... | reverse complement strand
AATTCCGTTTCTGAAAAATTTGAAGAAATTAATCTTCTTTTCCTGTAAAAATTAAGCTAAAAATTTTTCATTTTTATGCGAATCGTTTTAAGCTTTCTTTTTTTATTAAGTATGAAATTTCTATATGCAGTAAGCGTTGGAAATCTTTCCTCTCCATCTATCTTGCAAGAAGGTGTTCTTTTCTCTGACGAAAATTGGTTTGATTTTCGTATTGGATATGAACAAAGCTTTATTCAAGATAGAAAATTGCGATTTGCAAAAAGATTGCAAAAGCAAGGCTTTTCTATGGAAAAAGTAAAGGGGCAAATGAATTTAGCTTCTTTAGCTTTTAACGTTATGGAAAGATTTGATGCTTATGGGAAATTTGGTGAAGCATATTATTGCCCTACTTTTTACCAAAATAATATTTTATACGAACTTCAAACTTCTTACGGCGGATATTATTATGGTGGATTTCGTTTAGTTCTATGGGAAGTTAAAGATACTAGTTTTGGTTTTGAAGGAGGTTATGGATTCTTTCGTTCTGGTACAAAATTTTTCTATGAGAATAAACATCCTATTGATGGTATAGATTTTGGATTTTTCTCAAGAGAATGGTATATCAATGCTGGTGTTTCGCACAAAATGAGTTGTTTTATTCCATACTTTGGGGTTTCTGTTTGCGATATAAAGGCTAAACTTAAAAGGGCCCGTTTCTTTAGCAAAAAACAACTCAGATTAGATGATCGTAAAAAAACAGGTTATTTCTTTGGAGTTTCGTTTAGTCGCTCTAGTTTCTTTTTCTTAAATGCTGAAACTCATTTTTATAATGAGCGCTCTTATTCAATAAGCGGTGAAATGAGATTTTAAGTTTTTGAAAAAAAAGCACTTTCTATGTAAGCTTTACGGCTTGATTCATCATAACTTATAGACAAACAAAATTTACGAGGCTTTATGCTTAAGACTTTGCGCCATCTCATGTTTTTTTCTTTTTTAGGAATATCCTTTCTTTTTGCGCAAAATGAAACATCGGAAGAAGAAATTTCGCAAAATGAAACTCCTGAATTTGAAGGAAAACAAGAAGATCCTGATATGGATGCTTTAAAGAAATGGATTCGTCAAAAGAGATTGGTAACAGTTAAAGAAATTGGAGGAGACCTTTCTTTAAGTGGAGAAGTGAGAGCAGAAATGCAAGCGATACGTGAAATCAGAAATGGCGTGAAGCAAAGAGGGCCTAATGGCCTATCTGGAAAACCAGATTATGCATTTGATATAGAAGCAAATATAATGTTGGATTATAGAGCCGAAAGAACCTGGGCTTCAATAAAAGTAGAATTCGATAATGACATGGGGCAAGTTAGTGGAACAACGAATCGCATAGCTTTGGAAAGAGCATATTTTGGCGGACGAATGATTGACGGTAATACAGTAACGTTTGATGGAGAAATTGGAAGACGTTTTTTAGGAAATATTTTTGATTCAAAGATTGAGTTTGCTTCTCTTTTCGATGGTCTACTTTTAAAATTCTCTAAGGCGTCTGACGCTATGGGAGATTTTTATATCAATAGCGGAGCTTTTATCATTAATGATATTCAAAGACATTTTGGCTTTGTTGCTGAAATGGGTATGCTGAATATTGGAAATACTGGTCTTTACAGCAAATATTCTATTGTCGATTGGAAAGAACATAAATATCCTCATGGTGTGCTCTGGAATCGTTATAATTACATTATTTCACAATTAATACTTGGTTATCAATTCACAGTCTCTCCTGTTAGCAGGTTAGTTAAATTTTATGCTGCAGCTCTTTATAATCATGCAGCGAAAAAAATAGCTCTCTCTGATAATAAAAAGGCTAATCAAGGGTATTATGCTGGTGTTTCAGTAGGACAGGTTAGAAAAAGAGGTGATTGGGCTTTTGATCTAAATTATCAATATGTTATGCCTCAAGCCATTCCTGATTTTGATGTAGGTGGCATTAAAAGAGGCAATGCCATGGGAGTAGGCTTTTTTACTCAGAATCTAAACGGGACGGGAGCGGAAATTACAAGAAGAGAAGACGCTGTTGGAAGTTGTAATTACCATGGTTTCTCATTTGAACTTTTATATGCTTTATCGAATAACTTAACATGGCAAAATTCATTTCAATGGTCTCGTAATCAAACACGTAGAGTGGGACCAAATTTTAAATATAGAATGTATGAAATGGAATTCATTTATGCTTTTTGATCGACGGGTTCATCTGTAAAATAAACAGAGGATTCTTCTTGAGAAAGTTCTATTCCGAAAATAGATTTCGTTATTTTCTCTTTTTCAATATGTATAAAAACGACATCAGAAAATTGATTGTGAGTGTCTTTGGCTATGCTTTCTTTCCAGATGTTTCTTGTTCCAATATCATCTAAAAATAGACATACATATTCATTTCTTCTTTTCATGTGATTTGCAAGTTTCAATAGCCATTTTTCTTTATCTTTTGGATGCTTAAATTGAGAAATCACTCCGAAAGACAAGAAAAGGCCATTCATATAAGGAAAGTCTAATAATTTTTTTCTGACAGTAATTATTTTCAGTTTTGGCAGTAAGGCAAACAACATGAAAGCATCTTTCCAGTTTTTCTTTTCTAAAATAATTAAGGATTTAGTATCAGGCAGTGAAGCAAGGCGGTAAGGTATGAATTTCAAAAAGATTTTTTGCATAAGATAGGGAAAGAAAAGATCAGACATTCTTCCAGCTGTTATTATAGAAAATATCAAAGTGGCAAAACCTATGAGTCCGAAACCAGCAGAAGAAGATATTTTTAATATATCACTATTTATCCACAAGCAAGCTGATGCTATAAGGACACCTGTAAATCCTAAAAAGTTAGAAGCTGCAACTATTTGCCCTCTTCTTGCATCTGGAGCTGCTACTTGAATGAAAGAATCTAATGGTATTAAGTACATTCCTCCAAAGAAGCCCAAAAGAATAAGTATAATTATTGTTGCTGCCAAAAACTTTGAAAAGAGAAAGAGCGTCATGAGTAATAAAGCAAGAAGAAACCCGGAAATACAAGAAAGTCCTGGCTGTACTTTGTCTTTTGATATTTTGCCTGCTACTAGTGATCCCAGAGCAATGCCAATTGCTGTTGCTAGAAAGAGATATCCCCCTCCTACTTCGGAGAGACCTAAAGACTGTATTGCGAAGGGGATTATGTTTAGCTGAACGAAAGCACCAATAAATAGAAAAAAAGCAGAACCAAAAATAGCTGGGAGAAGATGTACTCGTTTATAGCTTAAAGCTAAAGTTTGATAAATCTCATAAATAAAGAAAGGTCTAATTTTTCTTTTTGATCTTTGTGGTCTTGTAACTTCAATTTTCAGACTTGTTATTAGTCCTGCGAAAGCAATAAATAAACAAAATAAAGAACCGACAAGGAAATTTTTATTTGTAATGTCAGTAATAAAAGTGGCTAGAAAGGTACCAAAGATAATCGCTAGAAAGGTAAGCGAAGTCATGATTCCATTAGCTTTGGATACTTTTTCCTGAGGAACAATTTCTGGGATAATTCCATATTTTGACGGACCAAAGAGTGCGCTTTGGGCAGCCATTAAAAATAAGAAAAGATAGCAGAAGAGTTCTGATTGAAAATATATAGCAAAAACACTCAAGAACATAATGATAGCTTCAGCTACCTTCATGCCAACTAAAATGTAACGTTTGCTTATCCTATCAGCTAAAATACCAGCAGCAGAAGAAAAAAGTAAAAAAGGGATAACGAAGATAGCACCAGCTGTGGCAAGAATCGAAGGAGCCTCCTCAGTTCCTTTTACATTTATCAAAAGATAAATGATAAGAAGTTTGAAGATATTATCGTTTAATGCCCCTAAAAATTGAGTAGCATTTAGAAAATGGAAGGAATAATTTTTTATTCGAGGTCCTGTTATCATATTATTTTTAGCTCACAATTGACAATTAACTTTGATCTCAAGAATATGCATATAGCAACATTATAAACCCTTACAAATTCAAATACCATAAAGTTGTGCCAGATCATTTTTTATTTTTAAGTAATTATTTGGAAAAATTGGCTGAAAAGTTGCAAAAGCAGCTTTCTGCAAACAAATCTTTCTTTCATCAAAGATATATTGTTGTTCCATCATCATTTATAAAAAATTGGCTCCAACAGCTTCTAGCGACTCAAACGAAAGAAACTGTAACCACAGCCATAAAATTTTTAGATATTTATCACTTAAACCATTTTTTGGGAAAATTCATTTCTAGTCAAAAACAAAATCATTTTCTTTCTCGGCTAGAGCTAAGTTTACTGATAGAGGAACAATTAACGAAGTTCATTAAAAATAAAGAGAATTGGACGAAAGATGAACAAAGCACATTTGCTGTAATTGATAAATATCTATTTATGAATGAATTAAATTCGGAAAAGAAAAAAAAGAGATTGTTTCATCTTAGCTGGGATTTAAGTGAGCTTTTTTTACTTTATGGCACCCATGGAGATAAATTAGAAAAAAAATGGCCAAAAGAAAAGATATGGCAAAAAAGAATTTGGAATGGAATTTTTCAAAATAAGAATTGCCTTTATCCTCTTCGAGATTTTCAACTTTTTTTAGATTCTAATATTTCTTCTTTTGAAATTCATTTATTTGGTATTTCTTATTTCCCTCCTATATATCAAGATTTTTTATCTAAGGTAGCAAACCAATTTCCTGTTTATCATTATGTAGTTTCACCATGTAAATATTATTGGGGTGACATTACTACTGATAAAGAAACCAGTCGTCTTAGGAAAAAATGGGATCAAAATAAGGTTAGTGTATCTGAACAAAAGACATTAACTAATTATTTGGAAAATAAAAATCCACTTCTTGCCAATCTTGGCATCATTGGCAAACAGTATATTCAAATATTAGATCAATATAATCTGCATAGCTTGGAAGAATATCAGGCTTTAGAAGAAGATAATCTTCTTAGGGTATTACAAAATGATTTATTGCATTTAGTAAATCCCAGTTCCTCTGAAAAGAGAGAAGTATTTTCTGAAGATTCTTCTGTGGGCATTCATATAGCAAACTCAAAGTTTCGAGAGATAGAGATCTTAGCACAACAAGTTATGTATTATCTTTATGAAGAAAATGTATCTCCTTCTGATATTTACATAGCAGCACCTGATATTAATAAATATGCAGAGGCTATTCATTGTATTTTTCAAAAATATAAACTCCCCTATAAAATTTCTCATCTTCAGATTTCTCGCTATAGCAGCTTTTTTCAAGGATTGATTACGTTTTTTGATCTTCTCCATAGTAGGTGGGAAAAAGAATCGTTGATTAAACTCTTAGAAAATCCTTCGTTTTATAAGAAACACAAGTTTTCTGTAGAAGAAATCCATATTATAAAAAAGTGGATAGAGAATTCTCAAATTACTTGGGGATTTGATGAACAACATAGATTAAATTTTAATGAGGACAAATCAGGGAAAGCTCTTTCTTATACCACTTGGAAATCTGGTATTGAAAAATGTATTCAATCATTAATTTTTGTTTTAGAAAAAGGGAAATATCCTTCATTAGGACCATCACCAATCGCAGGATTGGAATTATCTCATAGTCAAACTTTAGAAAAATTTATCGAAGTACTCTTACATTTGCAAAAGGATTTACAATACTTAGAAGCACTTGATGAACTATCCTTAGAGGAAGCGAAAAAAACCTTTAAAGAAATCGCAGAGAACTATTTTTGGATAGAAGAAAAGGAAGATCAAAAGGCAAAGTTTGCTTTTGATATTTTCTTAAAAAAGATAGGAGATTTTTACTTACATCATTCGAGTTTATCTCTTTCTTTTTCATCATTAGTTATGCATTTAAAAAGAGAGATTCAGACTCGTTCTTTTACATTTAACGGTGCTCTTGCAAATGCCATTCATTTTTTATCTATACAAGAAGGAAGTTTCTTTCCTCACAAGGTTATTTGCCTCATAGGGATGCAAGAGGAATTCCCAAAGCCTACGAGTTTAAATCCTCTGAATGCTCTTTCATGCCAATATCCCTTGCCTAATGAGAAAGAGCGGTATCTCTTTTTAGAAGCTCTACTATCCGCTCGTAAGTTTTTTTATCTTAGTTATGTAGGGTTTTCAGCAAATGATGGAAGCTCATTGTTGCCATCCATTTTGATTCAAGAGTTTACTTCATATTTAGATAAATATTTTTCTCTTAAAAATGGTGATTCTCTTGTTGAAAAAATAATGCTTACTCATCCTTCGTACCCTTTTCATAAAAAATATTTTTCTAAAAAGACATCAAGATATTTTTCTTTTTCAACTAACGATTATCATGCAGCTTTATCATATCAAAAAAAGATAGAGGATAATTTAAATTCTCCGTTTCTTAAAATTTTTGAGAACAAGACAGACGAGCTTTCAAAAATTATTCCAGTTGGAAAACTGTTTTCTTTTGCTTCACATCCTATACGATTTTTCTTTAACGAAATTTTAGGAATTTATCTCGAAAAAGCAAAAGAAAATCTTCTGGAAAAAGAAGATTTCTTACGTCTCAGTTCTCTTGAAAAATATAAACTGCGAGAAGTGCTGTTGACCCAGCCGCATGAAAAAATAGATAAATACTTGGAAAAAGAAAATTTATTTCCCCCTGGCTTAATTCTTGAAATCACTAAAGATCAAATAGAGAAAGAGACTGAGGCAATTGCTTTAAATTTATTGAGATTAGAGGTTAATCAAGGGCAAATAGGAGATATCTATTTAAAAAGGTCATGTGATAGCCCAAAAAAAATTAATCATAGAGATTGGGAAATCCCCGCTTTAGAACTAGAAGGTAAGTATATTATTGGAAAAATTGATAAAGCTTGTCCGCAAGGTCTCCTTAGTTTGTCAGATAAGTCTTTCCCTAACTTAGTTAAAATTTGGCCAAAATGGTTGCTTTGGCAATATGTTAAGGACTCCATACCAGGCTATAGGGGGGATTTGCTTTGGGTCAAACAAGGAAAAAAGGAAACGTTTAAGTTTGATTATCAAAGACTTTTAAACCTTTATATTTCTTATTTTGAAAAATCTCATGAGAATTTTTCACCTCTATTACCTATTTGGGCTAAAGAGATGCTTGACGGAGAACTTGAGGATTTCGAAAAGGCTGTGAAAAAAAATTTCAATAATATTTTTCTATTCAAGGATAATTATTTAGAAGAAGCTTTTGGAAATATAGACAATGTAGATGTAAAGCTGCTTTACGAATTATGGAAAGACTACCTGAAAGATGTATTTTATCCTCTAATTAAAGAGAAGAGTTTGAAATGAAAAAATATGATTGTCTAGACAGAAAAACTCAAATTAAAGGAAGCCATTTTTTAGAGGCTTCTGCTGGAACAGGAAAAACATTTGCCATCGAGCATTTATTTGTCAGGCTACTCATTGAATCTGAAAACCCTCTTCAAATCGATCAAATTCTAGTAGTTACTTTTACCAAAGCAGCAACGAGAGATCTTAGGGATAGAATTAGAAAAAACATCCAAAATGTACTTCAATCTTTTCAAGATGATTTCATTCTTTTTGATTACCTTCATCCATATTTTGAAAATGAAGAGAAAAAAATAGCGGCTCAAAGACGTCTTCAAGATGCGTTATATTTTTATGATAAATGCCAAATATTTACTATTCATGGCTTTTGTTTCAGAATGCTTCAGGAATATTGTTACAGTGCGAATGTCTTATTAGAAAAAAACATAAAAGATTTTTCTAGTATAATTTCTGATGAAATTCGATCGTATTTTTATCATAAGGCTGACAGTTCTTCTTTAGGCAAATCTCAGCTTTCACTTCTTCTAAAGAAACATTCTTCTGATAAAATTCTACTAAGAAAAATTATTCGTGCTTTAGATGATGATCAAAATAATGAAGATTCATCCTTGCAAGTAAGTCATCAGGATTTTTTAGATAAGATATTAAAGCTAAACTCATATAAGACATTTTCATTTATAGAAGCAGAGAAAGCGTTTAAAGAAATTTTCCCATATTTCAAAAAAGTAAGAAAAGTTGATGAAAAAGAGTTAACTTTTGTTTTAGAAAAATTTCTAAAAATTATTGAAAATAGTACATGTACCAGAGAGGATTTTGGTATTTTGTCCACTTCTTTGAGTTTACTTTTTTTGTATTTTTCCAAGGAAAATCAGAAGAAAAAAATTCCTGAAAGTCTAGAAAGGAATTTCTTATATGCTTTTATCTTGAAGGCTCAAGCATTATTGTCGGATTTTTTAGATGCTTTGAATAATCCATCCTTTCTTATTAAAGAATTAGCTAAGGATCTTTCATTTCACGTAGTTCATAGATTAAAATCTGAAGATGCGGTTTCTCATGATGATTTATTAAAAATCATGCTTTCTTCTTTAAAAGAAAAAGATTTCGTTGAAGAAGTTAGAAAAAGGTATCAAGCAGCTATTATAGATGAATTTCAAGACACAGATAAATTGCAATGGAATATTTTCGAAAAGTTATTTTTGCACAACAGTACCCTTTCTTCTTTGTTTTTAGTTGGAGATCCTAAACAAGCAATATATCGTTTTAGAAAAGCTGATGTATATACTTACTTACAAGCCTCTAGCTTATTGGGAGCAAATACAAAGGCCTATTTAGATACTAATTATCGAAGTTCTTCACATTTATTAAACATTTTGAATCAACTTTTTTCGAATGCTTCTTCATGGCTATCTCTTCCAAAAACACAATCCTACCTTCCTTATCTTCCTGTTAAAGCTTCAAAGAAGGAACAGATCCTACTAAAGGATACGAGAAAAGCAGTTCATTTTTTTATCAAAGAAGATCCCTCATTTAAAGCAAGAGGTCCTGCAGAGGAGACGGAAAGGCTTATACATGAAAAGATTGCAAATGAAATTGTAATGTTGAAAGAGAACAATTCATTAAAATGGAATCAAATGGCGGTTCTTGTAAAGGATCGATATCAATCAGAACGGCTTAAATCTTATCTGGATAAAAGAAAAATACCTTATCAGTCTAAAAGCCATATTCTATTAGGAGAAACAAAAGCAGCAGATTGTCTTATGAAAGTTTTTGCAGCCATCATATCACCTAAAGATACCTCGAAAGTGATGCTTGCAATGTCTACGCCATATTTTGGGTGTGATTCTGTGCGTTTAAGAAATATATCAGAAAATGAAAAAGAGAAGATTCAATTTATTTTTCATCATTTTCATCATCTTTTAAAAATGAAAAAAATGAACGTTTTCATTTCTGAGTTTCTAGATTTGATTTGGGATAAAAGAACCATTCTTGAAAGGATAATAGAAACCTCTTCTTTATCTTTTTATCGAGAAACTATGCAGATATTGCAGGATCTATTAGAAAGTTATCCAAGTTATTCGTTTTCAATGGATGGGATCCTGTCTTACTTTAATGATTTAAAGGATTGCACAGGAGAAGAAGAGGAGAATAAACTTCTTCAGCCTATGCACGATGAAAAAGGGATTCAAATATTAACCATTCATATGAGCAAGGGACTGGAGTTTGATATTGTTTTTGTATTAGGGGCTTATATTAGATCACCAGTTGATGGAGATTTGTCAAAAGAGGAGATTGATGAATTAGATGCGGAAAAACTGAGACAATTTTATGTGGCAATGACTCGGGCTAAGATAAGAGTGTATTTGCCGATTATTATTGATATATCTAATCAAATTATTTCCTATGGTAGTGCATCTTTAAATGAACTATTTTTTTCGCATCTGCAAAGTAGTAATAATAACCATTACGAAAGGATTCAAAATTTATCAAAGCAAAATATTATCAGACCTTTAAGAGAAATGATTGATAAGAAGGTTATTTCTATAGAGGAATTAAAAAATGAGAAGCCTATTTTTCCTACAAAGGAAGAAAAACCCACATTATTTCCTCCGAAAAAAACAAGGCCTATTGAGAAAAAAAGGTATTTTCTATCTTTTTCTTCATTAGTTGACAAACATGAAAAAACTTTAAATGAAGATGAAAGTGACAAGTTTCTTTTTTCTTCTCATATATTACCTACAGGTTCTGATACAGGAGTGATTATTCATGAAGTATTTGAAAAAATATTCCAAATGGGAGATTTAAAAAATTCAAACAGACTGCAAGAGATTATCAAAGATGTTACAGCACTATCTTCTTTAAATGGGAAGACGGATATTATTTATAAAATGGTAGAAAAAACTCTAACAAATCCCCTATTACCCTACAGCTTTTCCTTGCAGGACTTAGATCCTAAGAAAGTTTCTACTGAAATGGAATTCTTTTTCACCTTACCTAATCAGAACTTTATGAAAGGGTTTATTGACTTAGTCTTTTTTCATCAGAATAAATATTTTATTGTTGATTGGAAGACAAATTGGTTAGGCAATGATGATAAGTACTATGTCTCACATAACCTTCAACAAGAAATACGAAATAATCAATATGATTTGCAGGCAGCAATTTATGCAGAAACTCTGCGCAGGTATTTTCAATGGGAAAACGTTGATCGATCGCAAACTTCTTTTGGGGGAGCTTTTTATGTTTTTCTTAGGGGAATAAATTCACCATCAAATGGAATTTATCATTTTTATCCTGAGATGAAGCTATTAGATGCAGTGAAATATGAGGAGAAGGTTTTATGTTTGGACTCCTAAATAATGCAAAACAGAATGTAGATTCCGAGGAGTTATTTGAAAGAATTTGCAAGGATAAAATTTTTTCGTCTATTACATATTTTTATATTACTAATATGATAGCAAACATTGAGAAGATAACCTTTTCAAGCAAAATTGCTTTGGGCTATATTTTTGAAATTTCTCTACAAGGATTTTTGTTTCTACGCATTGAACAAGATAAAATTATTCCCAAGCCATCTACTTTTATTTCTCAAAAACAACTATCGATAGAACCTGAACTATTAAAAGAAGTGGAAATGGCGATTCTTGAAGGAATCCATCAGAGCCCAAAAGAGTTAATGCAATCCATAGAAAGTCATCTAGATATTTTTCCCACTAAACCTTTCTGTAAAAAAGATAATAGATATTACATACAACGAAATTGGATTTATGAATCTCAGTTTTATAAATGTTTACATGAAAGAAGTGAAAGTATCCCTACTGAATTAGATAAAGATGTGATTGATGAAAAACTTCAAGGCAAACTCCAGTCGAAAAAAATATCCTCACATCAAGCAGATGCAATAAAATTATCTTTAGAGAACTCGTTTTCTTTGATTTGTGGTGGTCCTGGTTGTGGTAAGACCTATAGTATTCTTCACCTAATAGATACTTTTATGTCTGCGTGGAGAAAAAAAAGAATACCTCAAGTCATATTGGCAGCCCCAACTGGGAAAGCAGCTCAAAAGCTGGAAGAAACTGTAGAAAGTTGCTTTGATGTTGAGAAAGTATCAATTGAAATCATGACCCTTCATGCCCTATTAAAAATTAAAAAAGATGAATCTAAATATCTCGAAAGAAAGCTCATCGATGCTGATTTAATTATTATCGATGAAGCATCCATGATAGATATACGTCTAATGGCTCATTTACTAATGGGATTGCCAGGATCTTCAAGATTAGTCTTATTGGGAGATCCTAATCAATTGCCACCAATAGAAACGGAAGGTATCTTTTCTATTGTAGCGAAGAATCATTGCGATTTAGCTTTTGTGAGTTATCTAACTGAAGCTTTCCGATTTGAAAACAATAGGTTGATACAATTAGCAAATAGCATTAGGGATCAAAATATTGAAAAAGTTTTAAAACTTTTAAAAGGAAACAATGCAGAGATTGAATTTTTCTCAATGGAGAATCAAAGTAACAAAGACATCTTAGAAGAGATCATGAGAAAGGTAACTACGGAAGATGCTTTTTCTTCAAAAGGAGAAATAAATACAGATCATATTTTATCAAGGATGTTTTCCTTTCGGATATTATCTTGTTTGAAAAAAGGTCCTTTAGGTTCTGATGATATAAATCAAAGATGTAAGGAATATTTTCTAGAAAAAGCAGCTTCAGGTGACAAATTATTTTTGCCTATAATTATTACCCAAAATGATTATCAGCTAAATCTTTATAACGGAACATTGGGATTTGTTATCCAGCACAAAACTATGCAAAAAATTGATCAAGGAAATGCATATTTTTCTAGTAAGAAGAAATACCCTCTTTTCATGCTACCGCAGTATGAATATAGCTATTGTCTTTCTGTTCATAAAAGCCAAGGCAGTGAATTTGATCACGTAATGTTGATCATTCCGCCTGCTAGTGAAGTCTTTTCTAAAGAAATACTTTATACGGCTGTGACAAGAGCGAAGAAAAAACTTACCATCATTTCTAGTGAAGAAACGATAAGGTCATTAATAAAAAAAGCTTCCGTTTAGGAAGCTTTGTCAACTTAACTTAAGAAAAAAATCAGTTATTATTTTATAGATGAAAGTCTTGATTTAAAACGGGCAGATGCGTTTTTTTTATAAATTCCTTTCTTAGTACCTTTATCAAGAAGGCTGAATGCGGTGTTGAAAAGAGTTTTTTGTGTGGCTTGGTCAGCTTTTTTTTCTACCGCTTCTTTGTATTGACGTATAGCTGATTTAACTTTTGACATATAAGCCTTATTCGCGAGTCTTTTCTTATTGTCTTGCAAACATCTTTTTAATGCTGTGGGCTTTTTTTTCTTATTATTCTTTTTCTTTGTTTCTTCTTTGGCCATTTTTTCTTCACCTTTTTAAAAAAAATCACTAAAAATATACCCGTTTTTAGTAAATTCGTCAAAGATTGTGATAAAAAGCTTGTATTTTTTATGATGAAAAAATTATTTGATAAAAATATTTTTTGGATAATTTGGCTGGGATCTCTTTGTATCATTTCTTGTTTTTTTTCTTTTTTTGCTCTGAGAGACATCTATACATATCTTTCATTGGATAGCCGAACACAGACTCAAAAAATTAGTTGGTTTCAAGAAGAAAGTTGGTTAGGAAGATGGACTCTAATTGGAGATTACATTTACCAAGTCAATGGCATTGAATATCATCAAAAATGCCCAAAAAAATCAGAACAATATTTAAATGAAAAAAGAGCAGAAAAAGCAATTGAAGAGAAAAAAGGAAAGCAAGAAATAATTTGGTATAGCCAAAATTCACCTCATATTTCAGCATTGGAGAAAATCTTTCCTGTTAATTTGACTGTTCGAGCATCCATATCGATATTTATTTTTCTTTATTTTCTAGGAATGAAGTTGTTTGTAAAATACGAGTGATAAAATTAATGTAATTCATTCTTATAAAAAGTTGACAGAAACCACTGAATCTTATAGTCTAAGAGAAACCTTTTTAGAGGATTATTTTTTTGTTAATTCTCACTTCGTAAAACTCCCCAAAACATGAGGGGTGTTTTTTCGAAGAAATATTTCTTTTTTAGGAGTTTATGGAAAATTCACCTTCATTCTCTGATCCGCAACATCAGCAAAAAATTGAAGAATTAGTATCTATTGCAAAAGAGCAAGGATATGTTACTTACGAAGAGATGAATGAGATCCTTCCGATGACATTTGATTCGCCGGATCTTATTGATCAAGTATTGATATTCTTAAGTGGAATGGATATTCAAGTTCTGAATCAAGCTGAAGTGGAAAGACAAAAGGAGAAAAAAAGGGAAGTAAAGGAATTAGAAGGTCTTCCAAAGCGAGCAGAGGGATCATCTGACGATCCTGTTCGCATGTATTTAAAGGAAATGGGATCAGTTCCTCTTCTTTCAAGAGAAGAAGAAGTTGAAATCTCAAAAAGGATTGAGAAAGCTCAAATACAGATAGAAAAGATTATTATGCGCTTCCGTTATTCCGCTAGGGAGGCTATTTCTATTGCACATTACCTTATAACAGGTAAGGAACGGTTTGATAAGATTGTTTCAGAAAAAGAAGTTGCGGACAAAAATGAATATCTTAGGCTTCTTCCTAGACTTTGCGATCTATTAAAAAAAGAAGATGATTATCTCGAAGAGCTTCTGTTAAAGCTGAAAGACGCTAAACTTAAGAAAAACGAGAGAATGAAACTTTTAGAACTGGTTGAAAAATGTCGTATTCGTTCTCAAGCATATCTTAGAAGATTTTGTTTTAGACATAACATTATTGAAGACTTTGGCGAAGTAATTTTAGCAGGTTATGATAGGTTTTTATTATTAGAAAAAGAAATACAAGAACTCACACCTAGATCAGAAAAGAATAAATTCGCTGCAGCTAAACTTTTTGCAGCAAAGCTTAAATTAGCAAAAAGAGAACTTGCGGCTGGGAGAACTTTAGAAGAGTTTCGAAAAGATGTGCGTATGCTTCAAAGGTGGATGGATAAAAGCCAAGAAGCGAAAAGAGAAATGGTAGAATCTAATCTTCGTTTAGTTATTTCCATCGCAAAAAAGTATACTAATAGAGGTTTGTCTTTCTTGGATTTGATTCAAGAAGGAAATATGGGTTTGATGAAAGCTGTTGAAAAGTTCGAATATCGCAGAGGATATAAATTTTCAACGTATGCTACTTGGTGGATTCGTCAAGCTGTAACTCGCGCTATTGCGGATCAGGCTAGAACGATTCGTATTCCCGTTCATATGATTGAAACCATCAATAAAGTATTACGTGGCGCTAAGAAATTGATGATGGAAACAGGAAAGGAGCCAACTCCAGAAGAATTAGCAAAAGAGCTTGGTTTAACTCCTGAAAGAGTTCGTGAAATTTATAAAATTGCTCAACATCCTATTTCTCTACAAGCAGAGGTAGGAGATGGTGGCGAGAGCCAATTTGGGGATTTTTTAGAGGACACAACAATTGAATCTCCAGCGGAAGCAACTGGATATGCAATTTTAAAAGATAAAATCAATGAAGTACTTGAGACTCTTACAGATCGTGAAAGAACAGTTCTCATCGAGAGGTTTGGACTTTTAGACGGCAAACCAAAAACGCTTGAAGAAGTAGGTATGCGTTTTAAAGTGACAAGAGAAAGGGTACGTCAAATTGAGGCTAAGGCTCTTCGCAAAATGCGTCATCCTACAAGAGCAAAACAACTTCAAGCCTTCTTAGATCTGCTTGAAGGCGAATAATTTTTTGTAAAGCTGCTTTACAGGTGAATGGAGTGTACCGGGATCGAACCGGTGACCTCAACAATGCCATTGTTGCGCTCTACCAACTGAGCTAACACCCCTTGAAAGAATCAAATAGTGTATAATTACAAGCATTTTGAGAAAAGAAATTCCTTTTTTAGAAAATTGAGTTTTCTGATTATTAATATGTTCTTTGCAAAAACCTTTATCTTCTTTACATTTATATAGAGACAAAAAAACGAAGTGACTATGAGAAGAGTTGTTTATTGGCCCTATTTTCTATTGCTGGGCTTTATTATGTTATTAATCAGCATTCCACCTAAAGCGACAGAAAGCCTTCGAGGGAGTGCTATAGCTTGTATTTCTCCTATTTGGGGACGAACAGCTAAAGTTGGATCATTTTTTCTTACATCCCCTTTTCCAGATAGGAAGAAAAAAGAAAAACAATCACCCGATCAATTACAGTTATCTTTAGAAAATCGTCTTTTGACATCACAGATGGAAAGTGTTTATGAATGGCTTTCTTTTGAAGAAAGAATTCAAGAAAATATCAAACTTTTAAGAGAAGTTTCTGATGACAAACATGGTGATTTATATTGGAATGAGTTTTTCCGAAGACGCGGGGAAGAGATGAAACAAATCCTTGAGGTTGAACTTCAATCTCTTCCTGCCAAAGTTATTTTTCGTGATCCTACATCATGGAGTTCCTGTGTTTGGATAAACGTGGGCCAAGATACTAACGATCAATTAGGAAGATTAATAGTTGGGAAAAATAGTCCTGTTGTATGGGGAGATTCATTAGTTGGATTAGTTGAATATGTAGGTAAAAGACATTCTCGCATTCGTTTAATTACAGATTCTGGATTAGTGCCTTCAGTAAGAGCCATTAGAGGCTCTGCACAAGATAGATTCCTAATGAAAATGGCATATTCCTTGTTAGAGAGGGTTTATTCGCATGAAAACCTTTTTTCTACAGAAAAGGAAAAAGAGAGTTTTGTTCATCTCCTTTCAAAGATGATATCGAACCTTTCAAAAAATAATAAGGAGTGGTACTTAGCCAAAGGCGAATTGTATGGAATGAGCTTGCCTTTATGGCGGGGAAAGGGAGAGCTTTTAAAAGGGGTTGGTTTTAACTATGACTATGCAGATGTCGAAGGCCCATCAAGAGAACTTGTAACAGGCAAACCTATTGATAATAATTCTTTTTCCACTATGCCTCTTCTGAGAGAAGGTGATCTTTTAGTAACTACAGGATTAGATGGAATTTTTCCTCCGAATCTTCGAGTTGCAACAGTGACTAAAATCGGTAAATTAAAAGAAGGAGCATATGCATATGAAATAGAGGCAAAACCTACAGCCTTTAGTTTAGATGAATTAAATATTGTTTTTGTAATGCCTCCTTTGGGATTTGATCAAGAAGAGCAAAAGGATTAATTAATGAAGAAACTTAAATGCGCTGCTTTGAATTTTACTTTTCACTCTACATATTTGGATCATTTAGCTCCTCTTTGTTTTATTATGAAAATGCCTCTGCTGCTTACTGAAAAAAGTCAAAAAGATCAAATGCGTAAATATTATCCTCAAGTGGAATATGAATTTTTTCCTAGCTATACGGATGTGGATTATTATGCATTAGCTCAAAAATATGATATGTTTTTTCAGACTAACATGTGGCAGGAAGAGCCTATCAAATTATTTGCTGAAGAACAAAATAAAAAGATCAAATTAGTATATTTGCCTCATGGGAATTCTGATAAAGGTCATCGTTCAGAATTTTTTTTTCGAAGTCTTCTTCAACAAGATATAGTTCTTTTATATGGGAATCATTTTATCGATCGAATAAAAAAATCAAAGCTTTGGGATAAGTGTCCTCCCTGGTCAAGAATAGGTAATTATCGTTTTCAATTTTATCGTTTCTTTAGAAGTTTTTACGATAATATTGTACAAAAAGAAGTTTTTGACCTTTTCCCCAAAAAACAGAAAACGATTCTTTATGCTCCCAGTTGGCTTGATCCCGAAGGTTCATCTTCTTTCTTCAAAATGGCTAAAAACATAGCAGAACAGTTGCCTGATGATTATAATTTTATTCTAAAATGTCATCCTCTTTTAGAAGAGAGGCATCCACATTTATATTATTCAGTTATTGATCATTTCAAAGATCGTAAAAATATCGTAATTTTAACGGATTTTCCTCTCATTTATCCTTTACTTGCAAAGACGGATGTCTTTTTAGGGGACTTTTCATCTGTAGGTTATGATTTTCTCTCTTTTACAGGCCCTATGTTTTTCTTTGATGTTCTAGGGCAAAAAGATTTAGAAGATCCTTCACATCAATTGCACAGGGTAGGTAAACAAATTCCGTTAGATTATCATGATCGAATTTTTGATTATATTCGTGATCATTGGGATGAAAAATTAATAGATGCGCAGAAACAGCTTTATGATTTTACTTTTGGAGAGGAAATTCCTTTTGAGAAACTTCGCCAAGATATAATTACTACTTTTTATAAAAAATAGGACCTCTTCATTTTTCTATGTCTAAGGGTATTTGGGAGACTTCTACATTAACAAAATGGTTTGTTAAAAATAAGCGTGACTTTCCTTGGCGCAGACATATAAATCCATATTTTGTATGGATATCTGAGGTAATGTTGCAGCAAACAAGAGCAAATGTTGTTATCCCCTATTTTTTAAGATGGATTTCTCTATTCCCCAGTGTAATAGCTTTAGCAAAAGCAAATAGAGAAAAGGTTATAAAAGCCTGGGAAGGATTAGGGTATTATTCTAGAGCTAGGAATCTTCATTTAGGCGCTAAACAAATAGAAAAAGATTTTAATGGAAAAATTCCTTCATCGAGAGAAGATCTTTTAAAAATTAAAGGTATTGGTCCTTATACTAGTGAAGCCATCTTAGCTTTTGGGTTTAATAAAAGAGCTTCCCCTGTTGACGGAAATGTTTTGCGGGTTCTTTCAAGACTATTTTTAGTTGAAAAAGATATATCAAAAGCTTCTGTGAAAAACGAAATTAAGAAAATAGAAGATAAATTTTTAGGTAATGAAAAGTCTTGGGTTGTGGCTGAAGCTTTAATAGAACTGGGAGCCATGGTATGTAAAAAAGTTCCTCAATGCGATATTTGTCCGATGAATAATTGTTGTAGGGCTTTAAAAGAGAACAAGCATTTGAATTTACCAATTTCTACAAAGAACACGTCTTATATTAAATTGAAAAGAGTTGTATTCATTTTGGAGCATCAAGATTGTTTTTTAATGACAAAAAGAAAAACGGGACAAATTATGGCAGACCTTTATGAAATGCCATATTGGGATCTAAAGGGAAATTTTTCAAAGTTGAAATTAGAAAAATATTTACATCAAGAATTTGGCTTTACAGTAAAATTTTATCGAAAATATAGAAGTATCAAGCAAAGTTATACTAGATATATACTAGATTTATTCCCGTATCATTTTGTAGTAAAAGATAAAAAAGTCATCAAAGATTGGCAGTGGACGGAAAAGAATATCATGAAACAATTGCCGTTTTCTTCTGGTCATCGTAAAATTATTGAAAACTTTATCCTTAGAAGAGAAATGAAATGAAAATATTGCATTTAGAAGCTTCTCCAGGTTGGGGAGGTCAAGAAATTAGAATAGTTAAAGAAGCAGAAGGCATGAGAAATCGTGGCCATCAACTTTTTTTTGGTGTGCAAAAAAAAGGTAAGATTGTTTCGGAACTACGTAAAAGAGGTTTTTTTGTATATCAGTTAAATTTTAGAAAACCATACTGGTTTCAGACTTTTTTCAAACTTTTATGGATTCTACTTAGGCGAAGAATTGATATAATCAATACACATTCTTCTCTTGATTCTTGGATAGGAGGGTTAGCAGGTCGTTTTTTTAGAAGGCCCATTATTCGTACACGTCATTTATCTACAAGGATTAGAAAAGGCTGGAATAGTAGGTTATTGTACAAGTGGCTTGCAGATTATGTCGTTACAACATGTCAGAAAATAGTTCCAATAATATCAGAACAATCTGGACAATCATTAGTGCATTGTCTTTCAGTACCCACTGGCATAGATACTGCTTCTACGCAAATAACAGATGGGCAAGCTCTGGATTTCCGTAAGAAATATGATATTTCTTCTGACGATTTTTTAGTTGGGATGGTTTGCTTTATGCGCTCATGGAAAGGAATAGAAGCATTTTTGAAAGCAGCAAAGATTATGGAGCGTGACTCTAAAGTTAAGTTTATTCTCATTGGCGGAGGCCATGAAAAAACATATAGAGAAAAAGCAGAGAGAATGGGATTAAAGAATTTTATTTTTACGGGACATTTAAAAGATCCTCTGCCTGGCATTGCTGCATTAGACGTCTTTTCTCTATTAAGCACAGCTCATGAAGGTGTGTCTCAATCTTCTTTACAAGCAGCTTTTTTACAAAAACCTTTGATTACCACTACAACTGGGGGTTTGCCAGAAGTATGTATTGAAGGTAAAACAGGCCTTCAGGTGCCTCTTTTCTCTGCATCTTCTGTAGCAAAGGCGGTAACTATATTAAAAGCTGATCCTATTCTTAAAAAAAGAATGGGGGAGAAAGCAAGAAAATTGATATTGGAAAAATTTACTATGCAAAAGATGTTGGATCATATGGAAAAGGTCTATCAAAAAGCAAAAGACTTTTCTCGATGATGCAATGAATTCTCTTCTAATCATAAATTAGGCATCATGGTATGCTTTTATAAAAAAACATTTTATGAGGATCACTCATGAATAAGAACGACCAAGAAACAGACGAAAAGCTTCTTCCCAGTTGGATAAAAGTGAAATGGCTTAATTGGTTTGTGAAAAAGAGGCTTTATATCTTCTTTATTCTAGCTCTATTTATTCTAATCTCTATTGTTGCTTATCAATTGATTCCTCTCTTTGAAAAGAGAGGTCAGAAGGATTTTATTACTGCAGATTTAGCGTATTCTAAATGGAAAAATAACCCAGGCCTTAATGAACATTTGGATAAATTAAAAAAATTAATGAATAAGTATCCTTCTCTCAAACAAAAATATGAAGGCCTCATTGCGCAAAGACTTGTTCTTTCCAATCATTTTGATGAAGCTATGCAATTCGCTTCTGTTCCAATTAAAAAAGCGAGACAGTTGCTCCCACATTATGCAACTTACTCTACAAATAGCCTTCTAATTGCAAAAAAAAATTATTCTCAAGCATTAGCTAATTCATATCGTCTTAGAAAAGAAATGATGTTAGACCCTTCTTTTTTACAAGGTGATAAAGGACATAGTTCTATACTTTTTGCCTTAAATCTTTTAAGGATTAGCTTACTTGAAAAAAAGATGAGAAATGATTCTGCTGAATTGAATGCCTGGTACGAGGTTGAAAATTATTTAAAACTCAAAAAAGACTCTAAGTTGGAAGAAAGAGAGCTTTATAGCTTTTTAGAATTATTTCAAAGTAATAGGCAACTTGAACTAGCGGATTATATTAATCATAGAAAAGCACAAATTCGCTAAAAAATCTCTTTCAACCTAAAAGAGTTATTTTTTGCGAAATAGATAAAAAAGGTCTCAAAAAGAGACCTTTTTTTTATAAGTGTTCTTCCTCTTCAGAGGGAGGAGTTTCTTCTTTTCCCTTCTCTTCTTTTTTATGCAATAAATGCTTAGGTATATTATGAAAAGCTATACCAGCTAAAAGACCTAATTCTGCGAAGAGAATAAATGGTAAAAAGATGGCAATAACCAACCTTACACCACCAACAATATATTGAGTTGTTTTTTCGGGTTTTGATAAGAATTTGAAGAGTTTCTTTTGCATGCTGATTATCTTTTCTGGAAAGGCAATACTGATAATAGCTCCTAAAGCGGCAAAACCTAAGCTCCAGGAAGGACCAGTAAAGAAATCCAAAATGCTAGAAATAGCTGCGATAATCAGAGCTAGAATTAGAAATACCTCGGTTGTGTATTTGCGTGCGAAATTCTCCAATTCTTGGACGGAAACTCCTTCTTTAAATTTATCGCCCATTAATAAGCTCCTTTGTTAGTAACTTTATAGTTTTTCCTTTATATTTTGCCAACCTTTAATATTTCGTCAATCTTATGGTCCACTTGTAGGGTCAGAGCCATAATAGCCATACAAGGCAAAATAGGAAATTTTTCCTCTCTTATACTTAATTTTAAGTATTTAATATATTTTTTTCAAATGTCTCTTCTCTTTGTTTTTATTTTTCCAATCGATTAAACTATTACCTCTTTTTGATTTGGAGCCTTTATGATGGAGAGCTTTTTGTCCGTTAGTTTTGTTTTTAGAAGGGTAATCTTCTTTTCTTTGCTTGGGGCAACGGTGTCATTTTTAGGTCTAATAACACTTAAAAATGCTACAGCGAATCCTTTGGAAGTTGTTAAAGTAGAAAAACTTAAGACAACTCCTAAAGATAGCGATAAGATATATTCTATTGAAGGAAATGTTATGGATTTACCTGCTCTTTCATATTCTTTAATACTACCTAATTTGACTCATGAACTTAGGGTTGTGAAGGAATCAATCCGTCCAGATCAAAAGCTTTTGAGTGAAAAATATTTATTAATATTAAATTCAAAAGATAAGAAAAAGCTGTCGATTGGCGAAAAAGCGTACCTTACTTATAAGAATGATTCCTATGTATTTTCCCCTCAGCCAACGGCATTATCTCTAGCAGTTACCGAATTATCAGGTGATTGTATCGATATAGAAGTAGCTGTAAAGCCAGAAGAAATAGCTGGAGCTAGTATTCGCAGTCAGACCAAAATATTTAAGCTGCCTCTTCAGCAAGAAGCTTATGCTGATATGGCTCATCTTCAGCAAGATGAGGCTTTTTCATGGCTTTCAGGAGCTCAATGGTGGAGTCCAGATTTAGTTCTTCATTTTTTAGGAAACAAAGAGCAGAAAATACTAGGAAAGAAACAAAGGCTTAAGATTTCTTGCTTGGATCTTTCATATCTCTGCATTTTAGATGAAAATGATTGGCTTTATTGGAAGGATGGCAAATGGATAGTCACTTCGAATATTATAGATGCAAAAGGCTGTCCTTTAGCTCACATTAAGTCATTAGGGCAAAAAGAGTTAGAGATTGAAGGGTGGGATGCTAAAGGAGAAGAAAAATATGTGTTTTTATTGCTCCATCAACCTATAGAAGCTCAAACCACCAGAGTTGAAGATATCATTAAGTCATTAAGATTAAAGACAAAGAGTCAAGTTACATGTCAATTAGATAAACAGATGCTTTCACTTAGAATAGGAGATGCCTTTTATCGTGCCGATAAAGACAAATGGAAAGTTGTGAAGAATTTCCGATGTCTTTCGAAGCAGATGAAGGAAATTGAAGGTAAGCCCTTTTTTGTATTCGAGAAAATTCAAATGAAAGAAGGGCAAAAGTTTTTTATTGGGTGTTTATTTAATGATTCACATACCCAGATGAAACCGATTGAACTATCTATTCAAAGGGCTGGCGTCAAAGGTCCAAGTTATTTAGAGAAAAACCACATTCAACATGGCAAACCCTCATTATCAGGAAGATAAAATTATGAAAACGATGAATAAATTTCTTCTTCTTTTCTTCTGTTTCTCTTTTATATATGCGAATGAAAATATAACTCCGGATGAAAGAGAAGAAAATGCTGATTTTTTTGAAGAAAAATCTGAAAAAATGGATGAACAGTTATGCATTTTAAGAAGATCTTTAAAAGAGAAAAACGATTTAGCTCTCGATCTTTTTCACAGAAATGCTCCTGAAGAAGAGGTAAAAAAGGTATTTGAAGAAACAAAAGAACTAAAGAAAACGATCAGTGCTCTGCAAGAAAAGTGGAAAGCTACCTATAAAGATCAAGAGAGCGACGCAGAATCATATGCTTTTTGGGATCAGGGAGAAACTACTCTTTCTCAATTGATCATGGAATATGGAGCTGGTGATTATCTTTATGTAATTCCTTTTGAGTTGGGGTCTATGAAGCTTCAGCTTTTTTCTGGGATTCCTGTTCCTCATGATTCTTGGGAAGAAATGCTGGAACTTATTCTTTCACATAATGGAATTGGAGTAAAAACTTTGAATTCTTTTATGAAGCAACTTTATGTATTAAAACATAATCCTGGTCATGTTGATGCTATTGTAAGATCTGAAGAACAGTTGAAGCTATTACCTTATACATCCGTTGTACTTTATATATTTTCACCGCCTCCTGAACAAGCTAAAGTTGTGCAATCATTTTTTGAACGTTTTTCTGATTTGAATCAAACCACGGTGCAAATAGTAGGATCAAAAGTTGTAATTATTTCTACAAAAGATGCAGTGGAGAGATTGCTAGAGATTTATTCTGCTATATGGGGAGAGAACGAAGGTAAATTGATTCGGGTTGTGAATCTTTCCAAGATCAATGTTAAGGAAGCGGAGCAAGTATTAAATGCTTTCTTTCAAGATGGAGCAACTAAAGGGAGACCTTCTTTTTATCATTTGCCAAAAGATGAGTTGATTGTCTTGCCACAGGGGAACTCTCTTGTTTTGATTGGCTCTCAAACGTTAATCGAAAAGGCTGAGAAAATTCTTCAAGATTTAGAAAGACAAGCGGAAGATCCCAAAGAGATGACAATTTTTTGGTATACTTGTAAGCATTCTGATCCTGAAGATATTGCAGCTGTTTTAGATCAGGTATATAGCTCACTTGGAGGAATTTCATTAGAATTAGGGAAGCAAAAAAATGTTCCTAAAAAAGAACCTCCTAAGACAGTAAGTGGAAAAAGCCAAAAAAAATTACCCGTATCTCCTGCCAAAGTAGTTCCTGGAAATATACAGGAGAAAAAAGATTCTGAGTCTCACCGTAATTTTATTGTTGATCCCAAAACGAGTTCGATATTGATGGTTGTGAGGCGAGAAGATTTAGATAAATTAAAAGCTCTTTTGAAAAAATTAGACGTCCCCAAAAGAATGGTCCAGATTGATGTCCTTTTAGTTGAAAAAAAACTAATAGATAGCAAACAAACAGGTGTCAATTTACTGCAAATTGGATCTCCTAGCTCGAAAGATAAAAAAGCAGGAATGAGTTTTAATACAGGCCATGGTAGTAAAAATAAAGGGATATTAGATTTTATATGGAGCCATCCTACTGAAAAGTTTATTCCGAGTTTTGATTTGACATTAGGGTTTTTATTAGCTCAAAAAGATCTGCAGATTAATGCAAATCCTTCTGTTATTGCAGTTAACCAAACTCCAGCCTCGATTACCATTGCGGAAGAGCTATCGATAAATAACGGAGCAGTTCCATTAGATTCTTCTAAAGGAACATCCTATCAACAGTCATTTACAAGGACTCAATTTGGTATCTTTATTGTTATGACACCTACCATTCATTTACCTGATGATGATGAAATGGCTGAAGACACGAAAGGATTTATCACTCTTCAGACCGATGTTACTTTTGATACCACACAATCTTCAGAAAATGATAGACCACCAGTAACTAGAAGACATATTAAAAATGAAGTTAGAATTGCTGATGGAGAAACGATCATTTTAGGAGGCTTAAGAAGAAAATCTTCTGATGATGAAAGAGAAAAGTTGCCCTTTTTAGGAGAAATACCTGGTCTAGGCAAAATATTTGGTACTTCCAAGTTGAACGATAGTTCAACTGAGATGTTTATCTTCATTACACCTCATATTATTCAAGAGCCTATGGATGAATATAAAAAGAAAAGGATGGAATATTTAAAACAAAGGCCTGGTGATATACCTCTTTTTTTAGAAAAAGTAAAAGAATCGCAAGTTGAAGAGAGAAAAAAACTTTTTGAAAGCAGCATGGAACTATTGTTTGACAAAATGAATTGAAGGATGGCCCCTTTTGAAAAATGAAACATTAAAACTTGTCGAAAAATTTGAGATACCAATTGTAGAGGATATTTTTTCCTATCCTTTTGTAATCAAAAAGACAAAAAAAATCCCTTATCATTTTGCTCAAAAACACGTTGTTTTACCTTTAGAAGAAGATGAAGAAAGTGTTTTAGTGGCCTCGCAAGATCCCTTTGATTTGCCGACTGTTGAAGAGCTAAGATGGCTTTTAGAAAAGAAAGTAAAAATAATCTATTGTCCAAAAGAGATCCTTCAGACAGCTATAGAAAATTGTTATCAAGTAACGGAAGATGAAACGCACGTACTTTTTACATCATCCGAAGAATCAAAGACTCAGATTGTTTCTTCAGAAGAAAGTATTGAAGGTTATGATCTTTTGGAAAGATCTCAAAAAAATCCCGTTATTGGAATTTTAAATGCAATAATTGTTGAAGCGATTCAGCAGAATGCTTCTGATATTCATTTTGAACCTCAAGAAAAAGATTTATTAATTCGATACCGTATTGATGGAGTTCTTCTAACTCGCAGATCTCCTCCCCGTGAATATCAAATGAACATTGTAACGCGTTTGAAAGTAATGGCAAAGCTGGATATTGCAGAAAAAAGACTTCCTCAAGACGGAAGAATGAAATTGAAAATGGGAAAAAGAGAAATTGACTTTAGGGTTAGTACTATTCCTATTGCTTATGGGGAAAGAATTGTTTTAAGAATTTTAGATAAAATGAATGTCTTACTTGGGATTGATAAATTAGGGATGGGGGAAGAGATATTATCTCCTTTTAAAAAAATGATTCGCCTTCCAGAAGGAATAGTATTAGTAACGGGACCTACAGGAAGTGGAAAAACAACAACCCTTT
>Ga0180437_10002999_pt1 | contig 25821 bp, 20 predicted proteins | sample SS_ome_4_FD_132410 | JGI IMG/M metagenome (GOLD analysis project Ga0180437, IMG submission 132410) | Hypersaline lake sediment archaeal communities from the Salton Sea, California, USA - SS_3_D_1 metaG | ecosystem: Environmental > Aquatic > Non-marine Saline and Alkaline > Hypersaline >... | reverse complement strand
GGGTGAACGACCCCGACGGCGTGGTCGCGCTCAACGGCATCAAGTTCGTCCCCGAGCCGGGCGCTGCGCTGTTGATGCTCGTCGGCCTGGCGGCCGCCGCATCCTTGCTCCGGCGGCGTCGGAGGTAAGGCGGGCGGCGCGCGGTTTCGCTCCGCAAAGGCGGCGGTCTCGATCCAGGAAACATGGCAACGTCCCTGCAACCGGTCGACCTCAAGCTCGCCGACGACGGCGCCCTGATTATCGCCTTCAGCGATGGCGAAGTTCGTCGCTATGAAGTCGAACAGCTCTACGACCACTGCCCCGCCGCCGACGCCAAGGAAGAACGGCAGGCCTACGAGGAGATGAAGGACCAGCTCCTGCCCGTGGCCAACCTGAGCGGCCTGGAACCCCGCAAGATCGTGAGCATGACCCCGGTGGGGAACTACGCCTACAACATCAAGTTCAACCGCGGCAGCAGCGCGGGGATCTATCGGTTTGAGCTTCTCAAGTCCCTGGGAAAGCCGCTCGGCTCGCCGCGATAGCCCCGGCCATTGGCCAGGGAGACCGACGCGGCAGGAGCAAAACGCGCTGGTCCACAGGGCAAACGCCCCTTCCCTGACCAATGGTCAGGGCTAGGTCTGGAAGCGCACCGCGGCCCGGCCGGCCTCCAATTGCCGGGGATCGTTCCGGCATGGTAAACTCGCCAAAATTTGGAATTTACCGCATGTTTCGGCCCATAGCCCAAGGCCCTCCGCCCCGTGCCCAAACGCGAAGACCTCCACAAAATCCTGATCATCGGCAGCGGCCCGATTGTCATCGGTCAGGCCTGCGAGTTCGACTATTCCGGCGTCCAGGCCTGCAAGGCCCTGCGGGAGGAGGGCTACGAGGTGGTGCTGGTCAATTCGAACCCGGCCACCATCATGACCGACCCGAACATGGCGGATCGGACCTACATCGAGCCGATCACCTGGCAAACGGTCGCCAAGGTGATCGAGAAGGAGCGGCCCGACGCCTTGCTGCCGACGCTCGGCGGGCAAACCGGCCTGAACACGGCGATGGACCTGTTCCGAAACGGCGTGCTGGAGGAATACGGCGTCGAGATGATCGGCGCCCGGGCCGACGTCATCGACAAAGCCGAGGAGCGGGACCAGTTCAAAGAGGCGATGGAAAAGATCGGCCTTGAGGTGTGCAAGGGCATCGTCGTGCATACCGCGGAGCAGGCCCGGGCCGCCCTGGAGGAAGTCGGTCTGCCGTGCGTGGTCCGGCCCAGCTACACCCTCGGCGGCAGCGGCAGCGCGGTGGCCTACAACCGGGACGAGTTCGACTCGCTCGTCCGCGGCGGCCTCGACCAGTCCCCGATCACCGAGGTGCTCATCGAAGAGAGCGTCCTCGGCTGGAAAGAGTACGAGATGGAAGTGATGCGGGACATGGACGACAACGTCGTCATCATCTGTTCCATCGAGAACTTCGACGCGATGGGGGTGCACACGGGCGACAGCATCACGGTGGCGCCGGCCCAAACGCTCACCGACAAAGAATACCAGAAGATGCGGGACGCCAGCATTGCGGTCATCCGCGAGATCGGCGTGGAGACCGGCGGGTCCAACATCCAGTTCGCCATCCATCCTGCCGATGGCGCCATGCGGGTCATCGAGATGAACCCGCGGGTCAGCCGCTCCAGCGCGCTGGCCAGCAAGGCGACCGGCTTCCCCATCGCCAAGATCGCCGCCAAGTTGGCGGTCGGCTACCGGCTGCACGAGCTGCCCAACGACATCACCCGCAAGACGCAGGCCTGTTTCGAACCGACCATCGACTACGTGGTGACGAAGGCCCCGCGATTCGCCTTTGAAAAATTTCCGGAAGCCGACTGGCGGCTCACCACGCAAATGAAAAGCGTGGGCGAGACGATGGCCATCGGCCGTACCTTCAAGGAGTCGCTCCAGAAGGCCCTGCGGGGGCTGGAAGTTGGCCGCTTCGGCCTCGGCTGCGACGGCAAGGACCTGTGGGGGACCTCCAAGCAACCGAGCGAGGACGACCTGCGGGCCAAACTCACCACGCCCAACGCCGAACGCATCTGGCACATCCGCTATGCGATCAAGGGCAGGATGCCGATCGAAGAGGTGAGCGAGCTCACGGGCGTCGATCCCTGGTTTCTCGATCAAATCGCGGAAATCTGCGAGCTGGAAGAGGACCTGAAGCAATACAACGAAATCGAGCGGATGCCCACGGAGTTGCTGCGGAAGGCCAAGCGGTTCGGCTTCTCCGACCGGCAACTCGCTCACATCACCGGCAGCGGCGAGATGGACGTGCGGGCAGAGCGCAAACGCTGCGGAATCATCCCGACCTTCAAATCGGTCGATACGTGCGCCGCCGAGTTCGAAGCCTACACGCCGTATTATTACAGCACGTATGAAGACGAAGACGAAACGCCGCCCAAGGACCCCGACCGCAAGCGGGTCATGATCCTCGGCGGCGGGCCCAACCGCATCGGCCAGGGCATCGAGTTCGACTACTGCTGCTGCCACGCCAGCTTCGCCATGCGGGAGATGGGCATCGAGTCGATCATGGTCAACTCGAATCCCGAGACCGTCAGCACCGACTACGACACGTCCGACCTGCTCTTCTTCGAACCGCTGACGACCGAGGACGTGCTGAACATCTACGACCGCGTGCAGCCGGACGGGGTGATCGTGCAGTTCGGCGGGCAGACGCCCCTGAACCTCGCCCGGGCGCTCGCCACCGCCGGCGTGCCGATCATCGGGACCAGCGTCGACACGATCGAAGACGCCGAGGACCGCGAGAAATTCCAGCGGCTGCTGCGGCGGCTTGGGCTTAAGCAGCCGGCCAACGGCATCGGCCGCAATCTTACGCAGGCCCGCAACGTGGTCGCCAAGGTCGGCTTTCCCTCGTTGGTGCGGCCCAGTTACGTGCTCGGCGGGCGAGCGATGGAAATCTGTTACGACGAAGAGCAGTTCGAGCGGTTCGTCGCCGAGGCGTTTGTGGTGGCGCAGGGCCAGCCGGTGCTGATTGACCGCTTTCTGGAAGAAGCGATCGAGGTGGACGTGGACGCGATCAGCGACGGCCACCGGGTCGTTGTCGCCGGCGTGATGGAGCACATCGAGGAGGCGGGCGTTCACTCGGGCGATTCCGCCTGCGCCATCCCGCCGTACAGCCTGCCGGGACCGGTCGTCGAGGAAATCAAACAGGCCACCCTCGCCATGGCGCGGGAACTGAGGGTCGTCGGCCTGATGAACGTGCAGTTCGCGGTCAAGCAGGAAGACGGCCACTTCAACGTGTACGTGCTGGAGGTCAACCCGCGGGCCAGCCGCACCGTGCCGTTCGTCGCCAAGGCCACCGGCGTCCCGCTCGCCAAGATGGCCGCGAAGGTAATGGCCGGGATGAAGCTCGAGGAACTCGGCCTGACGGAGACGCCCATCCCCGCCCACGTGTCCATCAAGGAAAGCGTCTTCCCGTTCCGAAAGTTCACCGGCGTCGACATCGTGCTCGGCCCGGAAATGCGGAGCACCGGCGAGGTGATGGGAATCAGCGAGCGGTTCAGCCTGGCGTTTGCCAAGAGCCAGCTCGCGGCCGGCGTGCTGCTGCCGGAAGCCGGCGATACGCGGAAGATTTTTGTCAGCGTCGCTCCGCGGCACAAGGAGCAGATTGTGGACATCGGCCGGCGGCTGGTCGCGCTGGGCTTCTCGCTCATCGCCACGCCCGGCACGTCCCGCCGCCTGGCCGAGGCCGGCGTGCCGGTGACGCGGGTGATGAAACTCGCGGAGGGCCACCCCAACGTGCTCGACTACATGATCGACAACCAGGTCTCGCTGGTCATCAACACGCCCAACGGCAAGGGCGCCCGCACCGACGAGGGCCGCATCCGCGCCAAGGCGGTCGAACACGGCATCTCCTGCATCACCACCATCCAAGCGGCGGAGGCCGTGGTGAAAGCAATGGAAGCCCTCCGCGAAACCGGCCTGGAGGTGCAGGCCCTGCAGGACCGGTTTACGCGCGCGCAGACGGGCGAGTTGGCGCCGGCATGATCCGCTGTATGATCGACATGGCGGACGCCTTCAATGGAAGGGCGGGATTCACTTGGACCGGCGCAGGTCGTAACACGCGATCTGGCCGGAGGCGGTGCGGAGGTAGATGCGGCCGTCGCTGTAGGCGTGGGTGTAATTGACGTCGTACCCGCCGGCGGTCGGGTCGTCGGGCCAGTCGGCCTTGTTGCTCAGGAAGGTGAGCTTGCCATCGGCATAGCGAAACAGCGTGATGCCCGACGGGCGGGTCGCGTGGACCGGATCGACGTGCGCGATCAGCCGATCCTCGGCCAGAAGCATCGCCGAGAGGGCCGGCGTGCCCGAGGCCGCGCCGATGTCCGGGCCGTGGGGCGTCTCATCGAGCACCTTGCCGGTCTGCGCATCGACCACCAGCAGCCGCAGGTTATCCACGCGGTTGGGGTCGGTCTGCTTATTGGGACCGTCGACGGCGATGATGAACCGGCCGTCACGCCCGATGGCGCGGCGCGACCCGCCGTGGTCCTTCGTGTATTCCTTGCCATACAGGGGATTGTCGGGCAGGGTCCAGGCCAACTCGGCCCCGTCAGGCTTGAGCCGGATCCCGCCGTAGCGGCCGCGGTGCTTGGGATCACTGGTCTTGCCGTCCACGTTCAACAACAGGATGTCGCCCTCGATGATCGGAGAAATCAGATCGTTGGCGGGCACGCTGAACGTCCAGCGCGGCTTGCCGGTCTCGGGCGCCGGGCAGGTGATCGTTCCGCCACCGTCGTGGACGATCAGGTCGGTCGCGCCGTCATGCTTCCAAAGGCCCGGCGTGACGCCCGGCTCGATGACCGACTCGGCGGTCCACAGCAGCTTGCCGCTCTTCAGTTCCAGACCATGCAGGCTGGCCAATTTCTTGCCGGGCGAGGCGGCGACGACCACGCCGCCCACAATCACCGGGTGCACCTGCAACATCCCGGTGAGCGACTTGCCTTCCGCGGTCAGCTTGTCCCGCAGTCTCGACAGCCCCTCGTGCGTCTTGCCGAGCGCCGATGCCCAGACTTCTTCGCCGGTCTTGGCGTTGTAGCACCAGACGTTTCCCGCCGTGCCGACGTGGATCACCTTGCCGTCGGCCACCGCCGCGCTGGCGCCCCAGCCGCCGCGCTTGGTCTGCCACCAGGTCAGTCCGCTCCCCTCATGCTTCTTGACCCACAATGTCTTGCCCGTCGCCGCGTCGATGGCGACCAGCACATCATCGGCCACTGCCCCGAAAGCCGAGTTGTGGTCCGACGAACGGTCGTCGCTGCGGTACTTCGCGATGAAATGGACCTGGTAGACAATGCCGTCGGCGATGACCGGCCAACTCATCCCGCCGAACGGCGCCAGGTCGCCGCGCGGGTGGGATTCGGCAAAACGGCGGGCCATGGCGCCGAACTTCCCCTGGCCGATCTGGTCGTATTCACTGACCCACACGCGCTCAATCGCGTTCGCATCTTCCACCAAGGCAAGGCCCGTGACAGGGGGCGTGTAGGCGCCGTCCGGGCCAGAATACTGCGGCCAGTCGGCGAACCCGCTTGAGGTGACCGCGAAGACGATCATCCAGGCGAACGAACCGAGCAAGGTGGGAAGTCGCGACATGCACAACTCCGAGGGAAGGTGGGAAGGGTTGGGAGGGAACACCACGCCCGCAGAATCATAAACGACCGGCCGGACACGCGATTGTCACGTTGCCCGAGGGACAGACTCCCCGACCGACCGCCGCCGCCGACCGAGGGCGAAGATCAGCGCCCCGATGCTGCACAGCAACAGGCTGGATGGCTCGGGAACAACGCCGCTCTCGACGATCTGGAACGCGCCGATGCCGGTGTCGCCGTCGTCGGAGGTTCCAAAAACGTCGAAGAGCACGTCGCCGCTCGACGCCTGGAGTCCACTGCCGACAAGGTAGTCGTCGCCCGCCGTGAAGTCGGTGTTGCTGCTGCTCGGGCCGGTAAAGTTGGCAGTACCAGTCTTGGCCGTGTCACTGTCGAGCGTGACAGTCAGCGTGCCCGACTCGCCGCTGTCGAAGCCGGCGTAGCGCCCGACGTAGACGTACAGGTCGAAGAGGGTCTGGTCGCCGTTGCTGAACAGCGAAGCGGTGTTGGTCAGGACGAAGTCCTTGTCGCCGGCCGCCGCGGTGGCGCCGCCCACCTCGATGTAGTTGCGCTGAATAATGTTATACTCGTTGTCGTTGCCGTTGGTGCGCGTGTTGCCGTCTCCGCTGAGATCGAAGTTGAAGAGGGCGCTGACCGCCGTGCCGTCCGAGTCCACAAACCCCGACGCGTTGGTGATGATCCCCGTCGTCGTCGGCGTTGCCACGTGGTTCCAGTTGTCTGCCCGCTCCAGCGGCGGTCCCGCGATGTTCTGCAAGGCGAGCGGCAGACGCGAATCTACCGCTTTGTACGGTTGCTCCCGGGCCGAAGCGGCCCAGCGTGCCGGCGCCGATTGCCCGTACGAACCCGATTATAGTGGCGGAAAAGACCGTGTCAACGAAATGGTTTCAGGCGAAAGCCGTTGAGCATAGCTCGGGGGGGGGAGTAGTTCTAAGTCGTTATTGGTAAACGAGTTGCGCGGCGCAAAGGCGGGCCGAAAAAATCTTTCGGCGGCCCGTATCTTGGCCCTTCCCGGCGCGCCGTCGCAAGCCGCGCCGCCGATTCCCGGCGAATTGCTCTTCTTGCGAGGCGGCTCGGTGGCACTGCTGTTCTCAGCCGTGACCCCGACGGTCGCGAGTGGCTTTCAGTCCCACGTCCCCGCGATCATCGCCACGACCAATCCCACGAGCACCGCCGCCGCGATGATCACCGCCCATGTGAACCAGGCCTTGCCGGCCTTGGCGTCTTTGCGGGCCTGCTCCATTTCCACTTCGCGCTGGTGTTCGAGGCTGTTCTTCCGCTTGAGCGTGTAGCGGGCGTTGCAGTGGGGGCAGAGGACTTCCTGCCCGATCATGTCGAGCGTGCTTTCCAGCACGTGCCCGTTGGGACAAGGGATGTGGAGGAGTGGTTCCTGGGCGATTTCACCGGTTGGATCGAACGCCTGCCGTTTTCCGGCGCCGCGGCGGCGGACGTCGGGGAAGCCTTCTCCCGTACCTTGCCGCGGGGCCTCTTCCTCGGCGGGCGCCGGGAACGCTCCGCCGGCCGCCGGACCGAACTGCGACCCCGCCCAGCCTTGCGGCGCCGGCGCGATGCCCGGCTGGCCCGTAAATGGCTGGCCCGTCCCGCCCGCCGCCAGCGACGGGTCCTGCGGCACGACCAGCACGGCGCCGCAATACGGGCACTGGCACTGCTGGCCCGATTGCCAACTCTCGGCTTGCAGCAGGGCCCCGCACGGGCAAGAGAACTGAAACGCCATGACGCCGTCGCCGATCACCGGGAAAGGGAACCATTGGGTCCGCCATTATAATCGGAGGGCGCCTCCACCGTCATCGCGGATAGGACGAAGATCTTGCCGTCGCCGATGCGTCCGGTGCGGGCGATCGCGATGATCTTCTCGAGCATTTCTTCGGCCCGGCGGTCGTCCACCCAGATAGCGATTTCGATTTTGGGCAGAAACGCCTCGGAGTATTCGGTGTCGGCGTAGTCGTCGAGGTACGTCTTCTGCCGGCCGTAGCCTTTCACCTCGGTCACGCGCAGGGCCTCGACGGGCGCCCGATTCAAGCTCTCGAGCACCTGCTCGGCAAGAAAAGGGCGGACGATGGCGATGATTTCTTTCATACGGGGCTACCGCTTTCGGCGTTGCAAGCGTTCGCCCCCTGCTGCCGAAGGGCCGGGGCTTTGATACAACCGATTGTATCGTCGCCGCCGGCGCATTTTAAGAAGCGTGCTATCCTTGCAGGAGACGCCATGTCGCCATCCAATACCCCCGATCCCCACCCGGACCTTCCCATGGCTAACGATCTTTCCTCGCCCAGCGCGGGCAACAGCAGTCCGCCTCCGCCCCGCCATTCCGGCAATCCGGCCCCGGCGGCCCCCCGCCGGGGCGGCGGCGTCCTCGGCTGGCTGCTCGCCTTTCTCCTGCTGGGTATCGTGGCTGTCGAGGCCCTCGTCATCTTCGCGCAGTTCGCGGCGTACCGGGACTACTTCGACACCTCGCACGGAATTCAGGAAAAATACGTGTCGGGCGACGAGAGCGCGTCCGACAAAGTCGCCCTCATCACGGTCAGCGGCGTGATTTACACGCCCGACTTCGTGAAGAAACAGATCGACCGCGTCCGCGGCGACGACGGCGTGAAGGCGGTGGTCCTGCGGGTCGATTCCCCCGGCGGAACTGTCACCGGGGCCGACTACATCTACCACCACCTGGTCAAGCTCAAGCAGGATCTGGCCGAGGAAGGCCGCGACCTGAAGCTCGTGGTGAGCATGGGGGGAATCGCAGCCAGCGGCGGCTACTACGTCGCGATGGCGGTGGAGGACGAGCGGGACACGATCTTCGCCGAGCCGACCACCACCACCGGCTCTATCGGCGTGATCATTCCCCACTACGACTTGAGCGGCTTGTTGAAGGAGTGGAACATCGAGAACGATTCGATCACCAACGACGCCGGCAGGTTCAAGCAGCTTTTGAGCATGACGCAGTCGATGGACCCGGAGGAGGAAGGCATCAGCGAGGAGGAGGCCAAGCGGCGCCGCCAGGCCCGTGAAATCCTCAAGGAGTACGTCAATCAGTCATTCGAACGATTTCTGGATATCGTAAAAAAGGGGCGACCCAACATGAGCCCGGTCGAGATCGACGCCGCCGCCAACGGCCGCATCTTCACCGCCCAGCAGGCCCTCGAGCGGGGGTTGGTCGACCGGATCGGCTTTGTGGAAGACGCCGTGGACCGGGCGATCGCACTGGCCGGCCTCGACAAGGACGATACCCGCGTGGTCCGCTATCAGTCCCCGCCCTCGCTGCTGTCGGTGCTCGGCGCGGAAGTTCCCCAGCGCCCGGCGGTGGGCCTCGACACGCTGCTCGACATGACCACGCCGCGGGCATACTACCTGGCGACCTGGGCTGCGCCCTCGGCCACTAACAATTAGCGACGAGCCTGTTCATCGTTCCGAATTCCCCACGACGCACTTTCAGTTCACCGTCCGTTTCCCCGCCTTGCGGTCGAGGTACTGCTTTTCGATCCACTGATACGTCTTGGTCAGGCCGGCTTTCAGCGGCGTGTTCGGCTCCCAGCCGAGCTTTTCCTTGATCATCGTGTTGTCACTGTTTCGGCCGGCGACGCCTTGGGGAGCGTCCAGCTTGTAATTCCGCTTCAGCTTCACGCCGCCGATCTCTTCGGCCAGGCTCACGAGCGTGTTGATCGACACCAGTTCGCTCGAGCCGAGGTTGATCGGCGTGGCGATCAGGTTCTCAGCGTGGGTGATCATGTCGATGCCCTTCACGCAGTCGTCGATGTACATGAAGCTCCGCGTCTGCGTGCCGTCCCCCCAGATTTCGATTTCTTTGATCCCGCGGTCCTTCGCCTCGATCACCTTGCGGCAGATAGCGGCCGGGGCTTTCTCGCGGCCGCCGTCCCACGTGCCGTGCGGGCCGTACACGTTGTGGAACCGGGCGATGGCAGTCTTCATGCCGCGCTCGGCCCAGTATTCCTGGCAGAACATCTCGGAGACCAGTTTCTCCCAGCCGTAGCCGCGCTCCGCCATCGCGGGGTAGGCGTCGGATTCCTTGAGGGCCCGGACCTTCGGATCCTTTTGAAGCTCGGTGTTGTAAGCACAGGCGGACGAGGAGAAGAAGTACCGCTGGGCGCCGGCGTTGTAAGCCGCTTCGATCATGTGGGTGTTGATGAGGACGCTCCGCAGGCACTCGACGCGGAACCGTTCGATAAAGCCCATCCCGCCCATGTCGGCGGCGAGGTTGTAGACCTCCGCGGCGCCCTCGCACGCCCGCTTGCAGTTCTCGTATTCGCTGAGGTCATAACAGAGCGATTCGACGCCGGGGACGACCTGGTACCACTGCGGCAGCGGTTTCTTGTCGATGGCCCGAATCCGCGTGAATCCCTTGTCCTGAAAATAGCGGGCGAGGGAACCCCCGATAAACCCGCCGCCGCCGCCGATGACGATCAGATCGTCGCTGCGCGGCCGGTCGCCTGCGTTGCTAGCACCCATGAGCGCCTCCTTTCGAAGAACTTCGTTCGCGATTCATTTCCTTCGTTTAACCGCAAGCCGCAGGCGCCGCGTGTTTGCCATGTGTCGCCTTCGCTTTGCCCCGTCGCCTGCGGCTCGGGGTTAAACGCTTCCAGCGGCAGGCATTATGGCGAAATCGGGAGGATGAGGAAACCGCGAAAAGCGGCTGCCCTGGCGTTGGGGCGTTGCCCTTTACAGCATCTCCGGCATCTCTTACGGTTCCACTCCCTTACCATTTCGCAGGTTCCGCTGCTTTGCGCGAGGTTTCCATGCGTGCGATACTCATCGCGTCATCGGTCTTGGCTCTTCTCGTCGCACGGCAGGCCTGGCCAGCGCGGCTCGCGCTTGCGCTGGGGGTGATGGGTTTTGTGGGCCCGTCGGCCGGTGGGCAGGAGTTTCGCATCAATACAAAGCTGTTCGAGGGCCTCGGCGGCGAGCCGGTCTCCGAGAGCGTTACCGTCTTTACCGAGGGTCGGGTCTACGACTTCATCCACACGGCCCCGCAGGAGATCGCGGTCTTCGATACGGCGACCGAGGTCTTCACGCTGCTCGATCCCCAGCGGAAGACGCAGACGATCATCCGCGGCGACGATCTGGCCCGGTTTGTGGCCCGGTTGAAGGCGCGGGCGGCGGAGGCCAGTCCGCTGGCGGCGTTCGCGGCGGCCCCGCAGTTCCACGTCGCGGCCGACGGCGATGAAAACTGGCTCAAGCTGAGTTCCGACCTGATGATTTACGAATGTTTGACCATTTCGGCGCCCGACGAGGACGTCTCGCGGGAATTCCGCCGCTTCTGCGATTGGACGGCCCGGCTGAACACCACACGGCCAGGGGCCCTGCCGCCGCAGGCCCGGCTGGAGTTGAACAGCGAACTCGCCGGACGGCGGCTCTTGCCCACGCAGGTCAAGCTGACACTCGTCACCCGCCGCGGCGACCCGCAGCGGTATCGCAGCGAGAGCCTTTTCAACTGGGCGCTGCTTCCCGCGGACAAAGAAAACATGCGGAAGGCCAACGCCATGTTCGAGACCTTCCAGGTCGTCACGCTGGCCGAATTCCGCGGCCTCAAGCAACAGACAAATTCAAAACCACGACGGTAAGGGAGTGGCGGCGCCAGCGTTGCCCTGCTTGGGGCCGCTTCCTTACAGGCGCGGCTCGGCATGTCGGGCCTTCCCCCCCTCGACGATTCGCCCGCGGATTTGGTAAGGTTTGGGGCTGACCGTTCTTCGATTGGTTTGGCGTTTCGCCCGGCCATTTGTGTTTTTCCTCACCAGGAAGGCTCCCCGTGCGTCGCATTTTTATCGCCGGCAACTGGAAGATGAACGGCACGGCCGCCGAGGCCAAGGCCCTGGCCGCGGGCGTGGCGGCCCAGGACAACGCCTTCGGCGGCGTAGAAGTCGCCGTTTGCCCACCGTTTGTGTACCTGGCGGACGTCGTCGCCGCGGTGGCCGGCGGGCCGGTCGGCGTAGGTGGGCAAAACGCGTATTTCGAGTCCAGCGGGGCCTTCACCGGCGAGGTGTCGCTGGGCATGCTCAGGGACGTCGGGTGCTCCTACGTCATCCTCGGCCACAGCGAACGCCGCCAGATATTCGGCGAGACGGACTCCCTGGTGAACAATAAGGCCCACGCCGCCCACACCGCGGGACTCACCCCCATCGTGTGCGTGGGGGAAACGCTCGAAGAGCGCGAGGCCGGACAGACGCTCGCGGTGGTGAAGACGCAGGTGAACGGCTCGTTGGCCGGCCTTTCCGCCAAGCAGATGAAGGCGACGGTGATCGCCTACGAGCCGGTGTGGGCCATCGGCACCGGCAAGGTGGCCACGCCCGAGCAAGCCCAGGAAGTGCATGCCGACATCCGCAAGCTGCTGACGGAAACATTTGGGGCGGACGTGGCCGGTGTCGTCCGTATCCAATACGGCGGCAGCGTCAAGCCCGACAACGCGGAAGAACTGCTCGGCCAGGCGGACATCGACGGGGCGTTGGTCGGCGGGGCGTCGCTGAAGGTGGAATCGTTTATCGGAATCATCGAGAAAGCGCCGCAGTGACGAAAATCCTGAACCGTAGCGCGGCGAAGCCGCAACCAAAATCCTAAGCACTAAACTCTAAATCCTAAACAAATTCAAAGCACGAAGGTTCGAAATCCAAAACCTTCAGCACGACGCGGCCTCGGTGGTTTTGGAAATTCGGTCATTAGTGTTTTGGTCATTGTTTAGAATTTAGAAATTAGTATTTAGTATTTAGTATTTAACCCCAAACCGTAATCTTGCGACAGGAAACAGGCGATGTACTGGCTCCAGTGGCTTTTCGGCCCGCTCATGTTTTTGACCGCGGTGTTCCTCATCCTGCTGGTGCTGGTGCAGCGGGGGCGGGGCGGCGGGTTGGCCGGCGCCCTTGGCGGGGCCGGCGGGCAAAGCGCATTCGGCGCCAAGGCGGGCGACCTGTTCACGCGAATTACGATGGTCTCCGCCACGTTTTGGATCCTGCTATGCGTGCTCGCGGTGCGGCTGCTTGCGCCTCCCCCATCCTATGGCCTGGCCGAGGACGACTCCGCCAACCCGGCCGCAACGGCGCCGGAGGAACCGGGCTCCGAATCGGAAGGAACACCGGACGAGAAGCCAACAGGCGAGGGCGAGTGAACACGTCCGGAATTCCGAAGCCGCAGGACTCGAAGGTGACGGGTGGCACGCCCTGAGCCCTTTATGGCGGTGGGCGTGGGACGCGGCAACGAGGTTTCCACGCCCATCGCTCTTGGTAACTTTCCGCAAACGCCGTTCGGGATATCGGCCGGCACGGCGCCGCGACGATCATCCAGAATGGTTCGCTCTGGGCGTGCCACCCGGCAAAATGCAAACCCATAGGAACGCGCGCGTGCTTCTGAGCATGACCGGTTACGGCGAGGGGCGGTCGGGGGACGCCACGACCGCGATTCGGGTCGAAATCCGTGCGGTCAACGCTCGGCACTTCAAGCTCCACCTGCGGACGCCTGACGGCTACTCGGCCCTGGAGCCGCGGATCGAAGCCGCGGTGAAGAAGCGGCTTAAGCGGGGCTCTCTCTCCATCGTCGTGCGAGAGGATCGGTCCGGCGGCGGCGAGCCGATTCGCATTCATGCGGCGGCTTTGCTCAGCTACCGCAAACAGGTTGTGGCGGCCCTGGCGAGCGAAGGGCTGGGCGACGCTCCCAGCATCGACGCCCTGCTCGCCCTGCCGGGCGTGGTGGTGGACGAAGGCGGCGACGCGGTCGATGTCGATAAGGCGTGGGCCGTGGTGGCCGCCGCCCTCGAAACGGCCCTGGATGCCGTGGACGCGATGCGGCGGGCCGAGGGCGCCGCCATGCAGCGCGATCTGGCGGAGAATTGCCGACAGGTCGCGGACGAACTCTCCGCGATCGCCGAGCGGACGCCCGGCGTGGTCACGCAATACCGCGACCGCCTGCTCGACCGCGTCCGGCAGCTTACCGCGGGAACCGAACTGCCCGTGACGCCGGCCGACCTGGCCCGCGAGGTCGCCCTTTTTGCCGACCGCTGCGATGTCTCGGAAGAAATGGTGCGGCTGCGGAGTCACTTGCAGCAGTTCGAGCAAATCATCGCCGAAGAGGCGGCCGAAGCGAGCGGGCCGGGCGCCGACGGCGCCGGCCGCAAGCTCGACTTCCTCACCCAGGAAATGTTTCGCGAGGCGAACACCATCGGCTCGAAGGCCAACGATGCGACCATCGCGCGGCACGTGGTCCAAATCAAAGCCCTCATCGAGCGGATGCGAGAGATGGTTCAGAACGTCGAGTAACGCGGCCTTCACACCTCGATTTCCCGCCATCCCCCGTGCCAGAACCGCCACGCGACGAGGACCGCGCGGAGGTAGACTTCGGCGGTCATCACCAGCCAGGCGGCGACGGTGCGGCTGGGAACGTCGGGCAGCCATGCGTCGATGATTTCCAGCCCTAGTAAATTGTGCGCCAGGATCGCCGTCGCCGGAATGCGCACGCCCACGAAGGTAACAATCGTCACGACCAGCGGATAGCGGGTATCGCCGGCGCCCCGAAGCGCCCCGGTCAGGATCATCGAGACGGCCATCGGCGGCATCGCCCACGCCACCACCGCCAGGAGGGTGGCCGCCAGGTCGCCCGCCTGCTGGTTCGCTTCGGAAACGAAGAGCCCGATCAGCGGGCGGGGCACGACGAAGAACACCACGCCCATCAGGGTCAGAAGCCCGCCACCGGTGGCTAGGGCCAACAGGGCGGCGCGGGTGGCCCGCCTGGGGTCCTTCGCCCCGAGATACTGCCCGGAGAGCGTGGTCGCGGCGATGGCGAAGGCGCCGCCGGGCAAGTAAGCGAGCGATTCCACCCGAATCGCCAACCCGTGGGCCGCCTGCGCCAGGTCGCCGATGCTGAAGACGATCGCCACGAACACGAGCTGGCAGCCGAGGATGCTCCACATGTCCAGGCCACCCGGCACGCCGACTGCGAACAACCGCTTGATCAGCGCGGGATCCCACCGCAGGCCTGCCAGATGCAACCGCAGCCCGACCCGGCCCTTGAGCAGGGCCGCCAGCACCAGGCAGGCGCCGACGCAATGCCCGATCGCCGTGCCCAGCGCCAGGCCCGTCCACCCCAGTTCCGGCAGCGGCCCCAGTCCGGTGAGCAGCGAATAACTGGCGACCGCGTTCACCACGTTGACAATCGACATGATGATAAACCCGGTCACCGTATCGCCGGCCCCGCGGAGGCTGGAAATGCCCACGTGCTCGAGCATCAGCGCCGGGGCGATCAGGGCGCACACAGCGAGGTACTCGGTGGCGGCGGCGGCCGCCACGCCGTCAAGCTTCATCAGCCACACGAGATACCGGCCGCCGAAGAACAGGCACACCATAGACAACGCGGAAAACGCGCCGCCCACGAGCAACGCCTGCCGCATCACACGGACCGCCAGCTTCCGGTCGCCCGCCCCCATGAACCGCGCGATCAATGCCGTCGCCCCGATCGAAATGGGCGAGTAGACCGCGAACATCAGCCACATCAGGTAGGCCATCAAACCAATGGCCGACAGATACGCCGGATCGGGCAGCAAATTGCCGGCCAGCCAGGTATCGGTCAGGCTGACCAGGATGTTCAAGAGCTGCTCCACCAGCGCGGGCCACGCCAACCGCAGCATCGGCCGAAACGCGCCGGAAGAGCGTACCAGGTGGGTGGTCAAGGCAAGTGCGGGGGCAGATGAAACGCGGGCGGGAAGCGACACGCAATCCCGCATGATACCCGGTTGAGCCCCAATCCGCGCTACTAAGGCGCGGACGAATTGACGGGGCTTCGAGCTTGCACGAAAATAACCGTTTCTAGTCCCGTTTCGAGCCCGCTTCACAGGACCTTGATGTCATGCTTCGTTGCTCCATCGTCGTTGCCCTTCTATGTGCGTCGTTGACGGCGTGCGGGAAGATGACGGACGAAGACCTTTTCGAGCAGGCGCTGCACGCGCCCAGCCCCGCCGAGCGGGAAGCCGCGGCGGTGCAACTGGCCCGCCGATGCGAAGCCGAGATGCTCGCCACGCCGCCCGATCGCCTCGAGCGGTTTCTCGACGAGTCCGAAAACGTCCGGCGGCTCAGAACGCTGCTTGCGGAAAGCGACACGCCCGAGGTGCGGGCGGCCGCCGCCGCCGGCCTGGGGGATGTCCGCGACTACGAGAGCCTGCCGGAGCTGCTCGACTTGATGGAGTCGGAATCGACCGTTATGAGGATGCGAAGCGGGAAGGCGGTGGAGCAGATTTTGGGGGCGGGTTTCGGGTTCGATCCCTATGCCGCAGCGACCGATCGCGCCCAGTCCGTCGAGGCGTATCGCCGTTTTTACCAGGAAGCCCTCGGGCCCCATTCTCCCAGTCGTGAACTGAACGTACGCCGGATGGGACCGCTGGGCGCCGTTTCTCAAGAGAGCAAAGGCTAGTGCCATGTTCACGAAGTTCCCGCGCGTGGATGCCTTTCCAGATCGCCGTTTTGCATTCACGCTCATCGAGTTGTTGGTGGTCATCACGATCATCGCCATCCTGGTCGCCCTGTTGTTGCCGGCGGTGCAAGGCGCGCGGGAGGCGGGCCGCCGCATGCAGTGCGGTAACAACCTGCATCAGATGGGAATCGCCTACCGCACCCACCTGCAGTTCGGCGACGAACCGATCGAGCCCCGCAAATGGAACACGTTGTTTCTTACCTACATGGAAAACCAGCGGGCCATTTTGCAGTGCCCCAACGGCGCCGGCGAGGAAGAGGTCGATTTCATTCCGGAAAAAGGCTTTCCCGAACTGGAAGGCTACGCGATCAGCTTTTTCGGATGTCTCACGCCGACGGTCGTGACCTTCGATCCGTCCCTGCCCAAGTGCAAGTTCGTCGGTCAAAGCGACACCTACTACGAGTTGCTGTTCGAAGACTGGGTCGACAATGACTGGGATACCGGCGCCAGAATGCAGCGGCGCGCCGATGGCGATATCGAGTTGACGATCTACAACAATACGAATACCTGCTTTAAGAACACCACGCTCGACGCGGCCGGCGTGCCCGTGCCGGGCCTGGAAAACCTGAATCAGCACAGCCCCCCCACGACCGTCATCATTCCGGGCGGATCGAGCAGCGCCCACTACGGCATGAACGAGAAGGTCGCGAAGTTTGGCAATGGCGATGGTGGAAACCTCTTGATCCTGGAATACCGCCGGTTGGTCGCCCGTCCGCTGAACGATAGCTGGACCGACCTGGCCGCCCCGCGGCACCGCGACATGATGAACGTGCTCCTGGTGGACGGCAGTGTTCACGTGCGGGCGGCGGATGAGGTCGACCCCACCTTGACCCGCGTTTTCGACGAGTTGTGGAAGCCGCAGCGCGATCCCCCACTAGCGCCGTAGCGGCCGCCTGGCAGCAAAGGAACGCGATGATGCCTGTCCTCTTATGGAAATTGACGCTCGGTGGTCTGCTGGTCGTCGCCACCGGCGGGTCCGCGCTGGCGGCGCCGCAGGCGGAGGTCGCCCCCCGCGAAGAACGAATCATCCTGACACCCAAGCCCGGCCCCGCGCCTTGCATTCACGGCCCGCGGCTATTCGGCGTGCGGCCGGGGCGGCCGTTGATCTATCGTATTCCATGCACGGGCGAGCGGCCGCTGGAGTTTTCCGTGAGCGGACTTCCCGCGGAACTGAAGGTCGATTCCGCTTTCGGAATCATCACCGGCACGGCGCCCGCAAAACGGGGCGAGTACGTCATCACGTGCCACGCCAAGAACGAGCATGGCGTCGCGGCAAAGGAATTCACCGTCGTTGTCGGCGACAAGCTTGCCTTAACGCCGCCGATGGGTTGGAACAGTTGGTACACCTGGTACCACACGATTACGGACAAGAAGATGCGCGAGGCCGCCGATCAAATGGTCGCCACCGGCATGGCCGACGTCGGCTACATGTATGTGAACATCGACGACTGCTGGATGATGCAGTCGCCGGAAGGTTACAGGATTCGCAAGTCGCGGCTTCACGGGCAGGATGTGAAGGCGACGGTGGGAAAGACCCGCGGTCCCCATGGCGAGTTCTTCACGAACGCCAACTTCCCCGACATGCGGGCGATGACCGATTACATTCACGCCAAAGGCCTGCGGGCGGGGGTGTACACGTCGCCGGGCCCGCGGACCTGCCAGCAGTACAAGGGCAGTTATCAGCACGAGCGGCAGGACGCCGAGCAGTTCGCCGCATGGGGCTTCGATTTCCTCAAGTACGACTGGTGCACCTACGGCGGCGTCTATCGCGAGCGGCTGAAGATCACGAACAACGATCTGCTGGAGAAGCAGCGGCCGTTTATGGAGATGGGCGACCTCCTCGAGGACTTGGATCGTGATATTGTGTTCAACTTGTGCCAGTACGGAATGGCCGACGTCTGGAAATGGGGTGAGTCGGTCGGCGGTCACTGCTGGCGGACGACCGGAGACCTGGGCCTGACCCGCGGCGACTGCCTGCCGGGCTTCTACAAGATCGGGTTCGCCAACATGCGGCATTACGAGCACGCGGGGCCGGGCGCCTGGAACGACCCCGATTACATTTTGATCGGCCACGTCGGCGTGCCGCCCGCCGCGGGCTTCCAGGAACCCAAACCGACGCGGCTCACGCCGAACGAGCAATACAGCTACATGACCATGTGGAGCCTGATGGCGGCGCCGCTGTTCTTCTCCGGCGACATGGCCCGCCTCGATGCGTTCACGCTCAATGTGCTGTGCAATCCGGAAGTGATCGACGTGAACCAGGACGCGCTCGGCAAGCAGGCCCGGCCGATCCGATTTACCGACGACGAGCTGGCGCTGGCCAAGCCGATGGAGGACGGCTCGCTCGCCCTGGGGCTGTTCAATCTTGCCGAGACGCCGCGCGAAGTAGCCGTGAGCTGGAACGAACTGGAGCTGACCGGGAGGCGTCGCGTGCGGGATGTTTGGCGGCACAAAGACCTTGGCGAATTCGACCAGACCTATCGAGCAACGGTGAATCGACACGGTGTGGCATTCCTGCGGCTCTTTCCCGTGAACCCATAAACGGGAGAAGGAACCATGACGGAGATACGAAAAGGCAATTGCAGCGGGCTTTTGCTGGTCTTCGGCTTGCTCGGCATGGCGGTGGCCGGGCCGAACCGGATCGAACTGGCCGGTCCATGGGAGGTACGCCTCGATCCCACTCCCGCATTGGAACATCCGCCCGCCGAAGGCTATCAGCCCGTCCAACTCCCCGGCGCCCTTCGCGACAGCGGGTTGGGAAACCCCGTCGGGCCCGAGGCGCGCTGGATTGGCACACTGCGGATGGCGGTTTGGAACCGGCCGGAGTACCAGCGGTACCAGCAGCCCGACCAATTCAAAGTCCCCTTCTGGCTGCAGCCCGAGCGGCATTACGTGGGCTTGGCGTACTACCGGCGAAATGTCGAGATACCCGAGGCGTGGCGGCGCCAGCGGATTACCCTGTTTCTCGAACGGCCGCATTGGCGAACCACCGTGTGGGTCGACGACGCCGCGGTTGGCTCCGACGACTCGCTTTCCACGCCGCACGTTTACGACCTTTCCAAGTTCCTTTCGCCCGGTAAACACACGCTCACTCTCGGCGTGAACAACTCGCTCCGCCCGCTCGATGTCGGCCTGAATTCGCACAGCGTCAGCGATCACACCCAAACGGCGTGGCACGGCATCGTCGGCAAGCTGGAATTGCAGGCCGAGCCGCTGGTCGGTGTCGAAGGCTTGGGTGTGAACCCGTCGGCGGACGGCAAGTCGGTTCGCGTGAAGCTGCGGCTGAGCAACGGCAGCGGCCGCGCGGCCGACGCCACGGTCCGCCTGCATGCCGCCTGCGAGGGCGAGGCGTTGGGCGAACGGTCGCTTCGGGTGGCGATTCCGGCCGAGGGCGCCTCCGTCGATTGCACGGTTGCCCTAACCTCCCAGGCCCCGCGGTGGGATGAGTTTTCGCCAAGGCTTTGTCAATTGACGGCGACGCTCGAACCGGTCGGCGGTGAGGCTTCGACGAAGACGGTCGCGTTCGGCGTCCGCTCGATCGCGACCAGGGGAACGCAGTTCGTCCTCAACGGCCGGCCGCTCTTCCTCCGCGGCACGCTGGAATGCTGTATCTTTCCGCTCACCGGCTATCCGCCCACCGATGTCCAATACTGGAAGAAGATCGTTCGCGTCTGCAAGGCCCACGGGCTCAATCACATCCGCTTCCATTCGTGGTGCCCGCCCGAGGCCGCGTTTGTGGCCGCGGATGAACTGGGGTTCTATTACCAGGTGGAGTGTTCGACGTGGCCCATGTTCTCGACGGGCCTGGGCGTTGGCAAACCGATTGACAATTGGCTCTACCGGGAGGGTGAACGGATTCTCGCCGCTTACGGCAACCACCCGTCATTCCTGCTGCTTGCCATGGGCAACGAACCGGGTGGGCCGCAGCGCGGCGCCAAGTATCTGGGGCCCTGGGTCGATCATTTCAAGGCGAAGACCGACCAGCAACTGGTGACCAGCGGCTCGGGCTGGCCGCAGATTCCCGCGAACGAATTCCACGTGGCGCCGCAGCCGCGGATTCAGGCCTGGGGCGCCGGCCTGAATAGTCGCATCAACGCCCGGCCACCTGAGACGGTCACCGACTATCGCGACTTCGTCGGCAATTACAGCGTCCCCGTCGTCAGCCACGAGATTGGCCAGTGGTGCGTGTATCCCAACTTCGACGAGGTGAAGAAGTACACTGGCTCGCTCAAGCCCCGCAACTTCGAGATATTCCAAACGCTGCTGGAAGATGCGGGCATGGCCGATCAGGCCCGTGACTTCTTGATGGCGTCCGGCAAACTGCAAGCGATGTGCTACAAGGAGGAGATCGAATCGGCGCTCCGCACGCCCGGCTTCGGCGGCTTTCAACTGCTCGACCTGCACGACTTCCCCGGCCAGGGCACGGCGCTGGTGGGCGTGCTCGATCCGTTTTGGGATTCCAAGCCGTACATTTCGCCCGAGGAATTCTCGCGCTTTTGCGGACCTACCGTGCCGCTGGCGCGGCTGAGCAAACGCATCTTCACCAGCGATGAGAAACTCGTGGCGGACATCGACGTTTCGCACTTCGGGCCCGAGCCGCTAACAGGAGCGACGGCGCATTGGACGCTCTCGTCGATGCCCGGCCTCGCCGGAGAACTTCCGTCTCAGGACTTGCCGGCAGGGACGCTGACGCGGCTGGGCCGCATCGAGGCGCCGCTGGCGGGACTGAAGGAAGCGACGCCGCTGAAGCTGGTCGTCACGGTGCAATGCGGCGATCAGCAATGGGCGAACGATTGGGACGTGTGGGTTTATCCCGCGCAGCTCCAGGGGCCGCCGCCTGAGGATGTTCTGGTAGTGGATTCGATGAGCGAAGACGCCGTAAAGCAGTTGGCCGATGGCGGCCGCGTCGTTCTCTTTGCCAGGCCCACGAGCGTGAAGACGGACGTGCAAATGGGGTTCTCGTCCATCTTCTGGAATACCGCCTGGACGAACAATCAACCGCCGCACACCCTCGGCATTCTCTGCAATCCGCGGCACGCGGCGTTTGCGGAGTTCCCCACGGAGTATCATTCCAACTGGCAATGGTGGGACCCGGTGACCCACGGCCGTACCATGGTTCTCGACGGCTTGCCAGAAGACGTGCGGCCCATCGTGCAGGTCGTGCCGGACTGGTTCAAGCCGCAGCGCCTGGGGTTGGTGTTCGAAGCAAAGGTCGGCGCGGGCAAGCTGCTGGTTTGCTCCATCGACCTGGACAGCGATCTGGCCAGCCGCCCGGTCGCCCGGCAAATGCGGCATAGCCTTCTTTGCTACGCCGCCAGCGACGCCTTCCATCCGCAGACCAACGTCGGCTGCGAGGCCATCCGCAGCTTGTTCCGCGAAGTCCCGGCGCCAAAGGCCAGCCGGAAATGAAACCCCACTCGGCGTCTTTTTGGGAGACATCCAACCTTGCCCGCCACGCTCACCGCCACCGACGTTTTGCCGAAGATGGCCCGTATTCGGCAGCGGCTGTTCTCCGCCCCGCTGACGGATGACGCCCTGCGGGCCGCGATAGCCGACGAAATGGGGAAGCTGCGGCTGGGCGAGAAAATCTCGCCTGGCCAAAGCGTGGCGATCGGGGCCGGCAGCCGTGGTATCGACCGGTACGCGATGATCGTGGGGGCGGTGGTCCAGGCGTTTGCCGCCGCCGAAGCGAGGCCCTTCGTCTATCCCGCCATGGGCAGTCACGGCGGGGCGACCGCCGAGGGCCAACGGGGCGTGCTGGCGTCGCTGGGCATTACCGAAGAAACGATCGGCTGCCCCATCAAGAGCGACATGGACGTCGTCGCGCTTGGCCAAACGCCGCAAGGGCTGACCGTCTATCTTGACAAGAACGCGGCCGCGGCCGACCACGTCTTCGTCGTCAACCGAATCAAGCCGCACACCAACTTTCGCGGGAGGATCGAAAGCGGCATGATGAAGATGCTCGCCATCGGCTCGGGCAAGCACGTGCAGGCCTCGACGATCCACCGCTACGGCGTGGCGGGCCTGACCGACCACATGCCGCACGTGGCCCGCGCGGTGATGAGCCAGTCGCCGGTGCTCGGCGGATTGGCGATTCTCGAAGACGCCCTGCACACCGCGACCCGTGTCGTCGCCGTACCGACCGATCAGATGGAATTGAAGGAGATGGCGCTGCTTGAGGAAGTCCGGGCATGGCAGCCGAATTTGCCGGCGGATGAACTGGACCTGCTGATGGTGGACCGCATCGGCAAGGAGATCAGCGGCGTGGGAATGGACCCCAACGTGATTGGGCGCTGCCGCCTGATCGATTTCACCGCGTTCGATACGCCGCGGATTGCGGTGATCACGTTGCACGACCTGACGGAAAAAACTGCCGGCAACGCGCTGGGCGTGGGGATGGCGGACATCGTGACCCGGCGGATCGCGGAGAAGTACGACCTGAACAAGACATCGATTAACGCGCTGGTCGGTTTCAGTCCGGCGATGGCGGCGCTACCCATCGCGGTGGAGAGCGACCGCGATGCCATCGAGCGGGCTCTCACGTTCCTCATGGCGCCCAAACGGCCCGAAACGATTCGCGCAATCCACATCCGGGACACGCTCAACCTGGAAACGATGGAAGTGAGCGAAGCGGTGGCGGAGGAAATCGCGGGACGCGACGGCATCGACATCCTGAGCCCGGCCGAAGAAATGGAATTCGACGCAGCAGGAAATTTTGCCGGCCGCCGGTAGTGGTTGGTGGTTCGCCGGCCGGCGGCCGGCGGCTAAACGGCTAAACGGCTAAACGGCAACAACCAAAAACCATCCTGTCGAAATAAATCATGTCCCAAGTGTTCCTCATTACCGGCGGCGCGGGAAACCTGGCTTGCCAGCTTACGCATGAACTGGCGGCTCGTGGCGACTGCTGCGTACTCTTCGACGTCGCCCCTCAGCCGGTGGCCGAGCTGGCGGAAGGAAGCGAGTATCTCCGCGGGGACATCACGGAGTTCGCCGAGGTCGATCACTTCATCGCAGAGCGTCGGCCCGACGTGGTGATCCACTTCGCCTCGCTCCTTTCCGGCAGCAGCGAAGAGAACCGCCCGCTCGCGTGGCGGGTGAATATGGACGGCGCCTTCGCCCTGCTCGAATCGTGCGCGCGGCACGGCGTCACGCAGCTCTTTTTTCCAAGCAGCGTAGCCGCCTACGGGACGCCGCTGCCGAACCCCGTGCCCGAGGATCAGCCGCAATGGCCGACCGGTCTGTACGGCGTGACGAAGCTGGCCGTCGAGCGGCTCGGCGTCTATTACTGGCAAAAGCACCGGCTCGACTTCCGCTCGATTCGCCTGCCGGTCGTCATTTCCCGTTACGCCCCCGCCGGCGCGGCCAGCGCGTACGCGTCGCGGGCTTTCGTCGAGTCGGCCGAGAGCGGCGGCTACACGTTCCGCGTGCGGGAAGAAACGAGCCCGTCGCTCATTTACGTGAAGGACGTGCTGCGGGCGATGCTGCTATTGCTCGACGCCGACGCCGAGCGGCTGACTCGCCGGGTGTACAACATCCAGGCGGTCAGTCCGCGGGCCGACGAAATCGCCGCGGCTGTCAAGCAGCGGCTCCCCGCCGCGGATATTCGATTTGAGCCGGAGGAAGCGGTCGTTCGCCTCATCGAGAGTTGGCCGGTCCGCTTTGACGACGCCGCGGCCCGGCAGGACTGGAACTGGGCGCCGCAGTATGATTTAGACGCGCTGGCGGATGACATGCTGCGGGAAATGGGAGTGAACGGAAGCTAAATGTGCATTCGTGATACCGGGAGGCCGTAGGGGGTCGGGAGTCTTTTTCGGTCAACGTGTTCTCAATTCGATCGCCGGCCGGACCGAAAAAGACTCCCGACCCCTTCCCTCCCCGCCTAGCCCCTCTCCCAGAGGGAGAGGGGAACGGCGGCGACGTTCCGTCGCCGGCTAAACGAGGGCGTAAATAGCGCTCCGTCGCCGGCTTAGCGATGGGCGCCGCAACCAATCCCAAATCCCAAATCCCGCCCGCCGATGTCCCACCACCCCCATTACGCCCACCTGATCCAGCTCGCCGAGCGGAGCCATGCGGAGAACCGCAATCCGGCGGGGATCGCGGAGAATGACGTGGCGCGGGCCCGGTTGTATTGCTACGCCTTCCGCCGGCATACGATCGGCGTATTCGATGCGACCCGCCGACGCCTCACCGCCGACGCCGCGGTGGTCGCGGCGGCCCAGGCGTGGCGAACCCGGGCGATCGAGGCCCTCACCGATCTCGCCAACCTGGCGATGGAGACCGTACCGACCGACTTCCGCGTTCTGATCGCCACGCTGTACCGCTACCACCAGGGTGTGGATCGCGTGATGGACAGCCTGGCCCGCGAGGCTCAACTGACTCGTGACGCGCAGCTCGACGCCGTCGGCCGCCGCTTCGCCGAGGTCGTGCGGGACGTGACCTCCTGCTCGGGTATCGAACTGACGCAGGACACCACCGCCCCCGCCCAGGCGAGTTTCATCGTTCCCAACCTCGGCATCACGATTGTGCCGCTGGTGTATGGAGACCATCATTCATGGAATCTCGCCTATCTCGCCGGCGAGATGCGGAACGTGCCGACGCACCGGCATCGCCGCGGTGTGGAAATCCATCTCGGCTTCGACCCCACCCACGGTCAAACCGTAATGGCTGGCTGCCGGGCCGACGTGAGCGAAGGCTACGCGATGCCGATCCCGCCCGAGACCGACCACGGCTGGGTGAACACGAGCGACAAGGCCCATCACGTGCCTTTCATCTTTGGGTCGCGGCAGTACGGCGGGTGGGGCGTGTTTTTGGACGTGATCCCCGAGCCGACGCCGGTCGAACAGTTCAAGCTTGTGGATCGTTATGCCCCGCCGTTCACGGCGATGGTCGATTTAGAACGGTCGATTACCGCCGCGGCGAAGATGGCGGCGACGTGGCGGACCACGCTGATTCCCGCCTCCGTGACCAACCGTGGCGGCGTGGGCGGGCTGGAGCTTTCCCTCACGCGGATCAAGCAGCAAGGCTACGCGTATCCCGTGGACGATTTTCGCATTGTTTCCATCGTCCGTGGCGAAGGGCTGGTGAGGATGGCGGGAATCGAACAGCCGGTCAAGCATCACGACCACTTCGGCGTGCCCGCGGGGCTGACCTGTGAGATCGTGCAAACGAGCAAGGCCCCGCTGGTGGCGTTGGACGCGGCGCTGCGGGGTTTCTGATCGCCCTCGCTTCTAATGCGGCGAAGCCGCAACCAAATCCGAAGCACGAATATCGAAATCCAAAACAAATCACAAATCTGGAATTCGAATGATCGAAACGTCCCCACGCCCTGCCGCGCTGGGGCGCGGTTTTGAATTTCAATCATTCGATCTTTGAATTTGTTTAGAATTTCGTGCTTGGGATTTCGGATTTTGGAAGCTCGCAAGCCGCGCTAAAGCTACGCTGGAAGACTCTACCGAGGCGTGGCCTCAGACCAACGAAGCATGTTCTTCTGGTTTCGAATTGGTTTGAGGGTGGCGGGGATGGGAATCAACGTTGGACGCAACCTTCCGGCCCAACGGGCCGCGCTAGGCCAGCCCAGACATCTGAGCTGGATTAGCCCGAACTTCCTACGCTTACTTCTACGTAACTGGTTATCCCGGTGGAAGTTCCGGCGAAAATGGGCGTCAGAATGTAGTCATGTATTATGCGGATATTGGTGTTGCATTGAAATGTGAGAATCG
>Ga0180437_10002998_pt1 | contig 25826 bp, 21 predicted proteins | sample SS_ome_4_FD_132410 | JGI IMG/M metagenome (GOLD analysis project Ga0180437, IMG submission 132410) | Hypersaline lake sediment archaeal communities from the Salton Sea, California, USA - SS_3_D_1 metaG | ecosystem: Environmental > Aquatic > Non-marine Saline and Alkaline > Hypersaline >... | reverse complement strand
TGGCTTTTCTAGGTTTTGGAGTGATCATGCTGTGCTTCTTTTCAGCCGCCTTTCTGTTCTTGATCAACCAGGGGTTTAACTATTTTCTGGTAAGTACAGCATTCGCCTCGCTTGAAGAAGTTGAAATTGAAGAAATCCCGCAAATTGAAAACACCGAACCGGTCCTCGAATTTATCGTAGAAGAAAACCCTGTAACTGAGTTTATTATCGGAAGAGGTTCTGACTCAATTTGGCTTGACCCGGCGCTCGCCAGCGACCAGGAAAGCATTCGGGTCAGCGCATTGTGCTTAGAAGGACTGTATACCCAACAACCCGGCGATACCGAACCACAGCCCGCCTTAGCGACTGGCTGTACGGCAGATGAAACCGGGACAGAATGGACCTGCAGCCTGCGAGGAAACGTCCAATTCCATGATGGTACCCCTTTCAATGCCGACGCGGTTATTTTCAATTTTGAACGCTGGCGGTCCTCGGACCATCCCCAGAACACACCAGAAAGTTCCTTTGACGCTTACCAGGATAGCTGGGGTGGTTTTGATGAGTCAAGCCAAATCCTGAACGAGAGTAAAATCGACGACCTTACCGTCAAGTTCACTCTCAAAAAACCCAAAGCAAATTTTCTCGATTTTCTCGCATTGGAAGCCTTCTCAATTTCAAGTCCAAGCGCATTAGAGTCATTCAAGGGTGGGTACGGTGGTTCTGAAGCTGGTTGTGTCGGGACAGGACCTTTCATGTTCAGCAAATGGCAGGCAGATGAGCAGATCACGCTCAACGCTAACCAAACCTACTGGTACGGGCCACCTCAAATTGATCAGATTGTATGGAAAGTGATCCCGGATCCAAATGACCTTTTCCAGGCGCTCCTGGAGGGAAGCATACATGCCGCTCTGGAAACGAATCCGGAGATTCTGTCTGCCGCAGAAGTACATCCGGATTTTTTGGTTATCCTCGCGAACTATCCTCCGCCGGTGATCGTTTCATATACCGCTCTGGGAGCAATTACCAGGATCAAAGGATTTGACGTCTACAGTGAAACCGAACTAATGGAATAATTCGATTTACCTTTAGGAATAAAAACACGGCACATATTGAATACGTATGTGCCGCGTATATTAATGACTGGCTGTTTACTTATGAACCAGATTTTGATTTAACAGTATGTATATTGACTACCAACCGCGTTATTTGTTGTATTCCTGCAGTTCGCTGAAGGGATCGAAGGCAGGATTGGTACCTGCCCAGATACAGCTGGGTTTACCATCCAGATTACAATCAACAGCTCGCGAACAGCGGTGGGCTGCGACACGCGGGTTCTGGTCCGGAAGAAATTCTGCCGGGTAGATTAATTCAGCTTCAAGAGCTACCTCTTTGCCTAAGTGGTGGCAGAAGCTGATTTTTATCGGCTCCCAATTTTTTTCTGCCATATTTCACCTCCAATATTTCAGTTTTAGATTATACTCTGTAGGGCGAATATCTAAAAGTGCCAGGTTTCCTCCGTATTATCGCCGTAATCCGGCACTAATTTTAAGAAAGCAGTTCACCATCCAATTTAAACAAAGTCAGTTGACATATCACCACCTATGTATATAATTGAGGAATGTTTAAATCGAGCGACTGCGTAAATGATCAGAGGAGGTGAAATCTCAAATAATTATTAATATAACCAGATCGAAAAATAAATTCAAAAACCAAAAATTACTTCTAAAGGAGGAGTAAGAATGAATAGAAAACTATTTTTTGTCCTCACCGTGACCGTTATTGTGCTCAGCATGATCTTAGGTGCATGCGCCCAACCGACTGCTGCGCCAACGGAAGCCCCCGCAGAGGAACCAGCTGCTGAAGAACCGGTTGCTGAAGAACCGGCTGCTGAAGAACCGGCAGCAGAGGAACCCATGGAGGAAGAAGCTGAAGAGCCCATGGAAGAAGGCGATACTATCGTTGATATAGCCGTTGGTAATGCCGACTTCTCTACATTGGTTACTGCATTGACGGAAGCTGGGTTGGTCGAAACGCTACAAGGCGATGGCCCCTTCACAGTATTCGCTCCCACCGATGACGCATTTGCTGCTCTCCCCGAGGGTGCGCTTGATGGTTTATTAGCCGATAAAGAGGCTTTGACCAATGTTTTACTCTACCATGTAGTAGACGGTAAAGTAATGGCAGCTGATGTAGTCGGTCTTGACGGCCAGGAAGTTGAGACTTTATCAGGAGCCACTGTCGCAGTTTCACTGGATGGTGAAAATGTAATGATCAATGATTCAACGGTTGTTGCTACTGACATCGAAGGCACCAACGGCGTTATCCATGTCATCGACGCTGTTCTTCTGCCTCCTGCTGAGGAAGCTACTGGGGAAGAAATGGGAGCAACGACTTTCATCTTCGGCCGTGGTGGTGATTCCGTTCAGCTTGACCCCGCCATCGTTACCGATGGTGAATCATTCCGTGTGACCGGACAATGCCTGGAACCGCTCTACCAGTACGAACAAGGCACCACCACACCCGTCCCGGCGCTTGCTGAAGAGTGCACAGCCAATGAAGACAGCACCGAATGGAGCTGCAAGCTGCGCGAAGGCGTAACCTTCCATGATGGCACCGATTTTAATGCTGACGCGGTGATCTACAACTTCGAACGCTGGAAGAACACCGCCCACCCGCAGCACTTCGAAAGCCAGGTGTTTGAATACTACGAATATATGTGGGGCGGTTTTGATGATGCAAGCTTCATTACGTCCGTTGAAAAAGTCGATGACTACAATGTCAAATTCACTTTGAGTCAACCATTAGCCCCCTTCCTGGCTAATTTAGCCATGGACATGTTCGCCATTTCAAGCCCCGCAGCTGTTGAGGCAGCCGGAGAGGATTACGGAACTCCCGCAGCTGGCTGTGTTGGAACCGGTCCATTCAAGTTCGTCGAGTGGATTGAGGGCGACCGTATCACCGTTGCAGCCAATGATGATTACTGGGGAGGCCGTCCGACGGTTGACCAGATTATCTGGCGCGTAATACCGGATGATTCAGCTCGCTTCCTGGCGCTGCAAGCAGGTGATATCCACGGTCTGGAACAGGCTGTGGTGGAAGACCTGCAGACCGCCGAAGCGGACGAGAACCTGTACGTCCAAACGCGACCTGCCCTGAACACCGGATACCTGGCATTCAACTTCAGAATCCAAGAATTCCAAGATCCATTGGTGCGCGAGGCGGTTGCGCATGCAATCAACCGCCCCGGGCTGGTTGAAAACTTCTACGGCGCCTACGGCGAACCTGCAATGAACTTCCTGCCGCCTCTGGTCTGGGGTCACAACGATGCTGTAGAGGATTGGGCTTATGATCCTGAGCTATCCAAACAGCTGCTTGCGGATGCCGGATTCCCGGATGGATTAAGTGAAGTGACCGTTGCCGAAGACGTCACGGATGCGGAAGGTAATGTAACCTTTGCAGCCGGCGATAAAATCCCGATCAAACTTTACTACATGCCGGTAACCCGCTTCTACTACCCGAGCCCGAAGGAAATTGGTGAGGCGATGGCAGCTGACCTGGCAAATGCAGGTATTGAAGTCACCCTTGAATTGGCTGGCGACTGGCCGACATACCTCGGGCTGCGACGTGAAGGTCAATTAATGGGTCTTTACATGCTTGGCTGGGGCGGCGACAACGGTGACCCGGACAACTTCCTTAACTACTTCTTTGGATTTGGCGGTGCAGATAAAGAAGGCGCACCCGAAGAATGGGTGAAATCACCTGACCCGCGTGAGGGTTGGTACGCCAACCAGGAAGTAGCAGAAATGCTGTACCAGGCTGCGATTAATCCCGATCAGGCAGAACGCCAGGCGCTCTACGAGCAGGTTGAACAAATGCTTCACGATGATGTAGCTCGCCTGTGGATTGCTCACAACAACACTCCGCTGATCTTCGCATCAAGTGTTAGCGGATACATTCCACAGCCAGTCGGCGCTGACTACTACGAATTCGTTGAGATCGCTAAATAATCCTCTCAATGCATAAAATTCAGTAACCAGCATTAGGTAACTGTCGGCAAGGGGGCGGAATATATCCGCCCCCTTGCCTTTCAATAACCTAAAACCCCGTTTTTCTTGTCGTTCTAGAAGCGCTAATAGTCTTCCCCTAACGATGAGTAATTATTATCAATTTTTTTATCAGCCATTCGATCCCGATTATGTGAAAAGAGCTGTCGATGACTAGATATATTCTGCGCAGGTTAATTTCCGTTATCCCGACCATCATTGGCGTTACCTTTGTAATCTTTATGTTCCAGCGCCTGATCCCCGGCGATCCTGCTGTGGCAATGTTGGGTGAGCATGCCGCTGAAGAAAACGTCGAGAGGATCCGTGAACAGCTGGGTCTTAACCGCCCGCCCTTCCTTGACCGGGAGGCACTGGCGCAAGGTGACTTTAACAGCTTTTTCGACACCCAGTACATCCGTTACCTGGGACGGCTTACCAGGTTGGATTTGGGCAACTCAATTCACAGGCGCATTCCCGTCGCTGAAACGCTGGCAATCCGTTTCCCTGCGACGGTTGAACTTGCATTGGTATCGATGATACTTGCGATTCTTGTCGGAGTGCCGGTAGGTATTGCATCTGCAGCCCGGCGTAATTCCCTTTTAGACAGTTCCAGCATGATTGGCTCATTGATCGGCGTATCCATGCCGATATTCTGGTTGGGGTTAATGTTGATTATGGTTTTTGCGGTATTCTTGAAATGGCTACCTGCTGGCGGGCGCATCAGTGCAAACATTCAGCTCGAATACCAGACTAACTTTATAATGATCGATACCCTCCTGGCAGGCGATATCCCTGCTTTTATTGATGGAGTTCAACATCTTATCCTGCCCTCGATCGCATTAGCGACCATTCCCATGGCGATTATCGCGCGTATGACCCGCTCCAGCATGTTGGATGTACTCCAGGAAGACTATATTCGCACCGCACACGCTAAGGGTGTTATGGAACGATTTGTCTTATTCAAGCATGCCTTAAAAAACGCCTTCCTGCCTGTCATAACCATTATCGGTCTCCAGGCTGGAATTCTCTTGTCTGGCGCGGTCTTGACCGAAACAATTTTTTCCTGGCCTGGGATTGGAAAATGGGTTTATGACGCCATCATCGGTAGAGATTACCCGATTGTACAAGGCGGCACCTTGTTGATCGCCATGTTGTTTGTCATAATCAACCTTTTAATTGATATTTCATATGCATTTCTCGATCCAAGAATTCATTATGATTAAGGATTTATATGACTGAAATTACGCCCACCGACCTTGGTGTTATAGACGATTTTGCCGTGCGGGAACACCGCTCCTTGTGGAAGGACGCCTGGCGGCGATTATTATCCAACCGAACGGCACGATTGGGATTGGCGATAGTGATCATTTTTGTGCTTTCAGCGGTACTGGCTCACTATTTTTGGGAATACAATCCAAAAACCGATCTGGATTACTCGCTTAAATTAAAACCGCCGAACTTGATCCCGAATGAAGAAGTACCCTCGATCCATCCTTTTGGTACTGACAAACTCGGGCGTGATATCTTCCGGCGCGTCGTCCATGGGGGTTGGAACTCACTGAGAGTCGGTCTTGTAGCCGTTGGCATTTCTCTAATCATCGGCGGTTTGCTGGGGTTATTAGCCGGTTTTTATGAAAGTATGATCATTACACCGCTGGAACGAATCATGTTAATCAGTCTAATTGGCCTGCTCCTGGGAGCGCTTTCTGCCTGGATTGCAGAACAACCAATACAGGCTGTCTTATTTGCGTTGTTAGGCGCTGCCGCAGCATATTTTCAAGATTTCTTAACTGGTAAATCTTTGAGAATCATCTTCTTCGCCGGATTAGGTCTATTAATTGGCGGTGGATTAGGTTTGCTGGCAAATCTTGCAACTGCCATTGTTTGCGGCTCTTTAGGTCTGATGATTGGCGCAATATTAGCTCTGCCTTTGGGAGGAAAGTTCTTTTCAGATACTGTAATGCGAATTATGGATGTACTGCTGTCATTCCCGGGTTATCTGCTTGCTATCGCAATCGTCGCTTTCTTAGGACCGGGTCTCGAAAAAGGTATGATCGCAATCGGTATTGTAGGTATCCCAGTTTATGCTCGTCTAGTGCGAAGCGCAGTACTTTCGGTTACACAAAAGGAATATATCCTGGCAGCCCAATCGGTCGGCGAAGGTCACAGCCGCATCCTCTTTCGAGGCGTATTTCCGAATATCCTTTCACCTGTCATTGTGCAAAGCACCATGGGTTTGGCAGGCGCAATCCTCTCTGCTGCCGCATTAGGCTTCTTGGGTCTGGGCGCCATTCCTCCTGAACCAGAATGGGGAGCTATGCTTGGAGACAGTTACCGGTTTCTGGCCAGCGGCGCCTGGTGGGCAGTACTCTTCCCGGGATTAGCGATTATGTTATGCGTATTAGGATTCAATCTTCTAGGAGATGGTTTGCGGGATGCACTGGATCCAAAGCTGCGTATTTAAATATTTTTTAATAACAATAAATAATTTAGGACAATAGATATCAATCAATTCTGTGAATAACAAATCAACTTTACTAAAGATCAAAAATTTAGAAACACGTTTTTATACCGAGGATGGCGTCGTACATGCCGTCAATGGAATTTCATATGATATGGAAGAAAGCGAAATTTTGGGAGTGGTTGGCGAGAGCGGGTGCGGCAAAAGTGTTCATGCTCTTTCAATCATGAGATTAATCCCAGATCCGCCCGGAAAAATCGAAAATGGCGAGATTTTCCTCAATGATCGAAATCTATTAACGATAAGCGACAACGAAATGCGGCAAATCCGAGGTTCCCATATCGCCATGGTATTTCAGGACCCGATGACCTCCTTGAACCCTGTCTACACCGTGGGAGACCAGATTTCCGAGGCGCTGCTGCTGCACCAGGGGATGGATAAAAAAGAAGCCAGGGATCGATCAGCCGAATTACTATCCCTGGTTGGAATCCCGGATGCATCGAAACGGTTAGATGATTACCCGCATCAATTTTCAGGAGGTATGCGCCAGCGAGCAATGATCGCCATGGCGCTTTCATGCAATCCCAGCTTGCTTATCGCGGATGAGCCCACCACGGCTTTGGATGTAACGATTCAAGCCCAAATTGTAGAACTGGTCCGGCGGCTGCAAGAAAACATTGGAATGGCGATCATGTGGATTACCCATGATCTGGGAATCGTAGCCGAACTTGCTGAGAAGATAAACGTGATGTACGCTGGCTATATCATTGAAAGGGGTCTGGTCCATGATATATACAAACAAACCCGCCACCCGTATACCCTGGGATTACTTGGATCGCTGCCGCGGCTGGATGCAGAACCAGGAACAAAACTGGTTTCTATCCCTGGACTACCGCCTGATTTGATTGCACTTCCAAAGGGATGTCCTTTTTACGCCCGATGTACATTCAGGGAAGATCAATGTTTTGAAGAAATGCCTGTACTGGAACCTGCCGGCGGGTACGAACACAAAGTAGCCTGCTGGAAATGGGAAAAAATTAATGGCAGTGGGGTTCAAAGATGAACGAACAGCGGCCGTTAGTTCAAATTCGAAACTTAAAGAAATACTTTCCCATATACGAAGGCGCTATTATCCAGCGCCATGTCGGTGATATCAAAGCAGTCGATAATGTCAGTTTTGATATTCTACATGGTGAAACGCTAGGTTTAGTGGGCGAAACTGGATGCGGGAAAACAACTGTGGGACGGACCATCCTTTATCTTTACGAACCAACCGATGGCCAGATCATATTCAATGATATCGATCTGGTCTCTCTGAATGAATCTGAAATGCGTAAGATGAGGCATAGAATGCAAATGATCTTTCAAGATCCTTACGCATCTTTAAACCCGCGCATGACGGTAGGTTCAATTGTTTCTTCACCTTTAGAAGTTCATAAAGTCGCCAAAGGCAAGCTGAAACGCGATCGAGTGAATCAATTGCTGGATATGGTTGGTCTCAACCCCGATTTTGTGAACCGGTATCCACATGAATTTTCTGGAGGTCAGCGGCAGCGAATCGGGATTGCTCGTGCTCTGGCGTTAAATCCCGACCTTGTGATATGCGATGAACCCATTTCTTCTCTGGATGTGTCCATCCAGGCTCAAGTCGTCAACCTGCTTGAGGAATTACAGGAAAAACTGGGATTGACATACCTATTCATCGCGCACGACCTCAGCATGGTCCGCCATATCAGCAACCGCATGGCGGTTATGTATCTCGGAAAAATTGTCGAATTGGCGGATAGAGACGATTTATATCTAAATCCACTCCATCCATATACACAGGCCTTAATGGCAGCCGTTCCAGTACCCGACCCGGACATCGTCAAAAAACGTGTTCGCATCATCCTGGAAGGCGATATCCCTAGCCCCGCAAATCCCCCGCCTGGTTGTAATTTCAATACTCGCTGCCCGATCACTGAAGAAATTTGTTTCCAGGAAGATCCTGAATTTATCGAGCGCAAACCCGGACATTGGGCGGCCTGCCATTTCGCAGAAAGGTTCCTCTAACTCCAATATCTCAATTTTTTGAAAATTTTTGCCTGATTCGGGTACCGCTCTTACCAGTTTTTGCATAAATTCGTTGACACATTCCACCATCAATATATAATGAATGGGAAACTTCGTTATATTCCTGGCAGCGCCTCCATATTGTTATGTTTAATATTGGGCGCCTGCGTAATGCCAACGACTACGCCGACCACAGCGCCTTTTGAAGAACCCGCGCCAGAAGTAAGTGCAACGGCGCTCATCACTGTACTCCCCCAAATCGGAGGTACCGAAGAGCCAGCTGTTGAAAAACTTGGTAACAAAGAACCAGTTGCAGTAGAACCCACAGAAGACAGACCGATTTCACCCGAACTATTCTGGAATAAGGCAAAACGGCAGGCTGTAGCCGCGGCTATTGACCGGGAAATGCTGGTGGACAGGGTCTTTGATGGACGTAATTACCCAGCTTACCATATGGTGCCATCCGGATATCCGTACGCGACGGAACCCTTCCTGGACAAATACGGAATTCGCAACCTGGATATGGCTGTTGCACTGCTTGAGGGTGAGGGATATTCCGCAGAAAATCCTTTCAAATTGGAGCTATGGTACCCACCCGAACACTACGGAACGATAACCGCGGATGTTTTGCAGGTTCTCAAAGAACAATTAGAAGAGACTGGCTTGATCCAGGTCGAAATCCGGAGTAAAGACTGGGCTGAGTATGTCAGGAGCTTCGTCAACGGCAGTTTTCCAATTTTTATCTTGGGATGGTTCCCGGATTTTGCTGACCCCCAAAATTGGTTATCCCTGTTCGGTTCCTGCGCACAATCAGCCGATCTGGGCTCAAATTACTGTAACCCAACAATAGAGTCTTTTCTTGCCCAGGCAGCTGCCGCAACCGAAACAACCGAGCGACAATCTCTCTACCAGGAAATTGGAGAATTGTGGGCGGAAGATATCCCCACGCTGCCGTTATTCTGGGAATCCGAATTCGCGGTCATGCGCGAAGGCATAGAGGGCGTTCAGATTGGCTCAACCTTGGAATTCAACTACAATGCCCTTCTCTTTGGTGAAGGTGCCGATCCGGCTGCCGGCAATACGGATACAATCATCATCGGAACCACTGATGAGCTGCATAGTTTGGATGCCCAGGATGCTTACGGGTTCCATGATTGGGAGATACTTAAAAACACTGGTGTTCCGCTGCTCAAATTCTTACCTGGAACAGCCGAGTTAACCCCCGGCGCAGCAGTTAATTTTCCCGAAGTAAGCGAAGATGGCAAGACCTACACCTTTACTTTACGAGAAGGAATCCGATTCGCAGACGGTACTAAACTGACTGCCAAAGATTATGTAACGGCCTGGGAGCGTATCACTCTCGGCGGGATTGTCTCCGGCTTGATTGAGATATATGTAGAGTCAGTCGAAGCGCCAGACGACCAGACGGTTGTTTATAACCTCACAGATGCTTATGGTTTCTTTCCGGCATTAGCGGCATCCACGCCCTTCATTCCGTCCAATCCCAATCAATTCCCCATAAGTGAACTGGTATTATTCCCAGAAGAAGTGGATGGAATCGGCCCTTACCGCATGGCGTCTTTCGTACCTGGAGAACAAATGGAACTCGAATCAAACCCGAATTATTTCGGGGAAGACAAGCCAAATATTAAGAACGTAATCGTGCGTTACTTCAACGATCCAATTGCATTGAGTAATGCGGTAGAAGTGGGTGAAATCGACATTGCATGGCGTTATCTCGGCGCTGATGAAGCTGTTCGATTGGAACAGGTTGAAGGGATAATAGTAAATAAAATTGAGGCGCCTGAACTTCGCTTCCTGGTATTCAACCATAAATTTTTGACAGGCGGCGGTGAATAATACGATAAGATTGGGGGATTAATTGGTTATCCTGCCTTTGACATTACAATCTCCACCGAATACAATGTATACGAGAAGGGGTTGTCTAAAAGCAGTAATGCGGTCTTCAGTCCCTGGTGGACATCCTGCGCCGATTACTTTGTGCGGTGGTAGGGATACCCTCTTTTGATAGATCAAAAACTGCTCTACAACTGCAGTCGTTGAAAGCAGCTTTTAGCTTTAGGGACAGCCTCAACATTGAACCTGAACCTTTATCAGGGTCAGCACCCAAAGCATTAGATCACGAAAGTGCAGATGGAGGAGAAATGGAAACCCAGTCAGACAAGTTTTTGATTGGCTTGACTGGAAATATCGCTACCGGTAAAAGCGTTATCAGAAATATGCTGGAGCATTTGGGCGTATACGGCATCGATGCCGATCACCTCGCACACCGAACGATTTACAAAGGCAGCCCCGGATATCAGCAAGTGATTGATGTTTTTGGGAAGGTGATACTAGGGACAAATGGGGAAATCGATCGTTCAAGGTTGGGCCAGATTGTTTTTTCCGATCAAGATGCGCTCTCAAACCTGGAGGCAATAATCCATCCGCTGGTCAGGAAGTCCGCAAGCAGACTGGTAAATGAGGCTCCATCCAAGTACATCGTCATCGAAGCCATTAAGCTGCTCGAATCCAGTTTAGCGCAGCAGTGCCGGTCCATATGGGCTAGTTATTCTGATCCAGATTTACAGCTGAAGCGTCTCATGTGCGCCCGCACTATGGATGAAGAATTCGCCCTGCAGCGGATCAGAGCGCAGCCTCCCCAACACCAAAAGACCAAGTCTGCCGATATTGTTATCGAGAACAACGGCTCATATTTGGAAATTTGGGAACAGGTGAAATCAGCCTTTTCTGAAATTGTTCGGTTACATGGACTGGGTGAACCCACAGCTGTGCTGGCTTATGATCAGTTACAATTCGTGCGCTGCACGCCAGACGATTTGGGCTTGATATCCAAACTAATATCCAAATTTAGAATCGATGCGTTGGAATGTGACCCTCAAACTATATTGGTTGAAATGACGGACAATGCTTACCTGACCCTGAATGAAGGTGTCGACCAGATCGGAATCCTCAGATGGAAATTAAATAATTTTGTCAGTATTATTGACCGGTTCTATATCGATCCCGCACATCACAACCCAGGGTTTATGGGTAAAATTATGCGTACAATGGATTTATACCTCGCACGACAACTTGCGGAAATAAACATACTTCTCCTTCCAGAGCCAGGTGAATCCTCAACAGAAATTATGGCAAAGTCTGATTATCAAAAGACCAAACCAGAAGAGATTACCACTCCAGCCTGGAGAGAGGCAGTAAATCGGAAAATAGCGGACCATCAGACTATCTGGATAAAAGAATATACATCCAGTGCGAATACTGAGGATACCGCTGGGAAATAGGAGCGTTCAATAGTGCCGGAGAATATCAACAATCTTCTTGATAACCTGCTGTTTTATTTAGAGCGATTCACCTGGTGGAGCGTTGTTGATGTAGCCCTGATCGCATTAATTTTCTTCTTAATATTCATGCTGTTCAGGGGGACCCAGGCTATGGTGCTGCTGCGCGGCGCTTTACTGTTGATCGCCCTGGTAGCTTTCCTTACACTTCGCAATGTGCTTCCAGCATTTTCCTGGCTGATTGAGATAACGCTTCCATCCCTCTTAATTGTCACCCTGGTTATCTTCGCCCCAGAAATTCGCAGCGCGTTGGATCGCCTCGGGCGTACTCTTTCAGGAATCACCATTGACAGAGCATCCGAAAATACAGATCAAACGATCGAAGCTATTGTTTACACTTCGGCGCGTTTATCCAGCCGCAAACACGGCGCTTTGATTGTCATGAGACGGCGCGATGTGCTTAATGAATACATTCAAACAGGTGTGCAGCTGAATGCGGAAGTCACGCCTGAACTGCTTTTGCAAATATTCTATCCAAACACCCCCTTGCATGACGGCGCGGTTATCATTGCAGATTCAAAAATTGTAGCCGCGTCCTGTGTATTACCCCTCTCCGCAAGCGGGGTATTGACGGAATCCCCAGAGAGACAGATGGGACTCCGCCATCGAGCGGGGTTGGGCATCACCGAAGTAAGCGATGCGGTTGCGATTATCATATCGGAAGAGACTGGTTCCATCACAATTGTCAACTCGGGCAGGATGATCCGCCGCATTGATTCAAAACGTTTGGGAAAAAATTTGGAGGCCTACTTTAAGTCGCCAACCTCTGGCGGGCTTTCCTCCTCATTGAACAAGCTAATACGCAGAAAGGAAAGCACGGAATCAAGGGATGAATAGTAAAATCCTGACCCCACTCAATTGGATAGTAAAAAATATCGGCTTGCTCATTCTTTCTTTGATTATTGGAATGGTGATCTGGTTCACTGCCCAGTATACAATCGACCCGAACGAGGAAAATACCACCCGCCCAATCAATCTGGAGATACACGGGAAAGATCCAAACTATATCATTGTCAATGAATTTCCACAGGATGTCCGGGTCACCCTTCAAGCGCCGAGGTCGATCTGGAATCAAATAAATGAAAATCCAAAGTTAATCCAACCATTAATTGATCTTTCTGAATTAGGTCCAGGGATTCATACCCTGAAGATCAAACCAAATATCGACCGCGACATCAGTCCGATTCAGTTCGTCTCAATAGACCCGGATGAAGTTCAGATAGAACTCGAAGAATTAATTACCAAACAATTTCCGATCGATCCAAAATTCACAGGCGATCCTCAATTAGGTTACGAGCAGGGTGAGTTGACGCTAAAGCCAGAAATCGTGACCATTACTGGACCTCTCTCAAATGTTAACCAGGTGAATAGCGTACAAATAAATTATGATATATCCGGAGTCAGCGAAACTCAAAACTTGTCGCTTCCAGTTGAAGTTCTCGACGAAAATGGGGATTCCATCAACGGTATATCCGTCACACCAGAGGAAACGAACATCAATCTGCCCATTTCGCTTCTGGGAGGGTTCAAGAACGTGGTCGTTAAAGTTGACACAACCGGCCAGATTGCAGATGGATACCGCTTGACAAATGTATCCGTTTCACCGCCAACAATCACCGTGTTTTCCGAGGACCCGCGCATTTTGGATAGGATTCCCGGTTTTGTTGAAACGCTGTCCGTCGACCTGACGAATTTGAGCGACGACAGCGAATCCAGTGTTGGATTGAAGCTTCCGGAGGGCGTCACTGCCGTGCGAAATCCAGAGGTTCTCGTTCAAATCAGCATCGCTGCTATCGAAAGCAGCGAAACTTTCTCCGTTCCAGTCCAAATAATTGGTTTATCGCCGGACGCGACTGCTTCCATTTCTCCGGAGCTGGTAGATGTAATTATCGCCGGACCCATCAATATCCTTGATTCACTCAATACAGAGGATGTACGGGTATTTCTCGACCTGGAAGGTTTGCCTTCAGGTAGTATTTACCAGCGCGTACCAGCAGTAGACTTAATACCAGACCAACTGCGCGTCCAGACCACTCTCCCCGAAACGATTGAAGTTGAAATCCTGCAGGCGCCAACGGCAACACCTAGCGGCACCCAGGTCATCCCTGCAACACCATCACCTGCGCCCTGATTCAGGATCACAAATTTATCAAACATAAAGGTACTATCCATGCGTAAACCAACTGTTGCCCTTGTTGGACGCCCAAACGTGGGAAAAAGCACACTTTTTAACCGGCTGTCCGGTGAACGTCTGGCAGTCGTCGACGCAATCCCTGGTACAACTCGTGACCGTCTGATCACTGAAACAGAATGGAATGGGATCATCTTTGATATCATTGATACAGGCGGGATCGACCCTACTTTAACAGGTCCGGGTAAAACCGTGGAACCGCTTTCGGTGGGATCGAAAGAATACATCCATGATATTCGCATCCAGGCGGAACTCGCAATCGAGGAAGCAGATGCGGTGTTGTTCATCACAGACGTTGAAAGCGGCGTTACGCCGGCAGATCAAGAAGTTGCTCAAATACTGAGAAAGAAACAACACCTCAGGGAGAACCAACCCTGGCCACCAGTTCTGCTTGTGGTTAACAAAGCTGATAACCTGGAACGGCGCGCTGATTCAATACAATTTTACGAATTAGCGATGGGGGAACCATATCCAATATCAGCTTTGCACGGCACCGGTACCGGTGACTTATTGGATGTGCTTGTTGACCACCTGGGAACCTCAATTGAAATTGAATCACAGGAGGAAGATGAATCTGTAAAAATCGCCATCGTAGGAAAACCAAACGCCGGAAAATCCAGTTTGTTAAATAAACTAATTGGGGAAGAGCGAGCGATTGTCAGTCCGATCCCAGGGACTACCCGGGATGCAGTTGATACACAAATTATATACAACCAAATTCCGGTTACCTTGATAGACACTGCTGGAATCCGCCGCAGGGGGAAAATCTCCCCCGGTGTTGAAAAATACAGCGTGCTGCGGGCAATTGGCGCAATAAAACGGGGCGATGTGGCGCTGCTTGTGATCGATGCAACCACTCAGGTCACCTCCCAGGACGCGCATATCGCCGGGTTCATACTCGATGAGTGGAAGAGTGTTGTTGTTGTGGTTAATAAATGGGATTTGATAGAAAAAGACACCCACACAATGCACGAATTTACCCAGCGCATCCGAACTGACCTGAAATTCCTTGACTTTGTACCGCTGCTTTTTATTTCCGCCAAGACCGGCCAGCGCGTTCAACAGGTGCTGCCGCAAGCGCTGCAGGTCCAGGAAGAACGCCTGGTTAAGCTGCCGACCTCCAGGCTGAACCAGGTTATCCAGAGAGCCCAGGACCAGCATCCTGCGCCCTCCCGTTCAGGCAGGCAGCTCAAAATCTATTACGTAACGCAAGTACGCAGCGATCCCCCTACTTTTATGCTGTATGTAAATGATCCCAAAATCGCTCATTTCAGTTACCTGCGTTACCTGGAGAACAGGCTGCGAGAACACCACCCATTTATTGGAACTCCATTACGATTGGTCTTAAAGAAGAGGTCGCAGGGGTAAAGTTCCATACAGTATTAGAATAACAATTCCCTGAAATTTAATCCCTTGATTTATGGAGTTGAGAATTTCATGAAGGCACTCTAATATTCAAACCCTTGCCCACACTTCGAACCGGTTTTATAATCCCCATGATGAATATGGATGAAAACAAATTGGAAAATATCATTTCGGATCCAATTCCGAAGAATCCGATCCCATCGGATACAACGCCTAGCGAACCCCTCTCTATGGATTCTGCTGAAGGTCCAGAAACCTCCGGCAGAGTAAGATCGAGGGCGGTTCGATTCCTGATCGATGTTGCAGAAACCCTTATCCTATCTATCCTGCTGTTTGTGGGAATTAATGCGGTTTCCGCTCGTATTCGTGTTGACGGTCACAGCATGGAGCCTTCTCTGCAAAGCGGTGAATTTGTAATCGTCAATAAACTGGCTTATAAATTAGGTTCTCCTGATATTGGCGACGTGATTGTATTTCATTACCCTCGCGACCCGGACCAGGAATATATTAAACGGGTAATTGGATTACCAAACGACAGCATTGAAATATCTGATGGCTCGGTCTATGTAAACGATGAGTTGATAGATGAACCGTATATTGCCGCACCTCCAAATTATCAGAATGAAACAAATGTCCCAGAAGATTCGCTGTTTGTTCTGGGGGATAACCGCAACAATTCTTCCGATTCTCATAATTGGGGACCGGTACCAATGGAATTTGTAATTGGAAAAGCGCTGATAGTATACTGGCCGCCTGAAAAATGGGGGCTGATCCATCAACCTGCCTTCGCCAGAGCAGCCCCATAACGGTCTTCCCGTGGAAACGATCACTGAGATTCTAGATAAAGCTCAAGCTTACGAACAAGAACTACCTCCCAAACCAGCGCTGCCCCCAGCACCTTTGGGTGATCAAATCGCGGGCTGGATCGACTCCACACTGGTTACGAGAGATGCAACCGCGGATCAAATAAAAAAGCTGTGTGAAGATGCGCGCGCTTACAATTTCGCAAGCGTGATTGTAAATCCAGCATATGTCCCGCTGGCCTCAGGATTATTGTCCGACACTCAGATATTGGTGGGATCCGTCGCTGGTTTCCCCTTGGGAGCCACTCTGCCGACCCAGAAATCGTTTGAAGCCCTCGCTAACATAACCGCTGGGGCTTCCGAAATTGATATGGTAGTAAATATCGGAGCTTTAAAAAGTAAGGCTTATGGACTTGTGCTTAACGATGTTCAAAGCATCGTCCAAATAGCACACGCCCAGAATGTTAGTCTAAAAGTAATTTTGGAAACGCCCATACTCACGAACAAAGAAAAAATCATAGCATGCCTGTTATGCAAAGCAGCCGGGGCCGACTTCGTAAAAACCTCCACAGGTTATGTAAATGGCGGGGCAACCGTTGAAGACATTGATTTGATGTTCCGGGTATCCAGTCCGGAGATGGAAGTCAAAGCAGCTGTTGGGATTCGGGATTATAATACAGCCCTGTCTATGATTGAGGCTGGGGCAACCCGGTTGGGATCGAGCACTGCCGTACAGATCGTGCAGGAAGCTGCTGTATCTGCGAGCCAATAATTATGATTAACCCATCCATTCAAGACCAACTCAAGAAAAGCGTTTTGTGCATCGAATGTCAGGCGGGTGTTCTCAAGCTGCGCTACCTGACCTATTTCACCTGGTTAGATGACGAATTGATCACAGTACCAAATTTTCCATCATACGTATGTGATGTCTGCGGCCGTAGAGAGTACGATGGGAAGGCGATAATCTGGCTCAATACGATTCTTAACCCCGAGACCGGCCATAGGCGGAATGCACAACCCAAATCAGACGCGGCTGGTGTAAACCCTGCTCAAACCTGACCAGGCAAACGCGATCTAGCCAGCAATAAAGCTCCCAGAGTCTTTACATCTTTTATCATATCTTCTTCCGCCATCTTCATCGCCGCGCCTGCCGGGATTCGTTCAACGGTGATAAACTCATCTTCATCCGCCTGCAGCGGGTTTGGGTACAATTCGAGAGCCAAGAAAACATACATAAATTCTGTCGTATATCCCGGGGCCAGGTAGAAGCTGCCAATGGGTTCCAAATGATTGCACGCCATCCCAATTTCCTCGCGGATTTCACGAAATGCGCATGCCTCAGCAGCCTCCCCGCTTTCAATTACACCGGCGGGTAATTCTAATAGTTTACCCCCGGCTGGATGCCTGTATTGGTCAACAAACCAGATATTTCCATCCTGGTCTAATGGAATAATCGTAACCGAGTCGCTGTGTTCCACAACATCCAGGTGCATTATCCCGCCATCATCCCTGCGTACTTCATCCTTCCGGACATTAAACACACGGCCTTTAAAGACCGATTTTGAATGGATCGTTTCAAAAGGCATGACTTCACTCCTGTTAAGAAATCAGGAGCAACCAGAATTACACCGGCTGCTCCAAAATTCAATGGTTTATTTGTATTTTAATGGGTTACGGAATTTGTAATTCCTGCCCTACAGACAATTCGTAGGGGGCTTCCAAACCGTTTACATAAGCAATCGCGTTCGGGTCGACATCTCCGTACAGGCAGGCGATTGAATATATTGTGTCGCCATTCTGGACATTATAAGCCGTTGGGTGCTCACGCAGTTTTCGTTCTCCCGGATAAGTACGGTCGCTCTTAGGCATAGCCAACGTGGTGCCTTCCTGCAGCGTCGAACCGGGCGGGATGTTGTTCACCCGCAGCAACTCATTTGGGTTTACATCGAATCTCCTGGCTATGCAGTAGGGAAATTCACCTTTTTGTAGGGTATATTCCTCGGGTTTTTCCGTCACGGGCGGTGGAACTTCAAGCTCGGTTGGTATAACTTCCTGGGTCGTTTCTGGTTCTGGTTCCTGGTTTTCCGCTGGCTGAGTCGCTTCTGCTTCCGGAACGCTGCCTTCTGGTTTATCTGTTTCAGGTTCGAGCGTTATGCCCTGTTCTGACCTGGCTGTTTGCGTGGCGAAAAGATAGATCTGACCCATTACTTCGGTTCCGCTGGCAGGTATTTCTTCGGAGACCACCCCCACTGTTGCAGTAGCGTCAGCAGAGGGTCTCAATGAGCGTGTACAGGCTGCGGCACCAAATACAAGCACAACCATCGCGATAATCATAACCAGTCGTTTATCCATCATATCTATCTCCTAAATTCAGGGTTTGAATAAACCCTGCAAAACCTTTCCAAACATTAGGTTTTCCCTGAAACAGCCAATTTGTGTTTGGGGTTTTATCTTTTATAAATTCCGCTGAAATGTGTTCAAATTAGAGTCCAACAAGCTGTGCTGATGGTTAAAAATCAAATCCATTTCATAATCTTTCTTGTTGCAAAAATCATGCCAGTTTCTAAATCACAAAACTAACTTAACCCCCTAAATTTTGGCGTATTCTCAAATCAGGTCTTGCAGGTTCTGTAACTCAAGCCACGCGCTCCAGAGCCATTTTTACCCTGCCTAAAGCTTTTTCCAACAAGAGACGTGAACATCCAAAATTCAGCCTGACAAACCCTTCACCACCTTTACCAAAAGTACCACCTTCATTAAATGCAACCCGGGCTTTCTTTAAAAAGAATTCAAATGGGTTCTCAGGAATATCGGCTGACCGGCAGTCAAGCCAGGCCAGATAAGTTCCTTCAGGTTCAGCCATTTCAATTCCAGGCAGTTCATTTTTAACAAAATCGTACACAAAATTTTTGTTACCTTCCAAATATTCCATCAACTGTTGGAACCAGACCTCACCATCGCTCAGGGCGGCTTCAGCGGCAACCATGCCCATTAAATTAACCCAGGGGACAAGTCCCTGCTTGGAAGCCAGATAACGCTTCCGTAAAACCCGGTTTGTTATGATGGCATACGAGCACTGCAAACCGGCAATGTTATAAGTTTTACTGGGCGACATCAATGTTATGGTCGCGGCCGCAATCTCCGGGGCTAGGGCAGCGATCGGTATGTGTTTATATTCATTGAAGATAAGATCATTGTGAATTTCATCCGAGCAGATGATTGTATTATGCCGCAGACAAATTTCGGCTGTGCGCTCCAGTTCTTCCTTTGTAAACACTTTGCCGACCGGGTTATGCGGGTTGCACAGGATCATTACGCGTGTTTGCGGTGTGATATTGTCCTCAAAAGAATTCCAATCCACTTCATAGCTGCCGTTTGGAAGACAGGCTAATTGCATCTCCTGATACCTTCGGCCGGTATTATTTGCAGCATGCAGGATTGGCGGGTAAACCGGTGTCTGGATTAACACTCCCTCTTCTGGTGTGGCATAGGCATGGCAGGCCAGGTTAAATCCAGTGACAACCCCTGGAATAAAGACAATATCCCCTAATGAAATTTTCCAATCATATAAATCGCTCATGCGGTCAACAATGTTTTGCCTCAATCCTTCCCAATCCTTCGGGCTGTCCCCAATTCCTGATGGATATCCAAACACTCTATGATCGATCCGATCCTTCAACGCCTGTACCACTGGCTCGGGTGACACAAAATCCATGTCCGCCACCCACAATGGGATAACACGCGGACCGTACAGACCCCATTTAACACAATCGCTTCCCCAACGATTGGGTGGGTCATCAAAATTATATTTTTCTTTGGAATTCAATTTTATTCCTCAATTACGAATTTTTGTTTACCTAAATAAATTAACAGGTTGATAATCGTTCTTTTTAATGCATGCCACCCTACTGCAGAATTGGATGCGAAAAGTATCCTTTGAGTTTTGTTCATAGCGGATTATACTATCGCCTTATGGCTCAAAACAACTCGATCTTCGCAGCAATCCTTATAGCTGCCTCATTATCCAAACTATCGCTTGGATGCGCTCCAACGGATCAAGAAAGTATCCCATTTAGTTCACCCGCTCCATCATCTACTATAGTTGCGAGCGCCGCAGTTAATGTTTTTACCACACCATTGCCAACATCAACAGTAACCCAGGGAACTATTCCTCCAGCAGTTCCTTCACCAACTTATACTGTGACGAGTGTTTTTACCGAAATTTGTTCGCCACTCGAAAATATCCCTGTTCATGACCTGCCTGCGCATGTCAACAATCCCTTCAATCCACCCCGGATAAGTGTGGACGACCATCATATGGGGGTTGATTTCGCGGTTCAAGAATTTAGTATGGCAGTACCTGGCACACCCGTCCATTCGGTTTTGCAAGGAACGATTGTACTAATTCTTGATGATCGTTTCCCGTACGGGAATGCCGTATTGATCGAAACGCCGATAAATAACCTATCCGAAGAATTATTGGAGGCCATATTAATACCCACACCTTCCCCGACGATCGAACCGCATCCGGCGCTGAATTGTCCCCCGGTTTCAAGCAACCATATATTCGATTCAGACCAACGTTCCCTTTACGTTCTTTACGGTCACCTTGCAGAAAGACCAACTTTACATCTTGATGATCTTGTAGGCTGCGGCGAGCAGATTGGTATCGTGGGCGAAAGCGGCAATGCTTTGCATCCGCACTTACATTTCGAAGTACGAGCAGGTCCCTCTGGGGCGCGATTGGGCAGTATGTCGCATTACAGCACCAGCGCTTCACCCGAAGAGATGAATGCATACTGCACATGGCGAGTAAGAGAACGCTTCCAGCTGCTTGATCCAATGCAGTTGTTCTCACGCCCAGCAGTGGGGATAAATTAACCTTGAATATCAATAAGAAATCGCCCGGGTCAGATCTCGAGCGCTCCGCACGTATCAAAGCGGATTTCAGCCTGCTCTCAGTCACGCTCATATGGGGGTTTGCATTCGTCGTCCAGCGCTATGCTGCCCCGCAGGTGGGTGTATTCCTGTTTAATGGGCTGCGCTTCACCCTCGGCGCCCTGGCGCTTGTACCAGTCGTTTTCGTACACCAATCCAAAGGTTCTGGGCTGCCTGGTATCAACCGTAAAAATATTGGTTATGTAATACTGGCTGGCTGCCTCCTATTTGCAGGAGCCGCCTTACAACAGGCAGGACTGATATACACAACAGCTGGGAATGCCGGATTCATCACCGGTCTCTATGTGATCTTTGTACCACTCATTATGGCTCTTGTTCTCCACCAAAAGCCCAGACCTGTTATATGGATTGCAGCCGGAATGGCTGTCACAGGTTTGTACTTGTTGAGCGCAAGCGGAAGCATGCAGCCAAATATTGGAGATGGATATGTGCTTATCAGTTCGTTAATCTGGTCCCTGCACGTAATTTTGACCGGCTGGTTGGTCGTTCGCATGGATGTAAAACAATTTGCCATAGGTCAGTACCTGTTCTGTGCGCTGTTCAGCGTAATTGTCAGCCTCTCCATTGGTGGAAAAACACTGGTTGATATGCGGGGAGCCTGGTGGGCAATTATCTTCACCGGGGTGGTCTCTGTCGCCATCGGATATACACTGCTGGCGAGCGCGCAGAGAATAGCTCCTCCTTCCGATACAGCTATTATCCTGAGTATTGAAGCGGTTTTTGCCGCGTTATTTGGTTGGCTACTGCTGGATGAATATTTAACCTCTATTCAAATCCTGGGATGTGGGATAATACTATCCGGAATGCTGCTCTCCCAATCCCACCTGCTGCGTAAAGAATCTCATGCTTGATCGGCGATTAAGATAATCACATGCTGCGCGAAATTCAAAGACTTACATCACCCGCATTCAAAACACAAATAGCTCAGTGCATTCATTGCGGATTGTGCCTGCAGGCATGCCCGACCTACAATGTCTTCGGGACAGAGATGGACTCTCCGCGGGGCCGGATTGCTTTGATGAGAGCAGGCGCTGAGGGCAGGATCGATTTTGATAACTATATGAACATCTTCAGCGAACACATCAACTTATGCCTAGCATGCCGCGCGTGTGAATCTGCATGTCCTTCGGGAGTCGAATACAGCTATTTAGTCGAACAAACTCGTTATGTCGTGGAGCAGAACCGCTCGCCAGGAACCGTTGAACGCTTTATGCGCTGGCTGGGGACAAAACAAGGGCTTCCGCATATACGACGGCTGAAATTCTTATCCCGATTGCTGAATTTTTACCAGTTAAGCGGCCTTCAAAAATTCCTTCGCTCCACGAACATTCTCCCGGAACCGCTTCGAACGATGGAGGGCATCCTCCCGCCGCTTGGCAGCCATTTTAACGATTTCAAGCATCCTATCATTCCGAAGGGTGGTACGCGCGGGAAGGTACTATTCTTCACCGGCTGCATTCAAGAGGGTTTTTTACCCCAGGTCAACCGGGCGACCCTGCGTGTGCTGCAGATTAATGGCTATGAAGTGCATGCACCCAAAGGACAAACCTGCTGTGGAGCGGCTCACCTGCACCTCGGTGATGTGGAACTTGCTCAACAATTAGCAAAAAGGAATATTGATGCCTTTATAAACCAAGAATACGATTTTGTGGGGATCGTCAACAATGCAGGCGGATGCGGTCTCTCGCTGAAAGAGTATCCTCATCTGTTATCTGATGATCCGGCATACGCAGCAAAAGCCCAGGAATTCGCATCCAAAGTATTCGATATAAATGAATTCTTGAATCAAAATCTTTCTCAAATTCCCGAGGGTGTTCTGGATATACGCGCAACCTACAGCGATTCCTGTCACCTGCGCCACGGTCAGAAAGTGATCGACCAGCCCCGCCAACTGCTGAAGCTCATACCAGGTCTTGACCTTGTCGAATTATCTTCACCGGACCAGTGCTGCGGGAGCGCAGGCGTGTACAACATCACCCAGGTAGATACTGCGAATCAAATCCTGGACACGAAAATGATGGATATCACCCTCACCGGCGCGGAGCTGATCGTTACCTCCAACACCGGCTGCCAGATGCAGCTCATCTCCGGGGCGAGGAGAATGGGTCTGGATGCCAAAGTTATGCATGTTGTTGAAGTATTGGATTGGTCATATCAAGAACAGGGGTTTGAAATTACAGGAATGGGATAGTGGATATGGGATAGTGGATATGGGATAAGTCAATGAAATTAAACCTTACATCAGCAGGTCAGGTTTCGTTTTCGATATTTTGGATAATCTTGAGAAATTAAGAATATGCCGACCAACGATAAAGCATTCAAAGAGCTCATCCAGTCAATTGGGAAAGGTCTGGTTATCACCAATCCGGTCGAGTTAATCTCGTACGAGATTGATGGCGCTCTCAAAAGTGGAACTCCGGAAGTGGTTGTGCTGCCCCGATCTGTTCAAGATATTAACCATATCCTGAGATGGGCAAATAAACATGATATGCCTGTGATCGCCTGGGGAGCCGGAACCGGGTTGGCGGGCGCAGCCGTGGCTGAAAACGGTGGATTGGTTTTAAGCTTATCTCGAATGAACCGTTTGCTTGAATTAGATAAATACGGGCGCAGCGTGGTCGTTGAACCGGGGATGGTAAACCAGCATCTCGCTGATATCGCTGACACGAATGGTCTTTCCTATCCGCCCGATCCTGCCAGTGGGCGCTCATCGACCATTGGTGGGAATATCGCCGCCAATGCCGGTGGTCCGCACTGCTTTAAGTACGGCGTCACCACCAATTACTTAACTGGAGTAGAAGCGGTTTTAGCGGATGGCCAAATATTACAACTGGGCGGGAGGGCGTTCGACTACCCCGAATATGACTTCACAGGCATCATAACCGGCAGTGAAGGCACTATCGGTATCGTCACCAAGGCATATCTGAGGATGACCCGGAAACCCCCCGGCGTCAAAACGCTTATGGCTGCCTTCGAAACAGACCAACGTGCAGGCGAGGCGGTTTCTGCTTTGATTGCCAACGGTCTTGTCCCAGCGACGATGGAATTTATGGATCAAAAATTGATGCGCATCATCGAAGAATATATCGAGGCTGGTTTGCCGGTGCATGCCGGAGCTGCCTTGATCATCGAAGTGGACGGATACATTGAAAGCCTTTCAGCCCAGATGAATGAAATCGTAACCATTTTACAGGAACATAATTCAATAGATATTCGTACTGCCCAAACGCCCGATGAACGTGAAAAAATCTGGTATGGACGCAAGAGCGCAGCTGGAGCGATGGCGCGCCTGGCTCCTGCTTACCTGCCGTTGGACATCACGGTACCGCGCAGCAGACTTGCCCAAACGATCGGGAAGATCAATCTCATTTGTACACATTATGAATTACAAGCTGCATATATTTGTCATGCCGGCGATGGCAACCTGCATCCCTTGTTGTTGATCGAAGAACCCGATAATTCGTCTTACATGGAGCGCATCCACAATGCCGGGGGAGAAATCATGAAAATATCTGAAGAGTTCAACGGAACCATCACCGGTGAGCATGGCGTCGGTATCGAAAAACGCGAGTATATGCATCTTATGTACAACGAGGAAGAAATCCGGGCAATGCTGGAGATTAAGGGATTGTTCGATCCAAGGAATATTTTGAATCCAGGCAAGGTCTTTCCGAAAATACAGGGAAAAGGTGAAAGGGAGATTGGGGATAGGGATCAAGGTCTGGTATCACAAATCCCAGACAAGCTGCAGCCTCAAAAATATCCTCGTTCGGAAGAACAGGTTAGAGAGATCTTTCAACAAGCTGCATATGAAAAACTCCCTCTTGGAATACGCGGCGGGGGAACGAAATCGTCTCCCATACCAAATGTGGAGCATATACTTTTCACGAATAACCTGGGCGGAGTAAACAACATTGCGCCTGAAGATTTATTTGTAAATGTTGGAGCAGGAACAACCATCGATGAACTCCAAAACGAGCTGGCTGATCACAATATGTGGGTCCCCATCATATCGCCGTGGAAAAATTCAACCATTGGAGGGATGGTTGCTGCCAACTTTAATGGGCCTCTTCGCATGCGCTACGGTGGATTTCGCGACCTGGTGTTAGCCATGAAAGTAATCCTGCCGGATGGTCGCCTGCTGCGCGCCGGCCGCCCGGTAGTGAAGAATGTGGCTGGATATGATTTGCCGAAGCTGTTTGTGGGCTCACACGGAACGCTGGGACTGATCCACGAGCTAACCTTGAAACTTGCGCCGCTGCCGCGCCGGCGAACGAGCCTGATCGTTCCTGCCGAAAGCTTAGAACTTGCGCTAAAATTGGGTACCCAATTAGTTCAGGTATGTCTGGTCGCTTCCGCCTTGCTCTTATGCAGTGGGTGTGAGAATTTAGGGGATGCAGCCTATCATCTTGTCTATACCGCAGAAGGTTACCCCGAGAATGTATCCGCTGAGCTTTCTCAAGTTAGGAGCGTTCTGGATACTCATGGGATAAACAGGGTTGAGCAAATTGATTCTTACTCCGGTTCCGAAATCTGGTGTAAATGGATCCGGACTCAAACTTCCCCCAACGGAGTGAAAAAGTTTCACCCACAACTGGTTCGTTTCGGAAT
>Ga0180437_10002997_pt1 | contig 25830 bp, 22 predicted proteins | sample SS_ome_4_FD_132410 | JGI IMG/M metagenome (GOLD analysis project Ga0180437, IMG submission 132410) | Hypersaline lake sediment archaeal communities from the Salton Sea, California, USA - SS_3_D_1 metaG | ecosystem: Environmental > Aquatic > Non-marine Saline and Alkaline > Hypersaline >... | reverse complement strand
TCGCCGGTTTGAGCGAAGAACTGACCACCCTTGCCGTGCCTGCCTTGCGGCTGGCGGTGATGCTGCCGGTGCTGGCCGCGATGCAGAGTTGGCTGCGGGGCATCATCGTCGTGGGCAAGGCGACCGGCGCCATCGCCCAGGCAATCGTCATCAACCTGGCCGTGCTGATGCTGGTCCTCCTGGTCGGGGCCAATGGGCGCTGGCTGCCGGGTACATCGGTCGCCGCGCTGGCTCTGACCGCTTCGCAAGTGGTGGAGAGCCTGTGGCTGTGGCGCGGTGCGCGCCCGGCACGACGGCGGATGTGGGATCACCAGTGCTGTGTTGGGTTTTCTCAAGAATAGGGAGATGTGACGACGGTGCTGAACGCGTTAGAAGATGTGTATCAAAATCGCGTTTTGAACTTTGCCCACCGGGGGGCCAGCGCCGCTGCCCCGGGCAACACGCTGGCTGCCTTTCGTCTGGCGGCCGAGATGGGCGCGGATGGGGTCGAGCTTGACGTCCAGCTTTCTCAAGATGGCGAGGCGGTGGTCATTCACGATTTCTCGGTCGACGGCACCACCGATGGTCAGGGGGCGGTGCGAAAGATGGTGCTGCCTCAACTCAAAGAACTGGATGCGGGAAGCTGGTTCGGCCCGGCGTTTGCGGGTGAGCGTATCCCCACGCTGCAAGAGGTGTTTGATGTTATAGGGCATCGTCTGCTGATCAACGTGGAGATCAAGCGCCTGCCGGGCCGCAGCAGCGGGCTGGAGGCGGAAGTAGTCCGGCTCATCGAGGACAGCAACCTGGTGCACCGGGTCATCGCCTCGTCTTTTAACCCGTTGTCGCTGCGGAAGGTGAAACGGCTCAATCCGAACATCCCGACCGGCCTGCTCTATGCGCCCGACCAGCCCCTCTTTTTGCGGCGTGCCTGGCTGGGCCCGATCATACCCCATGAGTTTCGCCATCCTCACCATTCGATGGTGGATGAGCGCTTTATGGCCTGGGCGGGCAATCAGGGCTACCGCGTGAACACCTGGACGGTCGACGAGCCAGACGAGATGCGCCGTCTCGTGAGGCTGGGCGTGCATGGCATCATCACCGATTGTCCCAACCTGCTGGCTGAGATATTGGCTGAAGATGAGCAGCATTCTGAACGGTGAATGGCGTGTTGAGTGTGGGCCTCTACATCCACATCCCCTTCTGCGAACGTAAATGTCCCTACTGCGATTTTAATTCCTACGCCGGGTTGGATGCGCTGCACGCGACCTACGTCGAGGCATTGATCGCCGAGATGGCGTGGCTGGCGAAGCGAGCGGCATGGCAGGCGACCACCGTCTTTGTCGGGGGCGGCACGCCGACGGTGCTGCCTGTGTCACTGCTGACGCGGGTGCTCGAGGCGGCGCGTGCCGCTTTTGGCATCCCGCCAGGCGCAGAAGTCACCGTCGAGGCCAACCCCGGCACGGTGAATGAAGCATACCTGGCCGGGCTGCAGGCGGTGGGTGTGAACCGCCTCAGCCTGGGCGCGCAGAGCTTTCACGACGATGAATTACACCTGTTGGGGCGCATCCACACGGCGGCCGAGATCGAGGCCGCTTTCCGTGCTGCCCGGCGAGCTGGGTTTCAGAACGTTGGCCTGGACCTGATCTATGGCCTGCCGGGGCAGGCAGTGGGGAGATGGTGCGCTACGCTACGGCGGGCGCTCTCATTATCGCCGGAACACCTGTCACTCTACAGCCTGACGATTGAGGACGGCACTCCCTTGGCCGAATGGATCGCTCGGGGCGACCTGCTGTCGCCTGACGACGACCTGGCGGCTGACATGTACGAACTGGCCGAGGAGATGATGGAGGGTGCGGGTTACGTGCACTATGAGATCTCTAATTGGGCCAGGAAGACGAGTTGTGAGTTTCGAGTTTCGAGTTTCGAGGGGCGAGGGGCGAGCTGGGAGAGGCGGCATGCGCCGGGAGAGTCGCCCTTTTTTTGTCAACACAATTTGACCTATTGGCGCAACGAGGCGTACGTGGGCCTGGGGGCAGGGGCACATTCGTCGTGGGGGGGGCGGCGGTGGCACAACCTGCTCTCGCCGCAGGGCTACGTGGCGCGGATGACCGCACAGGGCAACGGCGAAGCGCCGTGGGACAGCCCTGTGGTCGCTGGCGTGGAGGCAATCGGTGAGGCCCTGGCCATGGGCGAGACGATGATGCTCGGCCTGCGCTTGCTGGAAGAGGGCGTGCCGCTGGCGCGCTTTGCGGCGCGTTTTGGACGGTCGGTGCTCAACGTCTATCGGGATGAGTTGGCTGCTCTGCAAGCAGAGGGGTTGCTAGAGCGACGGCCCAGTCGGGTGCGGCTGACACGGCGTGGGCGGCTACTGGGCAATCAGGTCTTTGGTCGCTTCCTGCCCGATGCCTGAGAGCGATTGCGACTTCTGGGGTTTTCTGTTATACTCCGGCCCATCACGATTCTGAGGGAGAAGTTTCTCATTGTCCTTACCGTCTATTATCGCTATTGACGGCCCGGCGGCTTCGGGCAAGAGCACTGTAGCCGGCTTGCTGGCTGAGTGGTTGGGTTACGTGTACTTTGACACCGGGGTGATGTATCGCGCTGTGACGTGGGTTGCTCTGCAGCAGGGCCTGTCCATCGCGGATGAGGGGGGTGTTTCTGCGCTCGCTGAAGCCATCCACATAGAAGTGACGCGTCCGACTGCGGACGACGGACGGCAGTATACCGTCCTTGTGGACGGCCAGGACGTGACATGGGATCTCCGGCGTCCGGACGTAGACCACGGGGTGTCGCCCGTTTCGGCCTATGCTGGCGTGCGGCGTGCTTTGACGGCACAACAGCGGCGACTGGGTCTGCGGGGGGGCATCGTCATGGCTGGGCGGGACATTGGCACGGTGGTGCTGCCGGAGGCGGATCTCAAGATCTACCTGGATGCGACGGTGGAGGAGCGTGCCCGCCGCCGGTGGCAAGAGTTGCAGTTGCGAGATCCGTTGGCCGACTATGCTGTGGTGTTGGCCGCCATGAAGCGACGCGACAGCATAGATAGCTCGCGGGCGTTGGCTCCGCTGTGCCCGGCCGATGACGCGCGGGTCCTTGACACGACGGCGCTTGGCATTGAGGAGGTCTTGGCCTGCGTCAAGGCGTGGGTGTGTGAGGCAGAAGGATAGGAATAGGTTGCCATGCGGTTATGGTTTCGTCGCGTTGTAAAACCGGTTATCAGGTTCCTCATCTGGCTGCTCCTGCGCATGGAAGTGAGAGGGTTAGAGCATATACCCTCTGAGGGACCCGCTATCCTGGCCATCAGCCACACCAATTTTCTGGATCCTGTGTTGGCGATGGCCGTATGTCACCGACCTCTAGAGACAGTCAGCAAGGTTGAGAACTTTCGACTCTTCTTTTTCGGTCCACTGATTCGCCTGTATGGTGTCATCCCTATCCGCCGGGGAGAGGTGGATAGGCAGGCGCTACACGCGGCCATCGAGGTGCTAAAGCGAGATCAAGTGTTGCTCATCGCTCCTGAGGGGACGCGCAGCGGCGTGGGTCGATTGCAGAGAGGGCGCGGTGGGCTGGCCTACACCGCCGCGCGAACCGGCGCGCCCATCGTGCCGGTGGGCATTGTTGGCGTGGAAGGCTTCTGGCACAACCTGGTCAGGCTGCAGCGCACGCCAGTCCAGATGAAGCTGGGACAGCCATTCCGCTTTGTAGCGCGAGGGCGCTTGCTCGACCGCCAGGCCCTGGCGCAGATGACGACGGAGGCGATGCACCAATTGGCCGCGACGCTGCCTCCGGAGCGCCGTGGCCGCTACGCTGACCTGGACGTGGCGACTGAAGAATGGCTGGAATTTCCCAATGGGGTGAGTAACCTGGCGGGTGCGGAGTCGTGAAACGACCTGGCGGCATCATCACCCGCGTCGAACCGCATAGCCTGGCCGCTCGCCTGGACCTGCAACCGGGCGATGAACTGGTGGCAATCAACGGCCACCAGGTGCGCGACGTGATAGATGTCCAATTCTACGGCGCGGAGGAGTGGCTGGAACTGGTCGTGCGCTGTGCGGCGGACGGCGAGGAATGGCTCTACGAAACCGAGCGCGCCGACGGCGAACCGCTAGGGCTTGACTTTGCCCATCCCACGTTTGACGTGGACATCCGCCGCTGCCGTAACAATTGCACGTTCTGCTTCCTGGCGCAGAACCCGCGCGGCCTGCGGCAGAGCCTGTACGTCAAAGACGACGATTACCGCTATTCTTTTCTCTCCGGCAACTTTGTCACGCTGACCAACCTCACCGGTGAGGACTGGGCGCGACTGGAGGAGCAGCGCCTCAGCCCGCTGTACGTCTCGGTACACGCGACTGACCCGACCTTGCGCCGCGAGATCCTCCAGCGTCCCGATGCACCTGACGTGCTGGCACAGCTTCGCCGCCTGGCGGCGATAGGCATCGCGGTGCACACCCAGCTTGTTCTCGTGCCCGGCCTCAACGATGGCCCCCACCTGGAGCGCAGCCTGGCCGACCTGGCCGAATTGACCTGTGCCCCGGTCCTGTCGGTGGGCGTTGTGCCGGTTGGCCTGACGCGCCATCACCGTGGTCCCTTCCGTCCCTATCGCTCCGACGAGATGGCCCGCGTACTGGAGCAGGTCGCGCCCTGGCGGACCCGCTTCCGGCGCGAGCATGGCGTCGGCTGGGCCTATCCGTCCGATGAGTGGTACCTGGCCTTGGGCCGGGACGTGCCGCCAGCGGGCGAATACGATAGTTTTCCCCAGATCGAGAATGGCGTCGGCATGGTACGTCGCTTTCTCGACGAGTGGGAGGATACAAGATTGCAGATTGCAGATTGCAGATTGCAGGTTGTAGATTGCAGGTTGCAGGTTGCAGAGGCGGCAGGGCGGGCGGTACTGGTCTGCGGGACGCTGATCGCGCCGCTCATGGTGCGCTTGCTGGACGAACTGGCGGCGCTGACAGGCTGGCAGGTGGAGGTGTTGCCCGTCGCCAATCGCTTCTTTGGCTCTACGGTCACCGTCTCTGGTCTGTTAGTGGGGCGGGATGTCATGGCGTTGCTTGAGGAACGTTCGGTGGACGGCCCGGTTTTTCTGCCCGGCGCCATGTTCGATGCGGCAGGCGAGCGCACGCTGGACGATTGGACGGTGGAGGCTATGCAGGCGACGTTGGGAGTGCCGGTCATCGTGGCCGAGTCACTGGGACAGGTGGTGACGCAACTGATGGCAGGCGATGGTATTGCGGAAGACCTTTTTTAACGATTTTCTAACCGTTTTCTAACCAAGGTCATACTAATTTTATACCATTTTGCGCTACCATCAAGATGTGTTTTGTCGAGTGGGGGAGGTGACCATCATGTAGGAACAGCAAACGCGAGGGTAAGAAAGCGCCGGGGCTGGTCAAGGTGAATCACCTGACCAGTTGACGAGGTGGAGGTTCCTCATCGCGAGGTGAGGTTAACCGGAGTTTTCCGGGAAAATCGATCGGATCGGCGGGCGCCTCCAGGGATGGCTACGTCCCTATCTTTCCCTCCTGCGCCTTCGCAGAACGTGACGCGAGGGCGGTGAAAGCATGGCCGTGCAAAACCGGTGGGCGACCACCGGCACAAGGGGCCGAGCAGTAGCGCTAGTCGAATATCTCCTCGATCAGATTAACCCCTCAGGAGGGAAACATGTGTGGCATCGTAGGTTACGTCGGGCCCAGGTCGGCCACGACGGTCGTACTTGGTGGACTCAAGCGGTTGGAGTATCGAGGCTACGACTCGGCGGGCCTGGCGGTCGTTGAAGACGATCGAATCGCCGTCCGCCGAGACGTGGGCAAATTGAGCAATCTGGAAGCGCTGCTCAGGGCGGAACCGGTTCACGGGCACGTGGGCATTGGTCATACCCGGTGGGCTACTCACGGCGTACCGTGCCAGCGGAACGCCCATCCTCATAGCGATTGCACCGGCGACGTCGTGGTCATCCACAACGGCATCGTCGAGAATTTCTTGCCCTTGCGCCAGGAGTTGATGGCGGAAGGGCATCGCTTTCTTTCAGACACAGATACTGAGGTCATCGCTCACCTGGTGGAGCGTTTCCTGTCACAAGGCTGTTGCCTGGAGAGTGCAGTCAGGCAGGCGCTCAGTCAACTGCATGGGGCGCATGGCATCGTCGTCCTGAGCCGTCACGAACCGGACAGGCTGGTCGCTGCGCGGCTGGGCAATGCTGGCGGTGTGGTGCTTGGCGTGGGTCAGAAAGAGATGTTTGTTGCCTCGGACATGCCGGCTATCCTAGAGTATACCCGAAACATGATCTTTCTGGAGAGCCGACAGGTGGCGGTGGTGACAGCCGACGACGCGCTGGTGACGACATTGGATGGCGCGGTACTTATGCCAGAGATTCACCGTGTGTCCTGGGACCCGGTGTCCGCAGCCAAAGGCAACTACCGCCACTTTATGCAGAAGGAGATCAATGAGCAGGCTCGCTCGGTGACGGACACCATCCGCGGCCGGGTGGATTTCGAGACGGGTCAGGTGTGGCTAAAAGATCTTGATCTTTCTGCCGAGGCGGTGCGCGCTATCGAGCGTATCGTCATCGTTTCCTGTGGCACGTCGGCCTACGCCGGGCTGGTGGGCAAATTCCTGATCGAACGTCTGGCTCGCATTCCGGTGGAGGTGGACTATGGCTCCGAGTTTCGCTACCGCGATCCATTGCTCGACGAGTGGACACTGGTGCTGACCATCACGCAATCGGGTGAGACTGTGGACACACTGGCAGCGATGGAAGAAGCGCGCGAGAAAGGCGCGCGGCTGATCGCCATTGTCAACGTCATCGGCAGTCAGGCGGCCCGCTTTGCGGACGGCGTGATCTATATGCACGCCGGGCCAGAGATCGGCGTTGCTTCTACCAAGGCCTTTTCGACCTCGTTGGTAGATCTCTATTTGCTGGGGCTGTACCTGGGCCAGGCTCGCAGAGTGCTCACGCCGGAGGAGAGCACAAGTCTCGTCTCGGACCTGGCCCGCCTGCCCGACCTGGTGGGGCACGTTCTGGAGAATGGTCACGAGTACGAGGAACTGGCAGCCGAGTTCTTCCGGAAGCGGCACTTTCTTTACCTGGGACGGGGCATCAACTATCCTATTGCGCTGGAAGGGGCCCTGAAGCTGAAGGAGATCAGCTACGTCCATGCCGAGGGCTATCCGGCTGGTGAGATGAAGCACGGTCCCATTGCGCTCATTGACGAAGACATGCCGGTAATGGCGGTTGTCACGCGAGATAGCGTTTACGACAAGATGGTCAGCCAGGTGGAGCAGGTCAAGGCCCGCGACGGCATCGTCATTGCCCTGGCCACGGAGGGGGACGAGGCGATAGCGGCCAAAGCAGACCTCGTGCTCACCGTGCCACCGACACCGGAGTTGCTTTCGCCAGTGGTGAACGTCGTGCCCTTGCAGTTGTTCGCCTACCATATGGCTGTGCGGGCTGGGCGGGACGTGGATCAGCCGCGCAACCTGGCCAAGAGCGTGACGGTGGAGTGAATGCCCGATTGTCGAAAATGGCAATTGGTGGTATAATGCGCCTGTGCAAGAGGGATGGAATATGGGGCTCTGCCTTTTCGACAATCAACGTGGCTCCCACTTGGCTTTATTGACCCTTTTCCCTGTGAGTGGTAATGTCACTGGCTACTCAGCAGGTGAGAAGGGTTTATTGTTTTGACACGATTGGAGGAGGCCTGCATGAAGTTGCACGAGTATCAATCCAAGCGGCTCTTTGCGCGTTATGGCGTGCCTATTCCTCCTGGGGATGTGGCGGGTTCGCCTGAAGAGGTGCGGCAGATCGCCTCGCGCTTGGGGGGAAGGGCCGTGGTCAAGGCCCAGGTGCTGGTGGGTGGCAGAGGAAAGGCCGGCGGCATCCGTGTGGCCAACGATGCCGATGAGGCCGAGCGCCTGGCTGAACGGATCTTGGGCATGAAGATCAAGGGCCTGCCGGTGGACAAAGTGTTGATTGACCAGGCCGTTGATATTCAGCAAGAGATCTACCTGGGCATTGTCCTCGACCGCGCAGCGCGCCGACCGGTGATGATGGCTTCTTCGGAAGGGGGCGTCGAGATTGAAGAGGTGGCTCGCACGACGCCGGACAAGATTGCGAAGGTTCTGGTTGACCCGTTCCTTGGCCTGCAAGATTATCAAGCGCGGAACCTGGCCATGTCGATAGGGCTGGCACGCGCGCATCACCGGAGTTTTTCTAAAATCGCCCGCGGTCTATATGACGCCTACGTGAGTTCTGACGCCTCCCTGGCAGAGATCAATCCACTGGTTGTGACTGGTGATGGCCAATTGTTAGCCGTGGACGGCAAGATGGTTCTCGACGACAACGCGCTGTACCGCCATCCCAACCTGGCCGAGATGCGCGATCTGTCTGAAGAAGCGCCCGCCGAGCGCGAAGCGCGCAAATATGGCATCAGCTACGTCAAACTCGACGGCGAGATTGGTTGTATGGTCAACGGCGCGGGGCTGGCCATGGCCACCATGGACATCATCAAGCTGGCGGGTGGCTCACCAGCCAACTTTTTGGACATCGGTGGCGGAGCCAAGGCGGACAAGGTAGCGGCGGCATTGTACATCATTCTCTCTGATCCCCACGTCAACGCGGTGCTGTTCAACATCTTTGGCGGCATCACTCGCTGTGACGAGGTGGCAAAGGGCATCCTGGAGGCCCTGAAAGGGGTGCCAGCCGGTGTGCCCATGGTGGCCCGCCTGGTGGGCACCAATGAAGTTGAGGGCCGAGCGCTGCTGGCAGAGGCCAAGATGCAAACTGCTTCCAGTCTCTTTGAGGCTGCTGACCTGGCGATCAGGGCGGCTGCTGGAATGTGAGTACGAGAGGTTGTGTTCGAGGACGAAGCGACACTTTTCACATTCGGATTTGAGGGGGTCTGATGAGTATTCTGGTTAACAAAGACACGCGCCTGGTCGTGCAAGGTATCACCGGCCGTGAGGGTGCGTTTCATACCAAACAGATGATTCAATATGGCACCCGGGTGGTGGCTGGCGTCACGCCAGGTAAGGGCGGCGGGTGGATTGAGGGGGTGCCTGTTTTTGACACTGTGCAAGAGGCGGTCAATGCCCGGGGAGCCAATGTGTCCATTATCTACGTGCCGGCCCGCTTTGCCCCTGATGCCATTCTGGAGGCTGCTGACGCCGGTGTTGCGCTCATTGTTTGCATTACCGAGGGCATTCCTGTGGCCGATATGGTTAGGGTGCAGGCCTATCTGGATCACAAGGATACCCGCTTGGTTGGTCCCAACTGTCCCGGTGTCATCACGCCGGGCGAAGCCAAAGTGGGCATTATGCCGGGTCATATCCACCGACCTGGGCCGGTCGGCGTCGTCTCACGCAGCGGCACGCTGACCTACGAAGTGGTGTATGCCCTCAGTGAGCGAGGGATTGGCCAATCTACAGCGGTGGGTATTGGGGGCGATCCTATCATCGGCACCACTTTCCTTGACGTGCTGGAGGTGTTCGAGGATGACCCGGACACCGATCAGGTCGTGCCCATCGGCGAGATTGGGGGCAATGACGAGGAACGCGCCGCTCAGTTCATCGCTGACAGGATGACCAAACCGGTGACAGCCTTTGTCGCCGGGCGGACTGCGCCACCGGGCAAGCGGATGGGGCACGCTGGGGCCATCATCGAGGGTGGCACCGGCACGGCGGCGGAAAAGATCGCTGCGTTTGAGGAGGTGGGCGTACGGGTGGCCAATCACCCGGCCGAGATCCCCGACTTGGTCGCAGCTCTTATCTAGATCGCGTTTCTAAAGAGATATTTTAGAGAAAACCTGCCAATTGATCTTGACAGAAGAGTTCAATCTTGGTATACTGGTGATGAACAAGTCGCAATTTAGAGCAGGCTTTCGATGGAGATGGGCTGGAGCGGGGAGTGATGGCGAAGACCATCTCTTCCCGCTCTCTTCTAAGGGAGGCCGATGGTGAGATACTGGCGAGAACCTCTGGATTTGAGGGACATTCGAGTGCCGCATGGTGAAATCCACGTGTTGACGGAGCGATGCAAGGGCTGCGGCTGGTGCATAGAATTTTGCCCGCGCGGGGTGTTGGAGGCGTCGGACGACATCAACTCCAAAGGCTATCACCCGCCGAGGGAGCTTTTGGCAGACGCGTGTGTCAGTTGCGGGCTGTGTGAGTTGCTTTGTCCCGAGTTTGCGATTTACGTGGTGGAGACCGAAGGAGAGGTCGTGTTGCTATGAGCAGGGCGAATCGCGATGGTGTGTTGAGCGGCGAGTTTTTTATGCAGGGAGACATTGCCTGCGCCGAAGGGGCGATATGTGCTGGCTGTCGTTTCTTTGGTGGGTATCCCATCACCCCAGCGACTGAGGTGGCCCAACGCATGAGTGAGCGCTTGCCTCTCGTGGACGGGGTGTACATTCAGATGGAAGACGAGTTGGCTTCGATGAACGCCGTGCTGGGCGCTGCCTGGGCCGGTGCCAAGGCGATGACGGCCACCAGCGGGCCAGGCTTTTCGTTGATGATGGAGAACCTGGGCCTGGGGATTATGATGGAGACGCCCTGCGTGTTGGTCAACGTGCAGCGGGGCGGTCCGTCCACCGGCTTGCCCACGCTCGTCGGTCAGGGAGACATGATGCAGGCTCAATGGGGCTCCCATGGCGATTATGCGATCATCGCTCTGGCTCCCTCTTCGCCGCAGGAGTTGTTCGATCTGACTATCCACGCTTTCAATCTGTCCGAGATCTATCGCACGCCGGTGCTGGTCATGACCGACGCCGAGGTGGGACACATGACGGAAAAGGTGGTCATCCCGCCGCCGGGAGAGATCGATGTGGTGTCCCGGCGCAAGCCGACGGTGTCGCCGGAGGAGTATCAACCCTATCGGGTCGCGCCGGGTGAATGGGTGGCTCCCATGGCCGTCGCCGGGGATGGCTATCGCATCCACACCACCGGTTTGACCCACGACGAGCGCGGTTATCCCGCCACGGCTGACGATCAGGCTCAGTGGCCGCTGGTACAACGGCTAATTGACAAGATCGAAAAGAACAGGCAAGACATTATCATGCTGGAAGAGGATAGCCTGGACGATGCCGAGGTGGTGGTCGTGTCTTATGGCATTGCTGCTCGCACGGCCAAGTGGCCGATACAGATGGCGCGCGATGAGGGCATCCGAGTGGGTTTGCTGCGCCTGGTGACGGTGTGGCCCTTCCCAGAAGAACGGATCCGGGATTTGGCCCGGCAGGTGGGGGCCATCGTGGTACCGGAGATCAATATGGGGCAGATCGTCCGCGAGGTGGAGCGCTGCGCTGCGGGTCAGGCAAAAGTCTCCCTGGTGCCCCATCCCGGTGGTGGCATCCACGATCCGCAGAAGGTGCTAGAAGCTATCCGCCAGGCAGCAGGACACGGGGTGGAGGAGTAGCGATGGTGCTCAAGATGAATGGTTATCGGCTGGACAAGACGCTTGAAACCCACATCGAGGCGGAGGGATTGAAGGAAGAGGTGCATGGTCGTCACCCCATGGACGATCTGCTGCGCACGGATCGCCTGCCGCACATCTGGTGCCCCGGCTGTGGCCTGGGCACGGCTCTGACCTGCTTTCTCAGTGCGCTTCGCAAGTCGGACCTGGATCTGGACAGGGTGGCGGTGGTATCGGGCATCGGCTGCACCGGGAGAGTGGCGGGCTATGTGCGGTTGGATTCGTTCCACACGACTCATGGGCGGGCTATCCCCTTTGCTACAGGCCTCAAACTGGCCAATCCGGAGCTGAAGGTAGTGGTCTTTTCGGGCGACGGCGACCTGGTGACCATCGGCGGCAATCATTTCATTCACGCCGCACGGCGCAACATGGACGTGACGGTTATCTGCGTCAACAATTTCAACTATGGCATGACGGGTGGTCAGGCGGGTGCGACGACGCCGATTGGTGGTATCACCACGACGTCGCCGTATGGCAATTATGAGTATCCTTTCAACGTGTCGGCACTGGCGGCGGCGAGCGGCGCAGTATACGTGGCGCGTTGGACGGTGCTGCACGCGCGGCGGTTGGAGCGATCCATGATCGAGGCGCTCCTCAAGCCCGGGTTCAGCCTGGTGGAAGTGATCTCACCCTGTCCTACCGGCTTTGGCCGCCGGCACAGGCAGCGTGAGGGGCTGGACACGCTGCGCTATTACCACGAACACGGCAGCATTCGCCATGGCGCGGATCTCAACGAGACGGACATTGGCCTGGGCGGCGCGTTGGTGGAGGGCAAATTCGTGGACGTGGACAAGCCGACATTCCTGGAGCAGCGCACTCGACGGCTGGATCAGGCCTTGAGCAGATAGGAGGACGAGAGTGAATCGTCTGGAAGTACGGCTGTCCGGTTTTGGTGGGCAGGGAATCATTCGCAGTGGAGAGATCATCGGCAAGGCGGCGGCTATTTACGACGGTCGGTATGCCACCTTTACGCAGAGCTACGGCCCGGAGTCACGTGGCGGCGCGTGTGCGGCCCAGGTGGCCATCGCCGACGATCCGGTGGAGTTGAGCTACCCTCACGTGCTGAATCCTTCGATCCTGGTGGTCATGTCGCAGGGAGGCTACAACAAGTACGTCCCGGGTTTTCGGCGGGACGGCCTACTCATCGCGGACGAGGACCTGGTGGAACTGGACGAGGCGGCGGAGGGTATGCGAATCCTCAAGATCCCAGCCACTCGTCTGGCCGAGAAGTTGGGCCGTCGCATTGTCGCCAACGTGGTCATGCTGGGTTTTGTCGCTGGCGTGACCGACATCGCCACGCCAGAAGCGATCAAGAAGGCGGTGCTTGATTCGGTACCCAGGGGCACCGAGGAACTGAACGAGCGCGCCTTTGAGACGGGATTCGATTACGCACAGGAACTCATGGCAGAGCCGGCAACCTGAAAGGCAGGGTACGTATGAAAGACGTGCTGATCATCGGCGGGGGGATCGCGGGCATTCAGGCTTCGCTGGACCTGGCAGAGATCGGCGTGCGGGTGCATCTGGTGGAAAAGAGCCCCAGCATCGGCGGGCACATGGCCCAGTTGGACAAGACTTTTCCGACCAATGACTGCTCCACTTGCATTCTGTCGCCCAAGATGGTCGATTGCGCCCGGCATCCCAACATCGCCATCCACACACTGTCCGAGGTGCAGACCGTGACCGGCGAGCCCGGCGATTTCACGGTGCGGGTGTTCAAGAAGGCCCGCTACGTGAACGAGGCAGCGTGTACTGCCTGCGGCGACTGCGCCCAGGTTTGCCCCATCGTCAAGCGCGACGAGTTTCAGATGGGGCTCTCCACCCGGCGCGCGATCTATATTCCCTTTGCGCAGGCCATTCCTCAGGCGTACATGGTCAATCGCGATGACTGCCTGGGCGACGATCCGATCGTCTGTGGGCGCTGCATCGAAGCTTGCCAGAAGCAGTGCATCGACTTTGACATGGAGGATAAGGTCATCGAGCTGCCAGTGGGTGCCATTATTGTGGCCGTCGGCATGGAGACCTTTGACCCGGTGGCATTGACCGAGTATGGCTACACGCGTTACGAGAACGTCGTCACCGGCCTGGAATTGGAGCGGTTGGTTTGCGCCAGTGGCCCATCCGGCGGACACCTCATTCGTCTCAGCGACCGCACGGAGCCGAAGGTCATTGGCTTCATCCAGTGTGTCGGCTCGCGCAATCTCAAATACCAGCGCTTCTGTTCTTCGGTGTGCTGCATGCACGCCACGAAGGAGGCCGTCCTGGCTCGCGAGCATATCCCGGATGTCAGGTCGTACGTCTTTTATACCGACTTGCGCGCTTCGGGCAAGGGATTCCGCGAGTACATTGACCGCGCCCAGCGGGAGTACGGCGTTGAGTATATACGGGGCCGTGTGGCGCGCATCGAGGAGGATGAAGACGGCAAGCTGGTCTTCCATTACGAGGACGTGGCGACCTCCCGCCCGCGACAGATGAAGGTGGATCTGGCGGTGCTGGCCACCAGTCTCATCCCTGGCCCTGGTGTGTCCTCCCTGGCCGAGATCCTCGAGCTGGAGTTGGACGAGTACGGATTTTTCCGCACCAATCCCTTCTCGCCGACGGATACGACGCGCGAAGGCGTGTACACCTGCGGTGGATGTCGCGGCCCGTCGGACATCCCGCAGGCGGTGACCCAGGCGAGTGGTGCGGCGGCGCGGGCGGCACAGTTGGTCATGGAGGTCAGGGTCATGTAGCTTGTATGTTGGAGGTGTTTACACCGGGTTTCAGGCGTCATTTCCACAGGCGGATGTGTCCGCACACAAGGGGGATGCGATGGCAGAGAGACCGGAAAAACCGCTGGTGGTTCGTGAGGAAGGCGAGGCGGTGACTCGCACGGCGCTCGTTGTCGGCGGTGGTATTGCTGGCATCCAGGCCGCGCTGGATCTGGCAGACATGGGCTTCCATGTCCACCTGGTGGAGCGCACGCCCAGCATCGGCGGGCGCATGGCTCAACTGGATAAGACCTTTCCGACGAACGATTGTTCTACCTGCATCCTCTCTCCCAAGATGAATGACTGCGCCCGGCACCCTAACATCACGCTGCATACCTATGCCGAGGTCAAGGCATTCAACGGCACGGCGGGTGACTTTGACGTGACGCTTGTTCAGCATCCACGTTACGTGGACGAGACCAAGTGTACCGGCTGTGGCGAATGTGTCCAAAAGTGTCCGGCCAAAGTGCCCGACGAATTTGACATGGGGCTGCGGGAGCGGAAGGCGATCTATCTATATTTTCCCCAGGCCGTGCCCCAGGTGATGACGATTGATCCAGAGCATTGTATTTATCTCCAGCGGGGCAAGTGCGGTGCGTGCATCAAAATCTGCCAGGCGGAGGCCGTGGATTTTGGGCAGAAGGAACGGGAGGTCACGCTGCGCGTGGGTGGGGTGGTCGTCGCTGCCGGCTTTGACTTTTTCGACCCCACGGGGCTCGGGCAGTTTGGCTATGAGCAGTGTCCCAACGTTGTCACGGCGCTAGAGTACGAGCGGCTGGTCAGCGCCTCTGGGCCGACGGGCGGTCACCTGCTGCGTCCCTCGGATGGTCGGCCGGCGAAGCGGATTGGCTTTATCCAGTGCGTCGGCTCGCGAGACGTGCGGCACCAGATTTTCTGCTCGTCGGTGTGTTGTATGCATTCCAGCAAACAGGCAGTGCTGGCCGCTGAGCACGATCCCGAGGTCAGGTCTTTTGTTTTTTACACCGATTTTCGTGCCTCTGGCAAAGGCTTCCGCGAGTATGTGGCGCGGGCAGAGCGGGAGTATGGCGTGCGCTACGTCCGCGGCCGGGTGGCCCGGATCGAAGACAACGAGGCTCACAGCCCGATTATTCGCTACGAGGATGTGGAGACCTCCCGTCCAGCCCAGATGACGCTGGACCTGGCGGTATTGGCGACCAGTCTTATCCCCCGGCCTGGCACGGCCGACCTGGCACGGTTGCTGGATATCGAGGTGGATCAGTATGGTTTTGTGAAAACAGATCCGCTTGCGCCGGTGGACACGACCCGCCCAGGGGTTTTCGCGGCTGGCTGTTGCCGGGGACCGTTCGACATCCCAGAGTCGGTGATGCAGGCAAGCGCGGCAGCAGCGCGGGCGGCGCGAGTGATGGGGGAGGTAGTTGGTTAGGTGGTTAGTGGGGGCGCTATGAATAAGGAACCGAGGATCGGGGTGTTTGTCTGTCATTGCGGCAGCAACATCGCCGGCCATGTGGATGTTGGAGCGGTCGCCGAATATACGCGAAAGCTGCCGGACGTCGTGTTCGTGCAAGATAACATGTACACCTGCTCCGATGCAGGGTTGACCGAGATCAGAACTGCCATCGCCAGCGAAAAGCTGGAGCGGGTGGTGGTCGCCGCCTGCACACCCCGCACGCACCAGCCGTTGTTTCAGGAGGCTTGCCGGGAAGCAGGGCTGAATCCGTACTTGTTCGAGTTCGTCAACATCCGTGACCAGTGTTCCTGGGTCCATATGCGCGAGCCGGAGGCGGCTACGCGGAAGGCGCAAGATCTGGTCCGCATGGGCGTGGCCAAGGCCCGTTTGCTGCAACCACTGGAAGAGCAAGAGGTTCCGGTCGAACCGTCGGCGCTGATCATCGGCGGAGGGATGATCGGCATGACGGCGGCGCTCAACCTGGCCAACCGGGGCTTTGAGGTCAAGCTGGTGGAGTGCGAGCCAGAATTGGGCGGCCTGCTCCTGCGCCTGGACAAGCTGTATCCGACACAGGACGGCGCGCTGCCGTTGGCGCAGGCACGCGCCGCAGAGGTGCACCGCAATTCGCGCATCGAGGTTTTTACCTCGGCGGTATTGCAGGACGTGAAAGGCTTTGTCGGCAATTTCGAGGCCGTGATCCAGGATCGGGAGGGGCGGCAGTCTAGCTTCAAGGTGGGGGGGATCATCGTGGCCACCGGGGCGTCGGTTTTCAAGCCGGTGGGGTTGTATGGTTACGACGGCCAGCGCGTCATCACGCAGTTGGAGTTGGAGGAACGCTTCAAGTCCGGCGCGTTCGATGCCGATCGGGTGGTGATGATCCAGTGCGTCGGATCGCGCATCCCGGAGCGGCCCTACTGCTCACGCATTTGTTGCACGACGGCGATCAAGAACGCGATGGAGATCAAGACCCATTGTCCCCAGGCCGAAGTGTACATTCTTTACCGTGACACCGAGACACAGGGGACCCGCTACGAGGCCTATTATACCCGCGCACGCGAGGCAGGCATCCAGTTTATACGATACGATCTCAAGCGACCGCCGGAGGTGTCTGAAGAGCGGGTGGTGGTATACGACGAGTTACTGGGGGCCAAGTTGGGCATTCCCTACGATCTCGTCGTGCTCTCGACACCACTGGTGCCCCGCGAAGGGGCACACGAGCTGGCCCAGCAGCTCAAGGTGCCCGTGGATGAACATGGCTTTTTCCTGGAGGCACACGTCAAACTGCGGCCACTGGACTTTGCCACCGACGGTATCTATGTGGCCGGTTCGGCGCGCTGGCCGGCTCACCTGGAGGAGACCATCACCCAGGCCTACGGCGCGGCGTCGCGAGCGGCGACGATTCTCTCCAAAGACCGGGTCAAGTCGTCGGGCGTCGTCGCGCAGGTGAACGAATACCTGTGCCGGGGATGTGGTCGTTGTGTCGAGGTGTGCGAGTTCGGCGCGCCGTCGCTGGTAGAGGTCTCGCCGGGGGTCGAGGTGGCCCGCGTCAACCCGGTAATGTGCAAGGGCTGCGGGGCTTGCGCCTCGGTCTGCCCCACCGGAGCCATGACGGCGATGCACTTTACGGATCAACAGGTCACGGCCATGGTGCGGGCTGCGTTGCAGGAGGATTTCGCGGTGAACAGAAGTGTGAGGAGTGTGGCATGAGCGATTTTCAGCCCAGGATCGTCGTTTTTGCCTGCAACTGGTGCTCCTACGCCGGGGCCGACCTGGCGGGCGTCAGCCGCATGCAGTATCCGCCCACAACGCGGGTCATCCGGCTGATGTGCTCTGGCCGGGTGACGTCTGGCTTTATCCTGGAGGCCTTTCGCCTGGGGGCCGACGGCGTGCTCGTCACCGGCTGCCATCCGGGCGATTGTCACTACATCTCGGGCAATCAGAATGCCGTCGTGACGATGGAAAAGACGACGCAACTGCTGGCTCTGCTGGGCATCGAGAAAGAGCGGCTGCGCCTGGAGTGGATCTCGGCGGCCGAAGGTGCGCGCTTTGCCCGCCTCATGACCGAGTTCACAGCGCAGATCCGTGCGCTGGGACCAAGCCGCCTGGGCGACCCGGACCGTCACGAGTTGCACAGGTTGACGGTGCCGGACGCCGTCGGCGTTGATGCGTGATGTGACAAGTGTCCCCCCGCCGTAAGAGGGGTTTGTCCATAGGAGCGGTTAATGGCCTTCGATGAGGTTGTCCGTCTGACCAGAAGCACCTATTGTCTCGATTGCGGCAAATGTACCGGCAGTTGCCCCGTGGCACGGGTGGACGTCACTTATTCGCCGCGGGCCACGATTGAGAGTGTTCTGTCCGGTCACCCGGAGGAGTTGATCGACAATCAGCACCTCTGGTCGTGCCTGACGTGCCGCCTGTGCACCACCCGCTGCCCGTCTGGTGTGGACTATCCTGCCTTCGTCGTCGCCGCCCGGGCCGAGGCGCGCAAGGCGGGTGTGGAGGGTATCTATGCTCACAACGCGGTCATGCAGCAACTCATGGACATCATGGGCCGACCGGTGCAGCAGAACCGTACGGGTTGGCTGACGGACGACGTGCAAACCTCGGTCCGGGGCGACGACTTTTACTTTGTCGGTTGTTTGCCCTATTTCGACGTGATCTTTGACGACCTGGGTGTCGTCTCTACCGAGTCGGCCCGCAACACAGTGCGCTTGCTGAACGCGGTCGGCATCGCGCCAATCGTCAGCAACGACGAACGGTGCTGCGGCGCGGACCTTCTTCTCAACGGCGACGAGGAAGGCTTTCGCAGGCTGGCCGAGATCAACGTGCAGGTCATTGCCGACAGCGGGGCGAAGCGGGTGATCTTGAGCTGTCCAGAATGCTACAATGCCTTCCGCAGCGACTATCCTCGTTACGTTGGCCCATTGCCGTTCGAGTTGGTGCATTTCACAGAGTTGCTGGCAGGGCGCATGGAGGCGCTTGAGTTAGGCGAGTTGACGGAGACGGTCACCTATCACGATCCGTGCCGTCTGGGGCGTTACCTGGGCATCTATGACGAGCCGCGCGCGGTTATCGAGGGCATTCCCGGCGTCGAACTGGTGGAGATGAGCAAGAACCGGGCCAATGCGCTCTGTTGTGGCTCCACCGGCTGGGTGAATTGTGGTCGTTGCGCCAAGGGGATTCAGATGGAGCGTCTGCGGCAGGCGCAAACGACGGGTGCCCAGCGGATGATCACTGCCTGTCCCAAGTGCCGCATCCACCTGAGTTGCGCTCTGAAGGACGCTGGCGATGAAATTGCAGTGGCTGTGGAGGACCTGGCGGGGTTCTTGGTGCGGGCGTTGGGTGGGTAGCTGGCTGCGAATTCATCCGCAGAAGGATGCGAGTAGTATGGACAATGAACAAGAGATCATCATAGACGTCAGTTCCTTTGTTCCCCAGTTCCGGGACGAGATCGCCGCTGAACCAGGGGGCGAGCACATTCGGCGCTGCTATTCGTGCGGTACGTGCACGGCTGGCTGCCCGGTGGGCGGTGTGACCGACAAGTACAACCCGCGCCGTATCGTTCACATGGCGCTGTTGGGGATGCGCGAGCAGGTGCTGGCGAGCGACTTTGTATGGCTCTGTTCGGTGTGTTACACGTGCTACGAGCGTTGTCCGCAAGACGTCCGCATTCCAGAGTTGATGAATGCCATCCGCAACATTGCCGTGCGTGAGGCGCACGTCCCCCAGACGTTCAAGATACAGTTGGAGAAACTGCGGGAGCATGGCCGCCTGTACGAGATTGAGGACTATGAAAACGAGCGCCGGGCTGAACATGGCTTGCCGCCTATCCGTGAGGCGGTGGCAGAGGTGCGCCGGATTCTGAGCGCGACGGGCGCGGGGGGGAAAGCGTGATGGCCAGGTATGCGTTCTATCTGGGCTGCACCGTGCCAGTGAGGGGCATGAACTACGAAATGGCTGCCCGCAAGGTCGCCGAGCGGTTGGATATCGAGTTGATCGACATAGACGGCTTCAGTTGTTGTGGTTTCCCTGTCAAGCCGGTGGACTGGCGGGCTGGTCTGCTGATGGCCGCGCGCAACCTGGCACTGGCCGAGGCCCAAGGGCTGAACGTGCTGACGCTGTGCAGTGCTTGCACCGGCACGCTCACCGAGGCGGGCCATCGGCTGAAGGAGGACGCCGAGCTCACTGCCTGGGTCAGCGAACAACTGGCTGGCATGGGCCTGACGTACAACGGCAGGGTGCAGGTGCGTCACCTGGCCCGCGTGCTCTATGAGACAGTCGGCGTCGAGGCGTTGCAGGAGACGGTGACGGTGAGCCTGGACAGGTTCGGCTTTGCGCCGCACTATGGCTGCCATTATCTCAAGCCTTCGCATCTGTACAACGGTTTTGACGACCCGGAGAACCCTGAAAGCCTGGGCTGTCTCATCGAGGCGACCGGTGCGCGCGTGGTGCACTATGAGGACGAAGGACAGTGCTGCGGCGGCGGCATCCTTGGCTTTGACGAGGAGACGGCGCTGCTGGTGACCAAGCAGAAGCTGGATCACGTTGTCACCACCGGAGCTGACGCGATGGTGCTCATCTGTCCTTTCTGTGCCATCATGTATGAAGCCAACCAACGGCGCGTGGAGAGCCTTTACGGGACGAGTTACAAACTGCCGGTGCTGTATTACCCGCAGGTCCTTGGCCTGGCGATGGGCTTCTCACCGGAAGAGATGGGTCTCAAGTTGAACCGGGTCAAGCCAGGCAAGTTGGTCAAGGCGCTGCGAGGTTAGGGCCGGCATGTCGGAGAAACGGGACTGGCTGTCGCTGCTCGATGCCGTGATCTTTGACATGGACGGCACACTGGTGCAGTTGACCATCGATTTTGAAGGGATGAAGGCCGAGGTGCGGGGCATCGCGGCTCACTACGGCGTGGAGATAGACACCCGCCGGCGGGAGTTGCTGGCGCTGGAATTCATCGCCGACGTGGCAGCCGAGCTTGGCCAACACTTGCCGCAACGGGCGGCTTGTTTTGAAAGGGAGGCCCATGAAGCGATCGAGGCCATTGAGTTAGAAGCTGCCCAGCGAGCCGATCTCTTCCCTGGCGTGCCAGAATTGCTGGCCAGGCTGCGCGAGCGCGGCCTACAGCTGGGTGTCATCACACGAAACTGCCGGATGGCGGCACGGACAGTGCTGGAATCGCTGGGTCCGTTGGTCGGCGTCGTGCTCACCCGCGACGACGTGCCGGCCGTCAAGCCCGACCCGCTGCACCTGCGACAGGCGCTGGATCTGCTGGGCGTGCGAGGCGACCGGTCGCTGATGGTGGGCGACCACCCGCTGGACGTGATCACCGGGCAGGCGGTGGGCGCGTTCACGGCGGGCGTCCTTCGCCCCGGTGAAACAGCGGTTCGCTACGCCGATGTGTCGCCTGATCTGGTGTTGTCTGGCGTGGTGGAATTGAAGGCATATCTGGGCGTCTAGGAAGGGTGGCGCGGTGTTGGAACGAAGGCTGGCGGGGGTGCCTGCCCGCCACCTTTTTGTTGTCATCCACGATGAGAAAGTTCATACTGTAGAGGAGGAAAAGTGAGTCCGGAAGAGAATGTTTTGGCGTACTTGGAGGCAGGCAAGGACAAACTCACAGAGCTGGCCAAGGAGATGTGGAAGCATCCTGAGCTGGGAGTGGAGGAGTTCCAAGCATCCAAGCTTATTGCAGATGCGCTCGAGCAGGCTGGGTTCTCCGTCAGCATGGGCGTTGGCCAGATGCCGACTGCCTTTGTGGCGTCGTGGGGGGAGGGGAAACCGATCATCGGTATCCTGGGCGAGTACGACGCGTTGCCTGGCCTGTCGCAGAAACTGTCGGCTACCAGGGAATCTATAGAGGAAGGTGGCCCAGGACATGGCTGCGGGCACAACCTCCTTGGTGTGGCAAGTCTCGGTGCTGTACTCGCCGTCAAAGAGGCCATGGAGAAAGCCAAGATCAAGGGGACCATTCGCTACTATGGTTGCCCGGCTGAAGAGACGCTTGTGGGCAAGGTCTTTATGGCGAGGGCAGGGATCTTTGACGATCTGGACGCAGCCATCACCTGGCATCCGGGCTATGTGAATTCTGTGTGGGCTTCTTCAACGACTGCGATGAACTCTTTCAAGGTGAATTTCCACGGGATAGCGGCCCATGCCGGAGGATCCCCAGAAGCGGGGCGCAGCGCATTGGATGGCGTGCAACTGATGGACGTTGGGGTGAACTATATGCGCGAGCACATTATTCAGGACGCTCGCGTCCATTGCGTGATCACCGAAGGGGGCAAAGCGCCGAACGTCGTCCCGCCCTATGCCCAGGTATGGTACTATGTCCGTGCCCCGAACAGAGAACAGGTTGACCAGATTTATTCCTGGATGCTCGACATCGCCAAGGGGGCGGCCCTGATGACCGGCACGACGCACGACGTTGATTTCTTGACCGGATGCTACAACACGTTGCCCAACGATGTCATCGGCGACGTCCTGCAGGAAAAGTTGAAGAAGGTTGGCCCGCCCAGGTTCACCGAGAAAGAAAAGGCATTGGCCAGGCAATTGCAGGAGACGTTCCCGCCGGGTGCGATAGAGAAGAGCCTGAAGCGCTTTGGGATGACGAGAGAAGAGATCGGAGACCCACTGTGCGAGGCGATCACCGAGCCGCATGGGAAGGGGGAGGTGATGGGAGGCTCCACGGATGTGGGCGACGTGAGCTATATCACCCCGACGGCACAGATTACCACGTGTTGCCAGGCACTTGGGACGCCGGGGCATAGTTGGCAAAACGTGGTCACGTCTGGTTCGAGCATCGGTGTCAAAGGCATGATGCTCGCTGCCAAGGCGATGGCCCTTGCTGCTCTGGACCTCGAGACCAAGCCGGACGTGCTGAAGGCGGCTCGTGATGAGTTTGAGGAGAGGACCGGCGGCAAGGAATACGCGACGCCGCTTCCTGAAGGCGCTGTTCCGCGACGTGCGTCCGAATAAACGATACTGCTGTGGTTCGCTGTTCTATGGAGGTTAGTTGACTCGAAGCCAAATCTGGCGCCGCCTCGATCCAGGGTGGATCGTCGTCCTGGCGCTTTGTCTGGTCACCGTTTGGCCATTCCTCAGCCGGCCGGGGCTGCCCCGAGAAACCGACGCGGAGCTTCACGTCTTTCGCGCCGCCGAACTGGCCCACCTGATGCGGCAGGGAGAGCTGTATCCTCGCTGGGCATCCGATTTCTACTATGGCTACGGCTACCCGCTCTTTAACTTCTATGGTCCGTTGACCTACTATGTTGCCGTTGGCTGTGCCGCGCTGCCAGGCGTGGATATGGTGGGTGGCGTCAAGGCTGTCTTTGTGCTGGGCGTTGGGCTTGCCGGACTGGGGATGTACGCCTATGCCCGCGACCGCTGGGGGCCTTTGGGCGGCGTGCTGGCTGCGACGGCGTACGTCTATGCGCCCTACCTGCTCCTCTTTGATCCCTACCTGCGGGGCAACCTGGCGGAGTGTTTTACCTTTGCGATCGTGCCGTGGGTGCTGTGGGCCTTTGCGCGGCTGATCGCGGGCGGCGGACGGCGATACCTGGCCGGCGTGGCGCTGGGCTGGGCGGCGTTGCTGGTGACGCATAACGTCATGGCCATGCTCCTCTCGGCGATGCTGGTGGCCTACGCTGTGTTCAAATGGCTGGTTCGGCGGGAAAGGCGGTCATTCGCTCTGGGTGCGCTGGCCCTGGGGCTAGGCCTGGGCATGTCGGCTTTCTACTGGCTGCCCGTCCTGGTTGAGCGCCAGTTCGTCCAGAATGAGAACATTATCCAGGGCTATTTCGACTTTCACGATCACTTTCTCTCGCTGGGCGAGTTGTTGGGCCCGGCAAAGATTCAGGACCTGGGAGCCACTTTTCCCGACTTTCGCTTCAGCGTCGGCCTGGGTCAGGTCATCCTGGTCGGTTTGGCCTGCCTGGTGTTTCTTTACAAGCTCATAGTATGGAAATCTGCGTCCAGACGCGTCGATCGAGATTCGATTCTCGAACTCGCCTTCTGGCTGATCGTGACCCTGGGGCTGGCCTTCTTCACGCTGCCGGTTTCGGTGGGGGTGTGGGAGGCGATCCCCCCGTTGGCCTACGTTCAGTTTCCGTGGAAGCTGCTGGGGCCGCTGGCTTTTGCCGTGGCGGTGATCGCCGGCGGGCTGCCGTGGCTGGCGCGTGACCTGGGTGGCGGACACCTGGCGCTGCCCGTGGTGGCGGCGGGCGTGCAGCTGGTGCTGATGACCGCGTTACCCAACACGTTTCCTCCGGCGTGGAACGCTGACTTTGGTGGCACGACGGTGGTAGACCATCTGCGCTTCGAACAACAGGGCCGGGCGATCGGTACCACCTCGGCAGCAGAGTATCTGCCCGGCTGGGTTCAGGCCAAACCTGGCCCATCCGCCTGGCTGAGCGACGCCTACGAGGAGGACCGGTCGCTGAACAAGCTGGATCCGGCCAGGTTGCCCCCCGGTGCGCGGGTGGTGGAGGTGAGGCATAGCCCGACGACGGATCGCTTTGTCCTGGAGTCGCCGCAGCCTTTCACAGCGCGCGTGCTCACTTTTTATTTCCCCGGATGGCGAGCCTGGGTGGACGGGGAACGCGTCGCCATCACGCCGCAAGAACAGCGAGGCTTTATCACCTTGCCTGTGCCTGCTGGCCGTCACACGCTGGAGTTGAGCTTTGGCAGCACACCCTCCCGCACGGTGGGATCGATTCTGTCGCTCGTGTCGCTGCTGGGGCTGGTTGGGCTGGTGCTCTGGCCTGGGTCGCTCGCAGGGGTGCGTCACGATGCACCCCCGCGCGAGTTATCCCTGCCAGGCTGGAAGTTTCTACTGGGGCTGGCGTTGGTCTTTTTCATCGCCAAGGTCGTGGTGATTGACCGCCAGCCGAACTGGTTCCGCGTCACTTCGACCGATTTCGAAGCCCGCCCGGCGCAGGTCAAGCTCCAGATCAATTACTCAGACCAGGCCATGCTGCTGGGCTACGACTTGCCGAGCGTCGAGGTTGCCTCGGATAGCGAGATCCCCTTGACGCTCTATTGGAAAGCAATCCAACCAACGCCGGTCAACTATTCCGTGTTCGTCCACCTGGTGCGCCCACCGGAACACATGTGGGGCCAGGACGACCGCCTCAACCCGGCTGACTTTCCGATGACCCGCTGGCCGGCGGACAAATACGTCCGTGACCGGCACCGGTTGGCGGCCCTACCCGGCACGCCTCCCGGCGAGTACGAGATCGAAGTCGGTTTGTACCGGCAGGACACCGGCGGGCGACTGCTGGCCATTGGGCCCGAGGGCGCATCGAGCGGCGTGCGTTTACCGACCAAAGTGCGGGTATTGCCGCCGAAATCACCGCCGGCCGTCGAATCGCTGGCCATGGAGCACAGAAACGATGTACCGTTCGGCGATGCTTTCACCTTGCTGGGGTGGTCACTCAACGACGAGAGGTTCAGGCCGCCCGATTTTGCCCACCTGACTCTCTACTGGAGAGCAGAACGGCACGTGCCCGATGACCTTACGTTCACTGTCGTCTTGCTGGACGAGGCAGATGGCCTGGTCAACGAGTTGCGCGGCCCGGTGGATGGCTTCTACCCGACGAGCGACTGGCAGCCGGGTGAGATCGTGCGCGATCAGTATGCTTTCTGGCTGGCAGAAGGCACGCCACGGGGATGGTATCGCCTCGAACTGAGGGTCATGGGCCAGTTGCTGCCGTTGGTCGAGATCAAGATACAAAGGACAGAGTGATGGTCCGGTTAGCCCGCCTGGACTGGGGGGCGGTAATTGTCGTGGCGCTATGCTTTATCGCCGTCACGCCGTGGCTGGCCCGGCCCGGCTTGCCGGCTGGCACCGACGCCGAGATCCACGTTCCCCGCGTGGCCGAGTTCGCCCGCGTCCTGGCCGGCGGTGTGCTCTACCCGCGCTGGGCGCCCGATTTCTACCTGGGCTATGGCTATCCGTTGTTCAACTTTTACGCGCCGCTGGTCTATTACCTGGCGCAGACGTTCTATCTGTTCACCAGCGCTGCCGGGGCGGTGAAGGCGCTCTTTGTCGCGGGTGCTTTGCTGGCGGGCACGGGCATGTATGCCTTTGTGCAGCGGTGCCTGGGGCGGACAGCCGGTGTCGTGGCAGCGGCAGCGTTCCTTTTCGCGCCATACCTGGTGCTCGTTGATTCTTTTGTGCGCGTAGACCTGGCAGAGTATTTTGCTGTGGCCTT
>Ga0180437_10002996_pt1 | contig 25831 bp, 15 predicted proteins | sample SS_ome_4_FD_132410 | JGI IMG/M metagenome (GOLD analysis project Ga0180437, IMG submission 132410) | Hypersaline lake sediment archaeal communities from the Salton Sea, California, USA - SS_3_D_1 metaG | ecosystem: Environmental > Aquatic > Non-marine Saline and Alkaline > Hypersaline >... | reverse complement strand
CCACCCGTTCGGCTAGCCGAGCGCAGTTCCGACATTTCCCGTGTCGCACCCGCATGATGCGACAATTTACCCGACAACCCGAAAATCAACCTATAGCACTTCATGAACCCGTGAACGGCCACCTTTGAGATCGGATCTTCGGCCAGCGTTGTATGTCAGATAGATAAGTTCGAACACTACGCTGCGGGAATGGAGCACCTTCTGCATCTGTGCGTTGCCTTACTCACAAAGCTCTCCTGCGACATGGTCATGCTGAGCAACGGGGAGCGAGGTCTGGCCTTCCGTAGGCAAGGGCGTGTTTACGTTGATTGCCGAGAGAAGTATTGGCAAGCGAAATGGCGCGAGGCACTGTCAGGAGTCGGTATCCCGTTCGTGGAGCGAGACTTGCCTTCATTGTGAAGTCTCCGCTTAACGCCCCGTTCTCACTTGGAGCTCGCAGGTTGCGCCACGCGCAGCAAGTCCCACGGTCAGAGTATCCGTTCCTAACAAGTTCAACGCGATTCCCAGCACCAGCGGGACGAGACCGAACAGACGCCAAGGAAATGTCCAAAGCTCGTAGATCGAAAGAACGAAGTGAAGCGCGACTGCCAAGACGATGGCGCCTAAGAAGTACGCTGGCGGCAACACGCGCTTCATGGTTCGTCTCTCAGCCGGGCACGGACTCGCTCAGCGGAGGCCGACAGTGGGAGTCGGTGCGATCGGCCCACCCTAAAGGACTTATCCCTTCAGCAGTTCCAAAGACTTCTCCACGGCGACCTCCTCGCCCAGCGGCTTGTAGCGCAACTGCATCGTCGTGCCGGCGACGCGGACGAGCGTGTATCCGGGCCGGAACTCCAGGGGGTTGTAGCCGGGTGCCCCCTGTTCCTCCAGCCGGCGATTCAGGTTGTACAGCGCCGAGGGGAAGCAAATCTCGTGGACCGGCGGGTGGTCGTCCCAGCCGCGGATGCCGTTGTGAAAGTGGCCGTGCAGCAACGCCAGGACGCGGTCCCGGTGCTTGCGGATCGTCTCGTAGAGTTTCGTTTGGCCGTCTTCCGGTTTGACGTACCAGCCGCGGTCGGGGTGCAGGTTCTTATGGACCGGGACGTGCATGCAAAGGGTCACCAACAGGTCGCGCCCGGCGGCGTCGCGGCACTGCCGGTCGATCCACTCGATCTGCTCGTCGCTCAAGAAGCCATCGTGGGAATCGGTCCGCGTGTTGTTCACGAGCACAAAACGCAGCCAGCGGTGGTCGACCACCGTGTCCACCTTCTCGCGCACGTGCTTCCGGAATAGTTCGGCCGGGTCATGGTTGCCGGGCACTTCGTGGACCGGTTTGCCGATCCGCCGGCGCGCCGCGAGGTAGATCGGGTACTGGTCCTCGCGTTTGCCGTCGACGATGTCGCCAAGGTGAATCACCACGTCGCCCTCGGCATCGGCGATCTCGGCGGCCGTCTTTTCCCACAGCCCGGCGGCACGATCCTGGCCGTGATAGCCCACGTGGGTATCGCTGATGACGATGAACCGGACCGCCTCCCGCTGCCGGCTGCCGGCCCGGAGACATGCGGGCCACAGGATCAAGCCGCCGACGCCCGCCGAAACCGCTTTGACGAACCGGCGGCGGTCGTGTCTCTGCACAAGAGCCGTGCTCATGATTTGCCCCTCCACGCTGTACGAGATCATATGGCTGCAATCTAGCCGGCGCCGCTGGGATCGTCAACAATCGGCCTCGCCCCGATCGTCGCTCTTGGCTCGTTCTGCGCGGTGACGCCCGAGCCGGTCCGCTGCTGGCGGCGGCTCGACGCCGGCAACGGGCCGTCGCGACTTGCACACCGCTATCGCCCCGAGCTACACTGCGGGCGATCGGCCGCCGGTTGTTGTCCTCGGCCGCCGGCATCCTCGTCGCACTTACAGGAGCGTCGCCCCATGAAAGCGTGCCGAAATCCTGGAGACTCATGGTGGCCGGCCCGTGGCTTGGAGGTCGCGGTGGCGATGTTGGCCGTGGTTGGGTCGGCGGTTTCGACCGCGGCGACGGGTGCTGAAGAGCAGCGGCCCAACGTGCTGCTGATCTGCGTCGACGACCTGCGACCCGAGCTGGGCTGCTACGGGTGCGAGCACATCAAGAGCCCGAACATCGAACGATTGGCTCGCGAGGGGCGGAGGTTCACGCGGCACTACGTCGAGGTGGCCGTGTGCGGGCCGTCGCGGTGTACGCTTCTGAAGGCCGTGCGGGTCCACGGCTCGTGAAGACCGAAAGGCTGCGCGATCCGCACGCCAATCAACCAACCCGAAACCCGTCCGAGCATCCCGACGCCCCCTTGCTTGGCCGCGGGCACCGCCACGAACCCCCGGAGAACACAATCTCCCGGATGATCAACCGATACCGCTGCGCCTTCTGTGCCCGCAGACGAATTGCGCGAAGCGGCCCGTCGGGCAGCTCGACGTTGACGGTGGCGGAGTTCAGGTGGGCGAGGTTCGCCCACGTCTTGTCGTCGGTGGAGAAATCGAGCACCCCGGCGTGGACGTATTCGCTGCGGTAGCGGTTATTGCCCAGCAGGATTCCGCTTGGGAAACGACACCGGGCTCAAACTGAGGAAAGTGGGACCCGATTTGCGGAGCGCGGCCCGGCCCGTTAGGCTACAATACGCTGCGCCAACCCCGGGCGGCCCGGGCCGGCGGCTCACCTCGCCGAAAGGCGCTTTGCGGCGAGAAAGCGGCAAGAAAGGAGCGTCCTTAAATGGTACGTCGAGGAACCCTTGCGGCGTGTTGCATCGTCTGTTTTCTTTCGACGGCGACGGCGGCCGGTGCCGAGGTGCCGGTCGGCGAGGTGCCGGGTGCCAACGTGCGCGGTGCGGCGGAGGCGGGCCGCGGTCTGGCCGAGCGGCTGTTGGGGGACCGGGCCGGCGAGTTCACGTTCGAGCCGATCGAGGCCCACGCCGGGCGCAACGTGTTCGAGATCGAAACTCGCGACGGCAAGGTCGTGATCCGCGGCGACACCGGCGTGTCGATGGCCACGGGGCTTGCCTGGTATCTGAAGCACCACTGCCGGTGCCACGTTTCCCTGCACGGGACCCAGTTGCGCCTTCCGGACCCGCTGCCGGCCGTTGCGCCCAAGGTCCGCCGGGTGGCGTGGGCCCGGCACCGCTACTTCCTGAACTACTGCTGCTTCGGCTACTCGCTGCCGTGGTACCATTGGGAGCAGTGGGAGAGGCTGATAGACTGGATGGCGCTCCATGGTGTGAACCTGCCACTATCGGTCACCGGACAGGAGGCCGTGTGGCAGGCGGTTTGCCGGCGGCTCGAGCTCAGCGACGAGCAGATCGCCGAGTTCCTGGCCGGGCCGCCGTACCTGCCGTTTAGCTGGATGGGGTGTTTGGACGGCTGGGGCGGCCCCCTGCCGCAAAGCTGGATCGACGGCCACGAGGAGCTTCAGAAGAAGATCCTCGCTCGCCAGCGGGCGTTGGGCATGACGCCCGTGTTGCAGGGCTTCACCGGTCACGTGCCGCCCGGCGTCCGGCAGAAGTGCCCGCAAGCCAAGTTGCACCAGATCCGCTGGATCGAGTGGCAGACAAACCTGCTGGACCCGCTCGACCCGTTGTTCGCCGAGGTGGCCAAGCTGTTCATGGAAGAGCAGATGCGGCGCTTTGGCACCGACCACTTCTACGCGGCCGACACGTTCATCGAGATGGTCCCGCCGCGCGGCGACCCGGAGTACCTCGAGCGCCTGAGCCGGGCCATCTACGCCGGCATGGAAGAGAGCGATCCGAAGGCCGTGTGGGTCTTGCAGGGCTGGGCGTTTATGTACGGGCGGAAGTTCTGGACCCAGCCGCGGATCGAGGCCTTTCTCGACGCCATCCCTAACGAGCGAATGGTCGTGCTGGACTTGTTCTGCGAATCGAGGCCCATGTGGAGCCAAACCCGTGCCTTCTGCGGCAAGCCGTGGGTGTGGTGCAACATCCAGAACTTCGGCAACACCGTCTTCCTCGGCGGCGGGCTGGATGGGCTCTGCGAGAACCTCCACGCGGCACGGCACCATCCCGATCGCGGCTCGCTCTGCGGGCTCGGCTTCGTCAACGAGGGGCTGGGCTATAACCCGGTCGTGCAGGACCTGATGTTCGAGCTGGCCTGGCGCGACGAGCCGGTCGACCCGGACGAGTGGCTGGTAGAATACGCCCGCCACCGGTACGGCCGGCGGAGCGTGCCCGCCGAGCGTGCCTGGCAGATCCTCCACCAGACGGTCTACGCCGCGCCGAGCCGCACCCGCTCGATCATCGACCACGTGCCGTCGATGAAGGCGCGGGGCGGGCCGCCCTACGACAACATCCGGTTGGGCCAGGCCTGGCGCCTGCTGCTCGATACGGCCGACGAGCTCGGGCCGGCCGACACGTACCGGTTCGACCTGGTCAACGTGGCCCGGCAGGTCCTCAGCAACCTGGCGGCCGACCTGCACCGCGAGGCGGTCGTGGCCCACCAGGCCGCCGACGCGGAGGCGTTCGGTGCGGCTTCGCAGCGGTTCCTCGAACTGATGCGCGACGTGGACGAGCTGCTCGCCACGCGCCGGGAGTTCCTCCTGGGCCGCTGGTTGGAAGACGCCAAGCGATGGGGGACCACCGACTTCGAGCGGGCACGGCTGGAGTGGAACGCCCGCCGCGTGCTAACCCTGTGGGGCGAGGGCCCGGCCATCGACGACTATGCACGAAAGGAGTGGTCCGGGATGGTCGGCGGGTACTACCACAAGCGGTGGCAGCAATACCTGGACGCGCAGGCCAAGGCGCTCGACTCCGGCCGGCCGCTCGACGAGCAGGCTTTCCACGCCAAGCTCCGCCGGTGGATGGGCGAGTGGTCGGCGGCGCGCGAGGTCTACCCGGCGGAGCCGCGCGGCGATAGCGTGGCGGTGGCCGAGGCCCTTTGGCAGAAGTACGGGGACGCGCTGAAGCCCGACGCCTTGAGCCTCACCACCGGCAAGCCCGCGAGCTGTTCCGCGGCGCTGTCCCCTTACCCGGCCCACCTGGCCAACGACGGCTGCGCGAACAACACCGACCGCTACTGGGCGATGGACGCTGCCGGGGGCGATCCGGCCTGGTGGCAGGTCGACCTCGAAGAACCCACGACCGTCGGGCGCGTGGTCGTGGTCGGTTACTACGGCGACGATCGCCACTACGGCTTCACGGTCGAAACCTCGCTGGACGGCGAAACGTGGGAGTTGGCGGCCGACCGGCGCGACAACAAGGAGCCTTCCACGGCCGAAGGCTACAGTTGCCGGTTCGAGCCGCGTGCGGTCCGCTACCTTCGCGTCACGCAGACGCACAACTCGGCCAACACGGGCCGGCACCTGGTCGAGGTCATGGCGTTCGAGAAGTGATGACCCCGGGCCACAGCGGGTCGATTACACCTGTTCCAGTGAACACCTTTCCTGGGAGGCATGACATGGCACGGCGAATATCCGGCGTCGAGCAAGACTCGTATGCCTTGGTGGTTTCGTGCGCCTTGGGCGCACTTTGCGTAGGCTTCGTATCGTATGGGGACGTGCGGGCGGCGGAGGCGGCAAAGCCGGCGGAAGGCGTCCAAGCCGAGGAGCCGTTCGACTACTTCCGCAACTCGTGGAACGTCGTGGGATTGAAGGACTATAGCCACGGGGCCCGGATCACGCCCGACAACGAGATGCTGTTAAGCGGCAAGACGCCCGTGCAGATCCGCGTCGGCCGGAACCTCGTGCCGCTGAGCCGCAAGCAGGTCAAGCTGGCGATGGAGGGCTGGATGCCGATCATGCTGGTCCGCGCCGACGACGGCCCGGTCCACTACGACATGACCTACTGGGCCACGCCGCTGCCCAGCGCGAAGGACCCGGCTGCCGCCTACGATTGGCCGACCGAGGGCGAGAACTTCTTGTGTTGGGTCCGGGTCGAGGCAACCAACGGCGGCAATGCGCCGGCCACGGCGAAGGCCGACGTTCGTCCCCGTTCGGAAGGCGCGGTCGCCCGGCACCCCGAGCCCCAGGCCGAGCCGAAGGCGGGGGGTAAGACCGCGAGGAGCTTCGCCTGGTCGTGGGATCTCGGGCCCGGCGAGTCGGCCGTGGGCGTGGCCCGGTATCCGTTCTTTCCCGTCGAAGACCCCGAGGCATTCGACGGCGAGGACGCCGAGGCTTGGGTGAAACGTACGGCTGACTACTGGCGGGGCGTGATGGAGGGGGCGGCCCGGATCGAGGTCCCCTGCCGCAAGGCGACCGAGGCCCTGCTGGCGGCCCACGTCTGCCAGCTCATCGCCAACGACCACGGCGAGGTGCACGGCGGCGAGGGCTTCTACGACACGTTCTACATCCGCGACGGGGCCTACCAGGTGATGGAGCTCGAGGAGGCCGGGCTAAAAAACGCGGCCGCCAAGGCGATCGAGTATTACCTCAAGCGCCAGCGGGCCGACGGACGGTTCGAGACCCAGCGAAACCAGTTCGACGCCAACGGCCAGGCCGTTTGGGCCCTGTGGCAGTACGCCAAGATCACCGGCGATCGCGAGTTTCTGAAGCGGGCGTACCCGCAAATGATGCGGGCCGTCCGTTGGACCATCGAGGCCCGCCGCTCCGAGCCGGAGGGCTCCCCGTTCGCCGGCGTATTGCCCGCGGCACCGGCCGACGGCGAGTACCTCTGGGATGGAAAACACCATATCGTCGGCTACGATCTGTGGAACCTTCGCGGGATGGGGTGCACGATCGACGCCGCACGGACCCTCGGCCGGGCGGACGAAGCCACGGAGTTGCTCCGCGAGGCGGCGCAGTACCGGGCGGCCATCGACGCGGCCTGGAAGCGGGCCGGGCTGTCCCATTTCCCGCCGAGCTGGGAGAAGGACGGCACCCACTGGGGCAACACCGAAACGCTCTGGCCCACCGAGCTGTTCGCCCGGGACGATCCGCGGGTCGATGCGCTCGTGAAGCACGCCCGCGAGGAGCACGGCGGCGGCTTCATCGAGGGGACCATCCAGTGGCTCGGCCGGCCGGGGGCCATCCATCCCTACATGGGCGCGTACACGGTGATGACCGATCTGGTGCGCGGTCGGCACGAGCAGGTCGTCGAAGACTTCTATTGGTACCTGCTCCATTCGACGGCGGCCCATGCCTTCCCCGAGGGGATTTACTACAAGCGTCGGTACGCCTGGAGCGAGACCATCCCGCACGTCACCGGGGCGGCGAACTACGCCGTGATGCTCCGCCACATGCTGGTGCACGAAGCGGGCGACGAGCTGCACCTGCTCAGCGCCGTGCCCGACTGGTGGCGCGGCGAGGGTGAAACCATCACGGTCCGGCGGCTGCCCACCCACTTCGGCGAGATGGGCCTGACGGTCCGCGGCACCGCCGCCGGGGTGGCGGTCGAGCTACAGCCGCCGAAGCGGGAACCGCCCGAGCGAATCGTGCTCCACCTGCCCAAGTCACGGCCGCTCGTCGGTTCGCTCGAAGGCGTGGAGGTCGTGCTACGGGAGGACCAGGAAGAGCGGTGGGACTTCCCCACGGTGATCGAACGGTATCGCGAGTCGACCCCCTCGGCCCGGCCGATCCCCGGGCTGGTGGCCCTGCCACTGGCCGCGCCGCCGGACGAGAAGCGGTGCGTGGCGCTCGACCTGAGCAAGGCGGCCAACACCGACCCGTTTACCGCGCCGTTCGGCGTGCCCAACCCCGGCAAGTTCCTGTTCACCGGTTTGAAGGTCGGCGGGCAGACCGTGGCCGGCGTGCCGTTTCGCATCCTCGACCCGAAGCAAAACGACGGCCGGGCGTTCGTCGTGCTCCATTCGCCGAAGGCCCCGACCAACCGCGAGTGGCCGACCGAGGTCAAAATCCCCGTGGGCCGGCGAGGTCGCCAGCTCTTCTTCCTCGGCAACGTCCACGGCTGGTATTCGCACGACCCGGGCACCGGGGAGTGGGGGGCCGTGGCCGAGTATGTCGTCCACTATGCCGACGGTACGACGCAAACGGTGCCGCTGGTGACCGGCCGGACGATCGACGAATGGGCCCTGCCGCCCGAGGCCGACGAGGTGGCCGTCGGGCTCCGCGGCGAGCCGTGGCACTTGAACGTTCTAGGCGTGACCCTTCGCGACGCAGCGGTCGAGAGCATCACCTTCCGCGACCTCGGCACCCCGTCCGCCCCGGTCCTGGCGGCGGTGACGCTCGTCGAGTAAGTGGGGCAGGCATCCGTGCCTGCCGTGCAGCGAGGAGGCGGTAGAACCTTACGCCCCAGCGAAAAGCCCACAAGCAGGCGGCCAACTGCACAGTCGCTCGCGGCGCGAGACGACCCGCCGTGACACCGAATCCACGCCATGACTCACGAGAGGGCGCGATGGCCGGCAACGGAGACGACAACATGGTGGGCCGGGAGGAAACCCAGGCGGTCACCCTCACGGCAGACCCCCGCTTCAGCCTATTCAATTTCTGTCATCCCCTGGGCGAAGACTACCAGCCGCTGGTGGAGTTCTCGCTGAGCGATCTGGTGTTGCCCATGCAGGACGGTCCGCGATCGTCCGACGAACGGCTGCAACAGGCCATCGTGCGCAAGCTGTTCGTTCAGACGTTTCGGGAGGCGACGGACGGCGTCAGCCTCATATCGACATCCCGGGTCTCCATTCGATCGATCGAGGAGATCTTCTCCATGTATTTCCGGGACTTGAGGCGCGCGGTGGCCGAGTCGGACAACCATCCCTATGGACTCCTGGAAGAACTGGAGCGCCGGCTGTGCGTAGCCCTGAGGACCGTGTGCAAACCCGCCCCGGCCGAGATCAAACGGCACATCGCGGCCCATAAGCCGGACGATCGCTACGACGACTTGCTCGGCTGGCTGTGGTTCGACGGTCGCGATGAGTATAGTGCGACGCTCGACGATACGGAAGGGTCAGGGTCGTTCTGTATCTGCGTCGAAGACACCGATCTCGACCGGCTGATCGGCCATGCCCGCCGGATCCGCAAGAACCTGGACCAGATCGACCGCGAGGTTCGTGAGTTCGCCGCCGCGAGGTTGCTGGGCACTCACAACGCCGTTTGGCTCCAGGAGGGCGAGTCTCCCAAGTCGGCCCAAGACTTCATGCACCGCATGAGCCTGAGCACGGTGTCCGTAAGCAGTGAACCGGGGTTCGAACTGTGGTACGACGACGGGAACCTGTTCTTGGGGCACTCGATCCTGGTTAAGGCCAATCGGATCGGCGACTACCGGTCGGCGTCCGTCGAAGGGTAGCAGGCGCGCTGCGTCTGCCGCAACCCGATCGAGAAACGCACCGTCGCTCCGGCGGACGGCACACGGAGTGTGCCTGCTTCGGTGGGAACCCGGCCATCCAACGCCAAGCCGCTTCACTCCGGGCGCAGCACCTGCGCTTTGGGGTCATCCACCCAGCCCGCCGGGCGCTGGTTCTTTCCCGGCCGGTTGCCGTCGCCGAGGTCTTCTCGGGCCTTCTCGGCCAGGGCCGTAAGCCGCGCGACGACGTCCGGGTGCTGTGGGGCCACGTCGGTGGTCTCGGCCAGGTCGGCGTCCAGGTCGAAGAGCATGGCGGTGTGCTCGATTTCCTTGGGCAGCGGCACGGAACGCTTCCGCTTGCCCGGCAGGTGCAGCTTCCACTTGCCCGAGCGCACGGCCTGGAGGTTCGCCATCTCGTAGTAGTAAAACGCCTCGTAGGGCGACTTGGCCCCCGGCCGGCCCGAGAGAAGCGGCCAGGCGTCGTGCCCGTCGATGATCCGGTCCTCCGGCGGGGCGGCGCCGGCCAGCTTGGCGAACGTGGGCAGCAGGTCCATCGTGGTCAGCAGCTCGTCGCAGGTTGTGCCGGCGGGGATTTGGCCGGGCCAGCGCACGATGCAGGGCATGCGCATCCCGCCTTCCATGGTGGTATAACCCCAACCACCCAGCGGCTTGCAGCTCCCCTGCAGCGGGTTGCGGCGCGGGCAGCCGTTGTCGGAGGTCCACAGCACGAGCGTCTTTTCGTCGAGGTCCAGGCGCTTAAGCGCCGCCAGAATCTCGCCCGTGGACCAGTCGATCTCCTCGACCGAGTCGCCGTAGGGCCCGTTGGCCGAACGCCCGCGGAATCGCTCGCTGGCAAAGGGCGTCGGCGTGCTGCCCGGCATGGCGTGGGGCAGGTAGACGAAGAACGGGCCGTCGCGGTGCTCGGTGATGAAGCGGATCGCCTCCTCGGTGTAACGCTTGGTCAACAGATTGCGGTCGACCGGGGCCTCGATCACCCGTTCGTTCTCCATCAGCGGCAGCGGCGGCCAGCCCGGCCGGCTCGGGCGCGGCGTCATGTCGTCGCTGTAGGGGATGCCGAGGTAGGTGTCGAATCCCTGCCGGGTCGGCAGGAAGGGGGGCTGGTCGCCTAAGTGCCACTTGCCGATGCAGGCCGTGGCGTAACCCCGCCCTTTGAGCACCTCGGCGATGGTCACCTCGTCGGGGTGAAGGCCCTTGTTGTCCACCGGCATCAGCACCGAGTGGCCCCCGGAGCTGACGTGCATGTTCACCCGCCGCGGGTAGCAGCCGGTCATCAGGCCCGCGCGCGACGGGGTGCAGACGCCGCTGGTCACATAGAAGCTCGTCAGCCGCATCCCCTCTTCTGCCATCCGATCGAGGTTCGGCGTGCGGTGCAGCTTCGAGCCGAAGCAGCCCACGTCGCCGTAGCCCAGGTTGTCGCAAAAGAGGACGACGAAGTTCGGCCGCTCGGTCGGCTCGGCGGCGGGGCAGGGGGCTTCCAGCGCAAGGCCGGCCAGCAGCAGGGCGGCGGCGAACGAGGTACGGTTCATGGCAGGTTCCTCCGATGGTTGGCGTGGTGACGTGCTGTGCCCGCTTTGCGTCATCGGCCATCCTCCGACACCGAAAGCGGGTCAATTTGGTCTATCTTCCATACCTCGTCTTCTTTGACGATTTGCACGGTGCGAAACTCCTTTCGCTTCCGAAAGACAGTCACTTGACCGTCCTCATCCCCGCTCGTCATGTATTCAAAGCCGAACTCGCTCGGGCTGTAATCGCCAAACTCCCTTGTCAGTGCTTCCTGACACGTTTTCAAACGTTCCTTCCACCGCTCGTCATCAAATTGCTGCCGAATACGTTTCGAGAAGGAACTTCTTAGCTGCTCGGGGTCGCCGTCCTTGACAGCTTCTAACCACGTGCGGACTGGATACACCGGTTGACGCCGCTGTCGCTCGAATGCCCGGGTTATGAAGTTGTCCAGGTCGTCGTAGAGTTCGTGACTTGGATCGAGAAACGCCGATTCGAACTCAGTGACGAACCCAACTCCACGGACCATCTGGCGGACTTCGTCCACGTCCTTGCAGTTCAGCAGTGACAGAGAAGCGTCGGCGTACATCAGGCAATGCCCTCTCTGGTCCTCTGCCTCAAAGCTCTCGTTTCGTGCCAGAAAATAGATGGTCGTCAGAAGCGTCTGTTTCTTCTCCAGTTCAAATTTCCCGGGGCTCAGTTGGTTGAGCTCAGCATAGACTTTGTTGTTGTAGAGAGCGGATGCCATGGCCCAACTCAGAGACTCAATGTGTTCCTTCTCCAGGTTCCGCTCGGTTTGCAGTCTGTGCCTATCGAGCAGCCAGCCAAAGATGACTGCAACCAAAGTGAACGTCAAAAAGAGAGTCGATAGGTGGAATCTGAATCTCATCGGTACGTCATACGGTCTGCGTGTTCGGTCATTCCACCGCCAGCACGTACAACGTCACGCTGCACGGCGCGACGCGGAGTTGCTCACCAACGGCCTCCACTGCCGTTTCCTCGATCTTCACGGCGGGCGGCTTGCCCGGCTCGTTGAAGGCCATGGGGTCGTTGCCGGCGATCTCGAAGCGGCGCCCGGCACCGGTTAGCTCAATCCGTTTTAGCGTAAGCGGCAGCTTGAGGTCCTGCATCGTCGGGTTGACGATCGCGATGGTGACCTGCTTACCGTCCTCCGTCAGGGCGGCGGCCACGTCGAGCGGGGCCTCGGCCGTCACTTCGAGCGGGACCGTGCCGAAGTGCTTGCGGTAGAGCATTAGCGGCAGCCCGGTGGTGGCCATCGCCGCGTCGGTCTTGGTGGTTTTGATGCAGCCGATCACGTTGACCGTCTGGGCGTAGTTGGCCATGAACATGATGTCGCTCTGCCGGGCGTACTCGTGCAAGGCGGCGGCCACGCCCAGGGCGTCCTTCAAGAAGTACCGCGTGCCCAGCTCGCCGAACTCGTGCGGACCGTACCAGTAGTTCCACTCGTCCAGGGCGATGTCGATATCCTTGCCCTTAAGCGACTCGAACCGCTTGCGGTAGTCGCGGTGGGCCTCGGCCTTGGCGCAAACCGAGTCGGGCATCTGCTTGACGTGGGCGGCCAGGCCCGGCTTCTCGCCCCGGTAGAAGTGCTCGCTCACGAGGTCCATGTGGTCGGCGCAGTGCTGCATCATGCCCTCGCTCCACTTGCCCGTGGCCCCGACGGCCACCAGCTTGATCGAGGGGTCGACGGCCCGCATGGCCTCGGCGAACTGGTTGTGCTTCTTCTGGTAGTCTTCCAGCGGCATGTGGCCGAGCTGCCATCCGCCGTACATCTCGTTGCCGATGCCCCACCATTTGACCTTGTACGGCTCGGGGTGGCCGTTTTCGGCGCGGAGCTTGCCCCCGGGCGTGTCGGCGGCGGCGTTGCAGTACTCGACTTCGGCCACGGCGCTCTCGACGCCGCCCAGGCCGCTATTGACCGCAATGTACGGCTCGGTCTCAAGCAGCCGGCAGAACGCCATGAACTCGTCGATTCCGAAATCGTTGTGCTCCACGCCGGTCCAGGCGGGGTTTTTGCGCGGGGGGCGGCGGTCGCGCTGCCCGATGCCGTCGCGCCAGTTGTAACCCGAGACGAAGTTCCCGCCCGGCCAGCGGTACACCGGCGCGTTCAGCTCCTTAAGGAGTGCCAGCGTATCGGCCCGCATCCCCTCGACGTTTTCGGCGGGCATCAGCGACACGGTGCCGACGAAGCACTCACCGTCGGCCGCCTTGATGGCCAGGCTGGCCTTGTCGGTGGTCGCCCCGGCGGTGAACTTCAGCGGGTACCGCGTGTACTCGGTCGCAACGTCCTTAAGCGTGATCGTCTGAAGCTCGCGGGGCGTCTTGCCGGGGGCCCAGACGAGCGACACCTGGACCGTCATGGGGGCGTCGGCCGCCTTGAGCCAGACGTAGCCCGTGTAGTCCTTGCCTTCAACCACGCCCAGGTCGCTCTGGCGGATAACGCGGCCCTTGGCGATCCGCGGCGTGTGCTCGCCGACGAACGAGTCCTCCTTGACCATGGTGACCGAGTCGGCCTCGCCGATGATCTCCCAGGGCGAAGCGCCCACCACGGGAAACGGCGTGTCTTGGAGCTTCTTGTAGGGTTCGTACTTCGCGGTGATGGGGAAGTAGAACTTGCGGTCTTCGAGCATCTCGGCCCAGATGCCGCCGTAGATGCAGCGGCCAAGGTGCTCGATAAACTGGCCGTAGATGTACTTCGAGATCGGCTCGCCGCGTTTCTCTGCGTTGACGGTGATGCTCGGGCGCCAGTCCTCCCAGCTCACGCGTTCGAGCTGCACGTCGTCGTACCATGCCTTGCCCATCGAGAGCCCCCAGCCGCCGAACAGGCAGTTGACTTGCAGCGAGTCCTGGCCGCCGGTGTCGAAGAGCACCTCGACCCGGGTCCAATCCTCGGTGCCGCTAACGGCCGGGGTGGCGATCCCTTGCATGTTGTGTAGGTTCAAGAGCGCCCCGCGCCCCGGCTTCTTCCCTTCGGCCGGCTTGACGTTCTCGGTCTTGATCCAGCCGGAGAGCCGGTAGGTTGAATGGGGCTTGACCGGGACGGTCGCGTGCCAGGCCACGTCGCCCCCCTCGGTCGAGGAGATCATCACGGAGCGCTTGCCGGTGTGGCCCGTGTCGGCGTAGGTGAACTGACCGTTGCCGGCCCAAGAAAAGGTCTTCCAGCCGGCGGGGTTGCCGTCGGCCGCCTCCTCGAACGAGGCGTTGGGCAAGGCGCTTTCCGGGGGCTCGGCCGGTGCGGGCCCGTTGATCCAGGCCGCCATGACCAGGAAGAGAATGGTCGGTAGGACTCGACGAATCATGGTTGGCTCCTTCGCTCTTCAGAGGGTTGCACTTGTTCCGCCACCGCGGCCGCGGCTCGGGCTCGAACGCCTACCAGTCTACCACCCGCCGCCCCAGAATCCAGGCGCGGCCCGGCCCGGGTCTTGAATCTCGGCCGGCCGGCGCGCAAGATGGGGTCGTGCGGCAGTCATTTCCTCGAAAGCGAGAAAACCACCCGGAGGCGACCATGCAATGGACCCGGCGAAACCTCACGCGACGGCAGTTCCTGGCGGCCGGCGGCGCGGCCGCGGCGGCAACGTGCCTGGCGGGAAGACGCGGTGCCGCAGCGGAGGGCGACGCACCTTCGCTCCGCGCCGGAGCGGCGACCGTCGACATTACGCCCGGCAAAGACGTTCGGCTGGACGGGCCCATCATGCGAATCGGCCCGGTCCGCGAAGTGCTCGACCCGCTTCACGTCCGGGCCCTGGTGCTCGACGACGGGCAAACCCGCCTGGCCTTCGCCGTCTGCGACGCCACGATAATCTCCCGCGAGATCTTCGATAAGGCGAAAGCCCTAGTGCAGCAGCGGATCGGGCTGGCCCCTGCCAATATGCTCATGTCCGCCACGCACACCCACATGGCCGTCCGCGCGGCGAGCCTCGGCCTGGGCGAGGGAAACGACCGCTACGAGGCGGCCCTTTCCGGCAAGATCGCCGAGGCGGTGGTTGCCGCCGCCGGGCGACTGGCTCCCGCCCGGGTCGGCTGGGGAGCCGTCGACGTGCCGCGGTTCGCGCACAACCGCCGCTGGATCATGAAGCCGGGCACGGTCGGGCCCAACCCGTTCGGCGAGACCGGCGAGCAAGTCGTCATGGGCGGGCGACCCGCTGAGAACCGTGTAAAGAACGCCGGGCCGATCGATCCCGAGCTGTCCGTCCTTTCCGTCCAACACGCCGACGGACGGCCGCTGGCCGTGTTGGGCAACTACGGCATCCATTACGTGGCGTTCAAGGGAGGTGCGGTGAGCGCCGACTACTTCGGCTACTTCGCCAGGCGGATCGAGGAGCTGCTGTGCCCCGACGACGGGGAGCCGCCCTTCGTCGGCATGATGACCAACGGCACCAGCGGCGACGTCGGCTCGCCCGGCGGCGGGCTGGAAGGGATCAAGGACGTCGGCTACGCCCTGGCCGAAGAGGCTGCCCGGGTGGTTCGCGCCATCGAGCACCAGGGCGACGTGTCGTTGGCCGCGCGGTGCAGCGAGCTTGAGCTGGGCGTTCGCCGGCCGAGCCCCGAGCGGATCGCCTGGGCCCGGGCCGTCCAGGCGGGGACGTGGAACCAGCCGGCCCACGGCTGGAAGAAGATCTACGCCCACAACACGCTCCGGCTGGCCGAGTCTCCGCCCACCCTGTCGGTGCCGCTTCAGGCGGTGCGGATCGGCTCGCTGGGCATCGCCGCGTCGCCTTGCGAGGTCTTCGCCGCGACGGGCCTGGCGTTGAAAGGGGAGAGCCCGCTGAAACCGACGTTCCACGTGGAATTGGCCAACGGCTACTCGGGCTACCTGCCCCCGCCGGACCAGTTCGCCCTGGGCGGCTACACCACCTGGCCCGCCGAATCGAGCTGCCTGGAGATCGATGCCGAACCGAAGATCCGGGCGGAGCTGCTGCGGCTGCTCCGGGCGGTGAAGGAGGAAGGATGATGGCACGCAAGACTGCACGAACTATCGACCGCCGCACGTTCCTCGCCGCCGCCGCGGCACAAGCGGCCTGCGCCGCGATGCCGTGCGCCGCGGTGGCCGCGGAGGGACCGACGCCGCGGCAGTTCCGCCTCTGGACGATGGGCTGTGCCCACGTGGGAACCGACCGGCGCCGGGGCCGGGAAAGCCTGGCCGGGCCGATTCGCCAATCGGAGCGGGGCGGGAAAGACGGCGGCCCGGCGTTCGACTGGGACGTCGCCCTGCACGTGGGCGACCTCTCCGGGACCCAGACCCCGCCCGACGAAGCCGAGGGCCGCGAGGTCGTGCGCCAGTTCGCCGCCGCGGAGAAGCACCGCCGCGAAGACTTCTACAATCTGGCGGGGAATCACGACGCCAGCCGCGCCGGCGAGACGACGATGCAGTGGTTTCGCACCTGGGTCGATCCGACGGGCGAGCACACGAAGACGTCCGGGGTCGATCCGGCACGGCGGCCGTACCCGATCGAGGGGACCTGGGAACGGTACAGCTTCCGCGTCGGCAACCTGCTGTTCCTGGTGATGAGCGACCGCAACGACCTGCCGCCGCCCGTGGGACGCGGAGAGCGCGGCGGCTACCCGGCCGGGGCGGTTACCGAGGAGACGTTCCGCTGGTGGACCCGGATGGTCGAGGAGAACCGGGACTCGATCATCATCTCGGCCCATCACCACATGCTCCGCGAGACCACGGTGGCCTCCGGCCCCTGGGAGGGGATGAAGCGGACCGCCGACGGGCGCTGGCAACCGCGTTACCACGGCTATTTCCCCGAGGGTGCACCCGAGGGCGCGTCGTATCTGTACTTCGTCGGCGAGAAGCCGGACGCGCAGGCCTTCGAGCAGTACCTCGAGGCCCACCCCGGGGCGATCGCCCTGTGGATCGGCGGCCACACCCACGCCCATCCCGACGACACCTACGGCGGGCGCTCGCACGTCGAGCGGAAGTGGGGCACGTGGTTCATCAACACGTCGGCCTTGACCCGATATCACGGCGGCAAGACCCCGATGAGCCGGCTCCTGACCTTCACGGACGGCAGCCGGCACGTGCGCGTACAGTGTTACCTGCACACTGCGGAGCACGCCCCCCAGGGGTGGTGCGCCAAGGCCGAGCGAACCATCGAGCTGGGCAAGGCGTTTCGGGCGCCGGCGGGCGATGGTGTCGGTGGTGCAAGAACTTCAGGGAGTCGCGACTAACGGGGTATATTATATACTACAAAGGGGTTATTTCTCGGGGATCTAAGGCGTCGTGGCACACATAATTCGTGTTACTTGCCACCCACCCTAAAGAGCGGGGTTCCCCCGGAAACCGAAATCGGCTACAAATAGTTAGGAGAATCGCTGGATTCTCCGGCCAGATTTTGGGAGAATAACACTGGGCAAGGTCTTCTCACGAGAGGACATAGGGAGGAGTCTGATGTTTCACTGCAAGCGAACCGGCCGACGCCGTGGCGCAGGGAGGCCCCCTCGGGGGTTCACGCTGGTGGAGCTGTTGGTGGTGATCACCATCATCGGCATGTTGATTTCGCTGCTCTTGCCCGCGGTGCAGGCCGCCCGGGAGTCGGGCCGCCGCGCCGACTGCATGAACAACCAGCGGCAGATCGCCCTGGCCTCGCTCAGTTACGAGACCGTCTATGGGCATTTGCCCGGCTGGAAGAACTCGTTGGGGACGCGCCAGGTGAGCTGGATCGTGGTGCTCTTCCCGTACCTGCAGCACGGGGACCTTTGGAAGGGTTGGGAGGAGTTTGCGACGGGTGCCCAGAACGCGCCGACCCACTCCCAGATCCGCCGCTATTTGCGGTTGTTCGTCTGCCGCAGCGACCCGCCCGAGCAGCAGAGCCGCGGCGACGATCCCTTGGCTTATCTGTGCGGCCGGTTCCTGTTCGACACCTCGCCGAACAGCAATGACAACGGGGAACGGGGCCTGGCGCTGGTCGATATCGAGGACGGACCGCACATGACGCTGATGATTTGCGAGCGGAAGTTCCCCAGCAACAGCAGTTCGCGCAAATGGGGTCTGGTTGACAGCGGCGTCGTGGACAGCGCGATGACGTTCTCCGGGGCCGTGGGCTACTCTTCGTTCAGCGACCAAGTGTCGTCGAACCACGGGCAGGGAGTGGTCGGGGGCTTCGCCGACGCGCACGTGCAGTTCGTCCGCAGCGACATGCCCGACTACGTGTGGTCGCAGCTCTGCCACCCCGCCGGGCACGGTATCACGGACAGCAACGGCAACCCGTACATCCTCAGCACCGCCGACTTCTAACCCCTTCGTTCCGCCGGACGGACGCTCCGGCAAGAAGCAACCTGACAACGCCACGCCCCGCGGCCGTCCGGACCGCGGGGTGTTTTTATAGCCTTCCCGGACCAACATTTGTAGTGACCGTATTCGTGCGGTCTCGCGTTCGGATAGACTGACGCGGTCCGGACCCGATGAATCGGGTCACTACGAACGTCTGTGGACGAAACGGACTCAAGACGGAGAAGACCATGCAGGACAAGGCCATCCTGACGGTTGACGGAAAGCAAGTCGAGCTGCCGCTGATCGTGGGCACCGAGGGGGAGCGGGCCATCGACGTGACCGAGCTGCGCAAGAAGACGGGCCTGATCACGTACGATCCGGCCATGGGGAACACGGGCGCCTGCCGGAGCGAGATCACGTTCATCGACGGGGAACGGGGCATCCTCCGCTATCGGGGCATCCCCATCGAGCAGTTCGCCGAGAAGCCCGACTTCATCGAGGTCTGCTGGCTGTTGATCTTCGGCCGGCTGCCGACGCGGGAGGAGCTGACCTCGTTCAGCGGTCAGTTGACCGAGAATGAGCTCTTGCACGAGGGGCTGCGCCACCAGTTCCAGCACATCCCGGTCGACGCCCCCCCGATGGCCATCCTCTCGGCCACGCTGAGCAACCTGGCCTGTTTTCACCAGCAATTCCTGGCGGCCGAGGACACGGAGACCGTCGTGGCCGCGGCCGCGCGCCTGATCAGCAAGGTGCGCACAATCGCCGCCTTTTCGTATCGCCGGTCGCAGGGCCTGCCGATCAACTTCCCCGACCCGCACCTGCGATACTGTGCGAACTTCCTGCACATGATGTTCTCGATCCCCTACAAGCAGTACGTGGTGCCGCGCGAGATCGAGGACGCCCTGAACCTGATCTTCATCCTCCACGCCGACCACGAGCAGAATTGCAGCACCTCGACGGTCCGGGCGGTGGGGTCGGCCCGGGCCAACCTCTTCGCCTCCTGCGCCGCGGGGGTCTGCGCCTTGTGGGGACGGCTGCACGGCGGGGCCAACGTCGAAGTCATGCAGATGCTCGAGCAAATCCACCAGGGCGGGCTCACGCCCGAGGAGTGCATCCGCCGGGCCAAGGACAAGGACAAGCCGTTTCGGCTCTACGGTTTCGGCCACCGGGTCTACCACAAGTACGACCCCCGGGCGAAAATCCTCCGCGCAGCGTGCGACCGGGTATTCGCCCAACTGCAGCACGAGGACCCGCTGCTGGACGTCGCCCGAAAGATCGAGGAGCTGGCGCTTGAGGACCCCTACTTCGTCGATCGCCAACTATACCCCAACGTCGACTTCTACAGCGGGCTTCTGCTCCGCGCGATGGGGATACCGACGAACATGTTCACGGTCTGCTTCGCCATCGGCCGTTTGCCGGGCTGGATCGCCCAGTGGAAGGAGCAGCACGAGGACCCGAAGAGCAAGATCTTCCGCCCCCGCCAAATCTACGTGGGACCCGGGCTGACGAACTACGTGCCGGTGGATGAGCGCTGAGGCTGGCCAGAAAAAGGGGACGGGGCTCATTTGCCTTCAACGGCCCGAAGGGTGCTTCGCACAAATTAGCCCCGTCCCCTTTTTCCCGCGAGCTGGTACTCTCACCGCGTGCCGGAGAGCCCGGCCAGGTGCGAGAGCGCTTCCTCGAGCCCGGCCGGGTCGGCGTCCGGGGCGGGCTTGGCGCAGAGCCAGCGCTGGGCGCCGCGGAGCGCTCCGCCGAGGGCACGCACGGGACCCGGGCCCGACTTCTCCTCCGACGGCGCGGCGAGCGGGTCAGAGGGGAAGTGGGTGGTGCCGGCCGCCGGGATTTGGGCCAGGGCGTCGGCCGCGGCCTTGGCCTCCGCGTCGTCCTCGAGGTACAGGCCCACGTAGAACTCGGCCCGGCCGCACGACTCGACCTTCTCGCCGAACAGTTCGTCGCGGCGGCCGCTCGCGCGGCAGCGGACCACGGCCCAGTCGGCGCGCCAGTCCTCGGGCACGGCGAAGCGGCAGCGGAGCACGCGCTCGCCTTCGAGCGTCGACTGGCTGGTGGGCACCAGCTTGAAGAACGCCCCGTAGAGGTTGTTGGTCGTGCCCGCGGTCACCGCGGCGATCTTCGGGGCCAGCGGGCGCGAGGACTCCTTGACGGTCTCGGCGCGGCTCAATCCGCCGCCCAGGTCCGGCCGGACCTGCAAGTCGACGAGCCCCGACGGGAGCCCCGCCGAGCCGTGGACGCCCGCCTCGAACGACCTGGTGCGGGTCGTGGTCTCTTCGAGCGTGATGGGGCCCTCGTGCTCGGCGATTAGCTCGGTCTGGGGTGAGAAGCCCACGACCCGAAGACGCCGCTCGGGGCTTACGATCTCGATGAGCACCTGCTGTAGGTCGGCGGCGTCGCCGGCGTCGCGGCGGAGCATCGAGACGCGGAACGTCGCCTCGACGGTCTTTTCGCCCGGCCCGGCGGGGGGCGCATCCTCGCCGGCGAGCACGCGGCAGGCCACGGCCTGTCCGGTGTCGAACAACAGCCGGGGCGTTTCACCCGCCCGGCCACGCTCGGCGAGCACGGGCAATACGGCCGCGCAGGCGAGCGCCCCAACGAGCTTCCCGCCGGATAAAGGATTCAGGGCTCGCGGTTCGAGGTTCAGCATGTGGAGGGAAAGTGGGGGGACATGGTGGAAGACGGCAAACGATCTCGCGTGACGGCAGTGCTGTCACGGGCCCGCCGGCGAAACTCCTTGTTCGGTGTTGGCAACTGAGTGCTCGCGGTGAACGGTTCAGTGCTTGTAGTGACCCGATTCATCGGGTCACCTTGCGGGAAGACGGTCTTTGGCCGGCCGCGGACCGCATGAATGCGGTCACTACGAACTCCTCTGGCAGTATCTCATTCTCTTACGTCGCATCGCAAAGGGCGGTTCGTCGCGCAAGCAGGCGACGCCGTGTCTTGACCTGATCGAGGTTGTCACGGGGTGGAAGCTGCGAAGACCCCGCAAACTGGCGAACCTTTTTGCCTTGCGCGACATCTTGTCGTATGATCAATAGCTTTGCTGTCGCGCCCGGGTTGCGCCCGTTGACGGACCACGCCGCGGCCGCCGCTCGCGGCTCCCCTTTACCGGCTCGATCGCCATGCCGCCCACACGGAACGAGAACTGGTGGACGCGTCCCTGCGGGGGTCGGGAGGTGCTCGGGCTGGCGCTGCCGCTGGTGATCTCGACGGCCTCGTGGTCGGTGATGCACTTCGTCGACCGAATGTTCCTCCTCTGGGATTCGACGGCGGCCATGGCCGCGGCCATGCCGGCCGGGGTGCTCCATTTCATGCTGCTCTGCCTGCCGCTGGGCGTGGCCATCTACGTGACCACGTTCGTGGCCCAGTACCACGGGGCGGGGCGCCCGGAACGGATCGGCCTGGTTGTGTGGCAGGGTCTGCGCATAGGGCTCTACTCCGTCCCTGTATTTCTGGCGCTCATCCCGCTGGCCCCCTGGATTTTTCGGGTTGCCGGGCACGCGCCGGAGGTGGCCCGCCTCGAAGTGCTCTACTTCCAGACGCTCTGTTTCGGCAGTGGCGGGGCGGTGGTGGCGGCTGCCATGGCGTCGTTTTTCACGGGGCGCGGGGAGACGCGCGTGGTGATGGTGGTCAACGTGGTGGCCGCGGCGCTGAACGTGCTGCTCGATTACGCCTGGGTCTTTGGCCGCTTCGGCTTCCCCGCCCTGGGAATCGAGGGGGCGGCCTGGGCCACGGTCGTCTCGCAGTGGAGCAAAGCCGCGATGTACTGGCCGCTTCTAATGCGGCGCGGGCATCGCGAACTCTACGGGCTTTCGGCCGGACGGCGTCTGAACCCGGCGCTTATGGGCCGGCTGCTGCGCTACGGCGGACCCAACGGGCTTCAGATGCTCCTGGAGAGTTCGGCCTTCGCGCTGTTCTTGCTGCTGGTCGGCCGCCTGGGCGAAGAGGCTATGGCCGCCACCACGCTGGCCTTCAACGTCAACCTGCTGGCGTTCGTGCCCATGCTCGGAGTGGGCGTGGCACTGACGACCATGGTCGGCCAGCAGCTAGGGCGCAACCGCCCGGACCTGGCCGGCCGGGCCACTTGGACCTCGTTCTGGATGGCCCAAGCTTACATGGGCACCATGGCCGCGCTGTACGTGCTCGTGCCCGACGTGTTCCTCTGGGGCCATGCCTCGGGCGTTTCGCCGGAGCGGTTCGACGAGCTGCGCGGGGTGACCGTGGTGCTCTTGCGGTTCGTCGCCGTGTACTGCCTGCTCGACGCCATGAACCTGGTGTTTGCGGCCGCCATCAAGGGGGCCGGCGATACGCGGTTCATCCTCTGGGTGAACCTCGTGATGGCCCCCTTGCTGGTGCTGGGAAGCTGGGCCGGCATGAGCTGGCTGGGCGGCGGGCTCGTCTGGTGTTGGTCGGTGGTGACGGTCTGGGTCTGTGCGTTGGCGCTGATCTACCTCGCCCGATTCCTCCAGGGCCGGTGGCGCGCGATGCGGGTAATCGAGCCCGAGCTGTTGCCCGAGGCCGAGGGTCTCCCCGAACCCGAGCCGGCATTGGCCGTGGGCCCGCAGACGACCGGATAACGGCCCCTGAGCGGCGGGTGCTCACGGGCGGTCGCGGAATAGGTTACGTGTCCCCGCAGCCCCGTGCCGGGGGAGAATGGTTTGGAAACCAGGCCGAATACTCACCAAGCGGCCTTTTCCCCGGCACGGGGGGTTAGTTCGCGGCCGATCCTTGGGCACACGCCGAAGAGGGGTCATAAATCCCCAGCAAGACGATCGGGCTGGGGCTAGAAACCGGGCGGGTTTCTGCGCATACTAGGAGCTGTGGATCGAAGCCCGTGCCCGGCGGCAAACCGCCGCCGGGCGGCGGGCGAGAATTTTTCCCCAAAGCCGCGACACCCCCAGGCGGCTGCGGGGTTAAAGAATTGCTGGCCGGTGCCCTGGCCCGTCCCCCGGGCTTTCCAGGACGCCGGCAGCGCGTGTTCGGGTTTACCGGAACGCCCGACGGGGGGAACGTGGTCGCGGTGGCGGGGTGCCTCTGGAGAGCCCCGGACCCGGCCGTGATTCCCACCCCGGCGCGAAGATGGGTGCAATTGCGCAATCGTTCAACCCCCGGCCCCCGGGACGAGAACCCTGGTCCTGTCTTCCCCCCCGCCAAGCGATAGGCCAGAGGTCGGTCCTGGGGCCACCCGGGGGTTGTTTATTGCGCCGATCTTGAGGACAGCACGGGCCAGTTCTACTCGGGGCGGTTCTCCTGCTCAAAGAGGGTGAGCACCTCCTGTGCCTTGCGGCGCATGTTGGCGGCGGTCTCGGCGGCCTCGGGGTCCTGGTCCTCGGCGAACACCTTGGCGTAGGCCGAATAGGTGGCCGCCAGCTCGGGGTGGAAGGGCGTAAGTGTCGCCTTCTGGATGTCCAAGGCCCGTTGGAGCGCCGTTCGGGTCTCGGGCAACTTCCCGGCGGTGTAGTGCAGCTTCGCGAGTCCGTACCAGAGCCGCGCCACTTCCGGGTGCTCGTCGCCGAGGAACTCTTCGGCCATGGCGAGGGCCTTCTCGTACTCGTCCAACCCCCGCTGGTAAGCGGCGGCACTGGCCCCGCTGTCCAGGGCCGCGAGATAGCCCAGGACCCGGGCCACCTCGGGGTGCTTTTCCCCGTACGACTCGGTGAGAACCTCTAGCGCCTCCTCCAACGGGGGGCGGGCCTCGCGAGGCTGGGCGCGGGCCGATTCAAGCCGGCCGCGCAACACCAGCACCGCGGCCCTCCGGGGGTCCTCTTCGCCGTAACTCTTCTCGCGGATCGCCTGCATCCGGTCGAGGACCTCTTCTACCTTGGGATACTGCTTCTGGCGCAGGTAGAGGTCGGTGAGCCCGGCAAGGGTGCCGGCCACGACCGGGTGCTCGGCTCCCCAGCACTTCTCGTAGATCGCCAAGGCCCGCAAGTAGGCCGGCTCGGCCCTGGTGTATCGGGCCTGGGCGGTGTAGAGCGCTCCAAGCGTATCGGCGGCCGCACCGACCAGGGGATGCTCGGGCCCCAGTGCCTTGTCGGCGGTTTGCCGGGCCTGGAACGCCATGGGCTCGGCCGTCTTGTACCTACCCATCGTCACGGCCAGCCGGGCCAGGGGATTGTAGCTCAGGGCCAGGATGGGATGGTTTGCCGGCAGCGCCGCTTCACCGACCGCCGCGTCGCGTATTTCGAGGGCCCGTTGGAGCAGTTTGCGGGCTTCCTCATACGCGCCGAAGGCGATTTCGAGCTGGGCCAGGTTCTCCAGCGAGGTCGCGACGTAGGGGTGCGTTTCGCCCAGATTCTTGGTCCAGCTTTCGCGGGCCCAGTTGTACAGCTCGAGGGCCCCGGAGTGTCTGCCTTGGATCAGGTAGATCGCGGCCTGGTTGTTTCGGCTGGCGGCCACGAAACGATGATCGGCGCCCAATGCCTTGCTCCATATATCGCGGGAGTGGCCGGCGGCCTGGTGGGCCTCATCGAGCGCCTCGCCGCGAACGAGCAGCAACGCGGCCCGGGCGTGCAGCACCGGGGCCCAGGTCTCGTCGTCCGCGGGAAGCTCCTCCCGGCAGACCTCCATCGCGTGTTCCACCAGCGGTTCCGCCTCGTCGAACTCGCCCGCCTGCATCAGGGCAACGGCCGCCTGGCAGAGCAGGTCGGCATCGTCCGGCTGGCGGAGGAGCAACTCCTTGTACCACCGGGCCGCCTCCGGAAAGTTGGCGGCGTACATCTCGTTGATGGCCCGCGCCAGTGTGATCTTCTCCTGTTCGACGTCCTTCTTCTCCGCGGCCACCGTGAGCAAACCCCGGGCGTCGTCGAAGCCGCCCTCGGCGGTGGCCTTGAGCGCCCGCTGGTAGGGATCGCTCTCCTCGTCAATCCGCGCGGCCAGCTCGCGGACCTTCGCCGGCACGATCGGCGGCTGGGGGAGCACGACCGTCTCGTCGGCCATCACCAGGATGACCGCTTTGATCTCGTCGGTAAGCCGGAAGGTAATGTCCTCGACGGTCACTTTCCGAATGCCCACGGGCGCCAGCGGGCTGAGCCACCAGCCAGCCCCAATCACGCCGACGAGCACGGCCCCGAGCGTGCGCACGCGAACCTCGCCCACCATCGGCAGGCGCACGCGCCGGGGCTCCTGCGCCGCCTCACGGAGCCGCTTGCCGAAGTCGGCGCTTTGGCCGCGACGCAGGCGGACCAGCACCTCCTCGGGGGTCTCCACGTGGCCTGTGGCCAGCACGTACGTCATCACCATCAGCCCGACGAACACGATCCCCAACGGCCGTTGCAGCAGCCAGGGCATCTCCGGCCGGGCGACGTACAATACGACGATCACTACCAGCAGCCCCAGTCCCAAGAGCATCGCCGCTAGGGGCAAATGGTGCAGCCTGGAAGCCGGCCCGTCGAGCAACGGAACGGGCGCGAGCTTCGTTCCGCTTTCCCCCGGCTTTCGGCGGCTCTCCCCGTGTCTTCTGCGGCTCTCCCCGTGCTTTCGGCGGCGTTTGGCCATCGCTTCTTTCGAACAACCGGCGCGGTGCGAGAACGGCGGCGCGAGAACAGGAAACAACGCCTGATTATAACACCGCCGGGTGGGCCCAGCAAACCCAACCAAGAAGGGGCCTGGCCTGTTCTGCCGAAACGGCCCGAAGGGCGCTTCGCACAGAATAGACCGGGTCCCTTTGTCGTTCCGGGCGAGAACCCGGTAGCCCGCTTTCCTGTGGCCTAACCTAGCGCCCTCCGGTCAGGGCCTCCATTTCCCGCTGGGTCGATTCCCAGGAGAGCGGGACCTCGGCGACGTCGAGCTGAGGGTCCGGGCCCAGCTCGTCGGCGGACCGGCGGGTGGCTGCCGCGTCGAGCTCCTGCGTCATCGCGTCCAGCCACGGGGGCACGTCGAT
>Ga0180437_10002995_pt1 | contig 25837 bp, 22 predicted proteins | sample SS_ome_4_FD_132410 | JGI IMG/M metagenome (GOLD analysis project Ga0180437, IMG submission 132410) | Hypersaline lake sediment archaeal communities from the Salton Sea, California, USA - SS_3_D_1 metaG | ecosystem: Environmental > Aquatic > Non-marine Saline and Alkaline > Hypersaline >... | reverse complement strand
TCCCACCCTGCCGGTCCGTCGAAGCGTCTTTTCCATGACCCGCTGTTTTCCCTTCGTCGATTGGCACACCCCGAAGGGGACCTATCCAGTCCTCCCCGGCTGGCAGGGGCTCAGAGAGGAAGACGTGACGTTCCCCGAGCTGATGACGTACGCGGGCTTCCGAACCGCCATGTTCGCCGATACATATCACATGGCCAAGCCGGGCATGAACTTCCATCGCTTTTTCAGCGTCTTTCGCTGGATACGCGGTCAGGAAGCCGATAGATATGGCTACGGCGAGTTGCTTCCCGACTGCATGGTCGAGAAGTACATGCGTCCTGACCATCCCGCCGAGACGGTCCAGCGCAAGAGGGACTCGCTCAAACATTACCTCCGCAATAACGGCGACCGACGCACCGAAGAGGACTACTTCGCTCCCAAGGTCTTCGGAGAGGCAATCCACTTCGTCGAGAACGAATATAACCGCAGCCCGTTCCTTCTCTACGTCGATTCGTTTGACCCGCACGAGCCCTGGGATCCTCCCCAGTGGTATCTCGATATGTACGACCCCGATTACGATGGCGTCGAGATGATCTGGCACAACACTAACGACGCCTCAATCTACACCGAGTCGGAAATCCGGCACATAAAGGCCCTGTACGCTGCCGAGGTGACGATGGTCGACACCTGGGTCGGCAAGCTCATGGACAAGGTGAAGCAGCTTGGCATCCTGGATGAGACCCTTGTGGTCTTCATCGCAGACCACGGCACCGAACTCGCCGAGCACAACAGAATCGGCAAGAGCACCACGCCGTACCAGCACAACATTCAGCTTCCTGCTATGATTCGCTTTCCCGATGGCACTGGTGCTGGCAAGCGCATCGATTCGCTCGTGATGAACTACGATTTTAGTCACACAATGCTCTCGTGGCTGGGCATCGATGCTCCCGATGGCGTGGATTCAGTCGACCTCATGCCCCTCATAAAGGGCGAGACCGACCAGGCCAGAGATCACATCATCAACGCCTGGGGCACGAGCGTTGGAATCATCGAGGGGCCGTGGAGCCTCAACTGTACCGACGAGTCCAAGCCCATCGCGCTCTTCAACCTGGACGAGGATCCGGGAGAGCAGAAAGACGTGAAGGATAAGGCACCCGACAAGGTCAAGCAACTCAGCGGGCGCCTCGAGAAGCTCTACGACGACCGTGGGCTCAAAGGCTATTCCCTCGCCAAGCGACAGCGAGAAGTCGTCCAACAGTCGTCTCCCAGAAAAACCGCCGTGCTGTGACTCATCGCTCCACAACGAAAAAGGGAGAGCGGCATTGCGCCGCTCTCCCTTCTGTTTCCTTTCGCGGCTTCGGCTATTGGTCCCGCAGCCTTTCCTCAAGTATCCGCCTTGCCTTACGGAATATTGCCTTCATCTCCCTGTGCCGCTTCTCCTCATAGCGCACTGACAGCGTGTCGAGGTATGTGAGCCCCCCGTCGATTAGCGTGACCATGTAGGTGGCATCCGACGGACTGAACATGTCCGCTCCCCCCACGTTGACATAGACAGGGGAGGTGTGCGCGCCGAGGTGAATCGGCCAGCAGTGGTACGCCAGCGCTCGGCTCCCGCATCGCGCCGCTATCCACGAACTCCGATGAATCTTCGTCGACGCTCGCAGCTTGAGCGACTTGGCCCCTTTCTTCGAGGAGGTCTTTGCGACGACCTTGCCGTTGACCACGACTTCGAGGAGATTCATCGACCATGCGCACGTTGCGTTGGCCTCAAGCTCGACCACGCCTCCATCTCGGCCCATTCTGATCTCGTCGCCCACTGGGTGACCGTCAACGGTCAGATTGATCAATGGCCCCGACGTGGTGAAAGTTCGCCCGGCTCGGATCGCCGCTCCCCAGTTCTCGAATGTGAAAGGCCGGTTGGGATCGAGCTTCGCGTACGTCCGCGCTCCTCCCACCGGCATCCCTGCGCTCATCTTGTCAGTGCCGCCTACCGCCGCCACGCGGTACCCGCAATTTAAATACTTGTACCATTCCAGGAAACAGTGCGAATCCAACGTGCCGGAATCCGGGTTCGCATAGTGCCTCAGTTCCGCTCCGTCCAATTGGCCCAATACAAAATACACCGGCTCCTCGCAGCTTGGGCCGGGAAAGTGGGGCCGGATCGACACCCCGTCCCGCTCCTTTACCGTCTTCGCCCATTCCGTCAGTGTCACGACATCCGGATCCCCGAGGTATGCCTCGTTTGGCCCTCCCGCGCACATCGGATACACCGGATCCCCATGTGCCCCCAGCATGGACATGTGCCCCAGCAGGTGATTTCGGTTCTCCGTCCCGACCCACACGATAGTGTCGTCCTCGCTTACCCCCGAGACCTTCCCCGTTATGTCCGCGGCGTTCGTAAACAGTCTGCCCCACTGCGACGCCAACAGGTTTATGAGGTTCAACCCCTCTGCTTGACCCTCGAGCCACGCCGTCTGCGGCGAAATGAAATGCACGTGCGTGTCGGCAGTTACCCATCCGTCTTTCCGCCGGTCAATCCACCGGTCCACCCGTAGCGTTAGTTCCCGCTGGCCGGCGCGGATGCTCAGCTTCTTTCTGAGCGGTTTGTATTCGAACCCCTTCGCCGCTTCCACATACACCTCGCCCACGGGAAGCTCGATCTGAAAGCTCCCCGGCACATATGCGTAGCTCGTTCCTCCTAACTGCAGGTCCCCCGCATAGTCCTCGAACCAGTTCGAGTTGACCTTCGCGTGATGCCCGTACGGAGCGATGTACTCCCCGTTTGCCCCGCGGAAATGGATCCGTGTCGGCGTCGGCTTGCCCGTAGAAGCGTCCACCACGTTCACGTGCACCCATGCCTTACGCGGGCGTATCAGCTCAAGCCGGGCCGCTCCATCCGTGCTCTTCGCAGCCCCTCTGGTGAAAGCATCTCCCAGCGAAATGTCGTGAGCCCGTTTGGCCCCGGCCTTCACGTTCAGCGTTGCGCCCTCCGCCCCCGTCGCTTCGATCAGGAATCGCCGTGTCGGCTTCTCCTCCCGTTCTGCATTGCCCAACCCGCGCAGTTCATCCTTGACCCAATCCTTCTCGCTCACGGGTACAGCCGCCTGCACCGTCGTGACGCTGCCCATGTCCAGCTCAGCGCTGAGGTCGGACGGCATCGCCTTTTCCGACGACGGAAGCGTGAGCCTGTAGTAGCGCCGCGGAAGGTGCCGAAGCGGATGCCCGGGACCCTCGTATAACGTTATCCCCAATACCGCGATCGGAACACCCGGTCGGCCGCGAAGGACCACTGATGCAAGCTCCGAATCGGGCTTTGGGTTCTCCAGCGCATACAGCAGTGCCGGAACCCCGCCGCGCTCCTTGACCACTCCTGTCTGAGTGGCTCCCCAGCCAACTGCGTCGCCCTGCTTCACTGGCCTTGGCATACCCATCTGCACAGACGCGAACGCCGGCCCCGGGCCCGGGGCCCCCGCTGAGACTATCTCGAATCGCATTCGCACCGGCTGCACACGTTCCTTGCCGTCCTTGTACCGAAGCACATACTCCGCCACCTTCTCTCCCAGGCCGTATCCGCGTCGCCTTGCGGCTGCCAAATTCCCGGAGTGCAAGAAGCACACGTGCGTGGCCGTCCCGGAGACCCTAATCTCCACCTCTGCTGTTCCCCCCCCCACGACCACCAACCCCTTCTTCTTCGTGTCCTCTGGGCCAAGGGCGAACGGAATGCCCCAGAATTTACCCTTGCCTCGCGGCACTGGCGGGCGGACCGCCGCTGGCGCACGGCTCCCTGCTCTTCTTCTTACGGGAGCTTCCAGTGGCTCGTTGGAGTTGAAATACCTGCTTAGATTCACCGTCCTGAACTTCGGCATAACGTGTCCTCCTATTCACAAGTCCGCTTGCCGGGGGTAGGTCCATCCGTGCATATTCTAAGACACGGTGCCCGCAATTCTCTCCCTTTATCTGCGGACCGTCAAGCCTCCCCCCGCCGATTGCGCTCGCCATTTCGCTTTCTGCCTGGATCAACACCTTCAATCGTCTTGCCACGGCCGCCGAGCGTGGGTACGATATTAGCGAAAGGACGAAGAATCAGACTTCGTCTGACCACAGGCAATGAGGATACTCGGCGGACAGTCCGGGGGTGCGGTATGACGACGGACTTCCACGGAATACTTGAATTCGGATTCAAGAACAAGGCTTCGGACATCCACTTCCAGGCCGCTGCCCATCCGATGGTGCGCATCGATGGCAAAATGCGCACACTGGATTTGCCGAAGCTTAGCAACGAAGAAACCCTTGAGTTCATTGCCTCCATTGCGCCCAAGCCTGAGGATGAAGACCTTAACGCAGCATTGTTCAAGGGGCTCGACTTCTCCTATTCCATCCCCAACCTCTGTCGATTTCGCTGCAGTGCCTACAGCCACCTCGGGAACACGGGCGTGACAATGCGCATCATACGGATCGAGATTCCTTCCATCGAGGACTTGAATCTTCCCGAAGTTATGCGCGACATCGCGCTCTCCCGCCGTGGGCTTACCCTTGTAACCGGCACCACCGGCAGCGGCAAGAGCACCACGCTCGCCGCTATGATCAATCTCATCAATCAGACCCACCACGCCAAGGTCATCACCGTCGAGGACCCCGTCGAGTATGTGTACGCGAACCAGAAGGCCCTGATAACGCAGCTAGAGGTCGGACTTGATACTCCCTCCTTCTCTCACGCCTTGCGGCAGGCTCTGCGGCAGGACCCCGACGTTATTCTGGTAGGGGAGTTGCGCGATGTTGAATCACTTCGCATGGCCCTGCGCGCCGCCGATACCGGCCACCAGGTCTTCTCCACCGTCCACAGCGCCACAGCCGCGCTTACCGTCGAACGCATTATCGCAATGTTTCCCCCCGTCGAGCATAAGCTCCTGCTTTCGCAGTTGGCCAGCTCCGTGGAAGCAATAATCTCGCAGCGGCTGCTCACCACTGTGAAAGGCGGGCGAAGGCCTGCAGTAGAAATCCTCCGCGGAACAGCCGTCAGCGAAAAGCTTATCGTAGAGAATCGCCTCGCGGAGATCGGCGATTACATCAAGAGAGGCGAGGCCGGCATGCAGACCTTCGACCAAGATATCCTGAAAATGTACAAGCAGGAGGTCATTTCCGGCACCGAGGCCATGCGCTGGTCGTCCAGGCCCGAGGCCCTCGCCATGGCGATGCGCGGGATAATCTAACTACTCAGTGTGAGCGGGGAGGGGAGGCAAGAGAGAGTACGATATGGCAGGCCGTGACTCATCCAACCCGTGAGGAGAGCGAAATGTCGGAAGATACTCTGGTTGTGGTCACGCCACACGATGAAATGCTTCTTGTGGCTCCCCAGTTCGTGCGGATGCGAGACCAGGAGGCCGGCGCCCTTCAATTGCGCGTCGCGGCCGCCGCGGAAACCACACCCGGCCTCCCTGTCGTAATTGACATGTCCAACGTCGAGTACGTGCCCAGTCGGGGAATCGGCACCCTCGTGGTCATACTTCAGAACCTCAAGAAGGAGGACAGGCGACTCATACTCGCAGCCCTTCAGTCGCCGGTGCGCGAAACCCTCACGGTCTGTCGGCTGGACAAATTCTTTGAGATCTTCGATACCGTTGACGACGCCCTCGCCCGCATTCGCGAGCCCGAAGAAGATGTGCTGGAATAGACGGTCCCCTCCTTGGGGGTGGGAAACGCCCGTCTGTGACCCTGCCCCGCCATCACTGTGCCAGGTACTGCTCCCGCAGCTTGCCCAGCTCAACTGCCGTTCCTGAATGCCTCGACATATCCGCCGCCAGCGCCACTAGCGCGCTCTCAAATCCCTCCTCAGCACCCGCCTGTGGCTTCGTTCCGTCAAGGATATGCCTTATGAAGTCCCGCCACGTGTTCTTGTCCGCTCCTGCATGTCCACCGCCGTAGCTCTCCACGCTTATCACCTTCTCCTTGCTGCTCCCTGGCCTCGTCAGGATAAGGCGCCCCCTGCCAAAATCCCCCGCCACCTCCCCCTTCGTGCCGCTCACGAAACATGTTCGCGTCTCCCTCGGCGAGAACAGAGTCACCGAGAATATTGCCCTCAAGCCGTTCTCATATTCGATGATCGCGCTTTGGTTGTCCACGATGTCCTTGTCCGCATTGAAGACGCAAAGGTCCATCCGCCTTGAATCCAGTTCCTCTAGCTCCTCCGGCGTAATAAGGACGAAGGCGTCCCTGGGATCGAATCGAAAATCGCATTCCTCTTCGCAGTCGCGGCAGAGCTGTGGCAGCTTCGGGTTGGGACGGAAGAAGTTCGTGCCCCCGAATGAAACTACTCTCGCAGGCCTGCTTCCGCTCACCCAGTTCAGGATATCCAGATCGTGGCAGCACTTCGTCAGCAGCAGACCGCCGCTCTTCTCGCTCGACCGGTGCCATCGCCTCGCGTAGCTGGCCCCGTGCCGGTATCTCACCAGCTCTTTGGCTTCCACCGACACCACCTGCCCCAGCTCCCCCGAGTGAATCAACTGATGCAATTTCTTGTAGAACGGCGCATACCTCAGCACATATCCAAGCTGGAAAACCTTGCCGTACCCCTTCGCGCGCCGCGCTATCCTGCCGCATGCGTCCAGGGTCGTCTCCATCGGCTTTTCCAGAAATATGTGCTTATCCGCCTCCATCGCCGGAATCACCACTTCCTCATGCACGTGGTCCGGAGTCGCGATTACAACGGCATTTACCTCTTCATTGTCCAGCACCCGTCGCCAGTCCGTCTCCAGCAACAATCCCTCTGCACCCAGCATCCGAGCCACCGACCCGGCCCTGTTCCTGTCCGCGTCGCACACCGCCACAAGCCGCGCACCCGGCTCTTCGCCCACCAGAAACCGGGCGAAGGCGAACCCCCTTTGCCCCGTGCCAATGACTGCAATTCCTACTTCACTTCTGCCCACCGCAAGTTCCTTCCTGAAACAGCGTTGCACAAGGCCCAATAATACCACTATGACCTCGCCGAATCGACCAACCGCCCACGCCGCCCTTCAATAGAGGATCGCTCTCACTTCAGGTTGACACCCATCGCAGACTGTGGTAGCTATTGATTAGGGAAGGGCCGATTGCCCTTCTCACGATTCGAAACACGCGCCCGTAGCTCAATTGGATAGAGTCGCGGACTTCGAATCCGAAGGTTGGAGGTTCGAGTCCTCCCGGGCGTGCAGGTTCCTGGCGGCGGTATGTCTTCGCCCTCGCAGACCGCACCATTCGCTGAGCACAAAGTCGACAGGAGTATCCATGTGAAGCGCTTCCTGCCGCTGATGATCATCCTGATGCTCTTGCTCCTAGTCCTCGTGGCCATCGGCTTCTACCACTACGGTGCCGGCGTCGTGAAGGCTGCTTCCGGGGAGCGAATCGTCTCTCTGCAAAAACAGCTTGCCGATGCCCGTTCCCGGCTTGACCTCCTGTCGCAGCAGAATGACCGCATCAAGCAGGACCTCGCCGAAGAGAGGGCTCTCTCCGAATCCAAGACCCAGAGAATCGCGGAGCTTCAGAGGCAGTTGGCCGAGATGACGACGAGCACCGCGGATGCCGCTGAGGTCTCCGGCGCCACATTTGACGAAAAGGTCGCCGCGCTCCTCGCCAGGCTCAGCGGGGATGATGGGTGGTACTATCGGGACAAGCTCATCGAGATAGGCCCTGAAGTGATCCCCTTCATCTTGGCGCGGCTCGAAGAGGTCGACCTAACCGAGTCCGAAACCGTGATGCTCTACCAGATATTGGCGCGTTTGGGCAGTCCGGAACTGGTTCCCTGGTTCATCGCTGGCCTCGCGTCCGGCAACGAGCGTGTCAGGAGGGAATGCCACCGAGCCCTGATGAGACTTACTTACCAGGCCCTACCAGCCGAGTACGATGAGTGGGCCCTCTGGTACGCCTCCAACGCAGGTCTCGATTCCGAGTACTGGTATCAATCCGCACTCAACGATGCTCTCGCCCAGCTTGCCTCGGACAATTCGCGTGACCGAGCCGACGGGCTGATGTTTCTTCTACGGCAGCTGATGGTAGGCGACTCGAGCTTGTCCGATGACCCTCGGCTGTTGCCTGCGCTTGCCCAGCTGGCACAGGACGAATCTCCGGTGATTCGCCGCAGAGCACTCATGCTGCTGGCTCGAGCTTTGCCTGACGATCAGTTGCTCGAGAACATCATTCCCCTTCTCGATTCTGCCGATGGCGCTGTCGACCGTGCGGCTGTTGCTATGGCCATGGGGAGGCACGGACTGACACACGCAATTTCCTCTCTAGAGCCCTTACTCAGCGATTCCGACACGATCGTCAGGCGCGCCGCATTTCTCAGTGTGGCTCGGATCGGGGGAGAGGAGGCCACCCAGAAACTCGCCGCCGCACTCCAGCAGGCCAAGGAGGCGGGAGAGGACACCCGCGCATACGAGTTCATTCTTAACGCGATGGAGGAGGGCCGCCTCCAGCAGTATCCATTTGGTTTCGATGGCCGTGCGCCAAGGAGCGGGAGCTTCCCTGGGCCTCCGCGCTGATCCATACTCCGAATTCCGCGCCCCCGCTTCCTCCACGGGTGCTGGACTTTCTCTTCATTATCCGTAACAATGCTTCTTCAGATCAGGAACACAGAAATCTCTCAAGATGCTCTCACTCAGGAGGGAACACATGGAATCTCAAGTCTGCCTCGGATTCTCCTTGGCCAACGCATTCATGGTTCGACTCACGCCCGGCCAGGATATATTCGATGAAGTGAAGTCCCTCGCCGCACGCACGTCATCCGGGCGATTGGCGATTCTCTCGGGCCTCGGCAGTGTGAGCGACGTCCAGTTCCGAAATCTGAAGGATGCAATCACCAGGCCCGTGTCACTGGACAAGACGGTTCTCTTCGAAGGCGTCGGACCTTACGAGTTGCTCTCAATCGTAGGAAACGTTCTCCCCATGGGCGAAGAACAGGTCGTGCACATTCACGTCACGCTCGGCACGTCGCCGGGCCCGGTGATTGGCGGCCACCTTTTTGCCGCGAGAGTGTTCACCACGACCGAACTGGTTTGCGTGGAGTTGCCGGGCGACTCGCTCTTCCGTGAGAGAAGCTCTGTGACCGGCTTGACCGAGATCGTCTGCAATGATCCGGAAGGACGGGTAGAGAAAGAGTAAGCCCGAGCGATGCTCAGGGCCTGGAGGCTTCACGCAGCTGGACTGCCCCGGTCAAGCAGGCCGAGACGCACGCTGGCTCTTCGCCTCGCTTGAGACGTCGTGCACACAGATCGCACTTCAGAACCACGCTCCGCTCTTCGTCCATCCGGAGCGCGCCGAACGGGCACGCCTCGATGCATGCCCCGCACGCGTCGCAAAGCTCTTCATTCAGTAAAACCGGCGCGTCCGGGTCTTCCCGGCTTAAAGCTCCCGTCGGGCATGCTTCAATGCACGCGGCGTTCTTACACTGCCTGCAAACGATTGGGGTAGCCTTTCCCTTAACAACTTCGACCTGGATTCGCGCCTTGGGAGACGGGCTTTGCCTCGCAGCTTCGTACAGGTCTTCTGAATCTGAATGGGCGAGGGCGCACTCGATTTCACAGCGCTTGCACGCCACGCACAGATCCTTCTTCACTACCAGCGTCCTGCGCACTTACCTTCCTCCTGAGCAGTCTTCGGCGCACTACCGACCACTTCTACATCGTACAGCGCACGGTGCCTCAGATCAACGAGCACCCCGCCTTCTCGTCACAGCCGACTTGCGGCAAGCGACGCCAGCTCACTCCGCTCGCTGGTGATAAGCGTGACATGCCCCACCAGCGCTTCCCCCTTGAGCCGGTCCGCCGCATACGTCAGCCCGTTGCTCGTGGCATCCAGGTATGGATTGTCGATCTGATACGGGTCCCCGGTGAGCACCACCTTGGTTCCGTCGCCGGCCCTGCTTATCACCGTCTTAACTTCGTGCGGCGTCAGGTTCTGCGCCTCGTCCACTAGCATGAACTGGTCCGGAATGCTTCTTCCCCGCATGTATGTGAGTGCTTCCAGGGCGACCTTGTCCGTCTCGAACAGCCGGTCCAGCGGATTTCCCTGCTCCTCATCCTCCTCCTTTCGCTTCTCGCGCCTCTTCTCGTTGCTTGGCTTCTCGTGCATGATCAGTTCAAGGTTGTCGAAGATCGGCTCCATCCAGTGTTCCAGCTTCTCCTCCTTGGAACCGGGGAGAAAACCTATGTCGCTTCCCATCGGAATTATGGGACGCGAGACGAGCACCCTCTTATAGACCCGCTCCCGAAGACACTTCTGAAGTGCGCACGCCAGCGCAACTAACGTCTTCCCCGTTCCCGCCTGTCCCACCAGCGTTACCAGCCTCACCTCTTCCAGAAGCAGCAGCTCCATCGCCATCTTTTGCTGGATGTTTCTCGGAGTGATCCCGTAGAGCGCGCTTCCGTCGTACTTCAGAGCTACCGCCACCCCGTCCCCCTCATATCGGGCCATGACCTCGTTCTTCGTTCCGCTCTTATCCTTCAGCACCAGGAACTGGTTTGTGAGGAACTCTCCTTCCACAGAAATCTTGCCTTTTTCGCCTAGCTCCGCAATCTGCGCGGCAGAAGCCTCGACCTCCCCCCACCCGGAATACAGATGATCGAAGTCCACCTTCTGCTTCTCGAAGTCCACCGCCTTTATGCCCAGCGAGTCGGCCCGTATTCGTGCGTTTATGTCTTTCGATACGAAAATGGTCGTGCCGCCCGACTCCATAATTTCATACGCGACTGAGATTATTCGGTTATCCGCCGTCTCTGCGCGCAACATTGGCGGCATGCCTTCCTCCGAAGGGAAAGCCACCCTAAGCGTTCCTCCTATGTCGTCTATAGGAACCCCGTCCTTAAGATGCCCCTTGGCCCTGAGCTCATCCATCTTACGGATGGCGGCCCTTGCATTCCGCCCCAGCTCGTTGCTCTCTTTCTTAAACGTGTCAATCTCTTCCAGCACGTCAATGGGGATCACAACCTCGTTGTCCGCAAACGACGTGAGCGCGGCGGCGTTGTGCAGAAGCACGTTAGTGTCCAGGACAAAGCTCTTCTTCATCTGAAATCCCTTCCATGCAACAGAACATCTCCACGAATCTGAAGTGCCAATTCTAATCGGCCGAAGCGCCTCCTACAAGGAAATGCCTGATCCGACACATGTTTGCCTCTGCCGTGCACACGCGCGGAATTCCGGTTTGGCCCTGGTATACGTAGATAGGTCCGCGCCTAACGACTCCTGCGCTCTCGATTCAGCCCCTTGACGAGGCTGCCTTCCTCATCTATACTTTGTCTATAGTATTGCTGGGAAAGGACCAACCAAGTGAACGTTTCAACACGGGCTAGATACGGACTAAGGGCTGTGGCTGATATCGCAGCCCAGAACTCGGACAGCCCAACCCAGCTAAAGGACGTGGCCCGGCGACAGGAGATTTCGGTGAAGTATCTCGAGCAGATCTTCGCGCAGTTGAGAGCAGCGGGACTTGTCCGCGGACTTCGCGGTCCCCGCGGCGGATACCTTCTGTCGAAATCTCCTCGCTCCATTAAGGTCCGCGAAGTCGTGGAGGCTCTCGACGGACCCCTCTCTCTTGTCGGCTGCGTCGATGACGCCGGCACCTGTAAGAGGGCCGCCAGATGCTCGGCCCGCAGGCTCTGGGCGCACGTCAGCCACACGCTCCGCGACGACCTGTCCTCCCTCTCAATCGCCGATATGGGCATGCTCCCGGCCAAGGGCCGGGCTCCCCGTCGGAGACGCGCTTCGACGTGATATGGCCCAGCCTTTGGCCGTCTACCGTTCCGTGATCCTTGGCAACAGGAGTAGAATACTTACGGTGCTCACCAAATACCGCAATCGGTCGATCGACTGTGCCGATAATGCGAACTACTGCTGGCATGGCAAATTCGCGCGCGGTATTCTCAGGATAGAGGCGGAGTGACCAATGGTCTTGCCCAAGCTCCGGCTCGCCTGTCGGGAAGGCACTCAAACCTGAACTGACGGGAGGACCCCCGTGAACATAGCAGATAACTTCACACAACTCATCGGCCGCACTCCCCTCACCAGGCTTCCCAAGCTTGCTGGGGACTTGGAGTGCAGCGTCGTAGCAAAGCTGGAATCCTTCAACCCGGGCGGCAGTGTCAAAGACCGGATCGGACTCAGCATGATCGCGGCAGCCGAGGCTGAAGGCGATATCGGCCCCGGGACCCTCATCGTTGAACCCACCAGCGGGAACACTGGTGTGGCTCTCGCCTTGGTCTGTGCGGCAAGGGGATACACACTCATCCTCACAATGCCCGAGACCATGTCCCGTGAGCGCCGCCACCTTCTCGCCGCGTTCGGTGCCGAGCAGGTGCTGACCCCTGGAGAGAAGGGCATGAAGGGAGCCATTGACGCCGCACAGGAAATCTGCGCCAAGAATCCCAACTCCTTCATGCCCCAACAATTCGAGAATCCGGCCAATCCCGAAATCCATCGGCGGACCACCGCCCACGAAATCTGGACGGACACCGACGGGAAGGTGGACATTCTCGTTGCGGGCGTTGGCACGGGCGGCACCATCACTGGTGTCGCCGAAGAGATCAAACAGCGGCGCGAAGGGTTCAAGGCCATTGCGGTAGAGCCCGCTGCCTCGCCTGTCCTCTCCGGCGGGAAACCGGGACCGCACCCCATTCAAGGGATTGGGGCCGGCTTCGTACCGAAAGTGTTGAACGTCGATATCATTGATGAGATCGTGCGTGTCGAGTACGACGACGCAGCAGCGACCGCAAGACGCCTCGCCCGAGAGGAGGGCATTCTTGCCGGCGTCTCCTCGGGTGCCGCTGCTTGGGCCTCCCTCCAGGTCGCCAAAAGGCCCGAGTCCGCTGGGAAGTTGCTTGTCGTTATCCTACCCGATACGGGCGAAAGGTACTTGTCCACCGCGCTCTTTGAGGACCTCAGTTAGAGGAGGAGGTGCTGCGCTGTTCAGAAGAATCTCTGAGGATATAAGAAACGTCTTCGCGCGAGACCCGGCCGCTAGATCGGTCTTCGAGGTGCTCATCTGCTACCCGGGGCTTCATGCGATCTGGATACACAGGATGGCCCACGCCCTTTGGCGTGCCCGGTTGAGGCTCTTGGCCCGGTTCGTTTCGCACTTGGGACGTTTCCTTACCGGCATCGAGATCCATCCCGGCGCTACTATCGGTCGTCGTGTGTTCATTGACCATGGCGCTGGGGTGGTGATAGGGGAGACCTCGGAGATCGGCGACGACGTCGTCCTTTATCAGGGCGTCGTTCTCGGCGGCACTTCAATGGAGAAGAAGAAGCGGCATCCCACTATCGGGCACAACGTAGTGATAGGCGCGGGGGCCATACTCCTCGGCGGCATAGAGGTGGGCGAGGGGGCTAAAGTCGGCGCTGGCTCCGTGGTTGTCCACCCCGTCCCTATCGGGACCACCGTTGTCGGGATACCTGCGAGACCGGTGGAGAAACGCACACAATTGGACCTCAACCTCGACCACGGCAGGCTCCCCGACCCCATAGCCGAAGCCATCAGAAGCGTGCTCGATGAGCAGGAGAAGCTTCGCGATCGAATAGCCCAGCTGGAAAAGATCATCGAAAAAGAGGGCACATAGCCGCGTCAACTTATTCCCTCTTGGTGCAAGGAAAGGAGGTGGTGATAGTGATATGGATCATGCGCAGCCTGTATCGGCTCTCGCACGACCAATTTGTCTATCCATCACCATTTCCTTCACCAGGAGGAGACTGATGCCAAAGACCATCAGTGAGATAAACGAACGCATCCGCAAACGTCAGGCTGTTGTCCTGACGGCGGAAGAGATCATCGACCTCGTCGATGAGAAAGGCCTCCAGCGCGCCGCCAAGGAGGTCGACGTAGTTACCACAGGGACTTTCGGGCCTATGTGCTCGTCGGGCGCTTACTTCAACGTCGGCCATTCCAAGCCCAGAATTAAGTTCGGCGGCGGCCAGGTCCGCCTCAACGGGGTTCCCGCCTATGCTGGTTTCGCTGCCATCGATGTGTACATCGGGGCAACCGCTATCCCCGACGACGACCCCCGGAACAAAGTCTACCCGGGGCAGTTCAGTTATGGCGGCGGCCACGTGATCCAGGACTTGGTGGGCGGCAAAGAAGTGGTGCTCGAGGCCTCCGCATACGGTACGGACTGCTACCCGCGTAGGAAGCTCCGCACACTGATTAACATCAAGGATCTGAACGAGGCCGTCCTTTTCAACCCGAGAAACGTTTACCAGAACTACAACGTCGCCGTCAACCTTTCGGACCGGGTGATCTACACCTACATGGGCGCTCTCAAGCCAAAGCTGGGCAACGCCAACTACTGCAGCGCTGGACAGCTCTCGCCGTTGCTCAACGATCCCCACTACAAGACGCTGGGAATAGGCACGCGGCTGTTCCTCGGCGGCGGCATCGGCTACGTTGCTTGGCAGGGAACCCAGCATAACCCCACTGTCAAGCGCAAGCCCAACGGCGTCCCCGAAGCCCCAGCGGGCACTCTGGCGCTTCTTGGCGACCTAAAGGGGATGAGTCCCAACTGGCTCGTAGGCACCAGCTTCACCGGATACGGCGTGACTCTCACGGTCGGCGTTGGCATCCCCATCCCAATCCTTGACGAAACGGTCTGTCAGTACACCGCCGTCCGGGATGAGGACATTTGGACCAAGATAGTGGACTACAGCGATGCCTACCCCAACTGCATTCCCGAGACGTTGGGGGAGGCCAACTACAAGCAACTCAAGTCCGGCAAGATCACTGTGGACGGCAAGGATGTTGTCACGGCTCCTCTGTCCAGCTACGCCCGAGCGAGGGAAATCGCCTCCACCCTGAAAGACTGGATAAGCAAGGGCGAGTTCCTTCTCACTGAACCCGTGGCACCCATTCCCGGGGCCGAGTCAGGCTTGGCCTTCAGGCCTCTCAAGGAGCGCCCGGTGGAGGAGCAGTAGTCTGTTGCGCCTGGACGGGCTGTGAAGGCCCGTCCAGGCATCTACAAGTTGCTGGATGAATATCGCAGGAAGCAAAATGGCACGCAAGAGATTGGTACTCAAGTTCCCTCAGCGGCTTGTCGAGCAGCCCGTGGTCTGCCGCCTTGTAAAGCGGTTCGACCTGGAGTTCAACATTCTCAAAGCCCAGGTCACTCCGAGGCAGGAGGGCCTACTTGTTCTCGAACTCTCCGGCGAGAACGGCAACTGCGTCGAGGCTGAGGACTACCTGAAGTCCCTCGGCGTAATCGTCCAGCCTCTGAGCAAGGACATCATCCGCGATGAGGAGCGGTGCACCCACTGCGGCGCTTGCGTAGGAGTTTGCCCCACCAGCGCCCTTCGCATCGACGAAAGCAGCAGGCGCGTCCTCTTCAACGAGGACGACTGTATCGCTTGTGAGCTCTGTATCGGCGCTTGTCCCGTTAGGGCCATGCAGCTCAATTTCTGAGAATTATGACTATCAGCGAACGTTACTTGCGCCAGTTCGCCTTCGCGCCCATCGGCCCGGAGGGCCAGAAGAAGCTGTTGGCGGCCTCGGCTGTCATCGTTGGCTGCGGCGCTCTCGGCTCGACTGTTGCCGAACTTCTTACTCGCGCGGGCGTGGGCAGGTTGAGGATAGTCGACCGCGACTTCGTCGAACTCTCCAATCTCCCTCGCCAGGCCCTCTTTGATACACAAGATGCTGAGCAGATGCTCCCCAAGGCGGAAGCCGCCCGCCGCAAGCTCGCGCGCATCAACCCTGACGTGACCGTGGAATCAGTCGTCGCCGACGTTACCCCCCAGAACATCATTGCGCTCGCGTGTGGTGTGGACCTGATCTTGGACGGATCGGACAACGTCGAAACCCGGTACCTCATCAACGACGCCGCAATTGAGCTTCGTCTCCCATGGATATACGGCGGCGCCGTCGGCTCGCGTGGGATGGTGATGTCCATGCTTCCTCGAACGACCGCCTGCCTCCGATGTCTCTTCCTCGAGCCCGCACCTCCTGGCACGCTTGCCACTTCCGAGACGGAGGGAATCATCGGACCTACCCCTCACACCGTTGCCTCTCTTCAATCGGCAGAGGCGCTTAAGCTCATTGTCGGCGGGCCCCCGACTCAAGCTCGGCTTACGTGCCTCGACGTGTGGGCACGGACGTTTCGGACGCTGAACGTCGAGAGAACCGACGACTGCCCCGCATGCGTGAAGGGCGAACTAACCTTCCTCCGGTCTGCGTCCAAGCCTGGCGGAGTCGTGCTCTACACTCGCGATGCCGTCCAGGTCTCACCCCCGAAAGCCCTAGAGATTGACCTCGTCGACCTTGCCAACCGACTTCGCTCCTTTGGCGACGTGGTGGCAAATGATTTTCTGGTGAGCCTGGTCTTGCCGGAATACCAGATAATCGTCTTTGCCGATGGGCGGGTAGTCGTTAAGGGCACCAAGGATCCCAACGTGGCTCAGTCCCTCTACGACCGCTACGTCGCCAGTTAGTCTACCGATGGGGCCTGCCTGAATCGTTTCCCGTCTCCCCTGATTTCAATCCCTCGTTCGCCTCTGGCTCTTCATGGACTCCATTCTTGACGGTCCGTCGCTGCGCGATATACTTGGAAGAGGCCAGGGGACACTTCCGAGCGAGTATCGTGGGGGAAGTCTGCATGAAGACGGCTGCCTCTTTGCTCCTGCTTCTTCTCGCAATTCCGTTTGACGTCCTGCTTGCCTCGCCTGAGACGGATTATCTCTTCCCCGCTGCCGTGGTTACCCCCGGCTCAACTTCCGCCTGGTATGATTCCGGCGACAACGCTTACTTCCTTCGCTTTGTGGGTGACGAGACCATCGAGTACAAGGTCGACGTCGACGACCCCGGCGTCCAGGGCGGATACCTCAGGATTTATGAAACCACAACCGGCTGCTATCCAATCTACACCGGCGGATTCAACTACAATAACAGCACCGGCGGGACGATGACGCCCGACGGGGTCTACAGCAACGGCCTCGAGACCCTTGTCAGCCATTCGTTGAATGCCACAACACTCACTCTCCGATATCGTAATGACTACCAGGGAGTCACCATCTTCAAAGTCTACGAGGTCCAGCTTCTCGGAAAGGCCCTCAAGATTCACGCTTATAGCGACTCCGCCCGAACGTCCTACTACAATAACTACGTCGGATTCAGCTTCGGCACGACCGAGAACACCCCCAACGCCGAACGGATCCTCATCCCCTACATGGAATCAATCAAGACCACCATGGTTGACCACGACTATTTCCTTCAGTTGTTCAACGACTACACGCAGTCACGCGCCTCTTTGATCAGCAACGCCTCCGGTTCACCGGGCTATCTCGGAGGCAGCACTACGCGCTTCATAAACTCTGTCGCAGCCATATATTGGCGCAACGATGCCAGCACGATCAATCCCGTCGACGAGACCCTCTGGGCCACGGTAACCCATAACGTCGACGACCTCTTCGTCCATATGTCCGACCCGCCCGCCTCGCCGTGCCGCAGCGAATTCGACGACGCCCACGTTCTTAACTTCTCCGGCCTGAACTATAGCCTCGCCTACCAGCGCTACGTAACCTACCTCGACACAATGTACAGTTACGGCTGCCGAAACTTCATGATATATGTCTGGGGGACCTGGGCATGGGGCGAAGGCACCGGCTGGCCCAAGGCCCTGCCCAAGAGCAGCAAAGGCGGCTCCGAAGCAGACTTCGTCGCCATGCTCGATACTGCCAAAGCCCACGGCAATCGCATCGGCATGTACACCTACTACCACTACTACGAAGAGGAGAACAAGTTCGCCGAGCCGAATCCGCTGTTCGACCCCGACGATGCAACCAAGAACAGGGACGGCTCACTCAAGTACCACTCCCCCTATACCACAGAGCACTGGATGGCGCCCGACGCCTCCCTCTACTACGGCCAGCTTGTCGAGCAGGAAATACAGGACCTATATCACATCAATCTGGCCTACGAAGACTCTACCTCCGGTCAGACCCCACACGCCAATCTCCTCTCCCAGTACTCTCCCGACGGCCATGTCGACAACCTCCGCGACGGCATAATCTCGTACAAGTACCACTTCCTCCAGGCCAAAGGGATTCACAAGGGGCCCTATCTCGGCGAAGGTACCCTGGTCGCATCTAACCCCAGTCACATCACTTTTGATACGCTGCACGCCGGATACGTCGACGCCCTAGAACGCCATCTTGGACTCCCGGAAGGCGAGAACAACAACTACTACGTAATCCCCGACTACGAGTTGCGTGTCGCCAAGCCCCACCTCGTCGGTCTTGCGTTCGGCTTCCCTCAACGCTTCGTGTCCAGTTACTACCCGATTCCCGAGGACAAGTACGACGAGCTTCTCGCCACCGTGATCACTTACGGGCACGCCAACTACATGACCTGCAACGGAATCGTTGGGGACAACGGTGACTACATAACCGAGGGCGACGAGGTGCGCTCCCACTACATGCTCTCGGCATCGCTCCAGCCGCTCTACCTTTCCTCCGATGTCGACGAGATCCTTTACTGGAACGGCACCGGCTACGTCAGCCTGAGCCAAGCTTTCACGGACTCAATGGATCTCGTCAACCCGCGCATAAGAATCTCCTATGACAATGGTCTCGTGATTTTCGTCAACCACAGTGACACCCCCTGGACGGTGAGTGCAGCCGGTACCTCATTCCTCCTTGAGAAGGACGCCTGGGTCGCCCATCATCCCGGCAGCGGCCTCGTCGAGTTCTCCGCCGTTCCCAGCGGCCACAGCGATCGGTTCGACTACGTCATCTCCCCCAATCGGTTTGAAATGATCGATGGCCGCGGAAACTCCACCACCTACGGCGGCATTTCGGCCACCGACTTCAAGGTCGTATGGAAGAACGGCTTCACCGTCTCAGAGGATTCGCGGGCCTGGAGCATTACGCCGCCCCCGGTCGTTCCCGGCGCCGCCCTTGTGGTCAAAGGTTCCTCCGGGAGCACAGTCGCCCAGCTCGACGGTGGCGGGAACCTCCGCCTGGCAGGGCGCTGCTATCGCTATGCCGATATATCTCCCGCCGCGGAAGCCGAGTTCATCGTGAAATCCTCCTTAGGGGACCCCGTTGCACTCATAAACCGCGCTGGGGACCTCTTCCTCAAAGGCGTCACGCACGAGAATCTCCCATCCCTGAGCTCCGCTCCCGGAACCGACTTCTCAGTCAAGGGGTCCGGCGGACAGATTCTTCTCAGAATCGACGACTCAGGCCACGCCTACCTGCTCGGCCAGGTTCTTGACTCTTCCCTTTGACGGTCCCAACCCGTGGGCCCCATCACTGAATCGCACCCTTCACCTTGCGGCTCCCCGAGACGAGGTTTACAATACCAGTGACTCAGGCATTTGAGTCCATGCCCCTGGACAAGGCCTGGGTGGCGACAATCGGTGCATAGGCGTACACCGACCTGCGCGCACTCAGATTGCGTGCACCGCCTTTTGAGCATGGCTGCGAAACGCAAGGTGACGGTCGGCGAGGAGACGGGCAATGCCTGTGATTATTTGCCCTCAGTGTGGCGCGAACTGGAGGGTTCCCCTTGGAGCTGGCCTTCACGTCGTCGCCAAGTGCCTCAAATGTGGTCACAGGTTCGAACTCGAAACCGAAGTCACTCGCGAGTCTGCCCGACGGGCGGCACCAGGTGAGCCCGAGTCCGCTCCTCATTCCGGCATTGCCCCCACGATCTGGCTGGAGCGATCTTCGCAGGAAGCGGATGCTTCCCAGCCTCTGGATGAGACCGGTCATGTCAGAGCCAGGCATGTAGGCGCTGCGCCCGAGTTGCGCGTGCCCCGCGCAGTGAAGATAGTGGCCTGGGCTCTCCTTTTCATCGCCGTTGTTGCGCTCTACATGTTCCTTGTCGGCCGCTTCAAACCTTGACGCGAGGAAAGTGGTAGGATTGCCAGACGCTCCTCGCGGCACCCCTCATCAGGCCTCCCTTGACTGCCACCTGATCATGGATTACACTCCCTTGAGAGGAAAAACTGTGGCTCATTAACGCGCCCATAGCTCAATTGGACAGAGTAGCGGCCTACGAAGCCGAAGGTTGGAGGTTCGAATCCTCCTGGGCGTGCAGCTTTTCGCACCTCAGTCCGTAGATGTTCTCACGGGGCCTCGCTTTGCACGGAGCCACGCGCATTGACCGGAAGATTCCTTCACGACGAGCTTTCGCCCGACCAGCGGGACGAGGCCTTCATGCGCGAGGCGCTCAAGGAGGCTGAGGTCGCCGAGAGCGAGGGGGAGGTCCCTGTCGGCGCTGTTGTCGTCATGGACGGCAGGATCGTCGCCCGCGCTCATAACCAGCGCGAGACGCTCAAGGATGCCACCGCCCATGCCGAAATGATTGCTATTACGCAGGCCGCTGCATGCGCAGGCGCGTGGCGGCTTTCCGGCGCTACGATGTACGTCACAATGGAGCCTTGCCCGATGTGCGCGGGAGCACTAGTTCTCGCTCGCATCGACAGACTCGTATACGGCTGCGACGACCCGAAAGCGGGCGCCTGCGGCAGTCTCTACAACATACCGGGCGACGAGCGGCTCAATCACCGCGTGGAGGTGAAATGTGCCGTTCTCGCTGACGAATGTGCTGGAATAGTGAGTGGCTTCTTCAAGGCTCGCAGGCTTGAGTCCCGAGCCTGACTGAATATACGGAGAGATGCCGGAGCGGTTGAACGGGGCGGTTTCGAAAACCGCTGGAGGGATGCTGTCCCTCCCGGGGGTTCGAATCCCTCTCTCTCCGCCACGTTTTTTATGCACGACACAAGTTCTTGAACCTCATCGACTTGCGTCGAGTCCACTGTTATTCACGCCCCTGTTCCCCTCGAAGTGCCCTCGAGACAGGGGGTCTTCGTCTCCGTGGCTGCTTGGCTGGGCGAGTAATGGGCCACAAAAGGCCAATTCGGTTCGAGATCCGGCAAGCTTCCGTGTTCGTCAGCAGGCGGCCCTCTCCGCCGCTTGACCACGGAGACCTACCCCCGCAACTTCAGGCACGGCAACGGGGGCGGAATGCTCCTTTTTGCTGAAGACTGAGGTCCGTACCCGGCGTGCAGCGCATACCTAGTCTCTCCCTCGGTGTCTCTCTAACCCACAGTCGGAAACGCGTCGGCACCATCCACGATTCGCCTCGCCATTAGTACGTACAGGATCTTGCAGTCTCAGCTTCCCGTCCTGCGCAAGCATGCGCCCAACGCCTCTCGGCACACTCGCAGACTTGCGGGGTCGAGGCCGACTTTGGCTTGAGAGCCTTTCCAGCGCCACATGTTGGTGACGTCGGCCCGCCTTGTCAACACTCTCGACGAGCCCGTGCCTCTGAGCGGCGGCCCCGCAGAGGAGCGGTGGTCAGAGAAGCACTTGACGCTGACCAACGGCTGATTCATATGATGATGTTGTGCGTGAGCCGTTGTTCCTGCATGGCTTCTGCTAGTAAAGGGGAGGCAAGTAATGTCAGCAGCTGGAGCTAAGAAAAGGGTTGTCGGTGAGCAGAAGCTCTTCAAGCAGCACACCGGTCATTCTCAACACCTTTGCGACCTAGTCGCCAACCGCAAGATGGACAAGGTCGCCGACCCTGCAAAGGGGGCCAAGTACGTTTGCCATATCTGCGGTCGTGCGGGCGCGAGGAAGCAGAATCTCTGTGAACCGGTAGAGATCTGAGCTCAAGGATCGACTGCCCATCTGCTGATCATAAGCATTCAGTCGCCGAGGCGGGGTTCAATCGTTACCTTCAAGTCCGGCTACGACACTGCAATGGCTGGGAGGGACAGGACGCTCCCGCGTGTGGGGTGCAATCCTACGACTCTTCCGTGCTCGCGCGTAAGTGACTTCCTATGGCAAGCCATTGATATAGCACAAGGGGAAGAGAAACAAGCCACAGATAGCTTGGGAACCTGATGTCCAAGTGACTGAGAAGCAAAAGCACGCACCATATCAACGCGCCGACGCCTCCAACGCCGGGCGCTAACAGACCGTGGGTTCGCCGCCGGCAGCAGCTGACGAACATCGCCGTGCTCCCAACCGTAGCGATGAACGCCGACCCTGCGAGTATCACTATCCACGCCTTCTGGGGAACGACCTCGCCAAGAACGGACGCCCCTACGAATGCCGAGATGAAACCCAGCACGTATGCGACAACTTGCATTCCGTTACTCCCTCAGCAAGAACACGCCTTTCACTGAACCCCTGTGCCCTCCATGGAAGGCACGGCCGAGAAACCCGCCAACTACGAAAGTTGATCTGCCACAGCTTGGTTCAAGGCGCGCTGGGCCTCGATGAGCTTCCGATACTTCGCCCGGATCTTGTCTGGATGCCCGGCCAAAACAGCCTTAAGGAGATCCCCTTCGACTTCAGCCACATCTAGCCGCGCGTAATAGTCCAGGGTCTCCTTCAGATGGGCGAGCACGATCTTGCCGGTCAACACGGGATGGTTATTTGTCACGTTTGCATCGGGAAATCGGGTCCCGTGCTCGAGTTCAACCTCGAGCCCTAGCCGGAAATCGTCAGGGCGGATGTTCATGCCGGAAACGTTCACCTCTTGCAGTATTCTTTCGGCTTCTTGCGGCAGCACGGTTGGCTCATCCAAGGATGTCCAGTCCCTAATCCCGAGTTCTTTGCACACCTTTCGAACTTCCTCAACCGTAACATACTCTCGCGTCTCCATCGCTCTGCCCCCTCTTGCTAATTTCTCTCGACAGGAATTCCTGGTTTGGCGGCCGCCCAAGACGACGGCCGATGCCATCCCTTGGCATTGTCGCGTTCGGGATTACGGCTGTCAAGTTGTTCGTGCCGGAGACTCCATTCGCGCGTTATCCAACGCTCAACGCCTCACAGCAACTTCAAGCACAGCAAAAGGGATCGGGGTGGGGGATGAACAGGCTTCAAGCCACGGTGTTCGTGCCGTTGCGTTGCTTGTCGTTGGCTGACACTGCCTATCGTCGAACCATTCTTTCGAAGTCGATATATCCGCGCTCCACATCCGTGCGGACCAGTCGCACGCGGAGCCTGTGGCCGACGTCCATGCCCTCAAAGCCGCTTTCCAACCTTCCCTCAATGGGCGGATGCAGAAGACGTACCCACGTGCCTTTGTCAGATGCCCCGGTGACCATGGCATCGAACTGCTCCCCGATCCTTGATTCCAGGAGCATGGCGGCTGCGGATTTTCCAACCTGCCGTTCAACCTTCTTCGCTGCGTCTTCCTGTTCGGTGCAGTGCTTTGCGAGTGCCTCCAGTTCATCGTTCTGATAGGCCAGGGAGCGTCCCGCCATTGCCGCTTTCAGCAATCGCTGAGTGATAAGATCGGGGTATCGGCGATTCGGGGCTGTGGAGTGCGTGTAATCCTTGACCGCAAGACCGAAGTGCCCGACTGCACTTTCCCCCGGAAGTTCGACGACGTATTCACCTGCGCCCATCAGCTTGATGACGCTAAGGGAAAGATCGGGAAAGCGGACAGGATCAGCGGCTTTCGCCCATACAAGGAATTGATCCAGGGCCTTTGAGTCGGGCTCCTTGGGCAACGTTGAGCCCCGCTCCGCAGCAAGTTCGACGATCCGGTCCCAGCGTTTGGGTATGCGGACCACGCGTCGCAGCGACGGGACCTTTTGGGACGCGAGGTATCGCGCGGTAACGCCGTTGGCGGCGATCATGAACTCCTCAATAATCTCCTTGGCCCTGTTTCTCTTCTCGGCTTCGAAATCCGTTAGCTCGTCTCCGTGAAAGACCGGACGTGCTTCTATTGTTTCGAGACTAAGTGCACCGTGCATGTGCCGGAAGGCTTTCATTTTCTGCGCCACCCGGTCCTGGAGTCGAAGGTTCTCGGCGAGACCGCTCACCGTGCCGATCCTTTGCGGCATCGGCCCGTTGCCCTCCAGCCAGCCGGCAACGCTGTTGTAGGCAAGCCGTGCGCGATTACGCACCGTCGCGACATAGAGGTCCGAACTCTGAAGCGCTCCGTCCCCTGCGACAACCATTTCAATGACGATGGCAAGGCGATCTGATTCATGATTCAGAGAGGTGAGATCCGTGGAGAGTTTCTCGGGCAGCATTGGAAACGTCTCGGCAACGGTGTAGACCGAGGTGGTGTTTTGCCGCGCATGATCGTCAATTGCTGATCGTTTCTTGACGACGGTGTCAACGTCGGCAACGGCAACAAGGACTCTTGCGGCCCCGTCGGCCATCGCTTCGGCAACGGTAAGCTGGTCCAGATCGCGCGAATCATCGTTGTCAATAGAGCACCATAGCAGACTCCTGAGATCACGCGTCGATGTTTCACCTTGCGTCGCAGGTCCATGGATTCCCTCCAGCTCGGCGAGCGCCTGGCGCGTGAAATCAGGAACAAGTCCTCTTTCAAGCATCGCCCGGCGCGCAATCCTCTGTAGCGCAGAGCGCTGTCGTCTACCGTTGTTATGCGTCACAATGTCACCATCCTGGAACACCCTATTGTGATTGCCTGCTCATACGTCTGTATACGCAAAACCCCATCCGGGAACCTAGAAGCGACCAAGAGCCTATTGAACTCATACCCGAGATGGTAGCCAACCGCCCCCGTAACTTCAAGCACGGCGACAAGGACGGGGGCGGGAAGCAATAAGCTGATCACTCGACTTCCGCCTTGGTCTTCGTCGGGCGAATTGCCCTCACATTGCCCTTAAAACGCGTCACGAGATGGTGAGAGCTCGTGCAGCAACAGCACATCACCGACACGAGGGAACGTCTTCTCATCTTTGGAGGTAAGTCGTAACCACAGATGGAACAGCTCTTACGACACTCGGCCCGCTCGACTCCCTCTCTCCCCGCCACATGCGAATGGGATTTTTCTGTTGACATCTGGTTCCGTGTGGTGTATTCGTTGTTTCAGTGAAAATAATTACGTAGCGTCGGACAGGGGGAGACCCTGTGAGTCTCGAGGCAGCTAGGCAACTGAAGCGGCCCTCAAAGCGATCCTCTGATCGCCGCTGGTTCTGGTTTGCCTATTTTGCCGAGGAGGCTCCGTAGGGTCCGCTGCTGTTTGGATTTCCGGCCCCGGGGCCTTACAAGGCTCCGGGGTTTTTTGTTTGGCCCTGAAGGAGGCTTGAAATGATTCTGGTCATGAAACCCGGAGCCACCGAGGCTGAGATCCAGCACGCCGTCCAGCGCGTGGAGGAGAAGGGCCTTAAGACCGTCCTTCTCAGAGGTACTAACCGAAACGTAATAGCCGCCATAGGAGACAAGCGGGAAATTCCGCCAAGCTTCTGGGAAGCCATACCTGGAGTGGAGAGAGCAGTGCCCATACTTGCTCCTTACAAGATGGCAAGTCGCGAGCTTAGGCCCACCCCGAGCGAAGTGCGCATCGGGCAGCACCCGTTCGGCGGGACCAAAGTCGGCGTGATCGCCGGGCCCTGCGCCGTCGAGAGCTACGACCAGACTCTCGCCATCGCTAAGGCTGTCAAGGATGCGGGTGCCATCGCCCTTCGGGGTGGAGCCTTCAAACCTCGCACCAACCCGTACAAGTTCCAGGGGTTGATGGAGGAGGGGCTCCGAGTCCTGGCCGCCGTACGGTCCGAGGTGGGTATCCCCGTAGTCACCGAGGTCATGAGCGCCCAGGATGTCGAGATGGTCGCTGACTACGCCGACGCCCTCCAGATCGGGGCGCGCAACATGCAGAACATCCTCCTTCTTAAATCCGTAGGAAAAGTAAACAAGCCGATACTCCTAAAACGCGGCTTCTCCGCCACCGTAGAAGAGTTCCTTCTCGCTGCGGAGTACGTCCTCTCTCAAGGGAACAATGACGTGATTCTTTGTGAGCGTGGCATACGAACTTTCGAAACACATACGCGCTTCACCCTCGCGTTGACGACCGTTCCCTATCTCAAGCAATCCACCCACCTTCCCGTCATCGTTGACCCGAGCCACGCTACCGGCG
>Ga0180437_10002994_pt1 | contig 25848 bp, 25 predicted proteins | sample SS_ome_4_FD_132410 | JGI IMG/M metagenome (GOLD analysis project Ga0180437, IMG submission 132410) | Hypersaline lake sediment archaeal communities from the Salton Sea, California, USA - SS_3_D_1 metaG | ecosystem: Environmental > Aquatic > Non-marine Saline and Alkaline > Hypersaline >... | reverse complement strand
CATTTCGTACAGACGTTTGAAATGAGGACCGTCGTTCCACTGGGTGAACACATTAGTCAATCCAATATCAGCGATGATCTCTTCCAATAGACCTACATCCTCTTGAGTGGCTGCATCAAGCCCAATAATGATATCATTAAGATAGGATGCACCCTTTAATTCTCTCAGTATGTTTTCAAAAACCGGCCGGTTTTCAGAGTTGGTGAATTCGGAGGCCAAAGCCGGAATAACAAGAACAGGCTTTTTCCAGCGTGAGTGCCGGATCAATTTTTCCAGAATGTTGGCCTCATCTGATAGCTGATAGAAATTTGTAATTTTGGTAGTCTTCTGCGAATATTCTGACATGAAAATCACCTCTGATTATAGGACTAATTTTTTTTGCAAGAACTTATCTGTATTAAACTGCCATTAAATTTACTTAAATATTATGAGTTGATTTAGTGCAATCGGTAAATAAGGGAAATCATGTATTTTTAGAGGATAATTATCGTATGCCCTCTCCGATTCCGTTCACCTCACCAAGGTATGTGGAATACACCGATGGAGTTTTTCGAAATATCCTTCAAAAAAAAGAGTCTCTTCTGTTTCATAATCTACGTAATTCAGTCTTGAGTGACCCAGTGCGATGTGACTCTCATTCGAAAGATTTTCCTTTAGTTCATCAACTTCATCCACCTTAACGAGTCTTCCATCAAGATATACGCCATGCGTGTCCGGTCCTCTGTGTTCCATTTTCTTTAACATGTCGTAGATATCCGTTGACTTGATTTTATTGTTATTAATAAAGTGTCCGCATATGGTACACATTTTTTACTCCTTTCGATTATTCAAATATTGCCCTGTTCAATAATTGATAATCCGCTGATATAATTCTCATGATCTTTTTCTCTACCCTTTTTAAAACTTAGGAATTAGATCACCATCCCACTGATCAGAACCCATGAGGAAAGGAAAATTTTCCTTGTTTAATTGCTCTGCGATTTGTTGAGAATTCATGCCCTCCTTTTTAAGGGTTCTACTCCTTTTTCTGGCACGCCTCTTGACTATGATACCCCACCTCTGCTCAAGGAGTTTTAGAGAAACTGTGACAAGTAGGCGTTCATTCGTCTTTGGCATCTTTGCCTTTAGCTGCTTGATGCTTTTGCGTGCTTCCTTACCAAGCCATACAGGGAGTTCCATCCTTTCTTGATCTCTCTTACCTATTCTAATATTTCTAATGCGTTGCTCAAAAAATTTTAACATGGCCTTGTCTTTTTGCTGAGTTCTTCTTCTGATCTATCTGGAGTTTTCTGTAACCATTCCGGTAAAAAATCACAGCCATGTAATTAAGAGTCCGGCAGATTAAAACACCGCTTCGATTGTTTGCAGGGACAGCCACAGAAGACATCAAGAACAATGACTTTGAATAAAAATGTATGAAGCGCTTAGATAAATAAAGTTCTTAAAAAAAGCCGCACGTAGCGAACCCATCATCCAGAATATGTTTCTTCATTTATAATCATTTTAAAAACCTAAAAAATAAATCACCGGCAGAAGCGACAGAAGGCTATGAGAGTTTTCATAAAATGAATGTTTATATATTCTGGTATATGAGAAATGTTTTCTATTGAAATAATAATAACTGATAATATATCAACTCATATTCTTTTTGTCAAGAGCTGACGGTACGAGCTCTAAAGAAAGTATAAATAAAAAGAGTCATCTTTGTTTTGATATCCGCTATGCAATAATGGTCATCAAACCCATTAGACGTATCTTCATGGTAAGAGCTGACCGGTCCTATACATTTCCTTTTTTTAGCTCTTCCCTTACCAAGGCATTGAAAGTTGATGATCCTTCAATCTCATTTTTGAATGTTTCTGGATCTTTCTGCAACCGCTTTTGAACAAAACTATTAATCCTGTTTTTAAGTTCATACGGCAGCGGTCTATCTTCTCCAGCAGACTGTGAGGTATCATCAGGATCACCAAAAAGAGGGTACCGTTTTCTTATTTCCTTTACTGCTTCGTCCTCACTGATGCCGCGTTCTCTCAATTTAACAAACAGACTACGTATACTTATATCATCAACCTTTAAAAGTATTCTTGTTTCAAGATCACGCATATTAAACCACCATCGTATATCTTGGTCTCTGACACCTTCATTCCTCTTCTTTGCCACAATGGATCTAATCTTTTCATCGCTCGATTCTTTTGCCAAAATGAAATCACCAACATTATCGGTTAAGTCTGGATAGCCTTCCTTCAGATATTCTTTCTTTGCCTCTTGAACAATATTGTGAAAAGCACTTTTGGCCTGTGATGGCGACATACCCACTATTTCCTGAAATATAAATACATATCGATCTTCGACATGTTTTTCAATATCTGTTGATATCTCAATAACTTTTAAGAATTTACCCATGGTCCTCTATCCTCAATACTTTAAAAAATAGCATAAAGATGAGTGCTTTATGGTACATGAAGTGCCCATGGAGAGCTTGGGAAGAGGCGGATATCTCCTGACCTTTTATCTGCTGTTACATTGAGATAAACAATTTATATTCTATTTCATTTCCTTCCCTGTATTACAACCTCTTCTCACAGTAATCACAAAAGAACCACTCATCGCTTCTCTCTATTTCACCCATAGTAATAATGTCTTCTTTTCTAAGCTCTTTCCAATCTTCCTCTTTCATGCAATCTCTGCATTTCACGCTCCCGTCTTCCTCATAAATCCCAACTAAATCGTCAATTTCATGAACTCTCATGCTCTTTCCTCCTCATTTTCTTAACTTCCAATGTGCAGCGTTTAATGATTTCATTTCATTCATGTGTATCCCAAGCCTGCCCCAATCTTCTACAAGGACCCTTTAGGAAGCAAGTTTCCGAATAAGATAGTTGATCGAAATATGGCTTTGGATGAGCCTGATAACTTTGATAAGGTTCCTGCTCTGCCTCAATCACATATTTTCTATCACGGGTAGCCAGAACAATCCTTTGCTTGATATTCAAATGAGAGCCTATAGTTATTAGTTGCTTGTATTAAATCTTCAAAATCGCTCATGGTCACGGCTTTCCTATATTTATCGCTTATGTACCAACAATTAGTGAATTAAAAAGGACTATAATAATCTCTTTTCATGGAGTTTTTCCCTGATCGCAGAGGGATCCAGCCCAAGGATGGTGCAGACACCTTCAAAACTATTAAATGCATTGTTCTTATTTTTAAACCATGCCTGGGCTTGCTCTTTCCAGTAGAGTTCTCTTTTAATTTGATTATCTCGACAGACTGTGAGGTTCTCGGTTGTTTCAGGTGGCTCATAATACAGATCCTCAATAGCTTTCTGCAAAATATTTGCCCAGAGTTTTAAATAGGGTTTTGTTTCTCTTATCATTAGAAAAACTTCTCTTAGCAATTATAGTTGAATATCAGAGACATTATGTAATGGCGATTACGTGAATATCAAAGATTAATGTTTTTCCAGCTAACGGATGATTTGCATCAAGGGTGACAGTATAATCATCCATATCAGCAACAATAACCTTGATAGGATCGCGATCCTTCAGACGAATTTTGAGTTGTTCTCCAACAGAAAAGTTGATTTTGTTTGAAAAATCATTTTTCTTAAAGACCAATACTAATCCCTTATTTTGTGGGCCATATGCTTCTTCAGGAGGGATTCTAATGTTTTTTTTCTCTCCGACTTCCATGCCTATAACAGCCTTTTCAAATCCCGGGATAACCTGTTCAGTTCCTGTAGTAAATATAAGCGGCTGGCCGTCTTTTGAAGTATCAAATACCTCATCGTTTTCCAGTCGCCCAGTGAAATGCACTTTTACCGTGTCTCCACGTTTTACCTTTGTCATGCAACCCCCCTATCAATACTCCCTAGTTTTTTGAAAACCCTGTTTAGCCTGTTAGCTGTTAAAGAGAAAACCAAAGTTGGCATCATTGTTATGCCAATTCTTTTATTACTGCCTTTAATCAACGGAAGAGAGCAATTTCCTTCGCGCCGAGAGAGTATACACTTACTGAGTGCCATCTGGAGTAACCAAGAGTTTCTGACCTGGGTGAATGACATGGTCTGAGCTGATCTTGTTCAGCCGACAGAGTTTCTTCACCGAGGTGCCGTAGTGTTGGGCGATCCAGTAGAGTGTCTCCCCAGTCTTGACAACGTGGAAACCTCCTTTAGAAAGAGGGGATGTTCCCCTTTGCCTCGTTAATGGTGTATCAGTTTTTGCAGTTGCTGTAACAGAGGTCTTCTCAAGTCGTTTAACTCTTTCGCTTAAGATATTGAGCCGATCTATCAGTGGTCCTCCGGCTCGATCATAGTGTGCAATATCTTTCGAAAGCCTTTGTTCCCGCTGTTCCAGATAAGAGAGTCTTTCCTGCACCGACTCAAGCTGGGTAATCCTTCTCTCAAGCTGGTTCAGTCTAGAATGGATAGTGGGCTGGTTGCTTGCAAAGTGCTCCTCACCGCTTCGTGAAAAGAAGACTATTAAAATGATCGCAATACAAACAGCTATGACCGCAAGGATAACAGCCTTTCGTGTCGATTTTAAATAAGAAGGTGTCCCAGTGTGTCTGACAGGGTTATTCTTTGGTGTTTTTCCAAGTGCATCAGCAATCTCATCCATAAAGTTATTCATTTCTTTATTCCGATTCTCGTTCATCAGCTATTCCTTTTCAAAGGCCCAGCGCAATTAAGGGTTAATTGGTATCAGGCTCATCACTTAAAAAGCTTATGTATCCAATAGCCAAGGAGAAATGCACCCCATAAAAAGATGAGGACAATACCAAAAAAAACATTATCTATTTCCAAAAAGAAATATCGCTTCTCCATCCAGCGTGAGAAAATAAACGAAACCCCAAAAAACAAAATTCCAACGAAAAATAGGGCTACCATGGCATTATGATAAATTTTGGAAAATTAAAAACTCAGCCTGGACTTATCTTCACTGCACATATTTCGCGGGTACTCTTAGAGTTCTTCTCTGTCATGCGACCAGAGAGAAGAATGATATTTAAGAAAGTTAGCAACTACGATTTCTCTAGTTCTTCCAAACGGAGCAAAACACTTATTACTTTTATCACACCACCAGGAGAGATGTTTCGCGTTGTTACAAGAGGCTACCTGTTACACTTCCCCTTCTCAATGGGTACTCATACTTACTAGGGAGCAAACGTTACTTAATCGCAACGAGCTGGATATTATAGGTCACGCTGTAACCTGCGAGCGGGTGGTTCCCGTCAAGGATGATGGTATCTTCATTGATATCCATTACCGTCACCTCGATCGGATCACTGCCTTTTAGCCGAACTCGGAGTCGCTCTCCGACAACAGGTCTTACTGATTCGGGAAAATCACTTTTTTTCACAAAAACCAGCAGATCTTCATGTCTTTCTCCATAGGCATCATCTGGTGGAAGGGTAATGGTTTTTGTCTCCCCCTCTTCCATACCGATTACTGCATTTTCAAAATTAGGCATCACCTCCCCTTGTCCGAGGGTAAACTCAAAGGGATCAATGTCTCTCGAGCTCACAAAGTCAGTACCGTCTTCCAGCCATATAGTAATGTGCACCTTTACCTTGTCACCACATTGTGCCAAGCTCATAAAAACTCCTTTTTATGCTGGATAAGAGGAAACTCACGTTGCCAGCTACGTGTCTCTTTTTTAAGGTAATTGCGTTATTTATGCCACCTGTACTACTTTTGGAAAACTACCCAAGGATTCTTCGAATGAACCGTCTATGGTTTCATATACCACTCATCGGGATTTGGTTTAGATGATGGACTTAGTTGCACTACCAGATTGGTGCCTTGAGAAGTAATCTGAATTCCGGTGGTACATATCTGCATCAAGGGTGTCAATTATGCGCGTATAAGTAGACGTCAGACGAACTATTTTAATTACTGATATTGGTCACGCGATGATAAGAAAATCTGTCCACGCGCATTTCACAGGGAATTAGCTGAGGCAATTAAGATACTACGAGAGAGCCTAGCCGATCGGCATTGGCATTACAAACATAGCCTTCCACCTCGGGATAACGGGACCACAAAATCCTTGTACCGTAAAACCAACAGCATGCGACTTAGTTTGAATGAAAAAGAACCCAAAAAGACAATATATTATTTTATTTGTTATGTGTTTCTTTTACCCTACATAATGAAAACGATATGTCAAGGGGGTTTTTATTTTTTTTCTTTACCCTCTTTTCATGAAGACCATCTATTTGGTAAGGTTACCTGGTATAAAACTACTTTCAGGTAGAGAAAATGAATGTTTTTGTTGTGGAATAGGAAATGAGTTTATTGAAACAAATTTTTGGGATTTGCACCACTCAATTACTAGAAGATGGAGATTGCTGGCGGTATTCTAGAGGGAGGATTAAGATTGAATGGGCACGAACACCGGAGCTTCATAAGCCAGGCGGGGCAATCCGTCTGGAGGGAAGGGGACTCCCAATAAGAGTGTTAGTAGTGTACGGGATGGATGGCCAATACCATGCATTCAAAAACAGAAGTACGTTTATGGGAAGACGCCTCGATCCCGTTGCAGGAACACAAACCATTTGCTCCTGTAATATACTAAAGTCGGTTTTTGATTATACAGGCAATGTGATGTCAGGACCGGCAAAGGAACCCCTGAAGACTTTTCAGGTAGAAACGAAGCAATGTAAGGTAATTGTTTGGCTATGATGAGTCAGATTATTTGCCAGTTTATCTTTATCATTGTCAATCAGGAACTTTCCAGAACCACATTCGGTATCGAGTTCAAGGTGGGTGTTTTCAGTCGGCTTGAATGCCCTTATTTTTCAGCTACTGATATAATTCATGATTGATCCATCTCTAGAAGCCTTTCAAATGATATACCTAACATGAACAGGCAGGGCACATATTTCTAATTCACACATACTGTCAACACAATTCTTTGATTTTGTCGATTAGCGGAAGAACGAATTATTTTTTGCCAAGCACTCTGGATTTTTTTATTTGTGGCTATTTGCTATTCATAATAACTTCAATCAAGCCTGCGATATGAGAATCCTATCACACAAAAAGGAAGACCTGTGATAAGAAGAGTTATTCGGGATAAAAAGGAGAAGTACATATGCATATGGGAAGAGATCAAAACTTATGAAGTGCAGATCAATTCTCTACCTTCTTTAGGACAAGAGCAGCTTTACTTAATTGCGATACAAATATGGGATAGTAAAAGGTGGAAAAATATTTTTTATTCCATCCTGAACTAAACAGAAGTTACTTCAGAGAAAGGAAGAAGGCGAAGCCAGAGATTTCCACCGAGCCATCTCTTAGCTGGCAGTAAGGAGCATTGATCCAGCACCGATGATTTCCACCTATCAATCCTATCAATCCTTCTGATAAAGATGCCTGATAATTCTCCTGAACAAGAAGATCTGAAATACTGGGAAAAACCCTCAACCGCAGAATACTGTGATGATCTTTCAGAGTGCAGCGATACTTTTAAAAGGCCCAAACTTAAACCTGTAACGCTCAAGTTTGACCCCTTATGCTTAAAAAATCAATATACTCTCGAAAAAGCGAAGGCTGTCTTCCAGCGTCTATATAAGATATATCCTTGCTAAGGGTATTGAAGATGAGTTGATCCAAAGAGTATCTTGATAACCAGTATCTTTACGATCCTGAACCTTATAAGTGCAGGTTTATGATGTCTGTTCGACTTTTCTGGTAACATCTATAGGGATCTTGGCCTCCGTTCTCACCAGTTGACGCAGATCCTCGATGGCGAGATAAAATGAGGGCACTAAGATCAAGGTGATCACCGTCCCAAAAAGGACACCAAAACCCAGTGAGATGGCCATAGGGATCATAAACCGTGCCTGGCGTGAGGTTTCAATGATGAGGGGTGTCAGCCCGCCGAAGGTGGTCAGGGAGGTCAACAGGATAGGGCGAAACCGGTTTACCGCAGCAGAAAGTACCGCCAGCTTGGCAAGATCTCCCTTTTGCCGCCTTCGGTTCGTAAAATCTATCAGCACAAGGGAGTCGTTCACCACTACCCCGCTCAAGGCGACGATACCGAACAGGCTCATCACGCTCAGGCTGTAGCCCATGAGCATATGCCCCAGTACAGCCCCCACGATTCCGAAGGGGATACTCACCATGATAATAACGGGTTGGATGTAGCTCCTGAATGGAATGGCGAGCAGTGCGTACACAACCAGCATGGCCATTATCAGGCCCAGAAACAGACTTCTCATACTTTCCGTCATATCCGCCTGCCGTCCTTCAAACCCATATCTGAGACCTGGGTACCGATCCATAAGATCTGGTAGTGTGCTGGTTTTAAGCGAATCCAAAATTTGACCCGCCTCGCTGGGGGGATCGACACCCGCTGTCACCGTCACCACTCGGCGCCCATTCCTTCGGTCTATCGCAGTATATGCCCGTCCACGCTCTACATTTACCGCCTCACGGAGCGGTACCTCGCTTCCTGAAGGTGTGTGAAGCATGAGTTCTTCCAGGTTGTATTCCGAAGTGCGCTCATTCTCGGGCAGGCGTACCATAACTTTGATCTCATTCCTGCCGCGTTGCTGTCGGAGCACCTCTGCGCCGTAAAAAGAGTTTCTCACCTGGTTTGCCACTTCCTGAGCATTTAGCCCGAGGCTCCTCCCTTCTGGCCGAATGGTGAAGTCGATCTGCTGCTTGCCCTTTGAAAACCCGTCATCGATATCCTTGACCTTTAAGAAGTAGCTTAAGGCCTCGGCCAGATCAGCGCTTGCAGCCTCCAATACGGTCAGATCACGGTGACTCAACTCAATGCTCAATGCACCCTCTGATCCCGGTCCTCCTGCATCGGACTTGAATACCAGGGATTCCAGGCCGGCAATGGCACCAACCTTCTCACGCCAGCGTGTTACAAAGTCCCCTGTTTCCATGGTGCGCTCATCAGGCGAGGTTAGGAAGATTCTTACCTGCGTGGTGTGTCCTCCTGAGGTGCCGCCTGAGGGTTCATTTGACGAGGCCCCGATTTCTGCAAAGATGCCCTTAACCAGCCGATCGCCACCGTTTTCTTCGGCAACCCTCTGGGCGGCATCCACCAGGATATCCTGTATAGCCTCTGTTTTCTCCACGGCCGAACCATAGGGCAGGACTGCTTCAACCTGTGCAAAGTCAGACTCAACCCGTTCCATCAGGGTCATCCCTATACGCCCGCTTTTTACATAGGCCAGGGTGAGAATGAGTACAACCACCCCAATGGCAAGCGTCAGATACCGATAGGAGAGGGCCTGGTTTAGAAATGGTGCGTATATCGTTCTGATCATGCGGGTAAGCGCGTTGCTGAAACGCTGCTGTTGCTGGTGAAACCATGCCGTTGGTCCCCGCCGGCTTCTCTCACGCTGATGTCCGAGATGGGCCGGCAGTATAAAGAGGCTTTCCACCAGAGAAATTACAAACACGGTGATGACCACCACGGGAATTGCCCGAAAGATCTTCCCGGGAATTCCCGGAACAAAATACAGAGGCATGAAGGTCACGACATTGGTGAGAATGCTGAAGGTGACGGGGCGTGCCACCTCACGGGCACCCTCTATCGCTGCCTTCATATAGGGATATCCCTGCTGCCGATACTTGTAGATATTCTCTCCCACCACGATGGCATCGTCTACCACGATTCCGAGGGCAACAACAAAGGCGAAGGTGGACATCATATTTATGCTCACACCCAGATGCGGCAGGAATAGCAATGAACCGAGAAAGGATATGGGTATCCCCATGGTTACCCAGAATGCTAGGCGTGCTTCCAGAAAAAGCCCGAGCAGCATGAGCACCAGAATCAGCCCGATGTAACCATTACGTAGAACCAGGTTCAGGCGCTGGCGGTACGTATCGGAGAAGTCGTTCAAGGTAGCCACTTCAATGCCGGGCGGCAATGCAGTACGAAGTTCCACGATCTGTTCAAAGACCGCGTCCGCAACCGATATGGGTGTCTGATTCCCCACGCGATACACGTCGATCATCACCGCGGGCTTGCCATTGTAGGTGGCATAGGTATCTGTATCCTCAAACCCATCGATCACGGTGGCGATATCTTCCAAGAGCACCTGGGTCCCATCGTTAGAGGAAATGACAGGGATCTGGGCGAATTCATCTCCGTAATCGCGGCGTTCCTTCATTCGCACCAGGATCTCGCCAGCGGCGGTTTTGATGCCGCCGCCGGGCAGCTCGACAGATGCCTCCCGTACCTTTTGCGCCACGTCTTCAAGGGTAAGATTGTAGGTTCTTAAATTTTCCTGTGGCACCTCAATGCGGATCTCAAGGGAACGAACACCTGATAGATCTACCTGGGTAATCTCCGGATCCTGCAAGAACCGGTCACGGGCTTGCTCTGCCACCTCGCGTAAGATCCGCTCGTCCTGGTCTCCATATAACACCACCGAGATCACCTGCCTGCGATGTGATACGATTGCCACCTGTGGTTCCTCTGCCTCCTCTGGAAAGGAGGTGATACCATCCACCTCACTTTTGATATCCTGAGCGAGTTTGTCCAGATCCCCATCAGAGACCATTTCAACTGTCACGGTACCAGCACCTTCCCTTGCACTGGAGGTAATTTCTTTTACGTCATCAAGCCCGGAAACGGCCTCTTCTATGACCAATACGATGCCCTGTTCCACCTCTTCAGGGCTTGCGCCGGGGTAGGAAACGCTGATAGTCACATAGTCCAGATCGAAATCAGGAAACACCTCCTGTTTGATCTGCATTCCCCAGATCAGGCCGCCTATCAGCAGCACGAGCATCAGCAGGTTGGCTGCAACGGAGTTGCCTGCCATCCAGGCCAGCGGGCCACGTTCGTTATTGTTCTTTTCAATCGTTTCCATGTGATATATCTTTCCTATCTCTTGGATAATTTTTCTGGTTGCGACTGCTCGGTAACCGATTTCGAAACATCGCCCGAGGGTTGGGCAATGCGAACATTCATTCCGTCTACCGGTATGGCAAGATCAGAGACGATCAGGGCTTCCCCGTCCTTGAGGCCATCCTTGACCAGTACCGTGTGTGTGTCCCGCCAGACGATGTCCACTTCTCGAATATCGAGCTTTCCGTCATCTCCCCGAATCCATACCTTTTGGTTATCCCGTAACGCAGTACGTGGAATTCGAAACACATTTTTGAGTTTACGGCCCTGTATTTCAACCCGTACATATTGGCCTATCAAGAGAGGCAATCGCTTCGTCTTTGGAGTTTTAAGGCCCAGGGGATCTTTGACCGAAACAAGCACGCGGGCCATGCGACCCTCGGTTTCCAGATCACTCAGCAGCTTAAACACCGTGCCGGTGCGCTCATAAGGTTCCGAATCGTTACCGCAGATGATCCGCACCTTGGAGTCTGTATCCCCGGTCATACGGGGAATGGATATCCATTTCAGCCGGTCTACAGGGATGGAAACTTTAATCCAGTACTCGTCGGTTCCCACCAGGTCAGCAAGTTGATCATTGACTGAAACGTGGGAGCCGAGGTCTACATTTTTGGTGCGCACAATAGCGTTGAAGGGGGCATGGATTACAGTGCGCTTTAGATCCAGTTCTGCCTGCGCAAGTTCCGCCTCAGCGGCGGCCAGATTAGCCTGTGCCTTCTCAAGGTGTGGTTTGCGCAGTGCCAGCTCACCATCCTGGGCACTTGTCGGGTTTTGTCCATTGAGGAGCTCCCACTCTCGCTGTGCCACCTCTTGATGCCCCATCTCAAGTTTCAGCTCGTAGATGGCATTGGTAACCTGGCTCTGCTTCTCCTTCACCGCCAGTTTGTAGTCTTCCGGATCGATCTGAAGGATGTGTGCACCTTGTTTGAGAAACCCACCTTCTATGAACTCGGGGTGGAGCGCAATGATTTCCCCTGATACACACGCCTTGAGTGCAATAACGCGAGCCGCGGTCACGGTGCCCATGGCTGGTACCACGACCCGCTCGCTTGATTGATGAAGGATTTCGACCTGGACCAGGGTTTCTGTCTTTACCGGCTGTCTTTTCCCGGCCTTGGGACCAGTATTGCTGATATACGATGCACCGGCAATACCTACGCCCAGAATCAGCAGGGGCACAACTGCCTTGAGCACTATTCGGAACCACCTGGTGTACGTTGTAGGATGGTGCCTTGATGTTTCTTTCTCTACTGATACTGTTTTCATATGTCCATCATCATTCATGGTCCATGTCTCCTTTTATTTTGGCTGTAGGTAACCCGGTATCGGGGTCAAGCTCCTCTGTCCAGGTGCCACCCAAAGCCCTATAGAGGGTTACTCGATAGATAAACAATTCCGTGCGCCGCTGGATCAGATCCCGTTCAACTTCTTGGACCGTGAGCAGCTGAGTGAGCACCGGTAGGTAATCATCGAGCCCCTTAAGATATCGATCGCGGGCCTGATCGAGTGCCTTGCGTGCCACGGCGATCTCCGATTCGAGGGCCTTGATGTGCTGCCGCTGCTTCTCCTCGCTCACCAGGGCGTCCTCAACCTCCTTTACCGCTGTGAGGACAGTGCTGCGATATGCATACAATTGTTCATCAGCAACGGCCTGTGTGCGGTCTATTTCGGCATCAAGGCGTTTTCCGTCAAAGATCGGTGCGGTCAGATTTGCCGCGAGATTCACGAGCCAGTTGTTGAAGATCATGTCCAGTTCCCCTGCCCCATAGCGCGCCGAGGCCGTCAAACTGATAGATGGAAGCCGGTTTGCACGAGCAGCAGCCACCTGCCAATCCGCCGCATACAGGCGCAGGCCTTCTGACCGGACATCAGGTCGTGAGGAGAGAAGATCCGCAGGCAGACCGGTGGCCGGAATCGCAACGGGAGCCGGCAGCGTTTTGCTCGTAATCTCAATAGGTGTTTTAGGCGGCTTTCCAAGCAGCAGTGCCAGCTCATGCATGAATAATTGCTCCTGGGCCTCTATAAGAGGTATTTGGGCCTTTACCTGCTCGACCACCTGCCTCTGCTGATACACATCCAGCGCAGATACCATGGCATTGTGAAATCGTAGCTCCACCAGTTCCAGATAGGACTGGTTGGTCTGAAGCTGTTTTTCTAAAAGCGCTTTCTGCATCCTCTGGGAGATAATGTTCGCCCACCGATCGGTAACCTCCGCAGCCACGGTCATAGCCGCGGCGTTTACATCCTCTCGCGTGGCAGTCACCTCCAGAAGAGCAGCTTCACGTTCTGATCGAATCCTCCCCCAGAGATCCAGCTCGTAGGTGCTGGAAAGACCGAGAGAATAATCCTTGTTTGTTTGGGTATTTCCTGAGCCGTTCTCTGTTCTCTGGCGACCGTGCGAAGCCCCGGCAGTGCCAGTGAGATCGGGATAGAGCGCTGATCCTGCCTGAGTGGCCAAAGCTCGTGCTTGATTCAGGCGCGCCCAGGCCTCTTTAAGGGAGAAATTTCCAGATAAAGCTTCCTCCACGAGCGCGTTTAGTTCTTGGTCCTTGAATTCCTCCCACCATCGTTCGGGGCGCTCAGATCCCTCTGTATAAAGGGAAAAAGTTGTGGGCAATTCATCCGCCGGATTGGTCCTTATCCGGGCCTGAAAGGTGGTGCATGATGATGCAAGGATAATTAACCCTATGAAAGGCATAAAGATTCTCAAATACTGTTTCATGACTCGTTTCCTTTGGTCAAATCCTTTACCTCACGAATACCGGCTAGGGAAAAAAGAGTAATATGCCAGGCTAATATCTCTATTTGTTTCAATCCCTTTCCCTTGAAATCACGCTTGTGCCCAGTCTTATTCAAATTCAGGAATAGACATTGACTGATCACACTCAAGGCGCATAAACGAACCTGATCTTTCGTCCCTCTTCCGCCCAATAATTTCTTTACAATCCCTTCGAGCCGTTCACTTTCAGGGCGAATTGCCTCCTCCACAATCGCCATATGCGCCCAGGTTGGCTCGGCAATCTCCCTCGCCATCAACCGCTGAAAGTGACCAGCTGGACCCTTGCTGAGGATCCTTTTTGCCATCCCCGAAACAAAGGCATAAAGATATTCTTCAGGCAATGCGTCATCACTTAGGCAAGCATCAAGGGGATGGGTCTCAGTTGCTATTTTATGGGCATGACGCCATACCTGGTCGTAGAGCTGTCTCTTATCACCGAAATAGTAATTTACCGAGGCCACGTTCGCATTTGCGTGCTCGCATATCTCGGCGATCGTGGCATCACGGTATCCTTTCTCGGCAAATACCGCAGCCGCGCTTTCGAGTACACGTAGCCGGGTGGTATTTCTCAATGTGTTATTATGTGTTTTCATATTTAAATCTTATATTTCAAATTGCCATTTGATTGCCCTTGGTTGTTAAGTCGTCTGATCTCGGAAAAAGGTTACAGGAAAAGATTAGAAGAGTACTTTTTTGTAACTTTTCTAAAGCAGGCAGCGACTACTACAATAACAGAGCATACTGCTCAAACGAACATAGGTGACTCGTACACAAATAGGGTTTCGTGATTGGCCTCAAGTGTGCGGAAAACAGAACGCATCGGAAGTGTCAGGTGAAACCCTTTCCGCGTTGACCTGCATCACGCTGTCATGATACATTGCGCATGATAGTTTTGCTATTTCAGAAACTTAGAAAATGGTTCTACCTAACCCCCGAAGATGCGAAACCAGATAACCAGGCCGAGCGATGCAGAGATTATTCGTCGAATCATCGATGGGGATGTGAACTCCTTTGAGCATTTACTGAAGAGATATCAAGGTTATGTGCTGCGAATCGTCACAAAGCATATACCATACAACGAGGTGGAAGAGATGGCTCAAGAGGTGTTTGTGAGAGCGTATCAGGCCTTGCCAGATTTTAAACAAGAGGGCAGTTTCAGGCATTGGCTCTCTGCCATTGCAGTGAGAACTTGTTACGATTTCTGGAGAAAGCGTTATCGATCAAGAGAGCTCCTAATGAGCGATTTAACCGATAGCCACCAAGGCTGGTTAGAAAAAACATTGTCTAACCAATCCGATAAGTCATTCCATGAAAAAGGCAGGAAGAAAGAGGCGAGGGAACTGCTGGACTGGGCACTGAGTAAATTGTCCGCTAGAGATAGAATGGTAATAGAACTGGTATACCTTGAAGAACTCTCAGGGAAAGAGGCCGCGGAGCTTCTGGGATGGAGCGTTGCGAATGTAAAGGTTCGATCCTTTCGCTCCCGGAAAAAACTTGAAACACTCCTTAAGGGAGTAATTTCAGACTAAAGGGAGGGTCAGATGAAACCCCTTCAACGTAAGCATGACGCATTAAAAAAAATCCTCCGGGAGGCTTATTTCGAGAAAGAGCATGCGGAGATCGGTGAGCAATGGCAGGTGAACGCGATGCGTCGTATCAGAGGTCTCGAGCCAATTAGATCCGGATCAAACTTTTTTATGCTCTTCGAACAATTCGTATGGCGACTTACCCCTGCAACGTGTCTTCTAATTATTGTAGGGGCAATCATTTTTTTGAAGCTTGGTTTCTTTCCAGACTACGACATACTTACATTATTTATCAATAATGCAGAGGAATTAAGTTTAGCACAACTCTTTTAATTTTAGGGTGGCACTATGAAAAAATGGAAATTAGTAACAGGCCTGGCCCTTGTGTTCGCTTTTGGCCTTTTGGTCGGTTCTTTTGGAACAGGGGTATATATTAAACATCGCTTTGCCCCTCCTAATAGGGATCCTTCGGCAATGAGGGCCTTCTTGTTGAAAAAATTCTCTCAAAAACTGAATTTAACAGATAAACAGAAGAATGAGTTTAAAAGGCTTATTGACCAGGTAGGAGATAAATTAGAGGATCACTTCCGAAAAACCCATTCGGAAATAGGAAACATTGTTGATCAGGGATCCTCACAAATGAGAAAGATATTGAGCCCTGATCAACAAAAGAAATTCGATGAAATGCTAGAGAAGTTTAAGAGGCACAGAAAATCCAGACACGAGTTTGGACCTCATAGGCCTCCAAGACGCAGATGATTGTGTAAAAAAAAGCCTCGATCAAATCCACGATAGGTATTCATGATGGACAGGTGCCTTGAAAGTATAAACTGAGCGATCACCCAGAGTATGTTAGCGTTTTCTTTTCCGATACTCTAGATCTTTAATTACCATAACCGAAAATGGTGTATCTTGTGCATCAATGCCGCTAGTCCGTAACTTGACCTTATTAACATATTTTTAGTGTTTCTGATTGTATATCTCAGAAATATATCGTTAAACTGATTTCAATAATTTTTCCAAAAGGATATATTGATACCCTACCTGATCCTATTTCATGCTGCCACACAGGTACTTAAATTCGGTGAAATTTCATGTATTGTGTGGCATAATGTATCTTAAGTAAATTTTAGGGTACTGCGATGCTTCTTAAGAAATGGAAGCTAAAAAGCCATCAATTGAAACACGCATTCTTAAATACTGGAAGCAATTCACATATTTCTCTAATGCTAACTGATACCTACTATCATCACGATTCTTTGATTTTATCGATAAGCGAAAGAAATAATTAGATTTCGCTAACCCCTCTGGCGGTTCTTCCTTTGCGGCTCTCTGCTATTTATACCAACCTCAATCAAACCTGCGATATGAGAATCCTATCACAGAAAAAGGAAGACCTGTGATAAGAAGAGTGGATCAGGGATTAAGAGGAAGAGTATACATGTGCATATGCAATAAGGCTTCAAAGGTCTCTACCAGCTTTGCAATCTCCTGTTTCTGATCTTCAGTCATAAGGCTCTTTTTCTTTACGAATCGATATATTGAAGCACGGTTCATCCCTGTAATTTCCGCCAAGACTTCAAACGTCACACCTTGCAGCTTCAACTCCCGAATTCTTTTGTTCCGCTGCCACCGGAAGGGATTGTATTTCTGGATTTCTTTTCTCGTTTTCCCATCAAGCCGATCCCAGGCCTCTTGTGCCTTGGGTGACAACTTTCTCTTTACTTTTTCCATACCTAATGACCCTATTTTAACCAGTGATTATTAGAAATCATTCAGCTTTTTGAGATCTTTTAGTAAATTACGGTCGATCTTGCTCCCATCAATTTCATGAAATTCGACCGCCTTTTTCAGGAGACCATTCATAACCCTCAGCCTTCCCGGTTCCTGGGCGACCTGATAGAGAAAGTCAACACAGCTCTTTGTCACGTTAGGAAAAATTGAGCTGGCAACGATTTTAACATCTTCATGACTTATCTCGCTCACACTCCGTCTGACTGAAATCCGGCTCAGGATCTGGTCCCAGGAATAATTCCTCTCGCCCCGCATGCGAGAGTAAAGTTTTGGTGTTCCTACATACACAAAACCGGTTTGGGTTTTATCGTAGATCGTTCTTATTATCTCGAAGGCTTCCCATTTCAGGAAATGTGCCTCATCTACAATGACGAGCCTCCCCCAACTTTTCAATCGATCGATTACCGAATACAGGATATCGTCGAGCCTCATACTTAAACCCCCACCGCCGACCTTATATGAAATTGCGTGGAGTATACTGGATAAAGATCTCCGTGTCGGGCTTGCCGTAATGAGAATTGTCGACGGATTCTTATCCTGATATTCACGGATTGTCCATGTCTTCGAAGTCCCTGAAGGACCGATTATAGCTCCCTGGTTGCCATTTTCATGGCATGACTGCAGGATTTCCCAGATCATGATAGACACGGGGATCTGACAAAACCTTTCCTCTTTAGCTTTTGATTTTCGACCTTCCTTACGATCCAGGAGTGCCCGGATATCGCGCTCAAGCTCCGTTAAATCACCTTCGTATTTATAATTAAGGTAATTACCAACGCTTGTGTAACTTCTCCTCAGCATGGGTGCGAGTTTTCTCAAGGATATTCCGCTTTTTTCCTTCCACTTCACAAAGCGCTCGTGCAGATCATTATCGTAAATCGGCTGATTAAATTCTGAGGGTTGGGTCAGTGCCATGCTTGTCGGAAAGAATCGTGATAATTTTTCCATTTGCCCTCCTCTAATCCTCATCATCGTCCTGATACATCGTCAATCGCTCCCTGGGAATAAGCCGAAGTTGTGGTTGTTGGGCCTCTTTTTGGCTTCGTTTTTTCTCCATCACCTTCATGTATCGTGACCACATTGACGGCTTATGAGCGGTGGCTATCTCCCTTTCGGTAGATTCTTCAAGGTCAATTTCGTGATCTTTTTTAAGACCCTCAACGGCCTCCCTCGCGAGTTTCTCACGTTGATGGATACTCCGAATATTTGAAGCAGGCCGTATCTCCCTGTGCTTGAGTTTCACCTCCTCGTCCATTTCCATTGCGACTTTGAGTGGATCGGGGTTAGTGAAAATTTCCTCCTCACGAGCTATAAGCTTTTTTCTTTCTCGTCTTATATTTTTACTTATTTTGGCGACAGTCTCTCGATTCTTAAGGGTGATGGGGCTTCTATAATGGCCAGCCGCCTCAAGACGGGCGATTTCTAAAAGGCTGTTACCCTTGATGACCGCAGCCTTCAAGATATTGGCAGGATCTCTGCGAACTTCAACCGACTCGCCGCTATGCCGCCACAGTTCCTTACCGCGATAAAAATCGTCTTTGATCTTAATGCCGCTGTTGCGAATCTTAACAAAATGCCGATCCATTTTCAGGAATGTGCGAATTGCCTCACTTGGGACTATCGGTGTGTAATTTTTGTAAAAATCGTTAGGAACCTTTTTTGTTGTCGAATGAGGTCTGGCGTTTCTCTCTTCTATGACTCTGTTAATTTCCCGGTAAAGTTCATGAAAAGAGAGGATTTCTTTCTGTTTGATTTCCTGCTCAAGCTTGCGGGGCCTGTGTTTAGTGTCATGACTACGCCACCCCGGGACGTAGCTAAGCCGATCCGTGAATATGCCGAACGCTGCTTCAATGATTTTTTCCTTAGCGTTTCTTGGATACGCGAAAAAAATATCGCACCCCAACTCCCGAAACACACCAATAAAAGGCTCTTCTTCGATATCCTCAAAAAGGTTTACAATCTTTCCAGCTGTGAGTTTCCCTCCAGAGATGTGGTGGCTTTTGTAAGGTTTTCCTCGGTCGATGTAAATAACCTTCGGAATTCCGTGGGTTGCTATACCGTAATCAAATGCCTGGCTAATGGCCCATTTGTCGGGAGTAGCTGTGAGTACCCATCCGACAAATTTCCGTGATTTCGCATCCATGAAGGCGGTAAGCCAGGGGAAAATTACCCTGTCATTATAAAGGCAGGCAATGTCGATTTGCTTAGCATCTGAAAACCAGACTTCGTTGATCTCGACCTTTGTCCAATCGCGATTAACATAGATCCCGTGATGCTTTTGCCATTCGTCTGGATTTCGTGCCAAAAGGCGCTCTGATTCCGTCCACGTTCGATTAATGTAATCATCCAGTGTAGTGTAAGAGAAAAGGCTCTCTCTTCTATGCTCAAACTCTTTAACATAACGCTCGTGAGTCTCTTTTATAGAAGGGCCAAACGGCATCATAAAGGTATTATCAATAAATTTGCATACTTCCTTATCATTCTCAATCTTGTTCTTTTGTTTACCAGGGTTCCAATTCGGGACCAGGGCATAAAAACCACCGCTTTTATAAGCTTCTGCCCAGCGGTCGAGGGTACGATAATAGATATCGTGCAACCTTGCAAAATGCCTTTTGACCTGCGTTATTTTCCCACGAGGGGCATCCTTTATTATGTTAAGATACTCTTTGACTACAGCTTGCCTCTTGTTTGCTATCTCTTTTTGCCAGGGCTTCAGATTTGAAAATTCATCTACTTGAATTTTCTTTTTATTGGCCGGTAATAAGCCTCTGTCTTTTAAAAAGGCTGCTCGAGTCTCCTCAGTACTTAATTCCATAAAAGGTATGCGATATTCGATATGATTTTTTCGGTGGCCTTTTTCCGCCTTTATTTTAATAGTTAAGATTTGTTTTCTATTAATCCTTCTTCGAACCGTAATGACGCTAATCCCCTCATACTGTGCAAATTCAGTAATTGATAGAAGATGTTTTTTATTTTTGCTCACGAACTGATCTGAACTATAAATAAATTGTTATTTTGACTCATTTGGCCAGAGATAGGATTCAGGCTTTTCGAGGATCTCACAAATTTGCTCACGTAATTTTTTCGGCTTAAATCGCCCTGATAAAACATTTGTTATATATGCACTGTGTTTATTAAGCTTGTTCCCGATATCTTTAACTTGGAGATCTTTCTCAGCTAACGCTATCCTTTGGTTTCTGTTCATTTTTACCTCTAGGATTTAATTAATTGACTGTAAATCACTTTATATTATATGTTTAAATAAAATACTGCATTGTAAAAGTCAAGATAAAATGTGATTGAATCACATATATTTATTAATAATATGATTAATTATTATGCAACTTTCTGAAAGAATTAAAAAAATAAGGATACTTTCTCATTTATCTCAGTTGGTTTTTTCGAAGAGCTTAGGTGTGAGCAGATCACATATTTCGAAAATCGAGACAGGGGCAGTTATCCCCTCTACTCAACTCTTAAAGTTAATTTGTAAAGAATATAGGGTTAAAGAAAAATGGCTTCGAGAAGGCAAAGGCCCTGTCGAAGAAGGACCTTTAACACAAAAGAAGGTTCAAGAGATTGATACGATATTGGAAGGAGTTCGATATAAAGCAGCAATAGAACATTTAGAATTTTATAATGATATATTAGACAATTTAATCTCTAAACTTAAGACCTTCAAATGGCATCCAATCAAAACAGATCACCCAGACGCTGCTAAGTATTTAGAAGTAAAAAAGGCATTTCAAAAAAAATTAAATGAATTACAAAAACTATCTTCCTTATTAGATAGAAAACTTAAGTAAAGACAAGCCTGTAGTTTATATTTGTCATAAATCGACTCTCTAATAGGCACAAAATCACTGATCACCTGTTGATCGTCTGTTATTTTCTTTCTGATAATTTATTATTTAATAATTTCAAATAGTTAAATTGGTGATAATCTGTTTTTTCTTTTTTCTCTAAAAATGATCCCCTGTTCTGGTAAAAATCCGAGAAGGTTTGGCAAAAATGATCCTCTGTTAAATTTTTCTTAAATTGAAATATTCAATAATATCAACCCATTAAACACTTACTTGACACTTTTTAGAAAAAGCATGAAAAAAGTATGAGTCTGGCTGGCAATAGTATATTTTTATTAATTTCTGTCAAACCTTAAAAGACAAAAATAAGACTTAATTTATTAATAAATACCGTTATTTACCGTTTAATCCCGCGAAATCCCGCATAATCTATTTATATCATACCCCCCCGTTAGTAGTAAAGGATGTTTATGTAATGGTATGGACTCAATACAACGAAAGAGTGCTTAAAAGATTTGTTGCGTAATACCATATAATGTACTAAAGAGGATTTTCTTTTTCTCGGTTATTTTTTTGTAAGATGCAGTTAATTCATTTCCTTGGTAAATTAACGTTTATTGCAATAATTATAATAAGTTAGATTGTTAAAAGATGGCGGTAAACGGAGAGGGTCAATGTATCAAATACCTACAATGTTACCCAGAATTTGTTGCATTTTGAAAGACCGCGTCCGCTGGTCGTGGCCAGAGTTCTTTGGTCTGCCCGCCATCAAAGCCCGCCAGGCATCACGATCGTTTACGGGCATAAAGAATTCCCTTTGGGGATACATCAAAGCCACGTCTTCGGGCGTGGATTCTTTACCGTGGAGCAAATGAATAACACTACGAAAGGTACAATAACTACTATCAGTTCATTCTTTCTCTGGGGAATTTTCCCTATATACTGGAAGGCCTTACATCATGTACCTTCAACACAGATTTTGGCTCATCGGGTGATTTGGTCGTTGGTATTTATGCTATGTTTAGTCTCTCTTCAGCGGCGATGGAGGGAAGCCAAATACAGTATATCCCTCTCTCGGTATGGACCAACATTTTTATTCACATCCTGTTTACTTGGTATTAACTGGTTTACGTATATTTGGGCCGTTAATACCAATCAGATTGTTGAAGCAAGCCTGGGATATTTCATTAATCCGCTCGTGAATGTTTGCTTGGGTATGATTTTTTTGAAGGAACGCTTGTACCGATGGCAAGTTGTTTCAGTAGTGCTGGCGTTTATTGGAGTGCTCTTTTTAACGTTGCAATATGGTCGGGTACCATGGATCGCTTTTACCCTTGCATTTTCTTTTGGAACTTATGGATTGCTCCGAAAAACAGCCAAAGCTGGATCAATGGTCGGTTTGTTATTCGAGGCTGCGATTCTCACACCTATTGCTCTTGTCTATGTTATCACTTTGGGCATTCAAGGATCAGGAGCCTTTTTCTCTATTGGTCTACAGACGGATGTATTGCTCACAGGAGCGGGTGTGATAACCGCAGTACCCTTACTACTCTTTGCCCATGGTGCACGGAGGATTCAGTATTCGACGGTTGGCTTTTTGCAATATATTGCACCGACTGGTCAATTGCTCGTAGGCGTGTTTTTTTACAAAGAACTGTTTACCAGAACACATGCGATTTCATTTGGTTTTGTGTGGGCGGCGATAATCATATATTCGATTTCGAGCTTTTTGCGTTACAAAAAGCAATTGAACATATAATTCTATCACCTGTCACTCTTCCACTGCAAACAGGCTACAGTAACAGGTAATTTTTTTGTTACAATGAGCCACCCTTTTTGAGATAGATCATAATGATGGAGATTGCAGCAGGTGTAATGCCGGGTATTCTTGATGCCTGACCTAAGGAGATAGGCTTTATAAGGAGAAGTTTTTCCCTTAATTCATTAGAAAGGCCATGGACGTTGGTATAATCAAACTCGTATGGAATCTTTATCTTTTCTAAGTTTTTAAATTTCTCAACCTCTTTTAGCTGCCGCTGAATATATCCCTCGTATTTTATCTCAATTTCAACTTTCTGTGCAATACTTGTATCTATTTTTTTAGCGGGCCCATTGAGGAAGACGATATTTTCGTACTGTAACTCCGGTCTTTTAAGGATTTGACCCAAGGAGGTTGCATTTTTTATTGGGCTTGATCCTGATTTCAGTAGATAATCATTTACCCTCTTTGAAGGGGCTATTATGGTACTTTTTATCCTCTGAGTCTCTGTGGAGATCTGCCTCTGTCTTTCTTTCATTTCACGTACTATTTCATCATGAATGAGGCCTAATTCATGACCCTTTTCTATCAATCTCTGTTCCACATTATCTTCTCGTAAGATGAGTCTGTATTCTGCCCTGGAAGTAAACATCCTGTAAGGTTCCTGTGTTCCTCTGGTAACCAGATCATCTACCATAACCGCAATATATGCCTCTGATCGATCAAGGAGAAAGGGCGGTCGTTTTTGAATCTTTGATGCCGCATTAATCCCTGCCCACATACCCTGTCCGGCTGCCTCCTCATATCCACTGGTTCCATTGATCTGGCCAGACATGTACAATCCTTTGATACGTTTTGTTTCGAGAGTGGGAAACAGCTGCAAAGGATCGACATAATCATATTCAATTGCATAGGCTGGTCTCATGATCTCAGCCTCTTCCAATCCCTCAACAGATCTCACAAAAGGAATTTGTATATCCATAGGGAGGCTATTTCCCAAACCGCTTGCATACATTTCCTCGGTATCTAATCCCTCAGGTTCGAGTATGATTTGATGTTTTTCCTTGTCAGAAAACCGCACTATCTTATCTTCTATCGAGGGGCAATACCGCGCAGGAATCCCAGTAATTTTTCCTCCATAAAGGGCCGAGCGCTTTAAATTATCTCGTACGATCTGATGACTTTTCTTATTGGTGTGACCAATGTAGCATGGAATTTGGTCTATCTTAATTTCTTTTGTAAAAAGAGAAAATGGTCTGGGCTCCATGTCTCCTTCTTGTTTTTCAAATCTGGTGAAATCTATAGTGGATTGTTTTAGTCGTGCAGGGGTGCCTGTCTTCATCCTTCCCAGCGTAAATCCTAATTCTTTTAAATTATCAGGCAGCCCATAGGATGCGAACTCACCCGCTCTCCCTGCCCTTATAGCGGTGAAACCAATGTGTACCAAACCCTTTAAGAATGTTCCTGTAGCTAAGATCACGGCCGGAGCCTGATAGCCAAATCCTGTTTGATCTTCAATCCCTACGATATGATTATTCTCCACTATCAGTCTTTCAACCATGGCCTGTTTAATATCTATGTTAGACTCCTTTTCAAGGACTTCCTTCATAGCGATATGATACCTGATTTTATCATTCTGGGTACGTGAGGATTGGACAGCCGGGCCCTTTTTGGTATTTAAAAGCCGATACTGTATTGCAGTTTTATCTGTTATCTTGGCCATCTCACCGCCCAAGGCATCGATCTCTTTAACCAACTGTCCCTTGGCTACTCCTCCAATAGAAGGGCTGCAGGGCATTTTTGCTATTCCATCCAAATCTATTGTCATCATCAAGACACTACATCCCATCCGGGCGGCTGCCAAGGCTGCTTCACAGCCGGCATGACCTGCCCCGACAACGATAATGTCATAGTTCTTTTGATAATAATTCATGCCATTGACGCTATGAAAAATATTTTTACTATCTATAGCTGCTATTATAATTCCTTCGTAATGATAATCAATAAACGTAATTACTATACTACTTTTACAGATAAGGTGAAAGGATTAAGTGTTTAAAGATGGCCTGTATAATAGAGAGAAAAATCACAGGAATGTTTGGCACATTTTTTTATAGTTGGAACCTTTAATAAAATCAGATAGAATTCACTCAATGAATCTAAACGCATATATCTAATGTGTAACCGAGAGAACATATTGAAACAGTAACTCAAAGAAAGGGGATACTCATGAATGATGAAAAATACGAAAGGGCAAGGAAGAGAGTAGAAGAGTTAAGAAAGTTCTATGCAAATTTAGTTACCTACACTGTTATAAACGTTATTCTTATCATCATTGATCTTGTTACCAATCCTGGAAGCTTATGGTTTTATTGGGTGACTATTTTTTGGGGAGCCGCAATTTTACTTCATGCCTCAAAAGTCTTTGTTCTGAGGGGGAAATTTCTCGGGGAAGAGTGGGAGGAAAAGAAGATAAAAGAGCTTATGGAAAAAGATAAGAAATCCAAAGGATAGAAAATTACTTCTGAATAGTTTTTACGAGCTAAATTTCGGAGCAACCCAGTCTTTCTTTATCGGAATGTGTGCATAGTGTCTATGTACTTCTTCACCTCAATTGCATGGTATTGGAATGCTTGGTGAAAATTTGAAGGCCGTGAAAGTTTAGTATTATGGTTGTATGATGTAATAAAATCGGGGAGAATGCATGTACCCGCTTTGGAACGTAAACCTTGAATTTTGGGTGGGAGGAATCAGCCTTAATATCTCGTGGATTCAGCTTGATCATAATCCGAACCAATTCCCCTGCATTGTGAACAGGTATACCAACTGTTACCATAACTATGGGTTTCTTATCGTATATATCTCCATATTAATATTTTCCTGATCTTTAATAACCACCAAATTCCTTAAGTTCTTCCTCTGTTTTGGCGACCCATGAATTACTAAGCTTCAAAAGACGCATTATCTTTTTTCCCTCTTTATTGGCCTCGGTCTTGTTTTTGAAAAAACCGACCCGGAGCCTCATCCAGTCCTTTCCCTTTACTGCAGCAGAGGTGATATAAACAGGGTATCCATTTTTTATAAGCCTGATTGCGACAGGAATGATCTTTTCATTCGTTGTGGCGGATAGAACATTAACCACCCACACATTATGGAGTCTTCTTTCTAAGTTTTCCTTTGCCTCATCAGGCGTGATAATTTTCAGCATCACTCCTTCGGGAAGTTCCCTGCCCAAAAAATCTTCTCCCGCCTCTAATGTATCAAGTTTATCCATGTTAAGGCGGTAAAGAATAGGCCATTT